>Ga0307937_1000094_pt1 | contig 59534 bp, 52 predicted proteins | sample OrgLakmetagenom3_FD_201814 | JGI IMG/M metagenome (GOLD analysis project Ga0307937, IMG submission 201814) | Saline water microbial communities from Organic Lake, Antarctica - #3 | ecosystem: Environmental > Aquatic > Non-marine Saline and Alkaline > Saline | place: Antarctica: Organic Lake...
TAAAAAGTCTTCAAACTCGCCTTTTCTCATACTCTCTTGCATTGGAAAAGAGAGTACATCTGTGATCTTCTCTTTGTTTCTGTGCTCTGAGTTTATTTCAATAATTTCGGCGTCTGAGCTAAGAGTAACATTCAGTACAATAGGCTTCTTCTCGATATAAAAGTGCTTATCAATTGCTGTTGCTCCATAATGAAGCCAAGTCTTATAAAGATCTAATTCATTAGTTTTCACTAGCTCGTCTGTATAATAAAAATTGATACTAACTTTACCACTTTGAATTTCTAAATCATGCTTTTCCATTCACTTCCTTTTTATGATAATCTCTAATTAACACACTTGGAGTCTAAATGGAATATCCGCAAATTAAAAGAGTTATTGAAGTCGTTAAAAAACTAAGAGATCCTGATTCTGGATGTCCTTGGGACCTCAAACAAGATCACCAGACACTTTTAAAGTACCTAATTGAAGAGTCTTATGAGTTTAAACATTCTGTTGAGACTGGTGATACTGAAGAGATGGAGAAAGAACTTGGAGATGTTTTCTTTCAAGTTCTGCTGCATTCTCAAATTGCAGCTGAAGAAAATAATTTTGATCTCGAATCCGTAAGTAAAAAACTAGCAGATAAAATGATATATCGTCATCCCCATGTTTTTAATCCTGATGCTCAAAAGCTATCAAGTGAAGAAGTTATAAAGAACTGGGACATACTGAAACAAAAAGAAAAATCAAATGAGTCTAAGACATTTTTTACTCAAGAAGATCTGGCGATGCCATCACTTATGAGTGCTCAAAAAATAGGAGCGAAAAGTGCAAAAGTTAATTTTGACTGGGATAACCATTCTCAAGTTTTGGATAAGGTCCAAGAAGAATGGGATGAAGTAAAAGCAGAGCTTCATGACATAGAAAATAATAAAGACAGAATCAAAGATGAAATTGGTGATCTTCTTTTCAGCGTTACTCAACTTGCAAGACATTTAGAGATAGATGCTGAAGATGCCTTAAGAGGTGCAAATAAGAAGTTCATTAAACGCTTTTCAGTACTCGAGACACTTATCAATGAAGATCAAAAAGATATTCAAAAATTAAGTGTCCCTCAACTTGAAGAGTACTGGTCAAAAGTTAAAAAGCAGCTAAATAAGTCCAGCTCTTCTTAAAAGAGGATCTACACTCGGCTCTTTACCTCTAAAAGCCTTATAGAGTTCCATTGGGTGAATACTTCCACCTTTTTCAAGAATGTTCTCTCTAAATTTCTTAGCCACGTCTTTATCAAAAATACTTTTTTCTTTAAAGGCTTCAAAAGCATCTGCATCTAAAACTTCGGCCCACTTATAAGAGTAGTACCCTGAAGAGTAACCTCCATGAGGAAAGATGTGACCGAATGATGCGAGCATACTTTTGTCAAATCCATCATCATCAGTAAATTTAAATTCACTGAGTACATTTTTCTCAAATGCTGCAAGGTCTTTAATTTCTTTTGGATCAGTTGTGTGAAGTTTCATATCAAGTGTTGCTAGTGAAACCTGTCTCATCGTTGCGTAACCTTCTTGAAAAGTTGCAGATTTCTTTATTTTTTCAATAATATCAGCTGGAATTTTTTCACCTGTTTCAAAGTGGATAGCAAAAAGATCTAAACACTCTTTCTCTTTAACCCAATTCTCCATTATTTGAGATGGAAGTTCTACGAAGTCCCAAAGAACATTTGTTCCCGCAATACTTTTATAATGACACTTAGAAAGAAGACCATGAAGACCGTGGCCAAACTCATGAAAAAGAGTTTCTACTTCATTAAGAGTTAAAAGTGAGGGTTTAGATTTAGTCGGTTTAGTGAAGTTACAGGTATTGTGAATCTGAGGAGTACCAATTTTACCAAACATCATTCCCTGGGCAACCGTATCGGACATCCAAGCTCCAGGTCTTTTTTCTTCTCTTGGGTGAAAATCACAGTAGAAAAGGCCAATAAAAGATGCGTTTTTATTGAAGACCTCAAAAGTCTTAACATCTTCATGCCAAGTTGGAAGATCATCTACTTGTTTAAATTCAATATCAAAAAGATTTTCAGCAATTTTAAAAACTCCGTCAATCACATTTTCAAGCTTTAAGTAAGGTCTTAACACTTCATCATCAATATCTAGTTTTTTCTTTTTTAATATTTGAGTGTAAAAAGAGAGATCCCATGAGTGAAGTGTATCGTCTCCATCTAAATCTTTTTTAAGATCTTTGAGCTCTTTAACTTCATCTAGTGATGCTGGCTTCGCTTTCGACTTAATATTTTCTAAGAAGTCATCAACAGTCTTAGGGTCCTTGGCCATTCTTTCTTCTAAAATAAAATCTGCATGTGTTTTATAGCCTAATAGATTTGCTCTTTGATGTTTAAGTTCAAGCATCCGTAAAACACTATTTGTATTATCGAACTCACCACCAAAGGCAACAGTCTGTCGTGCTTTGGACATCTTCTCCCTAAGTTTTGAGCTTTTACAATTTTGCATAAATGGAAGATAACTAGGAAAGTGTAACGTAAACATCCACTTTCCATCAAATCCTTTTTCACTTGCTAAAGTTGCAGCAGCCTCTACTGCATTATCCGGAATTCCATTGATATCAACTTTATCTTCAACAACTAATTGATAGGCATTAGTCGCTTTTCTAACATTTTCTGTAAATTTAACTTCAAGAGCTGACATCTCTTCATCAATAGATCTAATAATATTTTTATTATCTTCAGATAATTCAGCACCGTTTCTTACAAAAGACTTATTCATTTTATCTAAAAGAGTTTTTTGTTCATCGTTTAAACCATCAATTTTCGTATTCTCTTTAGCTTCTTTAACTTTTAAGTACAAATCAGCGTCTAAAGAAATACTGTTAAAATACTTTGTGAGGATAGAGTTGAACTCTTCCGAAATCTGTTCAATGTCCTCAGTACAATGAGCTGAGTAGAGACCAAAAAAGATATTTGATACGTAGCTGACGTAATCATCAGCAAATTCAATTCCTTCAATTGTGTTTTCAAAAGATGCAGGTAGAGATTTAACCTTATCTAAATTTTCTTTACCAATTCTAATTGCTTCTTTAATGCCCGGTAAAAAATGCTCAGCTTTAATCTGATCATATGGTATTGCTCCGTGGCGAAGAGTGGATTCTTGTAATAGAGGATTCATAGTAAATTCCTTTTAGTTATTGAGATGAAAGTTTTTATTTTTTTGTTCTTTAAATAGAAAGTAAATACAAACAATCCAAAGTGCTAAACAAGCGATTTGGATTGTATTGAGATAAGTTGCATTTTGAACGAGGAAAAAGCTCATTATAAATGATATTACTGCTTTTGCTAATCTATAGACAAACATATCTGTAATATACTTTGCTCCATATTTTTGTAACTTAGTCAGAGGATGATACATCACTTCTTTAGAAGCGGAGAATAATGAGTAATCACAAGCCTTAAGGAGGATAAAGACTCCAGCAACAACATAGAGCGAACCAGCTCCAAGACCCAATCCTCCAACAATAAGTACGAGATAGAGAAAAGGGATGAAGTAAAAGACATATTTGATTGGCACTCTTACTAGCGCATAGGGAATGATAATGAGTTGAAAAAAGAGAGTTCCCAGATTTGTATATGAGAAGATCTCTCCTAAATAAGCCGTTCTTAAATCTTTTGTTTGCACGACCTTTTCAAAGACAATATTAAATTGAAGGTCAGCTATATAGATGACCACTTGAGTAAGGGCTACAATTGATGCGATTAAAACGACGTACTTCCCTATTCCACTCACAGACTTTAGTGGTGACTGTTCTTGCACCTTTTCTTTTTCTTTTTCTTTTTCTTCAATATTCGCATGACGTGTTTGATAAAAACTTACAAGTGCAGCAAAGATAAGAATCAATGAAAAATAAAAGACTGTATTTGTTCCGTAATCACGGGCCATATGAGAGGTCATTTGTCCTCCGAGAACTCCACCGATACTTCCGGCGGCACCAAGAGGTCCGTAGAGTCTTTTGAGCTGCTCCATTGAAAAATATGAATTAGAAAAAGCCAGACAAAGATGAATGAGCAAAACAATATATATTTCTTTCGTCGCAAATAACCCATAAGCCATGGGTTTTATCCCCGAGGCGTGAAGATAATGAAATCCCAGCAGAGCTATAATAGTTGCACTTCCAAGTAAGAAATAGAGCTTATGCACACCTATTTTAGCTTGAAGTTTACTCGAGAAAAAAATAATAAAAATAAGAGCGATGATAGAGACAAAGGTGGCAAATGAGTATTCGTTTGAGGAATACGATTCATAGAAAATTGCACCGGTTGAAGCCCTTACAAAAGGATAGCTAAAGATAGCAAAAAAGTAAGTGAGAAAAATGAAGAAGCCGTTTCTTTTAAAATCTTTTGGAAGCTCTTTTACAAACTCAAAATAATTTTTCATGACTCAAGGTACTTGTCACCAGTTTGTGCTTCTGTAAAATCTTCGTGAGTTTTAAATTCATCAAGAGGAAGATCAGTTGAGATTTTAAGTTTCTTTGGATTCTCAGTTGCAAGCTTCATAAATTGGAAAAACTTCTCACGAGTCTCATTACTCAGCAAGTGTTCCATTAAACATGAATCGTTATGAGCGACTGAGTCTTCTACACCGAGTACATCTTTAAAGAAGTAGTAGAGAAGAGTTCTTGATGAAAGGATAGAATGAACTTCTTCGTGTCCTCTTTCAGATAAAGATAAGAACTTACTATCATCTTCAACGACTAAATCTTTTTTTCTAAGATTATTAAGCGCTGTCGAGACACTTCCCTTAGTTAGTCCCATGTCTTTGGCAATATCCGTTACCCGAGCATAGCCTTTACTCTCCTTCAACTTATGAATAGTGAGAAGATAATGGGCCATTGAATGGGTAAGATCACTGTCTGAAGTGTGCTGAATACTGCTCTTTTTTTCCATGGCCAAGAGTATCTACTTTTAAATAATCAATCAATTGATAAATATTGTTTGCACTCCTTAAATCAATACTCCTTCAGGACGGCTTACATAAACCACTGAAATCACAAGGAGTAACAATCTTATGACAATTTAACCTCCTAGAATCTACCAAGGGGCGTGTTAAAATATATAAAACTAGTTAATAAAGGCAAAAATATGAAGCTTTCACTGATTTTGATTCTTATCTTCTCTTTTTCAAGTTCTCTTTTCGCGCAGGGCTCTATTTATGACGAGACTAATGATTTAACGGAAGCTGATCAAGCGAACTCTGAAAACTATATCCACGGTGGACTCGCAGAGAAAGAATACATGGAAAAGTGTGTTGCTGAAGATGGAATTACAATTGATCAAAAGTGTATGGAGTCAATGAATGCTTTTGATAAAGATGAAGATAAATTTATGGCAGGCCTAGAAGAATGGATGCCTATGGTATCTCAGGCATACGCCATGTTCGCATTGATACCTGGAATGAATAAAATTCAGTATACAGTTAAAGATCAAGGTAATGCTAAAGTTACTGAAGGCCAAAGCAGTGGAGAAACACCAACTACTACTAACTCTAGCCCCGAAGATGTAGTCGTAAAAACCGAGGGTGCATCTAGTGCAGAGGGATCGCGAGGAGCTGAAGGTACTCAAGGTACTGAAAAAAAGACTAAGGAAGGGCCAGATTACTGTGGATACATCCCTATGATCACTGAGACGATCGCCACTTTTACTTCACAATCTCAAAACCAACAAATTGAAACCAATGCTCAAAATCAAACTGGAACTACTGCCGCCCAAGCTGATGCTTTTTATGCAATGGCCGACGTCCAAAAAACTCTAAAGAAAACATCAAATATGCAAGCAGTAGGATGGGGCACAACTGCCGCATGCTATACGGCTTTAATGTTAACCAATACGATTGCTCCAAAAGCTAATCCTATAATAAAAGCAAGTGCTGCAACTCTCCTAACAATGTATTACGAAAAAAAAGGAAGAGCTCATAAAGCTAGACAGGAAGCTTATCAAAAATTAGCAGAAGGTTTTCCAAAAGCTGGTGATTGTAATCCCTATACACGTACAACTTGTTTTTGCATGGAGAAAACTTCCCTCGCATCTGATCCAACAAACTTTCAAAGGTTCTGTGTTCCAAAGGGAATGCACTCGATAGCCCAAAATGCTGTTAGCTGTTTAACTCAAGACTTCAAACCAGATCCTGCATGTTCATGTAAGGCAAAAGGAACATGTGTTCAAGCTAGAATCGCAGCGATTGGAGCACAAATAGGATTGAGCCCAACAACAATGAGCGGACAATTTCAATCAATGAAACCGTTTAGTTCAGGTTTCCTAGGCTCTGACTTTGACGGCACAACTAATAAAAATCTCGCATTTGCAAAGAAAGGTATTTCTAAAGTTAAGCCAACAAAAATTAAATTTACTAATAATAATCAAAAAGATTTAACTAAGAAGTTAATTGATGCTGGAATTCCAAAGTTTGGAGCCGCTAAGCTTGCTATTACTAAAGGAACAAATCCTCTTCCTTCTGGCTTTAGCCGTGGATACTCTCCTAGTAGATCATCTTCAAGGAGTAAGGGATCAAAATCTTTTGCGAACACCCCTCAATATAAAAGAGGTGGCGATGCTAATAGTTCAAGAAAGAGTAGCTACTCTAGAGGGCGCTCCCAAAGATCGAACTCAAGTGGTGGAGCAAAGTCTATAGAGATCCAGGACTTTGCGTCTCAAGCAGAGAAACAAGCTATGGAGCGAGCAATCACGAGAGATACTTCGAAACCAATTTTTGATATTATCTCATATAGATATAAGACTAGTGCTTGGCGTGAATTTAATGAACAAATTCAAAAAGAGATGAAGGAAGTTAAAGAGTAAAATATTCTTTAACCTTATCAACGTATTCTTTTCTTCTCATTCCTAATAGGACAATGTCTGCGCCAAACATGAAATACTTTTCAATGGCCATCAAAGATAGGTCTTTATCACTTTCAAATAGTAAGCCTTGGTTTATCGCAGTCTGCTTAAAACTTTCAGCTCTTTTATTCATGTTTTTTTCAGAATAACTTTGTGCCAATTCATAGAGTTCATAAAAGGGTTGGCTCTCTTCTTTAGTAAGGTCTTTTCCCCAAATCGATGCGACAAAAGGAAAGAAGTGAGTAAAGAAGATTTGATCAACAGCATCTTTAGAATTTTGCTTATACCAAAGAGTACTAATTTGTTTAAACAAAGGGATCTCATAAATTGTCTCATCACCTTGTTCTTTTTCTTTTTCCCAAAGCTCATGAATTGATTTTGTTTTTTCTATAAATACTTCTTCAGCAAATGAATCTGTTAATTTAGGGCTTGTGATATAGTTAGACAATCTAAGGAGTCCATTATCCAAAAAAGCATTGAGGGGCCTGTTAACAATCGTTTTTAAATTGTAGTGATTCGCCCTCTCAAAGAGGTGCTCTCCGTCAAATTGTCTCTCGAGCGCGCCCATCTCTATAAGGTTAAAAGGAAATTGAATATATTTAAAACTGTGACTCTCAATTTCTTTTAGTTGCTTCATAACGATATCAATATCTGTTGAAAGATGATCTTCTTTGGGTTCAACAAAGGTGTTTGAGCTTATTCCGTAAGATTTTATTTTTCCTTCTTTAACTTTTTTTTCTAAAAAAATCAGAGCTTTTTTTATTCTAGAATAATATTCTTTTTTAGTAGAGCCTTCTGTCTTTAAGTAATACTCAGGGTTATGTAGGAGGTAGACATCAATACTGTCTACACCTAAAGAATCTAGTGACCTTGAAAGTTGATCCTCTAGAAATTTAGGATGTATAGAGTGCATTAAGCCTTCATTTATATGAACCAAATCTTCGGGAAACTTTGAAGAGAGCTCTTCTATTAAGTCACCTTGGATATATCCGGCTTTAGAAATTAAAAGAGGTTTCTTCTTAGTCTCTTTTAAAACCTTAGCGATGAGTTTTTCAGAGTCTCCACCGGTGTAGTTTCTCGAGGTATCAATAACTTCACAACCAAGGTCAATTGCATGTTTTAACGCTTTAAAGTGTGTATCAGACTCTATACTACATCTATATGTTCCAAATCCTAGTTTTGCCATTGCTTCTCTCTTTAAGTTCTATCTAAAATATCGATTCTTTTTTGATGCCTTCCACCTTCAAATTCAGTTGAAAGCCAAGTGTTTGTCATATGTTCAATTTCAGAGAAGCTATTTCGTCTCGCACCAAAGCAGATGATATTTGCGTTATTGTGAAGTTTGGCCATCTTAGCATCTTCAACATCTCTGCAAAGCGCTCCTCTAATTCCCTTTACGCGATTCACGGCCATAGAAATTCCAATTCCAGATCCGCAAAGTGCAATTCCGATTGCATTATTTCTTAATACTTCCTGGGCCAATTCCAATCCAAAATCTGAATAGTTCACACTCTCAGATGAATTTGTTCCAAGATCAACAACTTCATATTGATCATGAAGTATGGACTTAAGTTTTTCTTTTTCTTCAAATGCTGCATGATCGCAAGCTATAAAAAGTTTCTTCATAATGATCTCCAAATATTAATAAAAGTATAACATATACAAATAAAAAAGCCCCTGAATGAGGGGCTAATTTATTATTTTTGAATTTTTTTTAATTTTAGTATCTATAATGCTCAGGCTTATATGGACCTTCAACTTTAACATCAATGTATTGAGCTTGATCATCTGATAGAGTTTCAAGTTCAACACCAATTTTAGAAAGGTGAAGTCTTGCAACTTTCTCATCTAAATGTTTAGGAAGCATATATACTTTGTTTTCATACTTACCGTCATTTTCCCAAAGTTCCATTTGAGCAAGAACTTGATTACAAAATGAGTTACTCATAACAAATGACGGGTGACCAGTTGCACATCCAAGGTTAACTAATCTTCCTTCTGCTAAGAGAATAATATCATTCCCGTTAACATTATAAAGATCTACCTGAGGCTTAATTTCAACCTTAGTATCTCCGTGCTTAGCATTTAGCCAACCAACATCGATTTCGTTATCAAAGTGACCGATATTACAAACGATAACCTTGTCTTTCATTTTTTCAAAGTGCTCACCGCGAATAATATCTTTGTTCCCAGTAGTTGTTACAAAAATATCACCTTCACCGATAACAGACATAAGTTTCTTAACTTCAAAACCATCCATTGCAGCTTGAAGAGCACAAATTGGATCGATCTCTGTAACGATTACTCTTGCTCCACTTCCTTGTAAAGAAGCAGCTGAACCTTTACCAACATCTCCATAACCACAAACAACAGCAACTTTACCTGCGATCATTACATCTGTTGCACGTCTAATTGCATCAACACATGATTCCTTACATCCATATTTATTATCAAATTTAGATTTAGTTACCGAATCATTAACATTGATTGCTGGCATTGGAAGAGTACCTTTTTTAACTCTGTCATAAAGTCTGTGTACACCTGTAGTTGTTTCTTCAGATAAACCTTTGATCCCATCAACATATTGAGGAAATCTATCTAATACCATATTTGTAAGATCTCCACCGTCATCAAGTATGAGGTTGAGTGGCTTACCATCTTTAAAGTTACTTATTGTTTGCTCGATACACCAGTCAAACTCTTCCTCGTTCATACCTTTCCAAGCAAAAACTGGAACGCCTGATGCAGCAATTGCAGCAGCAGCGTGATCTTGAGTTGAGAAGATGTTACAGCTTGACCAAGTTACATCTGCGCCAAGAGCTGTAAGTGTCTCAATAAGAACAGCTGTTTGGATTGTCATATGAAGACAACCAGCGATATTAGCACCCTTAAGTGGCTGGCTCGCTCCAAATTCTTCACGAATTGCCATTAGTCCTGGCATTTCAGATTCAGCTAATCTCATTTCTTTTCTTCCCCAGTCTGCTAGGGCGATATCTTTTACTTTGTAGTTTTTAGACATGATTGTTCCTCACTTTGTCGAATGATTAATGTTTTAATTGCACACACTGTACCCATAAATGACAATGATCGTAAACGCCTAAAAAGATGTAAAAAGTATAAATTTAGAGACAAATGCTCTGCAAAAAGTTAAAACCCACAACATCTAAAGGAATCATTATGAAAAGTACCATTGAAAAGTTTAAAAACGCCTTTTTTGCGTCTTGTCCAACTGGACTTGAGGCAATACTTGCTCAAGAAATTAAAGACTTAGGCGCCAAAGAAGTCGTTCTTACCAAAGGTGGAGCACACTTTGAATCCTATCCAGAGATTGCGATAAAAGTCATCATGTTCAGTGGAGTTGCAAGTCGAGTTTATAAAAAGCTGTATGGTTTTGAAATTAAAGTTGAAAAAGATATTTACTACAATGCAAAAGAAATAAAGTGGAAGAGTATATTCAATCTTGATCAAACTTTTAGAATTAACACAATTCAAGGTAAGTCCCCTGAAGGGACAAAAAGAAGTAAATTTGAAAACAGCATGTATTTAGGTCAACTCCTTAAGGATGCTATCGCAGACAGGTTCAGAGAAGATACTAAAGAGAGGCCATACGTAGATAAAGTTTCTCCAGATATGAGCTTTCTAATGAGAGTTGAACCAAATGACAATCCTCATTCTCAAAAAGAAAATGTGACGATTCTCATCGATATGTGTGGAAATGCTGTAAGTAATCGTGGTTACAGGGTTAAGTCTTTCTCAGCTCCTCTTAGAGAAAATCTTGCATACGGAATACTTAAGCTTGCGGGATATGATGGATCTCAAACTCTTGTTGATGGAATGTGTGGATCGGGAACCTTTCTCGCTGAAGCGGCCATTATCAAATATAAGCTTCCTCCTTGTTTCATTCATCTACAAAATCATAAAGAGTTTGGTGACGAACTTCCTTGGGCATTTCTAGATCACATCTATTATTCTAAAGACACGTACCTTAAAGAGAATACTGAGAAACTTATTGAAGAGACTCATAAAATTATTGATGAAGCCTTCTTAAAAATGAAGCCTGAAGGCCTATACGGATTTGATGACGATGAGGGTGCACTTGAAATTGCAACTTACAACCTAAAAATTGCGAACCTCTTAGATGCTATTCAACTCGAGTGCGCAGACATTACTAAAGTGTCAAAACCAAATGAAGGCGGCGGTATTTTTATTGCCAATCCTCCTTATGGAGAAAGACTTGGAGAGGAAGAAGATCTTCAGGATCTTTATCACGAAGTTGGTGAGAATTTAAAAAACAACTTTAAAGACTATAAGGCATATATCCTTACTGGAAATCTTCCACTACTTAAGAAAATCTCTCTTAGAACATCTAAAAAAGAAATTCTTTATAATGGAAATATTGAATCGAGACTTGCTGAGTACTTACTTTACTAGGCTTTTTTGTTCTCAGCTTCTCTTCTTGCAATCCTTTCATCAATTTTCATTGCGAGCTTTGGAGTTGAGAATTGCAGAAGAGCTTTCTTGTTTGCAATCTTCTCATAATGCTTATCAGAACGGCTAAAGAAATATCCTCCAACATCGGTATCTTTGAGAAAAATAGTATGACCTTTACCGCCAAATTTACGGATAACAAAGTCTGAATCTAGCAGTAAAATGTCTCTCACCATAAAGTTTTTTGCTACATACATAATAATTGTATAGTCGCTCATATCTACCAGAGACTTCTTAAGCTTAACGCCTTTGGGACTAGTAACATCTTGCCAGTGAATCTTCACTTCAACTTTTTTACCTTCGTTAGAATAAAAATCAAATCCTCTTTGGGAACTTGATTTTATTTGGCGAAGGCCTAGTATTGTTTTGGCGTACCACTCTCCTAGCTGCATTGGAAGATTCTTTCCATTAACGAGAACTTTGTGGTCTTTCATGATTTGATAAACTTGGCTCACGATCTCAACAGCTTTGAAAATATCTTCAGTATCTGGTAGGTGAACGATGCCAATTGCTTTATGACTTTTTAAATTTAATTTTTTGTTGAACAGTTTCTCATACCAATCATCAAATCCTTTCAGATTTAGAAAATCAAGAGAACTGTAAACATAGCCTTCGGCTTGTAGATCCTCAACAGTTTTAATTTCTTCATTTAGTTTTGTCACTGCACTTAGGGGAATAAAGACTTCGTCGTTTTCACCGCGAACAAATACTTCTTCTTTCCAAAAGTCGGAACTTCCATGACTTTCGGACGAAAATTTTTTCGCCGCATCGTTTATAAAGTTTTTCAAGAATGCCTCAATATAGTTTTAAATTAAATACACTCTAGCTTACCACTGATTTTAAGTAATATTAAGAAGGTTGTTAGAAAAAGAAACTGATGGGTTTTATCAAGAACCCTCTCCAATGCTGTGGAGAGGGCTTAGTCATTTATTTTATTTAAACTTTAAATTTAGTCATATCTTCATCAAAAGAAGTAATCGACTTCGCAAGAGAAACCGACTGAACCAGGTATTGAGAACAATAGATTTTAAAGTCGACAATTTTACTTTCAAGATAATCTTTTTCATCTTGAGTAGTCGCCGACTCGAGTTTATCCCCAGCAATACAAGCTGACTCCATTAGTCTCCAAGCAACAACGATATGCGCAGATAGATTAAGAAAGTCCATGCTGTTTTGAAGCACCATATTCATCTCTCCAGCTTTCGCTTTTTTCGCTATAAATCCCATAGCATCTTGAGCAGCAGCCAAGGCATTAGAGAAGATTCCTCGCTCGAAGGCAAAGTCATCAGATAAATTATTTGAAGTCTTAAATATTATTTCTGTAATTTCTCTAAGAGCTTGCCCTTTATCTTTTAAAATTTTTCTAGTAACGAAGTCTATGGCCTGAATACCGTTAGTTCCCTCATATAGCGATGCAATTTTAGTATCTCGAGCAAACTGTTCAATACCATATTCTGCACAATATCCATATCCACCGTGACACTGAATAGCATCTACAGAAACATTAAATCCTTGATCTGAGCCAAAAGATTTACAGATAGGAACGAGGAGTCCAATAATGCTGTGATACTTTTTATCATCGTGAGCGAGGTCAAACATATTTGACGTGTAGAGAGTAAGTGATCTTAGTCCCCTACTCATAGCTCTCATTTTTAGAACCATGCGCTTAACATCTGGAAGATTAATAATCTCAGTTCCAAACTGTGTTCTCTCTAGTACATATTGTTTCGTCATCTCATAAACAAGGTTTGCTTGAGATTCACCTTGAACACCAACATCAAGTCTTGCTTCGTTCATCATAATAAACATATTGGCCATACCTTGAAACTCTTCACCAATAAGATAACCTTCACAGTTATCATTGTCTCCAAAGTTCATCACACAAGTAGCACTCGCATGAATTCCCATTTTGTGTTCGATTCCAGAACATCGAACATCATTCGAGTCACCTAGGCTTCCATCTTCATTCACTTTATGTCTTGGAACAACAAATAGAGAAATTCCCTTAGCTCCAGGTTGTCCCTCAGGAGTTCTCGCAAGAACCAAATGGATATTGTTTTCATAAAGATCACTCTCTCCACTAGAGATAAAGATCTTAGTTCCTTTGAGTTTAAACCAACCGTCTTTACCGTCGATAGGCTTTGCTGTTGTATTTAGATTTCCAACATCACTTCCCGCTCCCGCTTCAGTCAGACACATCGTCCCACCCCAAGTTCCGGCCATGATTGGAGCGATATAGGTATTTTTCACATATTCATCACCAACAAGTCTCAATACATTGAGTGCACCTTTAGTTAATCCTGGATACATTGACCATCCACAGTTTGCTCCTGCGGAAATAGATAAACAGGCCGTGCTCAAGGCTTCAGGAACTGGTGATCCACCAATATCTTCCGGTTGCCCAAGAGCAAACCATCCCATATCGTAAAATTGTTTTGTAACATCTTTTAAACATTCAGGAACAACAACACCATTTTCAGTGAGCTTAACGCCCTCCTCATCTGATTGTTGTCTAGTTGGATAAATAACGTTTTCAACAAACTTATCAAATTCATTTAGAATCTCTTTTACACTTGCATCATCAAAGCCGTATTTCTCATGCTCTGTTACTTTAAGTACATCTAAAAGGTTAAATAAAATGTCTCTTTGATCTGTTTTATAAACGGCCACTTTGGTCCTCCTGAGTAAAATCTCTATATAGGATAACCGAAAATGAGATGAAATTAAATAATAAAGGGCCAGACATGAGTCTGACCCTTATTTGCTTGAGTTATTCTATTAGGTATTTACTGAGCTCCAGTAATATACGTGTTTCCAATCTTAGCGAGGTATCCAATACTTTGTTGAGTTTGGATAAAGATCGGATTTGCTGCAACAGGAATTGCATCAGATACAATCGAGTATCTAATCATTTGTCCATTATTACCAAAACACTTGATCTCATTACCTTTGATTGTTCCTTGCTGCCCCTGATTACCGTTATTATTACTATTAGAAATCTGAGTTGTGATTGTTATTTCTGTAACCTGAGTATTGGCACATACGTTATCAAGACCAAGCATTTCTCTATAGTCTTTAGAACTTCTATTTAATTCAGAAGCAACACCACCGTCATAAGTGAACCCATAATAGTTTGAACCAGTTGCCTTTGTAACATTAACTGAGTCTTGAGTTGATGAATTTACTCTTAGTGCTCTATAAGAAGTTCCTGAGTTTGTGTTCCAATCAATTTCTAGAAACCCAAGGATTGTAGTACTACCACCTCCAGAGTTTGAAGCATATCTAGTTCCAACATGAAGGATCTCAGTGTTTTGACTAACTCCAGTACTAAAAGAAATAGCGTTAAATCTAGTTCTTACATCCTCGATGTTTCCAAATACTGTTCCACCACCTGTAACAATTCCATCAATTCCTACACCAGCGACTGACGTAGATCCGGAATTACTACCTGAACTGTTTTCTTTTCCACATGACGTGGCCATAAATGCTGCCAATAGTAGTACTGGCATAGTTTTTAAAATTTTCATAAAGACCTCTCTCTCTTTGTAAAATTAAACTTTAGTACCAATATACATTCAAGTACCGTGCCAAAGTGATATGACTAAATAATAGATACTTAAGAACAAAGAAGTGTTTAAACTTTGGACAGTGTCAAAATACGTGTACAATTTTTCAAATCAAAATATTAATAACAAAATAAGGACATAGAGATGGAAATCAATAAATACATCGACCACACAGTTTTAAAACCAGATGCCGTGACATCAGATATTGAAAAGATATGTCGCGAAGCCATTGAGTACAACTTCAAAGCCGTCTGTATTAATGCTTATTATGTACCTTTAGCAGTAAAGCTCCTAAAAGATAAAGATCCTCTGGTGTGCACAGTTGTTGGTTTTCCTCTCGGAGCAAGTCCTACTGCAACTAAAATTAAAGAGGCCAATGATGCTCTTATTGCGGGAGCAGATGAGATTGACATGGTTATAAACATTGGAGCCTTAAAAGATGAAGACTTTGATTATGTTTATGAAGATATAAATGCTCTCAGTGAGCTTTGTCATAAACATTCTAAGATTCTTAAAGTTATCATTGAGACTTGTCTCTTATCAAATGACCAAATAGTTAAGGTTTGTGAGCTTGCAAAAAAAGCCAAGGTCGACTTTGTAAAAACATCTACAGGATTTTCAAGTGGAGGTGCAACAGTTGAACATGTAAAGCTTATGAAAAAAACAGTCGGTGTAGGAATAATGGTTAAGGCTTCAGGCGGAGTTAGAGATCAGGAAACAGCTATGGCGATGATTGAAGCAGGTGCAAGCAGAATTGGTGCGAGTTCTGGAATAGAAATTTGTAAAGGGCTGAAGTCAGATTCTAATTATTAATAGACTTGGAAGACTTGGCCCCCAATTCTTTGAGCTCTTCCACTTTTCCAATTATATTTCCACGGCCATCATTTAGGCGCTTTAATGATTCTTGATGTGATTTTTGAAGCTTATCAATGGCCGTGTTGGTATCAACAAGCCCCTCATATAAACTGACAAATTTGTCATAGAGTTGTCCCGCTTTTTTTGCGATTTCAACTCCATTTTTATTTTGATTATCTACTCTCCATAAAGAGCTCACTGTTTTTAAAATAGGCATAAGTGTAATTGGAGTCGCAAGAGTAATATTTTTTCTTGCGGCATAATCTATAATATCTGGGAATTCAGTAAACATTATTGGCATGATTGATTCTAGGGGGATGAACATAATAACGTAGTCCGGAGAATTAAGGTCGGGAAGTTTTTGATAAGCCTTATTGCTCAATTCATCAATATGTTTAGTTAAAGATCTTTTTAATTCTTTATAGTCTTCTTGATATAGTGATTTAAGACTTACCTTTGAGTCGATAATGATGTGAAAATTATCAGGTAAATGAATAATTGCATCAGGCTTATATAAGTCTCCTTCGTCGGACTTGAGATTCATTCCCTTGCCTTGCAAAGAGAATTCTCGTCCAAGAGTCAGACCCGAGATTTCTATGCTTCTCTCAAGTATGAGTTCGCCCCAGTTACCTTGAGACTTCACATCGCCTTTAAGTGCATTAGTTAAGTCGCTTGTCTCTTTTTCCATTCTTTTAGACATGAGCATCATGCTATTGATTTCGGCCCTAAGAGTAGCAGTATTTTCAATATTTTTTTCACGAGTTAGATCAAGAGATTTTTTATAGTCTAAAATTTCATCTTTAAATGGGTTTAAGGTTTCATTTAATGTGCTTTTAGTTGAAGTATACAGACCCATTTTTAAAGTCTTAAAAACAACGAAGCCTATTATAAAGGTTATTATAGAGCCTGCTAAAAATCCATAAATGAATATCACTAAGCGCCCACAATTTTAACGAGACGAAGCTTACCAGCTTTAAGAATATATTCTTCACCAGACTTAATTTCTAATTCAATTTCGGTGTAAGGCTTAAAGTTTATTTTTATTGCATTTTGTTTAAAGAGTCTTCTTCCTTCACCGTTGGATTTAATCCATTCAAGCTCAGTCATAAATGCTAATAAGTCTAAATTACCAGCGGGAGCTTCTCTTATTTCAATGTCATCTGGAATTTTATTTTTAGAAAAACGTTCTTCGAATTTTTTTCTCTCTGCTTCACCAGCTCCTTCAGGATGGTAGTAGTTTACGATTTCAACGGCCAATTCTTTTTTGCAAATCATTGGGTGTCTTGAACCATCTTTTAAACCTGTAATGATTTCTTCAACTTCAGAGGCTTTTCTTCTTGAAAGAAGATTATAATATCTCACCATAAGCTCATCAGAGATTGATAGCATCTTTCCAAACATATCAGTCGCACTATCTTCAAGAGAAATATAGTTATCAAGGGATTTACTCATTTTATTAACACCATCAGTCCCTTCAAGGATTGGCATCGTCAAAATACATTGCGGTGACTGATCGTGAGCTTTTTGAAGATGTCTTCCAACCATTAAGTTGAATGTCTGATCGGTACCTCCAAGTTCAAGGTCTGACTTTATAGCAACAGAGTCATACCCTTGCATTACAGGGTAGACGAATTCGTGCATATATATAGCATCTTGATTTTTATATCTTTTACTGAAATCATCGCGCTCCAGCATCGAACTCACTGTGACTTTGGCCATCAGTCCAATCATATCAATTGGAGTGAGCTTACTGAGCCAGTCATTATTAAAGACAATTTTAGTTCTCTCTATATCAAGAATTTTACCAATTTGTTGAGAGTAAGTTTTGGCATTTTCCATTACTTCTTTGTCTGTCAAAATAGGGCGAGTCTTACTCTTACCTGTTGGATCTCCGATTCTGGCAGTAAAGTCGCCAATCAAGAAGTAAATATCATGACCAAAATCCTGAAGAAGTTTAAGCTTTTGAATCACAACACTGTGGCCTAAGTGAATGTCTGGTCTAGATGGATCTGCTCCAAATTTTATAATAAGTGGAGTGTCTGTATCATATGACTTTTTTAGCTTAGCTAATAATTCTTCTCTAGGAACAATATCAGCAGTTCCTCTTTCAAGTTCGGCTAATTGTTCTTCTGGTGAAATATTTATTTTTCTCATCGTTAATCCTTTTAAATAGAATACAAGTTTTTTTAAGGTTCGTAAAAAAGAACTGCTCGTAAATAGCTCTCTTTTAACAAAGACTCCGCGTCAATTGGAAAGCAAAGAAACTTTCCTTGCTCAAAAGTCAGTTGTGATTTCACAGTAGAAGAGTGAGGTAAGGATATCTCCACTGAAGTATCTCCATAGTGTGCTCGAGCGGTGTTAATTTCAACTAAAGCTCTGGTGTCCGCTAAATCAGGGCTCTTTCTTAATATGCCACACACTTCCAGCTTTCCTCTGACCCAAAGTTGGCCGTTAAGTTCTACAACAGGGCTGAACATCGAATCGATTTGAAGTTCAGATTGAACTTCAGTTTCTTTTTTTGAAATCCCTCTGTAAATCCAAGATTTAAATGATGACTTATTTGATTCATTCATCTTTTCAATTTGGTTTTTTATTTTAGTAGAAGCATTTTCAATATGACTTGGTACAAGTTTAATACTTTTTTTAACATTCATATGCTGAACGTAAAACTCTACCTGTCCTTTGGGTTTAATAAGCGGGAGGAAAAAGTTCTTTTTAGAATTAACTCCGCAGCTTACTGTTCCTGGTGAATCAAATACTATTTTGTTTTTAATTCTGAAATCAAAGACCTTACCGTTTTGAATACAAAAAAACTCAAATGGCTTGATCCTCGTCTTCTCAAGAAACCTCTTACCTGCACTTCCGTCCGCGAGATAATCTTCTGTACTGTATCCGCCGTGATCAGCTCGTCCAAGCTTAGGGTGAAAGATATAACCTTTAACATCTTTTACAACTAGTAAGTCACCATGAACGAGTACTCGTTCAAATTGAAAATCATATTTTCTAGGGCTGATGACGTTATATGTTATGTCGTCAAAATACTTTAAAAGAAGCTCTCGACCTCTATAAGTAATTCCATCTAGAACTTGAAACTGATCACCAAGACTTCTTTTGGCTTCAAACCATTTATCATAAATTTGAGAAAGCTTTAATTCTGTTTGAGATACAATGTCAGGGAAAAAACCTCTCATCCATTCAGCTTCTTTCACAGGGAAGGGAGTAAAAACTGGAATGATATAACTAAACTCCATTTGTGTTTTCTGACTTTCTAAGGAGCAGTTCAAATTTTCATTATCTGTTTTCAGCTTTACTCTAAATTGTCCCTGACTCATTTTTGTAATAGATGATGAGTATTCGCATTTGATTTGATCAGAGTTAATTTTTATATAATAAGGAACATCTTCATAGAATGGAGAATCAAGCCTTGGAAGAGGAAAGTTAAAAGTTTTTAGTTTCGTTGATCTACTGGAAACGGTTACTTTTGCATCTAACGAATAACACTCGCCTCTAAGTCCATAGATTTTTGGACATGTTTTATGATGAATAAAAGTTGGAGAAACGGTTGCCACCTTTCTAGAAAGTGACGTACATGAAACGCTTAAAATAAATATAATACCAACAAATAATCTCACACTTAAGTATCGGTTTTTTAAAACATTATATTTAGAAGTCAGTCATTCTTTTTCGAACTCTTTTTATCGTTTCTTGGGCAATAGCTCTGGCCTTTGCGGCTCCACGATCCAAGACTTCATCAAGAACCTGAGTGTTTTGCATTAGTTCTTCATATTTATTTCTAGGTTCTTTAAGATAGTCATTTACTTGATCAAAAAGATGGGCTTTAGCGTAGCCCCAACCAATACCACTTTTGTATTCTTGAATTTCATTTTCAATCTCCACGGGACTTGCAAAAAGTTTGTACAGATCCATGATCGCAGAGTTATCGGGATCTTTAGGAGCTTCAGGATCTGAGGAGTCCGTTTTAATTTTATTGATTAACTTTTTAAGTCTTTTTTCACTTTCCCAAATACCAATTGTATTGTCATAAGACTTACTCATTTTTCTTCCGTCGAGACCTACCACATAAGATGCTCCAGACTCTTGTAATACTTCCTTTGGCTCTTTGAGAGTTTCTTCGCCGTAGTATTCATTAATTCTGCAGGCAATAGATCTGGCTATTTCTATATGCTGAACTTGATCTTTTCCAACCGGCACAAGGTCGGTGTCATAGAGTAATATATCTGCGGCCATTAGGATTGGGTATGAGAACAGACCCATATTTACTCCTTGATCTGGATCGCGTCCGGCATCAAGATTTTTTTGAACTTGATCTTTATAAGAGTGAGCTCTATTCATATCACCTTTTGGAGTCATACAACTAAGGAGCCATTGTAATTCAAAGATTTCTGGGACATCTGATTGTTTGTAGAAAATGGCTTTATCGGTATCAAGTCCTAGAGCAATCCAAGTTGCTGCAATACCGTATACGTCTTGTTTGAATTTTTTAGGATCACGAACTGCGGTTAGAGCATGATAGTCGGCAATGAAAAATATTGATTGAGAATCCTGAGATGAGTTGGACATTTCGATAGCCGGTTTAATAGCTCCGAGCATATTCCCAAGATGGGCCATCCCTGTTGGTTTAATTCCTGTAAGTACTGTTTTCATATCAACTCCAATACTAAACAGAATGCCACAAAAGCGGGCAAAAAAAAAGCCAGGATTTCTCCTGGCCGATCAAATATCAAAAAATATTATCTACATCTTCTTTTTAATTTTAACTTCGCACCAGTTGTTACACCGTCATTTCCGTAAATTGTCTTCTTCACACAACTCTCGTTGATGTTTAGAACATCTAACTCAAGGTTATTATTTTGGTCTAGTGAGAATGCAATAGAAGCATTCTTGTTAAACTTATCAAATTGAAGGTTAAAGTTTTTAATCTTATCGACAGTAACGTACTGTGGATTTGAACAGTATCTCTCACTTACAGTACAAGTTCTTGCAACTGTCGTTGTGCACATATTATCCATTATTGGGTTGTACCTTGTTCCAGCAGAGATGATGATTCCTCCACTAACTCTTCCGCCACGTCTTCCGCCAACTCTAGTTCTTCTCGGGTTATATCTTGGACCAGTTGGGTAACCAACTCTTCCATATCCACCACCACAGAACGTTCTTACTGTGTCATATCCACAACGAGCACCGCTAGTAATTGTTCTTCTTTCAACTCTCATATCAGCGTCATCACATCTCTCGATTTGAGTTGGAACTGTTACAACAAGGTTTACACTTGTTGGAGTTTGAGATGTTTTCTCTAAAGTTGCTTGGTTTGAACCAAGGTCAACTGAGTCACTGTCTAGATAAACTGTATTTGCAAAAGCTCCTACAGATAGTGCTGCCATAGCAATAGTTAATAATTTTTTCATAATATCCTCCAAAGGGGTTAAAGATCATTCCAGTTATATTCATCACATCTGTTGTTACATTCTTTATCTGTTGTTGCCATTTTTGTAGTTTTGAATCTAATGCCAATAAGGTCAGCTTTAAGGTCATCTATTTCCGCATTTCCGGGAGTGAAAAGGTCCCAAATCTCTTTTAGAATTCCAATATTGGCGGAATCAAGTGCACCACATCTTAGAGCAAGCATGCAAGAGACAGCACAATGCTTATATTTATCTAAAGTATTACTAGGAAGAAGTTTTGCTTTTACTGATTTCGCATAAAAAATAGAACAAACAGGGATTTCTTTTTCTTGAGAAAAAGCACCTGTTGAAATAGTAAGCCCCAACAAAACGAGTATTAAAGCACGCATAAAATCTCCTTATGAATCAAGAGATATAACACACCGCAAAGAAGACATGGTTGAGAATGTAAAGATTACAGATTATCTAGAACTGGAAACCTATCTAAGTATTTAGAACAATTGGCCCTAACTGGGAGAAGATTAGCGTATTTTTTTTCTGCGAAGTCGAACTTATCTAAAAGTATAATTCCGGGAACGATTTTATACTCAAAGTTTCGAAAATCTACCTCTTTAGAATAAGCTCCCTCAAAGTCGCCAAAAGATGTTTTTTTCTTAGTTTCATCGATCTCTCTACTATGAATAGTAAATTCTCCGGTGTTTTTACCAGCAGTATACTTAAAAGAGTTTTCAGTCTTAGTAATTGTGTATTCAGGACCTACTAGAAAGCAAATCTCATATTTATCCCATAGAAGAACTTTATAATCTCTTTTTGCATTCGCCTTCATCTTTTGAACTGTAAAGTAAGTGAAGACGGTAGTACAAAGAATAAGAATGATGACAAGGTAGCGAGTTTTCATAAGTAGAAGACTATTAGTTTTTCCAAAGAATCTCAACGTAAATCTTTGAAGAGCTAAATTGAGGGCTTGAATCTCCTAAAGTGTCTAACTCTTCTTGAAGGGAGATTCTCGCAAACTCTACTCCAGCTCTAAATCCAAGATTCTTATAAACATGCATGAAGCCAAGCTCACTATAATCTCCAAAGTAGTTTTTACTTTCAGATTTAACAAAATTTTCTGTATCACTTGACTCTTTTACAAAATCATCGCGCTCAAACTCTAATCTGTAGTCACCAACAACGGCTCCAATACCAAAGTAGAGCCATGGCATCATATTATATTTCAGGCCCAGTCGGCCTTCAATACTACTTGAGCTAGCATCAAATTTATCAATTGCAGTTGTTGAGCTATTGCCCTCATACTCATAATTAACTTTCAAATCGTTTTTATAAAACCCTGCCCCAACGACATACAGAAGTTTCTTAAAAATCAGACCTTCATGCGAGAGGCGAATAAAAGATCCATTTTCAACTTCGTCGATAGACTTACTACTAGAAGACACTGAATTCAGACCAATTCCCAGTGAATAGATACGACCTGTCTTTGCATAAAGACAACTACTAAGAAGAAGTAAAAGAAGAGATAATTTCATTTGATTATCATACACGGCTTTAGATAAAAAAAAAGCCCTCATATGAGGGCTTATAATCCTTTTTAGACTATATAAGTTATCTTGGTCTTAAAGTAATTTCTTCACTCTTTAAGACAAGTCCTTTGTATTTTATAAGTAGGTCAAACTTAACATCTCTGTTTTTAGCACTCTTGTAGAAAACGTAACTCAAGCTCACATTTTGAACCTCGCCCTTTCTAAGTACTTTTGTTTTGACCACAGAATTTTTCATATTGACTGTATTGGCGTTGGCTCCCTTAGGGATAAAAGAGACCTCATACCCATCAGCTAGACTTTCTACAGCTGGAGAAATACTTACTTGGAAAGAGTGGATATTGTATCTGAATACTCCCTTAACCTTTGGTGTAGCATCGTATCTATTTTGAGAACTCTCCTTAGGGTTAAGCATCAATGGTTGAGAGATTTGAACCTTTTCAATTCTTGCAGACTTATACTTATCCCCAGGAAGATTTACATCAGCATTAAGAGTAATATTTTGTCCCGAAGCCGCAGTCGCTTTTACTGTAAATGGAATTTCATATCTCTTAACTTCCATACCATTTATTTTTGTAAATACATACTGTGCCTGACCAAATTCAATGTTTTCGCTTCTCTTGATATCTACCATGGCGGCGCTATATGATGCGTTTGGAGAGATGTTTTTCAGATCAAGATATACTATCCCTGAATCTCCACCTTTTAGATTTTGAGAGTTGAAAGCTGACGACTTAACAGTAACAATTGAGTTTGTCTGAATCCAAGAGTCAACATCCACTTTTGCTTGAGCTTTACTTCTTGTCTGCGCTTTAGGCAATTCAGTATTGTATGATTCAGTATAAACACTTGAGTAAGTATTATCGTATATGTCTTGCTTACCAACAACTTTTGCCTCAGCAAAAGCCATGCTCTCACTAACAGTGAAACTTGTTTGGTAATTAGCTTCTCTAACCTGACTCTCTTTAGAGTCAAACTTTGAGATAAAAAGGTTTGAGTATAGAGATACAAATGTATCGTATACATTTGAAAGATAGATGCTTTTGAAGCTTGCTTTATAACTATCTTTACAGATGCTCTTAAAGTGCTCAAGTCCCTTGTAGACAGCTCCACAATCGATTGTCTGATATGGAATGCTTGTAGGTGCAACATAAGCTACAGCTGGTTTTGTCATTTTTGAAAGTAAACTCTCTACTCTTTGCTCATCTGCTAGTAGTCTTTCAATTTTTGTATCGAGAGAAGTTTTTAAGTTTCTTGATTCAGCAATTTCTTGGTTTGAAAGATTTGTAATAAATCGTTTTACTTTATCATAAGAGTCCAAATAGATTGATCCTACTTCAACTAGTGACTTTGATTTATTGAAAGAACTGCTTGAGATTTTGGCCAACATAAACTCTTCAAAAAATGCCGGTGCATAATTATTTTGAGCAAAGTCTATTGCAGCTTGAACACCGTCTGCAGTTGCTTGAGTCGTAGCTTCTCCAACAGAAGAACTATCTGCAAAACCAACGGCATATCCGGCGTGGTATCCTTTAATTTCACCTCTAACTGTTCCTATGAGCGCCGCCTCTACCTGTCCGTAGTCATTGGCAACTGTTGTTGAAATACTCTCAGATAAAATATCTGCTAGATCCTCTCCACCAGTTTGGCCTATGCTTGATGCAACTCCCGTTTGGTTTTCTCCAATAGATTGGGCTTCATCCTCATACTGGTTATATAATTGATAGCGCTTGTCATACTGTGCATAGGCTTCATCTGTTTGACTTTCTAGTTGTGATAACTCATTTTCGAGTGACGCAATTTGATTTCTAGTTTGATTCTCATCTTGGATAAGAGATCTGATTGCGGATTGAGCAGTTGAGATCTCAGAGATATTATAAGAGATTGATCTGTCTAATTGTGGGAGTCTATCAATAATCTGATTGATTCTGGTAATTAAGTTTGATTCACCTCTTTCTAAATTAGACCTGTTTGTCTCGTTATCAGAAATTTTTCTTCTAACATTTTGCAGTCTACCTGTTAGCTCATCGATTTTAACTTTCACAGATGAGATTTCCGATGAAATACTTTGAACATTTCTCTCGAGTACAGTTTTTCTAGAAAGCAGCCTATCTTTCTCAGCAACAAGGCTAGCAACTTGAGTCTTGTTAGTTTGGATTGAACTTCTTAAACTTTTTATTTCTGCCGTTAACTGATCTGACTTATTTTTTTGAGCTGTAATTTTTGTTGGTATTGCAGCAAGGTCACCTTTGGCATCATTAAGTTCAACTGATTTATTCTTTTTTGTAACTTTCTTAGATTCAAGCTGTGGCACTCCCGCTCTAATTCTTTCACCAATTGTTTGTACCTGCTCTCTTTTCACTTGAACAATTTCTCTTTGAGCTTTAATTTTTTCAAGATCAGCACTTGCGGATATTAACTCCTTAAGTTTTGCTTGTGCTTTTTGTAAATTCATTTTTGCCGTTTTATGATTGGCAGTCATTTCATCAATTTTTTGTTGAAGAGAATCAATATTAATCGTGAGTCTCGCAATCTCAGCATTAAGAGTTTGTATTTTTGATTGAAGAGCACCTTTAGAAGCTTGAAGTCTTTTTATGATCTCATCAATTCTTTGAATTTCAACGTTGTTAGTTTCAATTTTACTTTTTTGAGACGCGACAAGAACTCTTTTTTGTTTAATCGAATTAACAGTATTTTGAAGTTTTGTTTGAACATTTCTAAGTTTTAATTGCTTATCTTTTAGATCATTTTGAAATGGACGTAGAGATTGTCTATGACGGTCTATATTAGCGCTTATTTTCTGCTCTCTATTATAGAAATCATTTAGTACTGAGTTAACATCTCTAAGATCACTTTGAGTTTGTCTGAGATTAGTTTGTCTTCCTGGAAGCTCATAGTTTAAATCACTTATTTCATTTTGATATTCAGAAATTTGAGAATTAAGTAAGTTGATATAACTTTCTTTCTCTGAGATTGAATTGAGTACGCTTTCAAGTTGTGCCCTAGAGTTATCAAGTGAATCACTTGTATAGTCTCTATCATTTCTCAAGCTTATATAAACACTATGGTACGGCTCATAATTTACTTCATCCGGAAGATTTGCATATGCAGAAATTGAAAAAATGAAAATAAAATAAGTACTCAACCATTTACTAGTCGCTCTTTTAGTCATCCGAATATCCTTTTGTGAGATGAGTTGGTAGTAAACTTCTATCGCACAGGAGTTCTTCTTGTAAACCGGAGTAAGTAATTGATTTAAATTAGCAGGTATTTGGGAAATTCGGTGACATTTAGACACCGAACTTGATGAGTATTATTGAAAGAAGCGTTTAAAAATAGTATAAAAATGCCAAGCATTGAACTTACCTCTATAATGACTACACATCATCGAGGTCATATCGCATCTCATGGCCTTAATATTTCCAAAATTATACTTATCTGAAAAGTCATGAAGGTGCTCTCTGTTGGCTCCACTTATAAGAGTTCTATTTACATCGACAAGTTGATTTGTGATTTGATCGTACTCATCATCAAGTCCCAACATATGTCCAAATTCGTGAGCAACAATTCTTTCACTCCACTGCAAACTCCAACGAGAGTCGTAAGGACCACTAGTATCTTTTTCTAATAGTTTTGGACTAAAGAAAGCATCTCTTTCATTTGCAACCCTTTCAAATTTAAATCTGTAATTATTAGGCGCCATCTTATTCCAAATATGTTGTGCTTCTTCAATTTTTTCATCAATTATTTTATAAGCATCTGCAAAGTTTGAGCCTTCAGGCATCTTATCCATATTAAAGTAAACTTTAACAGTAGCAGTCGTTACGCCATTTACATGAGTAAGATCATATCGATATTTTTTCTTGATAATACCAACATAGCGGATTTTTCCACTGACTCTAACAGTTGATCCTGATTTTTCTTCTAATGATCTGTCTAGTTCGTTTTTAGTAATAAAATATCCAACACTATCTCTTCGAAAGTTTCTTTGAATAAAAATGCAATTCCAATATGGCTCAAGTGGCTCATTTCTTAAAGCTAGAACATTGTCTTTTAAAGGAGTGTTAAATCTATTATGTAGTTGAACATTGTTTACTTGATTACGAGTAAAGAGACATTTTCCTTCCTCTGAGACTTTGATGTTGAGGTCATCTCCTAACTGCCTCAAATCAAAGTTCTTAGACTTAGAGAAAGCTAATAGAGGTAATAGTAGTAGAATAAACTTCATAAAATATCCTTTGTTAGGGATGTTAGTTACAAGTTTGATGCCACTTAAATTCAATAAAATCAGCAACTTACTATTCCAGTTTTTGTTAACTCCCAGCTCACTGTTTAATTTATAGACGATTAAAAGTTTCTTCGATGGCTGGGTTCCCAAGAAAAATCTTCACTCCTATAGGATTTATAGCCATTTTAGGTTACGAAGAGTTATGAAAATACTCTTACTGGCACTAATTCTTTGTACCACCGCTTATGCACAGACTAAAATTTCCTGTCGTGTTGTGGACCTCTTTGATCCAACATTCTTTAAAAAAGATTTAGACTCAAAGATAAATAATAAAGTTCTCATCGAACAAGATCGTTTTGGCGGCTTACATATTTTTATAGGAAAGGATAGCTTTTCTACCGACAGAGGTGATTCAATAAAACCTCAAGAAAACTTTGGATTTAATAAAGATTTTAAATTTAAAAAAAGTGGAAATGGTACAGAATTTAGAATTATTGCGAACTCACAAAACAAGAAAGGCCAACTGCTTGGAAAAGACTTCACTGGTGAAAATCAGCTCGTAGCAAATCTTAGCTGCTTTAATTAACGACTATTTAAAGTAACAACCTGTTCCCCCCCAATTACCTCTCCCACTACCCATGCGGATTAATGGAAGTGAAAAGTGAGGGAGCCTAAAGTCTTTTTTCCACTGCTCACATGAGTTTGACAATCTCGCACAAATAACTGAATAGCTGTTGGTTTTCTCTTCAACTTGATTCTCTGAGGGCTGAGTTTTTGCTCCTGAAACAACAAATTCAACTTTTACATATCGGTGAAGTGTGCTTGGAGCCTCATCTTTTGCAAGTGTTGAGTAGAGACTATCGTACTTACCAGAAAGCCTAAACGCCTTATCTCGCCTTTCCATTTTTTCAATAAGGAACGACTTCGCTTCACATTTATCATCATCATTTCCATAATAGCTGTCGGTGCCTGTTTTTGGTAATGGTCCACAGGTTCCGCTTAAAGCCTTATCAACTTTAGAATTGTTAAATGGATCATCGGGGTGACCAGTTGGAATAAGTTCAAACTTAATCTTAGATTTTTCACCTAGCTGTGATTGGATTTCATTTTTTACGCTTTGTGCTCTCATCATACTAAGCGCTAGCCATAGCCTTTGCTCTTTAGGGTCCTGATAGAGATCAGATTCTTCCATTTCATTTTTTCTTTTTATATAGTCTTTATCTTTTAAAACATCTTTTAGGGCTTGCGGAGTTTTAGATGACTTAATCAAACTCTCATCTGTATACTTTCGCATCATTGACAGTCCCAAACATTCTCCCTCATTAGATTGAGAACAGTTTTTATACATACTTGAGCAGGTATATATTTTTACTGTCATAGGAGTTGAGTTCATTTTTGAATCTCCTAGGCTATTGGTAAGTTGACTTCGAGCCTTACTAGAAAGCTTTGCGGAGTTATCATCAAAGAATTTTTTTGCTCCAAAAAAACTAGAAACCTCAACGGGTGCAATTGGAACTATTGCTTTTTTATCAACGACATTTTCATTGATAGCGCACATTCCAAAGTCTGCTCGACTCTCTATTTGATCTACTACAGACTGAGCTTCTTCACTTGAGGCAAATGTTCCCATTTTAGCGATAGTTTTACTCACGGCTTCTTTGTATTGTTCTATTCTAGAAGCCAAACTCGTTTTTGCTGCTTGATTCAAAAAGCCTTGTAACTTTTCCTCGGGAGCATTTTTAAAGTCTAAAGGGAGATATTCATTCTTCAACGAGGCATAAATGTTATTTACTGTCGTATCTGGAGCTCTATCAAAATAACTTATATTTTTATACTGGTTAACTAGATCTTTACTCATCCCTATATTAATTCCAAACCTTCTGCCTTTTGTTCCCGCACAGCCAGCAGCAATTTCTCTTCGCATAACTTCTTTTTGAGATATTAATTTATTTTTATATTTTCTCAACCTCTCAATCGATTTAGAGTACTCACCATTACTGTTATTTGAATCTAATTCTAAATATTCTATTTGATCATTAATCTCTTTTACTCTTTGGTTTAGAACTAGGTCAAATTCCTTATTGAATGGTTTAGAGTTTAAAAGGTCTTCACCTGCAACGGTTTTTTTTGCAACCTTACAGCACTCTTCACTGAATTTCTCAAGCTGATTATCTTTTTGAATATCTGCACCAACACAAAGTAGTTCTTCCCCAAAAGTAGAATTTATTGTCGATAAAGATAATAAAGAAGTGAGTAAAATAAACCTGCCAATAAACATTAGATATCCCTATTTAGAATTTCTTAACTTATCGGCTAAGTTTTTAAAATCATGACGTTAACATTGTTTTTTAAAGACTCGTTATTAATTATATATTCCTTATAAATATCTGATTCCTTATTATACTTTTATAGCAGAAATTAAAATGATCTATTAAGTTTTAATACTTCGATCGTTCTTCTAGTAAACACGTGGCAAAAACCAACAACTTGGTCTCACTCCAACTTCAAAACCATTAAGCAGAGAGAACAAGCTCATACAGTCTCATCACTACTATCAAAGTCTACTAAAGCATTAAATAAAATCCAATGCTGAGTTGTACTATCAAAGAAAATTGTTGCACAGAGTGCGTTAAGGCTAAAAATTGTCATAAAGAGAAATTTCATGGTCGCAACATGTAGTGATTAAAAGAATGAAAAAATAGATAGATTTGTAGATTTTAGGCACAAAAAAACCAATCATTTGATCGGTATCTTGTAAGTATTTGAAAAATTGGTTGCGGGAGCTGGATTCGAACCAACGACGTTCGGGTTATGAGCGAGATGAATGCTTTTGTAAGTCATCAATATTATTCAGAAAAACTAATAATAACATAAGGTTATCCCTTTTTTGACTCTGCCTGTTTCGGTCTATTTCGGTGTGTTTCTGGATGATGTAGTACATCGGTAGTACATCGAAGGTACTAAAGTTTATAATCTACAAAGACACTAAACTAATTTTTGATATATATAAACGCTTTAAATTTTTTCTATCCAAGAGAAATTATTCCTGCTGCGCTATGCAGCGCAGAGCACCTTCTTCCTGATAAAGGTTAATAATTGAGAAATCTATATTTTCTCTGAAAATATCGAACGTGTAGTTAAAGAAGACAAATCGGCCATCATTTGGAACTGAGTTATTTACTTGAACAGATATATTACTTTCAAAGTCTGACCCAGAGCTTGAAACCGAAGAACCATTTCCAGAGATATTAAACATCTCTAATGTCGTTGAAAATCCATCTATAGGTCTAAAAGGACAATTATTTGCTGAAGCCCTTAGGACACCGGCTGTCCCAAACTCGGCGGAGTCAAATACCAGGCACGAGTTCGAGTTATCAGAAAGAAAATCACCAAAGGAATTTATGATTCCATGTTCACAAAGAACAAGCTCTTCTCCAAGTTCTGATGAAGCATCAATTAACTTTTGAAAAAGTTCGTCTCTTAATTGAATTAAATTACCTTCATTCAAGCCAGATAGATATGTAGTATTGAAACCGTGATTCTCTTCAGCATCTGCCCCTCCTCTAGGATCTGGCAACTGGGGTGTTATTAAGTTGAAATTTCCAGGAAGACTAAACGGTACTCTCAAGATTGCATCTTTATTATTCGTTATATACTCCGCCTTATTAATTTCAATTGCATTTGCAGGCGTTGCAATCTGCAGATTACCTATTCTATGTTCATAGTCACGAATACTCTCACCGTTCAGGACGAAAATATCCTCATTAACTAAGTCTTGATAGGAAACATTTGCGAACAAGTTTCCTTGAGAGTGAGATATTAGAATTAAGTTTTTATCCTCTGCAAGAGTTTCAATAATTCTATTCTGTAACTCGACACCAATCTGCCCAGTAGAGTTATAGAGCCTTTGAAATGCATCTTGATCTTTAAGTATGTCTATAACACCAGCTTGGCTTATAAATGTTGAGTTCTCTGGCGTTATGAGATTATAAATTGTTTGGTATACAGCCTGCCAGACTTCATTCAAAGAAGCATCTTCGTTCGAATCTAAAATAAGTAAAACTAAAGACTCCATAAAGTCTGGAAGAGCTCCGGCTCCATCGTTTAATCCAAATGTTCTGTTGTAAACATGATCAAGCTCTACCTTGCTATTTATATCAATCAAACCATCCAGGCCTTCATTCACTTTAATGAGAGATGATATTCTATTTCTAGACTTAAGAGCATCTATCTCTTCGTTCTCTTGTCCGTTAATATATAAAAGCTTTGTTCCATTTACAGAATCCATTAAAATTCTTTCACTAACTGAAATCCCAGCGGCAAATAAATTAAAGCTTATTAAAAATAGTATATAGCTAACGTTCTTCATATATATGGCTCCTGTTTATTTAATATCTATTCACAAAGTTCTATCAATGACCTTCCCTGATTTTCAATTTCCAGTACTCTTGGTGGGGCTCCTTTTCCTACTAGTTGATTATTATATCTAATATTTGCTAATATTCTTTCCTTGGTATTCATTAGTAATGAACGATGATTTTTCTCTAATCGATCAAATCGGTTAAAGTCTTGATCCTCTTTTCCCCCACGTTCTGCTGCACAAGTCAGAGCCTCACCAATTTTATTCGAGTTATTAATAGACTTTACTTTGTCGTCAGCTTCACTTAGAGCGAGTTGAAATCCTTTACTCATTTGTTTAAAGGCTTTTCTTACTTCTGGACTTTGATCGACATCTCTATTAATCCAGAGCTCAACGTCATCCCTCACTCCATCACCATCACTATCGACACCCAATAGAGTTGAATCATTTTCTTCTTTGTTTGGCATCGGCGGAATAATATCATCTCCATCAATTACAGGCATTGAATCCGAAGGTTTTACAAATAATAACTTCTTTTTACTCTTACTTGTTTTGTCATCTGATTGAACAACTTGGAGCTTGATCTTAAACTTATCAAAATTCTTAAAACGCCTTTTGCAATATTTTATATATTTTTTCCACTTCTTGTATTTCTTAAGACGTTTTTTTCTTTTCTCCTTATCAGTCTCTTCTTTGAAATTGATATAAGTAAATTCAATTGAAGGTGTTGTTGATTCAATTGTCTCTCCGTTTCCAAGATCAAAAATGTACTTTGCAATCGTTTTATCTTTTGCAGCTTTTGATTTCGATCCATCCAAAGTTACAGTACATGGACTCTCGCATTTCTTTTGTGAAACTTTTAACTTTGCGATCGGTTTCTTGTCTTTGTGGTTTTTCTTACCTGTAGCAAATGATGAACCAAACAGTAAAAATGTAAAGATCAGTACAATATTTTTCATTGATATCTCCTAATAAAATGATTTTCTTTATTATACTGAACGAATCGGATATATTTATAAAAGAATGAAGTGGTGCCTTATAGATTCTTCGAAAAGGACTATTATAATTGGATATATCTCATATATTAATTTTTCTTAACATATGAATATACTTCTACAACTGACTCTTAATTATGCCAGTCATAGAAATATTTCATTCAAAAGCTAAAAGATTCTGTCTTTTATTGAAAAAATATTCTCATTGACGGTTAGTTCGTAATTCGAAATTTCATCAGAGAATTCATGACTCATATCTTCCCAACGATAAATATTATCTTCTTCAGAAACAAAACAATTAGCACAATTCAATACTTTAAACTCTTCCCTTCTAGGACAATAAAAATCAACTCTAAAAAATCGCATAAGGTCTCTACTATAAGAAGTATCCCTTCCCAGTATCAAGATTTCTAATATCTCTCCGATGAACTATAAACTCTTCAGTCTCTTTAGAAGACTCATTCTTGTCGGATTATTTCTAAAAAAGACAGTCTTTCATCTATTCGGTACACTCTCTAATCAACATTGTCGCAACTATTCTAGAACAAAATTCTATTAAGCCAGGGTCAGTCATTCTAAAAACTACTTTATTGGTTATCGAATTAAACAATTGTTTTGAATCTCCTGACTATATATCTCTAAATCTTCTATTCATTGAAGCCTCTTCACTTTATTACTCTAGGTCCTCTCTTTTTTTTATTTCTCATCGCCATTATTTTTTCTTTCTCTTTAATACTTTTTTATCCCTTCTACTTTCATTAATTCTTCTTTACTAATTATTATTATTTACTTCTCGCCCCGACTTAATTCATATCCATTACATTTATTAGCACTATATTGACCTCCATCTCGAATACTCGTAGAGAGAGGGAGGTCAATATCGGGCGTTTGTAAATGTTGGATTTTGTTCATGAATTCTGTCGGGGCGAGAGGTTGCTACGATTGGATGCGACGCCTTAGATGACACTCTTTTTATGTGATTTTCTTCTTTAAGACTACTTAGTCATTTCCTTCTGATAGTATCATATGGTACTATCAGAGTATGAATCCTCCGTACAAAATTACAACTAAAATTCTCAAACTCACCTCTTCAATATCTAATTCGCTTGGAAATATTGAAAGTTCTTTCTTGAAAACCCCTGAACCAAAACTTAGAAAGCAAAATAAAATCAAAACGATTCAGGCGACTCTAGAGATTGAAGGAAACACTCTTACCCTCGATCAAGTCACTGCTGTCCTAGAAGGTAAAAAAGTTTTAGGCCCTAAAAAAGAAATTTTAGAAGTTAAGAATGCTAATAAACTCTATGACTCAATCCTAGAATTTAAATCCTCAAAGGTTAAAGACTTCTTGAGTGCGCATAAAATATTGATGACAAGTCTTGTAGATTCAGCGGGCTCATTTAGAAATAAAAATGTTGGAGTCTTAAAAGGAATTGAAGTAAGTCATATTGCTCCAAAGCCAAGGCTTGTTCCAGAACTAATAGAGAACCTGTTTAAATGGATTGAGAGTGATGAAATTCACTCACTAGTGAAGTCGTGTATTGCACATTATGAAATAGAATTTATTCATCCTTTCGAAGATGGAAATGGAAGGATAGGAAGATTTTGGCAGTCACTGATACTAAAAGAATACAATTCAGTATTCACTTATATCCCTGTAGAGTCGCTAATTAAAGAGCATCAGAAAGAGTATTATAATACCCTAGAAGCATGTGATAAAGCTGGTGAGTCTACTTTATTTATAGAGTTTATGCTCCAGTTAATTGATGAATGCCTAACACAATATATTTATGAGCACTCCAATGTAAACCCAACTTCTATAGATCGACTAATGAACGCGAAAGATATTTTTAAAGGTGAAGAGTTTTCAAGAAAAGATTATCTAAGTCTTTATAAAAATTTATCATCTGCATCGGCCAGTCGAGATCTTAAGGAAGGAGTTGAAAATAAAGAGCTTAAAAAAATAGGAAAAGCTAATCAGACAAAATACATTTTCAAACAAGCACGCTGTGAGCAATGACAAAGCGTGTTTAGCCATGATACAATTCCCTTACTTCAACAAAAAGATAACTCATAGAGAGCAACGACATTCATTTAACACATTCACGTATTTAAATTTCTTCTGGGTGGGACAAGCCACACCAAACTATTAGCTGTTTTAGATACATTAATTTGACTTTGAAAATTTTATTCATTTAAGGGGAATTAATGATCAGTGATTGCAAAAATCTATTAAACGAAGTAAAACCAATTTCGCTCTTTGAAAATCAACCAGAATTATTAAAACCAGCTAATGTAGCTGCCTTACTTGGTATATCTATTAAAACGATATACGACTGGCGCTATAAACAGAAGACGAGGAACATACCAGAGAGCTTATTCTTAAAATTGAATTCGCTTCTCTATATCCAAACAATAGAGTTAAGAAAGTGAATAACCTTACAGAACAACTTGTAAGGAGGACACTATGTCTATCAAGAAAATAAAAACTAAAGATGGCAACCGCTATGAAGTCTCCATGTATACCGCTGGACTTGGCTCAAAACGCCTAAGAAGGCGCTTTGATAAAAAAATTGAAGCACAAGAGTTTCTTCAAAACTATATGGCCAATACTTTTAATTATAAAAAAGGAAGTCAGGCGCTTAGTCTTTTAGAAGAAGTTAGGTTTAGTGATGAAGCTCAGTTTTGGCTTATCTCAAATCAATCTCATTTTTCATCCTCACATCTCAAAAGAGTCAAAGGTGTATTAAAAGAGATTCTTCCAAACCTTGGAAATCTAACAATGGATAACTTCACAGCAAAGCTTCTCTCTCAGTTTCAACAAGAACAGCTTAAAGATAAGCTTACTAATGCAACTGTTAATAGAAGACTGAGGTGATCTGTGCTATTTTAAATCATTCTGTTAATAATCTTCGGATTCCTTATAACCCATCTAGAGGTTTTAAGAAGCTTCCCATTGTTAAAGATGAAGTTTGCTTTTGGAGTAAGTCTGATGCCCTACACTTTCTAAGATTCGCTAATCAAAAGTATTGTATTGGTTCTAAAAGAAGATGGATTTATACCGTTTATCTTTTAGCTCTAAATACAGGACTTAGAGCCGGTGAGATTTGGGGATTGCAAAAAAGAGACATACAAGCTCATTCTCTTTTTATTAGAAGGCAGTTCAATTCTGTGACCCAAGACTTCTCCATCATTAAAGGTAAGAGAAATACCAAAAGTGGCATTCTCTCTCGCCACGCTCCATGCAATGAGGATTTAAAATCAGAACTTCTTCCTTTAATTATGGGCAAACTTGAGAATGATGTCATTTTCACAAGTCTTGCTTTAACTCCAATTGACCACAATAACTTTCGAAGAATCTTTTTGAGAGATATTAAAGAGTCTGGGCTACCAGAGATTAGGTTTCATGATCTAAGGCACACAGCTGCGACTCTCATGATCTCAGAAGGTATCGATATCAAGACGGTTCAATCAATCTTGGGTCACGAGGATATTAAAACCACGATGAATTACGTTCATCTGATTGGAGATAATATTAAGAAAGTGGCCATGAGTTTTAGGATAGCGATCTAAAATTTATAGATGTAGTACACCCGTAGTACATCGAGAGCAAAAGACACAAAAAAGCCACTCATGAAGAGTGGCTATATACTTAAAATAATTGAATTTAAATTGGTTGCGGGAGCTGGATTCGAACCAACGACCTTCGGGTTATGAGCCCGACGAGCTACCAGACTGCTCCATCCCGCGTCAAAGTATTATTCTAAGTTTATAAACCATTAAAAATCAGATGTCTAGCCCCAATTATTAGTTATTTGAACAAAAAAAGTGAATTGCTCCGATACAAATTCCTAAACAAATCGGCCTGACGGTCGATAAAGACTAAGTAATTGATACTAACCGGAGAATCTGCACATGGCCGCTTTAGAACTAAAACAAAAAAAACTCACGATTGACTTCGATACTACGGAGTTAAATCCCCAACAAATAAGACTGATTCAAAGTATATGTTCTATGCTCAACCATGTTTTAACTACAGATGATGAATGTGACTATTTTGATGGTAGTGCCGATCTTATGAAACTCGTTGCTGGAGTTATAAAGCAATCAAATTTTTCTACAGAATTTAATAAAGATACAGATATAGCTTATGCAGACCAAGCGTTAGAGTTTTGTATGGATATGGTTTCAGATCATCTTCAAGGATCTGCTTTTCTACGTCATGATAATTAATATATTTTAAATTTAGACATAAAAAAAACTCACTATTTAGTGAGCTTTTTTATTACTTATTTTTGTTTTCTTGATTTTGGTTTTTTACCTTTTTCAAATGAATGAATAACTTTAACTCCACCCTCATCCTCTTTAAGCTTTTGCTCTTTAGCTTTTTCAGAAATTTCTTTCTGAAGCTTAATAGTTGTAAGGTAGTTATCTTTACTATATTTACTAAAGTCACGGCTATCAGCAACTTTTGCATCTTTTTGATATTTAGAAGCTTTCTTAACAGCAATTGTTTTCTTCACACTTAAATATTCTTCAGCGTGAGAATCAATTGTCCCATCTTTATTAAAACCTATTAGTCTTAACATTTCTGGCTTAGAGATAAATCCCCAGTCACCTGGTTTAATTTTATCAATTGCGAGATTACCGATAGCAACCCTTTTAAGTTTATCGATCGTCACCCCAGCAGCCTCACAGATTCTTCTAATCTCTCTGTTTTTACCTTCACTGAGTTTAAACTCTAGCCAAGTTTTGTTAGGAAGTTGTTCGATGATTCTTACCGATTTTGGTTTTAATTCACCATCGTCAGCAGAGATACCATTACGAAGTTTTTTAATAACATTATCATTCACTTTTCCAAAAACTTTTACTTCATAAGTTTTAACAACTTCGTATTTTGGATGCATGATCATGTTTGATAGCTCTCCATCATTTGTCATGATGAGAAGACCTTCAGATAGATAATCTAGACGTCCTACAGGGTATACTCTTTGACTTACAGCTCTAATAAGATCCATAACAGTCTTTCTACCCTCTGGGTCTGAGAGAGTTGTCATATAGCCTCTAGGCTTATTTAAAACTAAGTAGACATGGTCGATACTTAGAACATCAATTATTTCACCGCGAACCATAACTGAATCCTCAACGGGATCAACTTTAGTTCCAAGTTCAGTTACTTTTCTACCGTTTACTTTTACTAGACCTTCAACGATCAGTTCTTCAGCTTTACGACGAGACGTAACTCCACAATCAGCAATGTATTTTTGCAGACGTAACATTTTGGTTTCTTTTTTGTGATTTTTACTCATTTTAGACTCCTATCTGCCATCGCGGCAGTTAATTAATGATTGAGAGCGTGCAACTTAACGCTGTGGCCCTCAATTAGCAAGTCTTTTTAAATGGTTTTAGATATGTAGTTTAGCTTATTCGAGGTTATTGTCTTTTAGATCCTCTAAGTTCTTAAGATCTTTAGAGTCGAAAAGGACATCCTCTTCAATTGTATCTGTATTGGCCTCTTTAACTGTCTCAACTGCGACACCTTCAAATAGATTATCAAATGCTAGGTCTAATGCATCTGAAAGCTCTTTGGCTTCAAAGTTAAGATCACTTGGATTACCAACTGGAGTGGCTTCACTATTTTCTAACTTCATCTCATCGATTGAAGGAACCTCTACTTCAGAGAGTGTGTCCTCAGATAAAGTATTTTCAACGATGATATCTTCAACGTCTTCTGCCGATCCAGCGCTCATTGCTTGATCTATTGAATCTTCATTAAATAGTTCATTAACAAGCTCTTCACTTTTTGCAAGTACTTGCTCAAGGTTTAATTCAACATCACTTATTTCCGACTCATCAAACTCTTCAGCTAAAGTAAAATCAACTGCTGGAAGTTCTCTGTCTTCTAATTCAAGATCAATTGAGAACTCAACTTCATCTTCTTCCATCTCAGGAGCATTAAAAATTTCATCTGATTCAGTTACGTTAACACTTCTTGGCTCCATGATTGCCATAAGAGTTTCAGAAAGCGCAGAGAGTTTATTTTGATCAACAGTCTCACTTGAATTAACAAAATCTTCTAAGATATCAAACGCAGATTTTCTTACACCGTCATCAGCAGTTTTTCTTTTCTTATCCATGTCACGAAGTGTCTGAGTGAACATCGTATCAGAAGAAATATCTTTAATCTGACAAGTAAGTGATTCAAGTTCTTCAAAGTCTTCAAAATTGAAGATTTTTTTATCTCCAGAATTAACAATAGACTTGATGTCTGAAATATCTCCAAGATCATTTGCCATAGCAAGTTCTTGCAGTTCACTTTCACTAGGAAGGTCTTCAGTAGCATTGAGGTTAAATACTTCTAAGAATTCTTGAGTAGTTCCAAATAGAGATGGACGTCCCATCTCTTCACTTCTTCCAACTATTCTTACAAGACGCTTGTCCATAAGTTGACGAACAATATGAGATGAATCAACACCTCTTATAGACTCAACAGTTGTTTTAGAAATTGGTTGTTTGTAAGCGATGATGGCCATAACTTCTAAAGCTGTTGGGCTTAATTGGAGTGATGATACTTTAAACATATTTTGAATAACTTTTGAGTATGTGGCTTTAGTTCTAAATTGGTAACCTGCGGCCACTTCCATTAGACGAATTCCGTGGTGCTTAGCTTCGTATTCTTCTTGAAGTCTTGCAATTGATTCGTGCACCACACGAAGAGGAAGGTCAGAGTCAATTTGAGACTTAATTTTTTGAAGATTAATAGGTCTCTCGCTCATGAAGATAATGGTTTCAATCGCACCACAAAGAGTCTCAGTATTTAAACCCGTTCTCGCTTGCCATAACTTATCTTCTTGTTCTTTCTCGTTAAAGAAATCAAGATCTAGTGTAAAGTCTTCTTTAGAAAAATCCCAACTGTAATCAATTACGCTCATTTTTACGCCTCAATCTGTGTGTTTGTGTCTGTTGTTTGTGCTTGAATTAAATCGTCAGTGGTAATAGATTCCCCAACGTCTTCAGGGTCAAATCCGTCCGCTGTTTCTACATCAAATGAATTCAAATCTTCTTTTACATCAATGTAGATTTGTCCCATAACTTCATTTTGAAATACGTCTAATTTATTTAGTCTTGCAAGTTCCAAAAGAGAGATAAAAGTAATGACAACTTCGCCAACATCTTTATTCTCACTTCTAATTAATTTATCCATTGTCGTTTGTGTTCCAACTTTTAAATCATTTTTAAGTTGAACCAATTTCTCTTTAATTGAAAGCTTATCTCTTTTTATAACTGTATATTTTCTTTTTTCTCGTTTGATAAGATCAACCATGCATTCTGTCAGAGTATCAGAGCTCATTGGATTAAGAATACTATTTTGAATCGCCTTTCTATCAATTTTTGGTCTTACAAAAATATCTTGATCTCTGATTGGAAGAGTCATTAGTTTCTCACCAAGCATTTGAAACTTTTGTAGCTCTTCGAGTTTTTGAATCAACTGAGTTTTTGTAGTGATTTGAATATTTTCGTCACCGTTTAGAAGAATTTTTTGTTCTTCTTCTTCCGTCACATTCTTTGATTTAATAAAAAGAAGCGATGCGGCCATATAGAGATACTCGCCAGCAACATCAAAGTTGAGGTCTTGCATCTTATGAAGATAGTCGATGTATTGATTAGTGATACTATTGATCTCTAAATCTTTGATACTCATCTCTTCTCGTTGAACGAGATGAAGCAGCAGACCAAGCGGTCCGTCAAAATGATCTAGTTTGACCTGAATATTGTGTTCAATCATGTCTAGTCTCTCTCAAGCAAGGTTTTCTCACGACCAAGCTTTGTGTGTGTATTTTATTTCACCCTAGCAGATACAAAAAGTACATGGTTAATTTCTGACCAATCATTACTACAGGGGTTATCACGTAGCCGATGGTTGAAATCCCCATAAAACTAAGTGCAATTATTACTAAAAAAATCATATTTGTGTACTGCGCAAGACTCTCGTATTTTCGCGCTGCTTCACCTTTTAAAAAGCTCATCACCATTTTTGATCCATCAAGAGGTGGAAGTGGGATAAGGTTGAAAGCACCAAGGACAAAGTTAATCATCATTGAGTATTTGAGTGTCTCTAACAGCACACTATAAAAGGCAAAGTTCTCAGGAACTTTCGTTGCGATAATAGCAAATAAAAGTCCAGACATGGTTCCTAAAAAGAAGTTCATCAAAGCACCAGCGAAGCTGACCCAAAAAAGTCCCTTTCTGTAATTACTAAAGTTTCTTGGCTCAATAGGAACAGGCTTGGCCCATCCAAAAACCATCCCCCCCATCATGAGAAGAATGATAGGAAAAACTATTGTTCCCATCATATCAATATGGACAACTGGATTAAGAGTCAGTCTGCCTTCTCTTTCAGCTGTATTATCACCAAAGCGTTTTGCCATGTAAGCGTGTGCCCATTCGTGAGCTACAATAGCGAGTAAAAAGCCCGGAAGAGCATGGGCAAGTGATAGTATAATAGACTGTATATTCATGAAAAACTTCTATCAAACCTGAGAGCTTGTCGCAATTGATTTTATGCCGCATAATATAAGTCATGGAAAAAAGAAAAGTTCAGTCTGTAATTTTTTATTGTGACGCAGAAGGGTTAAAACACTTTTTATTGTTACGTGTAAATAAAAAACGTGGACACTTTTGGCAAAATTGCACAGGCTCTGTTGAAGACGGCGAAACTTTTAAAATGGGTGCACTCAGAGAGGCAATCGAAGAGACTAATCTGTCTAAAGATAATATCAAAATCATTACAGAAACCAATATGCAGTTCACATTTGTAGATCAATGGGAACACTATGTTACTGAGAAAGTATTCTTTATTCATTGTGAAGGATTTTGGGATGTAAAACTCGATGAGACCGAACACAGTGAATTCAAGTGGCAAGTTGAAAGCTATCTCGACCCCACTCTTTTAAAGTATGACTCCAACAGAGATGCACTAATAAAGTGCTTGGAGATTTAGTGAAAATCATCTCTCTCTTATTTCTCTTCACACTAACTTGTTTTGCTCAAGATCCATCAGCAGATGAGCTCATGGGTGCAATTGATCTAGAAAATGACAGTGAGCAGTTTGATGAGACGAAATACCTAGATCCACTAGAAGCCGTAGACCTGAGTCAAAACGTAGAAAGTTTTGAAGAAGTAGATCCAGACTTATTTGCTAATGATTACCCAGAGATTGAATTTACAGTTATTGATAAGCTTCGTGAAACCGAAGTTGAAAATGAGAAAGTTCTAGAGAAGCTTCTCCATAGAGAATCTATGCGAAGTTATTCTTACGCTGAAAAAGAAGCCCTTAAGATAAAACTAAAAGACATTGTTACTAGTGGAAAGTTTACGGGGGTTATAAGACGAGGAACAAAGCTTATTCACCTTCGAACAGGAAAAATATATTACAATCAAAAGCTGCTTACAGTCAGGGTTTATAGAAAAAGTGACTACGAAGGCTATAAACTTCTTATCAACAAAAATGGTTTTTCAACCTACAAAGTACTTTCTTCTAAGTTGAATAATATTAAAGAGGTTACAAATCTCTACGAGGAACCACACTACTTTACACCTGTTGAAAACAAGGTTGATTATAATTTAATAAATCAAAAGTTAAAACTCCAAGCTCAATTTAATTTTCATGTAGGACTTACGCAGTCAGATTTCTTACAACAAATTAGTAGAGTTGAAAGCGGTATAGGACAAACTGTGCGCTATGAGGGTGAAGTCTATGGGAATTTTAATTTTCCTGTAAAAATCGGACTTAGTACAAGTTATGAAAATACATTTGCAAACTTTTCAAACGGCGGTCGCTACAAGATGAATTCTTTGTCCCTTGGGCCAGTTATAAAAACGCCTAAATTTCAAATGGGTCAGGGAACTTATTCCTCTTTTTTGCAAGTGAGGCACGCCATCTTCTCTAAAGCAGTTGTAGAGTCTGAAGTGTTCTCTGGAGACTTCTCTATCGCTCAAACCTCAGTTGCTATAGGTTTAGAGAAACACTTTAAAACTTTTCTAGGTGATATGATTTTTGGTGGCAACTATCAAAGACAATGGCTAAAACCTTCTTCACAAAATCTTGCTGCTAATATTGAAAGTGAAAGTAATACAACAGACTCATTTGTCCTTACCCTAGGTTTCATAAGGGACGTGTTATGAAGGTCATTTGTCTACTACTGATCAGTTTTTCAATCTTTGCTAAAAATGGAACTGTAGTAGTTCTTGAAGCTCCTATATTTAGTGCTCCTTCGACAAAGTCAAAAGTTCTGCAATATAAAAGAAAAGGTGATGACATATACATTCACTCCCAAGCTTTCAGACAAGATGCTTTTCGCATTTACATGAGTACCAATAAAAAACAATTATCAAAGTCTAACGAAAAGTATCAAGAAGATTTTCCAGATCCACTTTTCCAAGAAGAGCTTCTGAGAAGTTATCGTGATTTTTATAAAACTCTTACTCGCAGTGGTCGCATGGGGTATGTAAAAAAAGATCATGTTTTTTTATACTATGAGGATATACGAGAGCTATCTCAACAGCTTCCTGAAGATGACGAAACTGACTACCGCATTACCGAGCCTCTTCCAAAAGACTACCCTCTGGAGTCTGTAACGGGAATTAGGGGACAACTTTTAATCTCGCTTGGAACTCCAACTGATCAACCCTATCCTTATTCACAAAAAATTAGAGACACCGGCTTTGACTTTAATAAAGAGTTCTCTTTTATTTGGGCCAGACAAGTTTCATTTGATAAGTCTGAACGCTTTTTCTTTGGTGGAGAATTAAATATCATGACTGGAGAATCTAGATATATAACGACAAATATTGATGCAATAGAGAGTCAAGTAAGAGTTGGTATGGGTCCTTATTTAACTTATGATCTCTTTAGAAAAGACAGACATGTTTTTAATATTCACGGAAGCCTCGTCCTAAATTTTTATGACTCAAAAGAGGTCTCTCAAGACTTTGATACGATATCTGATGAGAAAAATGTCACCTACACTTCAATTTACTTCTCTCCTAAAGTTGGTATGAACTATCAGTATAAAAAAATTCTAGCTGATATTGATTTCATTATGGGTCTTAAGGCCATCACTCATGCACCTCACACTTATAAAGCTCAAGGAAAAATCAACACTGGGATATGGGTTCCTGAGTATGAAGTTGGTTACAGTCTAGAACAGTCGTATTACTTAGGTATCCAAACCGCCTACTAGAAGCACTCTCCACCATTTTAGGCAATATTTTCCCCTCTAATAATTAGGCTTAAGCTTAGTCGATTCCCGTTCGATAAGTTAAGTACTACATGATGACAGGAAGTTATCAGACAAGCTTTTCAAAAGCAGTTACTACCAGGAGGGTATATGAAGCAAACAACTCAAGAGATCACTAACGAAGTACTTTTTCAAAAACTAGGTCAAACTTGGTACATCTTTACTGAAATTAATCATGAAGTTGTCTACTCTGCTATGCCAGAAGGTATGGATCCAAAATCAACTAAATTAGAGCTATTTGATGTTATCGAAGAGCATATGAAGAAAGTCGCTACTCAGCCTCGTTATGCTGGTGCACAAGCTTCTTAATGAGCACAGCTCGCAAATATAAGTACTATGTTCCAGAGGCTCCTACGCACGATGCTCAAGAGATCATGGAACAAAAAAAAGTGATTCTAAATCTTAAAGCTAAGATTACCGAAGAACTTTCAAAAGACGTCGATCTCCAAAAGAAAGCGGCTTTAATATTAGAAAAATTAATTAATAGTTAGAATTTAAATATAAAGAACCCTCAATAAGTGATTCGCTCCTTCTTGAGGGTATTTTTTTACCTCAACAATACCTGACACATAAAATCAAGTAATATCAATAACTTATCGTAATCATTCAGTTCGGCAACTTTTTCCTGACAAAAGTAAAAAAGTACTCACCTTCCCTGAAAAACAAACCGAAATGCTTTATAACAGCTTCTAATGGTTAGAAGTTAAATAGTTTTATTAACAAACGGGCACGGCTGCCCCTTAAGTAACTGGTTGGGACCACTACTTACGCAACAAATGGAGATGTTTATGAATTTAGGAGATTAGCATGGGTTTCAGAATTAACACAAACACAACGTCATTAGCAGCACAAAAGTCATTAGGTAAAGTAACTGCTAAATCAGAAAATCTAAGTGCTCAACTTGCATCTGGATCAAGAATCAATAAATCGGCGGATGATGCTGCAGGTTTAGCGATTAGTGAGAAAATGAAAGCGGGTATTAGGTCGAATCAACAAGCGAATCGAAATGCGAATGATGGTATTTCAATGATTCAAACTGCTGAGGGTGGACTATCAGAATCAAGTAACATCTTAGTTAGGCTAAGAGAACTTGCAGTCCAAGCTTCATCGGATACAGTTGGTGACACTGAAAGAGGTTTTGCAGATTTAGAATACCAACAACTTAAGCAGGAAATCGGAAGAATTTCAGAAACAACTGAATTCAACGGAACAAGCCTTCTTAACGGATCTGGTGGTCAACTTGACTTTCAAATTGGTGCAAACAATGACGACTTTAAAGACAGAATTCAATATGACGCGGGTAAGATTAACTCAGGTCTAAGTAGTCTGGGAATTGATGGAGAGAGTGTATCTAGTAAAGAAAGTGCTCAATCATCTCTAGAGACGATCGATGTGGCCATTAATACGGTCTCAGGTCAAAGAGCTGAACTAGGTGCTATGCAAAATAGATTACAAGCAACTTCAGCAAACTTAGAAACTAGTGTTGAAAATATGTCAGCTGCAAACTCAAGAATTAGAGATGTAGATTACGCGCAGGCAACTGCAGAAAACGCATCAAACAATATTCTTAAGTCAGCAGGTACATCGGTTCTTGCTCAAGCAAACGCTCAAGGTCAAAATGCCTTAAGATTGATTGGATAAGCCGAAAAAGTAAAAGTTCTAAACGCAAATTTAAAATGGGGGGAGATTAACGTCTCCCCCTTTTTATTTTTAAATCTTATTTTCAACTGATGGAGAATGCGCTATAAGCCATACTATGAGCGAACTAGATAAAGACACAGTCGAAAATACTGTCGAGACAACTACCAAAGAAAAGAAACCAAAAACAAACGCAAAAGATAGAGCATTTGGAGAAAACTTCGAATACTCACACGATAATCCATATCACGAAAAACTTGCAGTCTTTGACGATTTTGTTCTTCGCGACGACGAAGCAGAAGCAAATGCAGGTAACTGGAACGAGAAGGCTTTCGGAAGATCAGCTCCCCTTCACACTGAAATCGGGACAGGTTACGGTCAATTTATGATCGAATATACTCAGAATAATCCCGATGTAAACTTCATAGGACTTGATCATCGATTTAAGCGAAGCTTTACACTAGCAAAACATCTAAACAAACTTAAATTTAAAAACTTCAAATATCTCCGAGGTCGCGGAGAAAGACTAGGACACATCTTTGGAGAAAGTGAACTGCAAAAAATATTCTATTTCTTCCCAGACCCATGGCCCAAAGCGCGTCACAACAAAAAGAGACTTTTTCAAAAGCGATTCTTAGACGAAGCCTATAAGGTGCTAGAACCAGGTGGAGAATTTCTCATCAAGACCGATCACGACGTTTATTTTGAATGGATGTGTGATGTCATGAAAGATGAGGATCGATTTGATATCATCCTTAAGACTTTTGATCTGCGAGCAGAGCATCCAGATCATTTTCTCTCATCTTTTGTTACAAAGTTTGAACGCATATTTCTCGATAAGGGAGATAAGATTAAAGCAATGGTATTAAAGTCTAAAAAATAAAGGCCCAATGGCAAGTATAGAGGAAGCTAAAAATATTATTAAGGATACTCCTATTTCGAGTATCATTAACTTCTATCATCCCATCTCTAAAAAAGGAGCGGACTATAAAGGCGTGTGCCCTTTTCACAATGATACAAAGCCATCGATGAGTATTTCAGATTCCAAAGGAGTCTATAAATGTTTCGCCTGCGGAGCAGCCGGAGACGGAATAAAATTTGTTCAAGATCTAAGAAACTTAGACTTCATCGAAGCTGTTAAAGATATTGCGGCACAACTTTCAATTCCCATTGACGAGTTCAAGAAAAAAGATAAAAACCCCAAATTTGAAATGGGCTTTCGTGTTTTAAATGGGGCATTTAAACTCTATAAAAAAATTGCAACTGAAGTTAAACCAAAAACCTTCACCGATTTTTTAAAAAACCGTGGTCTCAACGATGACTCCGTAAAAAACTTTGGACTGGGCTTTGCCCCCGGAAACAATGCACTTTCAAGCTATCTAAATTCAATTCCAAATGCGAAAGATAAAGACGTTGCAATGAAGCTTGCAAAAGAGATTGGAATTATTGGCGATTCAAAACACGGCAATGGAACTTATGATTTCTTTCGCGATAGAGTTGTGTTTCCCGTTCATGATCACGGCGGTCAAGTTCGTGGATTTCAGGCCCGAGCCGTTCTCCCCGACCAAAAACCAAAGTACATGAACTCTAGAGAGTCTTTTATTTTTGATAAAGGAAATATTCTTTACGGATTTAACATTGCAAAAAATAATATTCGCTCAAAAGATGCCGTCATCGTTTGTGAAGGAAATATGGATGTCGTTGTCCTTCATCAGTTTGGATTTACAAATTCTGTTGGAACAATGGGGGTTGCATTTTCCGAGAACTCATCGAGACTTCTTGGAAATCTAACTAAAAATTTCTACCTTGCAATGGACTCTGATGCAGCTGGAATGAAGGGAATGGTGAGGATAAATGAAATGCTTCTCAACCAAGGAATCCTTCCCAAATATATAGACTTCTCCCCTTCAAATGATCCCGATGAATTTCTCAATGAATTCGGAAGACTTGAACTTATCGCTAGAATGGATAAAGCCCCGACATTTTTAGAGGTTCAAATCGAAGAAGCCATACCGAAACCGGTCCCTGGCACCACAGATAAAAAGCTTGCCGCACTTCACAAAGTTTTTGAAATCGTCTCGCCTCTAAAAGATGGACTAGTCGCGAAAGAGAAAGTCATACTTGCGTCAAAGTCTTTAGGACTTCAATCTTCAAACGATGACATTGTTGGCGCGTATAAAAATTTTCTAGAAGAGAAAGAGGCAAACAAGAGTAAATATAAAAAACGCTCTGTTGATAGACCAAAAAAGGCCGTAACTGTCCAGAATGATTCAATCAATGATGGACCTCCAATTGAAGATTACAATGGTCCTCCCATGGATATAGACGAAAGCTTTGTTGGAGAATTTTTAGATTCATCAGAGCCGCTAGCAAATGAACAACAAGTCATTCCCCCCAATAGAGTTGAGTTACAAATTCTTTCTACAATGATCACTAACCCGGAGTGTCTAGAAAGCAAACAAATTGCTGAAATACTTGATTTAATAGACCATAATGATGTAAAACAGTTAATTCATTGGCTGAAAAATATTTATTTAGAAATAGACGACGCTGACTACACAAACTTTATCAAAGCTAAGCTTGAAGAAAATATTAATAGTGACTGTAAAAATACCATAGCCTCAGCACTTTATAATTACAACTCGCTTAAATTTGATAAAAAGATTATCGATAAAACAATGATCGACTTAAGATTTAAATTAAAGAGAGAAGCGCTCAAAGGTAAAAAAGCTAAACTTGTGCAAAAACAATCTCAGGCAATAACTGAAGAAGAAGGGCTAAAAGTTTTAGGTGATATCCAAAAAGTGAATGAAGAACTTGATAACTTAAAGAAGTAAGAAAACAAATTTGGAGCAATTTAATGTCAATCGCATCAGCATTTATTAGTGCAAAAGAATTTTCAAAACTTATCGTAAAAGGTAAGGATCAAGGTTTTCTAACACCGGAAGAAATTAACGATGGTATTCCTGCAAGTATTGTAGAGTACATTGACGTTGATATGATTCTTATGAAGTTAGAAGAGATGAACATCTCAATCAACAAAGTTGATAGAGAAGAAGAAGAAAGTGAGCAAACAGAAATTGAACTTATCGACGAAGCACTCTCAGCTCAAGAAGCTAAAGAGCTTAAGTCTTCATCGACTGACCCTGTAAAACTCTACTTAAAGAAAATGGGATCTGTCGCTCTTCTTACCAGAGAAGGCGAAGTAGTAATTGCAAAAGAAATTGAGGAAGGGGAAAAAGAAATTGTTCTCTCTTGTCTTAACTCGAAGCATGCACTTGAAGAAATCTCAAAGTTAAAAGAGAAAATTGACGCTGCAGAAGCGCAAAGTGAATACGTTAAAGATCTTGTTCGTGGACTAGACGATGAATCATCTGACAAAGATATTGAGAAGTTTAGAAAAAGAATTATTCAGGTTTGTGGTCACGTTGACACACTTATCTCTGAGATCGTTAATGAAGACGGTACTCTTAGAAGACTGACTAAAGAAGAAAGTCATACTATGGGAATCGTTGAAGATGAGCTTGTTGATTTAACCTTTAATAGAAAAATCATTAACAGCTTCACTGAACCAGTCAAAGCATACTACCTTCAATTTAGAAGTCTATATGGTCAACAAGATAGAATCTATAAATTTCTTGAAGTTGATTCTGATGGAGCCTATAGAGAGTTGTATGACAAAGTAATGGAAGACGATGTTTACAAAAGAAAACTAGCTCGTCACCTTTATACAAGTGATGCAAAAATCGAACAAATGATTCGTAATCAAGAAGATATTATCAGAAAACTGAGAAGACTATCTATCGACGCTGGTATGGCATACGAAGATATCGAAAATGTTTTCAATATTATTACAACAGGTGAAGAAAAAGCCGACTTTGCAAAAAGTCAGCTAGTTGAAGCCAACCTTAGACTTGTTGTATCGATATCTAAAAAGTACACCAACAGAGGACTTCAATTCTTGGATCTTATCCAGGAAGGAAATATTGGTCTTATGAAAGCTGTTGATAAGTTTGAGTACAGACGTGGATATAAATTCTCCACATATGCAACTTGGTGGATTAGACAGGCAATTACAAGAGCAATTGCCGATCAAGGTCGTACGATCCGTATTCCGGTTCACATGATTGAGACAATCAACAAGCTTGCAAGAACTTCGAGACAACTTATCCAAGAATTAGGACGCGAGCCTACTCCAGAAGAAATAGCTGAGAGAATGGAGATGAGTGTTGAGAAAGTTAAAAAAGTTTTCAAAATATCTAAAGAGCCAATCTCGCTTGAAACTCCAATTGGAGAAGAAGAAGATAGTTCTCTAGGTGATTTTATCGAAGACAAGAAGATCATCTCTCCAGCAGATGCTGTTATGAGTGTAACTCTTTCTGAGCAAACTAGATCAGTTCTTTCAACTCTTACACCAAGAGAAGAAAAAGTTTTAAGAATGCGTTTTGGTATCGGTGAAAAATCAGATCATACACTTGAAGAAGTTGGTCAGGATTTCTTCGTTACACGTGAACGTATTAGACAAATTGAAGCCAAAGCGCTTAGAAAACTTCGTCACCCAAGTCGTGCGAAGCTTTTAAAATCGTACATGGACAACTAACATTCATTGACAAATCGTTATTGATACAAACCCCTCAAATTGAGGGGTTTTTTATCGCCTAGTGGCGAGTATTAATGTACAATAAGGCTCTTAAAATCTAAGCGAAAAAAGGCCAAAACTCAATGAATGTTGTATCTCAAGCCATTATGGAAGAAGGAAAAAACTTCTTCACAAATACACTGATGATTCATGCAAAAAAGGTTTTGGAAAATGCCAGAATTAATATCTCCTTTCAAAAAGGAAGTCCTGAAAGATTCTTTATTATTTCCGGAATTGTAAACGACGGCGAAACACGTGAAGCAAAAGCTAGCTATAAAAAAAATGAAACATACCCAGAGGGGATGCTGAACACGAGTTGTACATGTAACCTTCATACAGATGAAAACCACTGCCCACACACTGCGGCCCTGTTTTATAAATTTCACCTCAATCAAGTTCTTAGAGAAGAAATCAGTGAAAATAGCGATGCTCCTCTAAGACCAGAACTAACAATGCACGGTCAAGGGGTTCACGTTGAAAGTTATGGGCGGATTGTTCCGAGTCCAGCTAAACTCATTGGGGCCAAAGCAAACAGTACATATGCATCAGTTCAATACCTTCTAACCAATAGAAAAATTGTAAATTTTCCTCTGACTAAAAGATCTGAAAACAAAATAAAAGTAAATCTCGTAAAAGCGACAAGGTTTGATGAATACGAATCGTATCCATTAATTGAAAATAAATATCTTCCTGTCTTTTCTATCGAAAACAATGAGGGAGTAGAACTTAAAAAGGTTTCACTTTTTGAGTACCTCTACCTTTTTAACTGGGAATCGGGAGAGGCATTTGATCTTCCAACTAGTCTTAAAGAATTTGTTAAAAGAGTAACAAGAGAAGGATTCTTACAGCCTATTAATGAATATCTTAGATGGAGTACAGCCCTGATAGAAGAAGATAGTATTGAACTATCTATCGATGGTATTAAGTTCAATGAACTAGAAGCAAAAGATGTAAACTTTAGATTCTCTATTCTGACCGGAGAGAGAAAAAGCTTCCTAGAACTTCACATTGAGCTTTTTGATAATGAGAATAGACTTCTCCCTCCTCCACCTGTTTTTAAGCTCATGATTAGTGACGGTGGGTTCTTAGGTGGATTTAGAACAAAAAATGACTCACACGAATTTGTTAAGCATGTTCTAGATTCATTAAATTATAATAATCAAGAATACAAAAAATATATCCATGCCAATTCTCAAAAACAAAAGTTTCAAGATTGGTTTGACTTCGCTATGGATAACGAAGATATCCCTTTCATGACTAAAAAGCCTGGGGTCATTTATTACCTTCCTAAAGTTAAGTTTTGGGCCATCTTCAAAGGTGTCTTTGAGTGTTTTGGAGAAAATGCTAGTCGTTTCTCTTTTAACCGCGCCGATGATGAAAAAGTATTCTTTCAAATACCTAAAAACCAACTCTTTAATGGAGTGAGCTCTTTTCATAACCGAATGAGCCATTTTAATATTCCGATCTTTTATAATGATACAGAAGTTAAAACATGGAGCTCAAATATTCGTTTTGAAAGAAGAAAATCAAATCTTGATTGGTTTGAACTAAATCTAGTTGTGGACGATGAAGATCTTCAAGTAATTAAAAATGCCTCAATGGGCGAAAATTTTATTCTTACAGATCAAGGTCTTGTCATCTTAGATAAGAAAGAAAAAGATCTTTTAAAATTCATGAAAAAGTACACCGACCACGAGGCATCAGCCAAAGAGATGGAAGGTAATAAAGCAAAAAGATTCTCCCTAAATTTCAAGAGAACTAGAATCTTTGAACTATTTGAATTAAAGAAACACGGTATTGAAGGCGCATTAACTGAAGAAGAAGAACAGTTATGTCACAACCTTCTAAACCTTAAAGATATGCCTCACTACGATCTACCGGAAAGATATAAAGGCATAGCGAGAGACTATCAAGACACTGGTTTTCAGTGGCTCTCATTTCTTTTTGAGAACCGCTTCGGAGCATGTCTTGCTGATGATATGGGTCTTGGTAAAACACTGCAGACGATTATGTTTTTACAATCTGTTGAGCATAAATTAGATAAAGTCCTTATTGTATGTCCTGTATCAATTCTTATTAACTGGCAAAAAGAGATTGAGAAGTTCTCTGATCTTGATGTCCACTGTTACTACGGTGCAGACAGAACAGATCCAACTGACTCAAAAATAATCCTTACCTCTTATGGAGTTATGAAAAAAGAATCTTTCACAACCTTCAATGACGTGGGATTTGATGTTCTTATTATGGATGAGGTTCAGCACCTTAAAAATATTCGTTCTCAAGGAGCGAGTGCAGCTAGAAACCTTAAAGCGAAGTTTAGAATATGCTTAACAGGTACGCCGGTAGAGAATGATCTATCTGAATTCTACAATATTATGGATTTAAGTATTCCAGGGATCTGGGGCGAGATGAGTTTCTTTAAAACGAAATCATCCAAGAAAAGTCGACTGCTTGCTCGTCAAACGGTTAGGCCATTTATTCTCAGAAGAACAAAACAAGAGGTTCTGACTGAGCTTCCAGAGAAAGTAGAAAATCACGTTTATCTGAACTTTAAAAAAGAAGAGAAAGAGCACTATCTTGCTACTCTAGCTAACGTTAGAAAAAATATGACGACAGTTCAAAACGGTAGAAAATATTCAGAGATATTAAAAAGTCTTTTAAAATTAAGACAACTTTGTCTGTGGCAAAATCAGCAGACTTTGCATTCAACTAAAGTTGATTTTTTAATGGAAAACCTTGAACAACTCATGGATGAGGGACATAAAGTTCTCGTCTTCTCTCAGTTCACAACCTATTTGGATATTATTCAAAATAAAATTAAAGAAAAAGGTTGGGTGCAAGCAAGAATTGATGGTTCGCAAACATTAAAGAAACGTGGTCAACAGGTTGAACACTTTCAAGAAGGTGAGGCCCAAGTCTTTTTAATCTCACTAAAAGCCGGTGGAGTTGGATTAAACTTAACGGCTGCAAGTTATATCTTTCTTATGGACCCTTGGTGGAACCCAGCTGTTGAGAATCAAGCGATTGACCGTGCCCACAGAATTGGTCAAGAAAATAAGCTTACAGTCTACAGACCTATTATTAAGGACTCTGTTGAGGAGAAAGTACTCGTGCTCCAAAATGCTAAAAAAGATCTTTTTAAAGACCTCATGGCAACTGATCAAGACAATTTCTTTAACGGTAAATTAACAATGAATGATTTTCAGTCTCTTATTAGCTAGTTTGTTATTGCTGTAAATGTAGCGAGTACAAACCAAGCTAAAAGTGTGAATTTAGCTGACCAATAAGTGAATGAAAGAAGTGACATAGCGATTTTCATAGCCATTATGGTCTCATCGATCTGTATTTTGGTAAATTCAATTGAATTTTTTACAATGAAAAGTGTCTACTGATTAATCGCATCTCGTCGCCAAGAGTAGGTTAAGTTACCGGAAAGCCATTGATCTCCCAAATATAGAGCGATAACGGCCCCCCAAGATCCTACTTTTCCAAACGGTTCCTTACACATGATTTGAAATAATGCCAAATTGAACGCTAAACTTTTCATGTCCCAAAATGTGGCCCTTGCAGCGTAGAAGCTCCATCTGTCTCCACCTTTATTACCTGTCGTAAAATAAGGTGAATCTCCCATGCTCTCCATGTACATTCTCTCAGCTAAAAGTTCCATCATCACTTCCTTTCCCTCTTCTGTTTCGAGATCTTCTTGGGTGATTTTATCGCTATCAAGAGAATTGTATGCTGAAGTGTTGAAGTACTTATCTATAAAGAATTTTGTATTTCTTTCTTTCGTTTTCTTATCAAGGTATGCAAGTAAACCTCGAACATCTTTTTCAAAAGTTGGGCTCTCAAGTAATTTATTGAATTCTACTTCTATTTCGTTTTCAGCTAAATCATCTCGATACATCTGCATGAATTTTCTTATATGCTTACTCTTTCCAAATAAAGTGTCATAAGATAATGAACTAACTCCATCCATTCCTCTAAAGATAAAAAAGCCTTTTGCATATTTCGCAAAAAAACCACCGTTCCCAGTAACAAGCTTTCCGCCAAAGTAACTAAAAACAATACTTGCGGCCCACTCGTATCCAAGCTTTTCATACCAGTAGTCGTCGATCTCCATCTTATCTTTGTTTTTCATATAATAAAAAACGGGAGTTCCAACCAACCCTACGGCGAATTTAAAGCGCATAAATTTCTTTTTGGCACCTGCGAGACGTTTACCACCTCCGGATCCACATCCACTCATAAGTTTTCTAAATATAGATTTCTCACCCTTTGCTTGCGAGAGAGCTCTCTTCTTTAAATTTTTAGGAAGTTTATTTTCATTAATTTTTTTACGAAGTGCTATTACTTCTTCAGGATCTATTTTTTCGCCTTTTGCCTTTCTTGCTACAATTGCATCGAGCTCTTTTATATGCTCTTTATTCATTTGCATCTTAAGTCCCTCTTCAATTTCAGAGACCCTTCTTTTTTCAAACGAGCTAATTCTTGATTTTTGAGCTAGGAATTTTTTATAAACAGGCAAAACTTCATCAACGAGTGAGAATCGTTGAGAGTAGTTAAAGTCATAGATTTTTTCAATCTGCTTCATACCTTTTTTTACTCGTGGTGCTTTTGCGCTATCAAGAAATTCTAGGTAGTGACGTAGTTGCTCTTGAGATCTGACATCATCTCGAAGCTTGAATCCATTTTGTAACGCCAGATCAAAGTCATCTATAGACCTGTTACTTTGGAGCATAATATCGGTATATTCTTTAGCCCTATTTTTTGAAAGTTTTGCTTTTGAGACAATCCCTTCGATAAAGCTTAACTTTTCCATGTCCACATCGAGTTTCCCCGTAAGTGTTTTTGTTGTCTTGGAATAAAAGTAGGTTACGTTATTAAACTTTGGAGTTAGAAAAAGTTTTTTGATATCAGGCAGAGCAATAAGCTTTCTCTCAACCATAAGACTGGCCGTAGATGCAATATTATCAACAAAGGTCTGATCTTTATGAACGAGTTTTTGAAGTTCTTTTAGAAATGTAAGTCTTGATTCTTGATCAGGAAGAGTTCTAACATCATCCATAACCATTTTAGGATCAAATCTTTCATCCCAATAATTGAGAGATGCCAAACCTGTTTTTTGAGCTGGTATTTTTCCATTGAGAACTTTTACAAAAGCAATCTCACAAGCATTGCGTGTGTGACCACCAAAGCTAGCAGGGAGCCCTTTTGCAAAGAGTGAAAAGGAAATTAAAAATAATAACACAGCAGTTAAATTCATCTTTTAACCTATCGGAATAAGACAATTTAAACTGAGAAATTATTTAATTAATTAGATTTATCTGACTAGTTCGATCTGTTTTATAATTGATCTTTAAAAGAGAACACAAAATCTTCGTGAGTTTTTAAAAATTCTCTAATACCTTCATTTCTAAGAGTACAAGCTGGACATTTTTGACAGCCAATACCTATGACACCATTATAGCAGGTGATAGTATTATCAAGAAGGTATTGTAGAACTCCCATTTGATACCCGAGTTCCATTGTCTGATTCTTAGTCATATATACAATAGGAGTTTTAATTTCAAAATTATTATTATCAAAATCCATTCTTAGGGCAGCCTGCACGATATCCATATACTTTCGAGAACAATCTCTATAACCAGAGTTTGCCTCCTCTACTTCTATTACTCCCATGAAAATACAGTTCGCTCCAAGCTCATTAGCGTGGATAGCAGCGATTCTGGCCATCAATCCATTGCGTCCAGAGACGAGTGTATTAGGTGTACCTTCAGCCGTGACATCTACTTTTAAATTAAGATCAGTTAAGGAGTTTTTTGTTATCTTAGATAAACAATTTATGTCTAAAACTAGTCGATCTACGTTTAGTTTCTTACACATAATCTTTGCTTGTTCCAGTTCATTCGAATGACGCTGACCGTAGTTGAATGAAATTGCGAGTACGTTTTCGGCCCCGAACTGCTCTATAGCTAGACATAGACAGATCGAAGAATCCATTCCGCCCGAGTGCACAACAACTGATTTCTTAGTTAGTTTTTCCATGACTATATTATACCTCTTTTTTAATACTTTCATATATTAGAAACTTTGTTAAAATTCGTTAATCAAAATTTTCACGGAGGTTAACGATGAAAAAATTAGTATTATTAACAGCAATTATGTCTACATCTGCATTCGCAGCTCATGGACCTGCTGGTTGTGGTCTTGGTTCAATTCTTTTCGAAGGAAAAGACGGACTAGTAATGAACGTTCTTGCAGCTACTTTCAACGGTACTTCAGGTAACCAAACTTTTGGTATGTCTACAGGTACTCTAGGGTGTGAAGACGCTAAAACAGCTACTGTTTCTGCAGTTTCTTTCATCGAAGGAAACACTGTTGCTTTATCTAATGATATTGCAAGAGGTAACGGGGAAACTCTTGATGCTTACCTAATGGTAATCAACAAGAAAAATGCTGACAAAATGGCACTTAAAAACAATTTTGCAACTATTTTCGCTAAAGGAAATAATGCAACTGCAATCAATGCAAAAATTAACGCTATTTTATAATTATTTAGATATAAGAAACGTTAAGTTTGGAGAGGCCTATAGTTTAGGCCTCTCTCTTTTTTTACTATTTTTTATATCAACAAATGTAAAAGCCGATTCTAGTGATCCTGGTTGGCTTAAACTCATGCGCTATGAGAAAACTCTTTTCGGCTATGAGAGTGAAGTTGATACCGAAAATTATTTCTTTGCCGATAACGGTAAGTACTCACCTAAAGCTGAATTAAAAGCATCTATAGTTGCTCTATCAAAACCGATATCAACAGCTAAAGACCCTAACAAACATCCACGTTGTCAATTTCCAGGAAGATTCCTTTATTTAAAAAATAAAAACTTAACCAATATGGACGCAGATTTCTCAATGTGTTCTGAATATCAAACTTATATAAAAAAAACTGATATCGATTCCATTTCAGTCATTTTCTCATCTTATTATATTAACAAACCTGCATCAGCTTTTGGTCATACTTTTTTAAAGATCAACTCTAAATCAAAAGCAGGAAATGACTTTTTCTCATATGGAGTAGACTTCTCAGCACAGGTGACAACTACCAATCCCCTGATTTACGGAGTAGCTGGAATATTTGGTGGCTTCTATGGACGTTTTACACTCCTTCCTTATTTTTTAAAACTTAGAGAATATAATGATTATGAATCACGTGATCTTTATGAATTCAAATTAAATTTAACCGAAAAAGAATTAGAGCTCGCTCAAGCCCACCTTTGGGATATGAACAATGCGCTCTTTGACTATTATTACTTTACTGAAAATTGTTCATATCATGTTTTACGATTTCTAGACGCTATTGCGCCTTCATACGACCTCATGCCTGAACACTATTCCATTACTGTTCCAGTTGATACGCTTTATCCTCTTCTTGAAAATAAAGGATTAACTAGCGAGATATCTTTTAGACCCTCACTACAAAAAAGACTCAACTCACTTATTGAAAATACAGATACAAAACAAAAAGATGCAATAATTGAAGCCTATAATAATAGAAGCCTTGATAAATTTAATAAGCAAAATCTGGATTCTAAACAAAGGGCAAGAGCACTCGATATAATTGCTCAATTTATAGATTATAAGCACGCAGGTGCTATTCAACTAGATTCAAAAGATGAAGAATCAATAAAAATTCAAGACTTCAAAAGAGAAATTTTGATCGCTAGAAGTCAAATTACTCACAAGGCAGTAGAATTTAAAAACAAAGTAAAAGTGGACACTGTTGACCTTGGTCATCGATCGAGAAGATTTAGTTTTTCTGGAATATTTGATAATGATAGATCCGGAATAAATATTCAAAACAGAACTTCTCTTCATCAAATTACAGATAGACCTGGCGATGTCTTTTCTAGCTTCAGTCTAGAGATGGGAAAAGTTGATATCGATTTCTTTGAAACTGAAAAAGCACATTTAAACAGAGCAGAACTTGCAACTGTCTTGGCCCTAAGGCCATGGAGTCTTTTAGAGAAAACTTTTTCTTGGAACTTTGCAGTGGGATTAGGGAATTCAAATGATCATGAAGAAATTACTTCACCCTACCTTGACTTGGGAATGGGTTTTGCGATGAAGCCATTTGATTTTCTCATAACATATATTGCAGCTGATACTAGGTTTAGGCATATTACCCGTGAAGGCGACATTAGAGAATCATTTGTTGGTGGAAGGTATTCAATGTATTTTACTAGTCAGTTATTGAGAATGACAACTGGTGCTGGTTACTACCTTGACCTTGAAACCCATAATGAATTTAATATTTTTGATTATAGTTTAAATTATTCGATTAACAATTCTGTTAGTATTATTTCAAGTGGGGAATATTACCCAGAAGAGTCTAGAACTCAACTGGGCCTTGCTCTTTATTATTAACTCCAAGACTTATATGTATCTCCGCCTTCCCAATCAAAAGCAGTTTTAATAATAAATTCTAAATCATCATGTTTTGGCGTCCATCCAAGAACGTCTTTAATTTTTGTCGCGCGGGAGATAAGTTTTGCTGGATCGCCTGCACGTCTATCCGTTTCAATAACTTTATAGTCCGTTTTAGTAATATCTTTAACTGTCTTAACTACTTCTTTAACTGAGAATCCATGTCCATAACCACAATTTAGAACTTGTGATTTTTTATTTTTAAATAGGTATTCTATAGCTTTTAAGTGAGCAGCGGCCAGATCAACCACGTGGATATAATCACGAATCCCTGTTCCATCAGGAGTGTTAAAGTCAGTTCCAAAAATATATGTTTTATCTCTTTTACCAACAGCGGCTTCGCAGTTTACTTTTATAAGATGAGTGGCCCCTGGAAATGCTTGTCCAATTTTTCCAGAAGGATCAGCGCCTGAAACATTAAAGTATCTAAGAGCAACATAGTTAAAGTTATCATTAGCAAAAGATGTATCTTTAAGCATATGTTCAGTCATGAGTTTTGATTGCCCATATGGATTGATGGGAAGAGTTGGAGTCTCCTCACTTGCTTCATCACCTTCTGGCACACCGTAGACGGCTGCTGTTGAAGAAAAAATAAAGTTTGAGACACCGTGTTTTTCACACATATTTATAAGGTTAAGTGAGTTCTCAGTATTATTTTTATAATAAAGAATAGGCTTTTCCACACTTTCAGGAACTACTATCGAGCCTGCAAAATGCATAACACCATCAAATTTATGTTTTGAAAAAGTCTCATCAAGTTTTTTAAGATTCTCAAGATCACCCTGAACTAATTCTCCAAATAAAACAGCATTTTTATTTCCAGTTGAGAGATTATCATAAACGACAACATCGTATCCGGACTCACCAAGTTGTTTAACAACATGTGAACCAATATACCCAGCTCCACCAGTAACTAATATTTTTTTCATCTTAATTCCTTTTATCTCAGAGCTTCCAGAGCATTTACTCTTCCAGATCCTAATAATCCTTTATATTTACTTCTATTTTTTTCATCAATATTGTCTGCCGATTCTATTAGTTTTTTAACTACTTCTGCAGCTTTCATCTGCGGATAGTGGGACCAAATAAGAGCTGCAACAGCAGCTGCAACTGGAGAGGACATCGATGTACCCTCTAGTTCAC
>Ga0307937_1000096_pt1 | contig 59414 bp, 51 predicted proteins | sample OrgLakmetagenom3_FD_201814 | JGI IMG/M metagenome (GOLD analysis project Ga0307937, IMG submission 201814) | Saline water microbial communities from Organic Lake, Antarctica - #3 | ecosystem: Environmental > Aquatic > Non-marine Saline and Alkaline > Saline | place: Antarctica: Organic Lake...
GCCCGAGGATCTTTGCGCCGAGCCGGAAACGCTCGATGCCGATGTGATTTACGTCATTGGCGGGCTTTATGGCAATCCTCACGCGCTGGATGAAATCGAACGGATGGCTCTGGCGGAAGAGCGCCTGGGCCGCTCGGTTGCGCTGGTGTTCAACGGTGATTTCAACTGGTTCAACGCCAGTGACCCCCTGTTCCGGGACATCAACGAGCGGGTACTGAAACACACCGTCAGCCTGGGCAATGTGGACTACGAACTGGCAAACCCGAACGACGGTGCGGGGTGTGGCTGCGCCTATCCGGAGTTTGTGGATCAGGGGGTGGTCGAACGCTCCAATGCCATTATGGAGCGCCTGCAGGGGACCGCCGCCGTGCATCCGGATATCCAGGCCCGGCTGGATGCCCTGCCCCGATATCGGTGCCTGTTATTTGGAGGCCTAAAGGTTTTAGTCCTGCACGGCGACCCGGAGTCCCTGGCAGGTTGGGGGCTGGCCTACGAGGCCTTTGCTGAGGGCAATGAATCCGAACTGAACGGCTGGTTCGGCCGTTCCGGTGCGGACGTCATCGCCTGCACCCATACCTGCCTCCCGGTTCTCTGGTCTGATGAGATCGACGGGCGTCAGCGAATCGTGGCGAACAATGGCTCGGCGGGTATGGGCAACCTCAAGTCCGATCCGCGGGGCCTGATTACCAGAATCGCGCTCGGTGATTACCATGACTCCTCTCTGGCAGGCCTTGAGAACCATGGCGTCAGCGTGTCGCTGCGGCCGGTGGGGTTTGATCTGGAGGCCTGGCTGGCTGACTTTGACCAGCTCTGGCCCGCCGGTTCCGCCGCCGCTGAGTCCTACCGCAACCGGTTGGTGTCGGGTACGTCGCTGCAGGCTGGTGATCTCGTGTTTCCCCGCCACACCTGACCATTGCTGGTGCTGGCAAACCGTCGCAGGTCGTCTATTCTAATTATTATCAGGGTTGTTTTGGCGTCGGGCCTCCCGGCCTGTCACTTGATAAATATTTTGTGGTCTATATAATTCAACACTTATTTTTTAAGCGAACCCTTCACAACATGACCTCAGACAGCGCGAATTCCACCGCCATTGTTCTCCGCCCACCGGTGAAGGACGATGGTTACAGACTGCACCAGCTAGTGGCCGAGTGCCCGCCGCTTGACTCCAATTCCATCTATTGCAACCTCCTTCAGTGCAGCCATTTCGCCGCCACCGGCGTTGCAGCAGAGAAGGCAGGTGATCTGGTCGGCTTTATTTCCGGATACATTCCACCCCAGCAACCGGAAACGGTGTTTGTCTGGCAGGTTGCCGTCCACGAGAAAGGCCGTGGCGCTGGTCTGGCCAAGCGGATGTTGAAAGACATCGTGGCCCGGGATGCCTGCCAGGACGTCACTCACATGGAAACCACCATTACCGGCGACAACGAGGCTTCGTGGGCGCTTTTCCGCTCGTTCGCCCGGGACATGGGAGCGGAGCTGACCTACCAAGAGCACTTTGAAAAAGACGCTCATTTTGGAGGTCACCATGACTCGGAGTTTTTGCTGAGAATCGGGCCCCTCACCAATCGGGGCTAAGCGCATGAACGAGTGCGCATCGGATCAGAAATGCTAAACTCAGTACCTAAAGCATGAATGAATTGATCCATTCTGCAACGAGATTGACGGACAGATTATGACTAGCCAACAGCACACCGTGGAGAAAATCGGCGGTACCTCAATGAACAGTTACGAGGCCGTTCGCGACAATATCATCATCGGTGATCGTAAAAAGGATGACCTTTACCAGCGAATTTTTGTGGTTTCGGCCTATGGCGGGGTTACCGACGAACTGCTGGAACACAAGAAAACCGGTGAGCCCGGAGTTTACGCTCTGTTTGCGGACGCCGAGTCTGACTGGGCCTGGGGCGACGACCTGACCAAGCTGGTCAAATTCCTGACCGACAAGAACAGCGAACTCTTCCATGACCCGATGCTTACGCAGCAGGCGGACCAGTTCATCACTGATCGCATCGAGGGCGTCCGCGGCTGCCTGATCGATCTTCAGCGGCTGTGTTCCTATGGTCAGTTCCAGCTCGAAGAGCACTTGCTGACGGTGCGGGAAATGCTGGCCGGTATCGGCGAGGCCCACAGCGCGTTCAACACCGCGCTCAAGCTGCAGCAGGAAGGCATTACCGCCCGGTTTGTAGACCTCACTGGCTGGCGGGATTCGGAATTGCTGCCACTGGATGAAAAACTCAAGCGGGCCTTCGATTCCGTAGACCTGACCCGGGAACTGCCCATCGTGACCGGTTATGCTCAGTGCAAAGAAGGCCTGATGCGGACGTTTGATCGCGGTTACAGTGAGATGACCTTCAGCCGTGTCGCCGTCATTACGGACGCCCGCGAGGCTATCATCCACAAGGAGTACCACCTGAGTTCGGCAGATCCCAACATTGTCGGGGCCGACAAGGTGGTACCGCTGGGCCGCACCAACTATGACGTAGCGGACCAGCTGGCCAATCTGGGTATGGAAGCCATTCACCCGAAAGCGGGTAAAGGTTTGCGCCAGAACCAGACGCCACTGCGGGTAATGAATACGTTCGAGCCGGAGCACACCGGCACGCTGATCACCGGCGATTACGTCAGTGAAGTGCCGCAGGTAGAAATCATTGCCGGTGCCAAGGGCGTGTTTGCCATTGAGGTGTTTGATCAGAACATGCAGGGTGAGCCGGGTTCTGACCGGCGCATTCTGGATGTGCTCAGCCGTTTCAAGGTGCGCTTCATGGCGAAGGACACCAATGCCAACACCATCACCCACTATGTGGGCAGCACCCTGAAGCACGTCAAGCGTGTGGTGAATATGCTGAAGGAAGAATTCCCGAATGCGGAACTCAATACCCGCAAGGTAGCGCTGGTGTCCGCCATCGGCAGTGACATGAGAGTGCCCGGAATACTGGCACGTTCGGTCAATGCCCTGGCAGAGGAGAAAATCAGCATTCTGGCGATGCATCAGTGTATGCGCCAGGTAGACATGCAGTTTGTGGTGGACGAAGACGATTACGAGAAAGCCATTGTGGCGCTCCATGGCGCACTGATCGAGCCCCACAACCACGAATATGCCATTGTAGCTGCCTGATCGCGGCCGCCGATTGTGGTCAGCTGACCCGGCACCTGCCAAAGCAATCCAGCTCAGGCCCGTTTTCGTATTTTCAATCAAATACGTGATCGGAACCTGAGCTATGAATGAACTCCAAGGCCTGGGGCCGTCTCCGACACAAGTCCACGCTGGCGATACCGAATCCCTCGTTGGGCTTTACTTCAGGGATGCGTCCCGCTATCAGCTGTTAAGCAACCTGGCCGAGAAAAAACTCTCGCGCCGCCTTTCCTTTTGTTACCGCGTAATCACCCACGAACTGGCACTACCGGCGGATACACCGCAGACCTATCGGGACGTGGTTGGCAGTCTTGGTGACGCCTGCGCGTTCTCGACCCGGTGTCGTCGCGCCTACCGCCTGGCGTCTGCCAGTCGTCGGCTGCTGATCCAGAGCAATCTGCGACTGGCTGTGCATATCGCCCGGCGGTATTTCAATCGCGGCATTCCGATGACCGATGTGATTCAGGATGCCAACGTCGGCCTTATCAAGGCCGTCGAGCGTTTTGATCCGACCAAGGGCTTCAGATTCTCTACCTACGCCTACTGGTGGATCAGCGAAGAGGTCAAGCGCTGCATGAAGCGCGGCACCCGCCTGGTGCATACGCCGGAAAATGTGGTGGACGAGATACGCCTGTTGCAGAAGGCGTCCCTGGCGCTGCATCAGAGTCTGGGGCGCATGCCTTCGCAAGCCGAATTGGCGGAAGAGATTGAGGTATCTCCATCGAGAGTGGGTGAGCTGCGCGCCCTGGCCATTGCCGAGTTGTCGGTGGACTCGCCGGTATCATCCGGTGCAGACATCACGCTTGGGGACAGTCTGAGCGCTGGCGAACAATCTGCCCCGGATCACGATATGGCAGACCGTGATCGTAAGCGTACGTTGGCAGCGCTTTTGGCAGAGCTCAATGAGCGTGAAAAAGAGGTTCTGTCTCGCAGATTCGGCATTGGTCTGTCTGAGCCACAAACACTTCAGGTGATTTCAGACTATCTTGGTATCAGCAGGGAGCGTGTGCGTCAGATTGAGAAAGGTGCCATTAAAAAACTTAAAAGCCGCTTCGATGATCCGGAGCAGGTCTTGTTCAGCTGAGGCGCCTGCCTCAGCTGACTTTTCCTCCTTAACTATTACCGCGCGTCTCTATCCATAAAAGAAGACGAATCCTGCGGTAACCTGGCAGACAACAACAGCGGACGTCAGTCCCAGACGCATCCGTAAATACCAGGCCGGCCAGTAGACGCGCATCCATCCTGCATCCACGATGTAGAGGCCAATATATGCGAGGGTGTAGAGAATGACCTGTCCGGCAGCGGGCAATAGCAGACCTAATCCTGCAGACACGAAGAACAGTTGACTGAGTAACATGGTCACCAGCGGTGACAGGGGATAGGAGCGGTTGTCGAGCTGCATGGCCAGGGGCCAGTAAATGCCGGCCATAAAGGCCAGGATTCCGGCACTGTACAGGTAAAAATATTGCAGTATCAGCGCGCTGTCCTGCTTCATGGCGAGCAGGGATATAATCGCCGCGATAAACGGAATCAAGCCTCCAATGCCCACAAGAATTGCCAGTCTGGCGACTGCAATCATGAGTTGCGCCCCTGTACCCTTATTCGCATAGGTTCCACTTCGGATGGTTGCATGCCTACCATTTCATGATAGGCGGACGGATGAACCAGGTCTGTTGCAGTTACTCTGAACGAGCTCAGCGTGTCCTGAATCTGCCAACTGCTGCGAAACAGACGGGTTTTGCCGTCTGCATCGGATAGCAAGTGATAGTCACCGTCTATCAACAATCTGGCCATATATTGCTGGCCCTCGATCGAGATGATTTCCAGCAGATCAATGGTCACGTCTGATGTTCGCTTGAGGTCGTCCAGGGTCATTCGCACAGGCAACTCCGGTATAATATGCTGCCTCGGATTTTACGACTGATAGATTATTTAAGATCAGTTGATAGTCTGGATCACTTGCCATTTCACCATTTCGCTGGGCTTCAGGGCGCCAGCGCACGGCACTGGGCATGCCGGGGACAGTAAGCCAGATGATCATTCACCATGCCGGTGGCCTGCATGAACGCGTAGACGATGGTCGGGCCAACGAAATTGAAGCCTGCACGCTTCAGGGCTTTGGACATGGCTTCGGCTTCGGCCGTGAAAACGGGCACGTCTTTGAAGGCGGCCCACTGGTTCTGAATGGGCTCTCCGCCGACAAAGGACCACAGGAAATCGCTGAAAGAGGTGCTTCCGGAGGTTAGCCGAAGATAGCTTCGGGCGTTGCGGATAATGGACTCAACTTTGAGTCGATTGCGGATGATACCCGGGTCATTCATCAGCGACTGAATCTTGTGTTCGTCATAACGGGCAATGCGTTCGGGGTCGAAATGGTCGTAGGCGGCGCGATAGGACGCCTGTTTTTTCAGAACGGTGATCCAGCTCAGCCCGGCCTGCTGGCCATCCAGGCAGAGTTTTTCAAACAGCGCCAGATCGTTGTATTCAGGTACCCCCCAGACCGTATCGTGATAGGCCACGTAAACAGGATCGTCGCCACACCAGGGGCATCGCTCTTCAGGCATATTGACTCCTCAAGCCGGTTCGAGCATGGAATTGATGGTTCGGTGAAGTGCCCAGTTGACCGGTTGGGTAACGGATATTTCGGCGCCGGGGTTATTTATATCGACCTGTCCGGGAATCGTAAAGCCCTCGGGCGGATGGGCATTCTGGTAAACCACCGCCACCAGGAAACCTTCGATCTGGCCAAGAGACGCCCGCCAGTTTTCCTCCGGCCGGTCACCTGAAAGTTCAAAATCGGCGGCAATGCTGAGGGTTTGAAGATTGTTGGCAATGCCTCTGCCCGTGGCTTTTAACCAGGCTTCTTTGAGCGTCCAGACTTTGAGAAAGGCCTCAGGATCATTATTGGCCAGCAGCCAGGCCTGCTCCCGTGGCGAAAACCAGCGGTTGACCACCTTCTGCCAGTGGGGCCTGCGGGCAAGAGGCTCTATATCCAGTCCGATTGCCGTGCTGCTGGATACTGCACAACCAGCCATCCCACCGCTATGGCTCACAGACAAACGCCATCCCGGGGGCTGGGCTGACGCGTCGGGGCGGCCGTCCGCGGGCCTGCAGAGCCCGCCATCTCGGCCCGACACGCCAGCCAGTGCCTGGCGGATCAGCCACCGACTGGCCAGAAAGTCACAGCGTGGCCCGCCGGAAAGTCCTGAAAGTCGCTGGCTTTCCATGGCTGTCATCCATCCGGGTGCTACAGACGCCGCGATGCCGGTGCTGGTACATAGCCAGACCGTTGGGGTCGTATCAGGGCTGGAGTCGTTCAACAGACCATCCATCGCCGTTGCGAATGTACTCGAAGCGGTCGTGCAGGCGGCTTGGCCGTCCCTGCCAGAATTCGACGCGCTCGGGAATCACGCGGTAGCCGCCCCAGAAATCCGGCAGTGGCACTTCGCCTTTGCTGAATTTACGCTTCATCTCTACCACTTTCTGTTCCAGTAAGCCGCGAGAGGTAATGGCCTTGCTCTGCTCTGACACCCAGGCGCCAATCTGGCTGCCTCGTGGCCGGGATGCAAAATAGCGCAGTGATTCGGTTTTACTCACTTTTTCCACGGCACCCTGAATCTTCACCTGCCGGTTGAGATCCAGCCACGGAAATAGCAGCGCCGCATGGGGATTGGCGGTCAGCTCTTTGGCTTTGCGGCTGGCATAATTGGTGTAGAACACAAAACCGGCGTCGTCGAAGTATTTCAGCAAAACGGTTCGGATGTCCGGCAAACCGTCCGCACCGGCCGTTGCCAGTGACATGGCGTTGGGCTCGAGGATGCCCGCCGTTCTTGCTTCCCCGAACCAGCGCTCGAATTGCCGGACAGGATGGTTGTCCAATGCCTCCCGGTCCAGCCCGGCGCTTTCAAAATCCCGACGCATGTCTCCAATATCCACGGGCAGAGCCCCTCTCAGTGATATGAGTGCATTGATACTTGCTGACAGCCTATCCAGTTCAATCGCTGTTGTCAGCTCAGTCACAAGCGAATGGCTGGTTACAAACTGTAAACCTTTTTTTGTGAGCCAGCTTGCATTGTGGTGTCGTAATCTTGGCCGATTGATAGATTCAGCGGATAGCTGTCCGCTTAAAGAAACCGAAAAAGGTAATTATTCATGTTAGCGAATTACGATGTATCGCTGGTAGCGGCATCTTACGTTGTGGCTGTGTTTGCGGCCTATTCTGCACTGTATTTTGGCGCACGCCTGACAGATGCCAAAGGCCGAGGGCGGTCGATCTGGCTGGGAAGTGGCGCGTTAGCTTTGGGCACCGGCATATGGACCATGCATTTTGTCGGCATGCGGGCCAGCCCGCAGATGGCAGACATGACTTATGATCTGGGCATGACGACCTTTTCCTGGCTGGCAGCGCTGATTGCTTCCGCTATTGCCTTACATCTGATCGGACGGGAAAAACTCGCCGTTTCAACGTTCATCGGTGCCAGCGTGGCAATGGGTGCGGGCATTGTAACGATGCATTACGCCGGGATGTATGCCATGAACATGTCGATGGCCCCTGAATTTGATTCCGTGTGGTTAACCGTATCGGTCGCGATTGCGCTGGGTGCCTCTGGCGCGGCCCTGGCTATTTGTCGCAAGGTCAATCGGGAGTCGGGTGCCAGAGCCATCATGCTGCAGCTGGGGTCTGCCCTGGTCATGGCAGCGGCCATTTGTGGTATGCACTACACCGGCATGCTCGGGATGACCTATCCGGAGGCTGCCTCACCCGCCGCCGATAACGCCCTACGAGGGGACTATCTTGGCATGCCTTTGGCCTATCTGTGCACGGTGTTGCTGGCGTTTTCGGTGTTCGTGACCGGCGTGGATATCAACGCCAGACGGCTGGCACAACGTCACGCCGAGGAGGGAGAGCAGTGGGTGCATTCTGCCGCATTTACGGATAACAGTACCGGGCTGGCAAACCGCTCAGCTCTCGAGCAGAAGGTTCTCGACCGAATTGCCGCGGACGATGGCGTGGAGTCTTTTGCGCTGATTTATCTGGATATTGCGAATTATCGGGATATGTCGGTAGGAATGGATGCCCCCACACTCGAAGCCAATGTTCGGTCTATTGCTGGCAGCGTTGCACAATGCCTTGAAGGCAATCTATTCCTCTCCCGTTATTCCAGCAGTTCGTTCATGCTGCTGGTGGAAGACCATACCAGCAGCGAACACCGATTTATGTACAGGCGACTGAGACAGCTTGAAAGCCTGAAGACTGAGGATGGGACTCCCGTACTCTGGCGAGTCGGGCAGTCGGTCTTTCCGGATACCGGGCACTCAAGTCGCCGCCTTATACGGGCCGCCATGGTCGGTCATCCGCTTAGCAACGTTGGCTCTTTCGAAAACCTGGCGGATGATCCCAGCCTGATCAAAACCGGTTCACAGCCTTTCGGCTGACAAAACAGCCTGCAGAGGGCTATCCTGTACTCAAGAAAGACAATGAAAAAATGCCGAGAGCACCGAAAGGTGCTCTCTCCTCTGTACAGGTTTTGGAGTGTCTGGTTTTGGCCCGCAAGTTATCGGTTATCGCCCTGATTCTGGTTGTGCTTTACGCCCTGGCTGGGTTCGTCCTTTTGCCCTGGTGGCTTGAGCGCGCCATACCCGAGCGGCTGGCCCAGCACATGGGCTGGCAGGCGACTATTGAGGAAGTTAAGGTTAATCCGTTTGCCATGAGCATTAAGGCCACCGGGCTGGCGGCGGATGATAGTGACGGTGAGCGAGTGCTGGCTTTCGACCGGCTCTACGTGAACCTGAGTGTCCTGCGATTGGCGACCGGCATTGTTGCGTTTCAGAATTTCGAGCTGGATGAACCCTTTGCCCGCCTGGATCTTCGCGAAGACTACAGCGTCAACTTTGCCCGTGACTGGCAGGCGAACAATCCCGCAGCGGAGGATCAGCCGGAGCCTGAAGCCGAGCCTTCCGACCCGGTGAAGCTGTTCCTTGACCGACTCAGAATCGCCGGTGGCGAAGTTCTTTTCCGGGATTTCAGTCAGTCCGAGCCCGAAGAATTTCAGATTTTACCTCTGGACCTCACTCTGAACGATCTGGCGACCTGGCCCAGGGAAGACAGCGAGAGCAGTTACTATCTCCTGGCTGTGATTGGCAGCCAGACTGTGGAATGGGAAGGGGAATTCAGTTTAGCGCCCTTTTATTCGTCTGGTAATCTCCGGGTTGCCGATGTCAGTCACACCACTCTGGCTCATTTCCTCAAGCCTTTTCTGCCTTATGCCCTGCGTGATGGCAATCTGACCGTCAGTTCAGATTATGAACTCGGCTACGGCGAGCAGTTTTCACTGTCAACGTCCGGGGGTGAGGTCACTATCACCGACCTTGCTCTGGCTCTGGCCGCCGACAGTGACGCCGAACTATTGCGATCCGAACGTATTTACATCCCGGACATTGGCTTTGGCCTGATCAGTCGTGAGCTGTCGGTCGGGACAGTGACCTTGGACAACGCCAGGCTGGGCCTGGAGCGCAATGAAGAAGGCCTTCTTAACCTGCTCAGACCTTTCGCGGGCGATGACGGCACCGCTGAGGAAAGCGCCCCGGATACCGCCTCAGGTGACACGCCTTTTCGCTGGTCCCTTGCCGGTGTAGAGCTGAAAAACGGGCAGGTGAACTGGCTGGATAATCAGCCCGCCAGCGCCGTTAACCTGAGTCTCGAAGCGCTGAACCTGAGCGTCGGGCGGCTCTCGTATGAACTGGCGGAGCCGGTGGCTTACGAGGCCGGGCTGACCCTGGCTGACGGTGGGCGGGTCAATCTTCGCGGCCAGACCACCTTGCAGCCGTTCACGCTGGGAGCGGGCATGAGCATTGTTGATCTGAACCTGGCCCAGCTGGACCCCTATCTGGGTGACCTTACCAATCTTTCGCTTCGCGACGGTCTGCTGAGCCTGGATGGCAATCTCGACCTGGATAACCAGCAGGCGCCTCTGACCGGCACCTTTAGCGGTAACGGTCAGGTCTCGTCGCTGGATGTGCGGTTTGCAGGTTCCGGAGCTCCTGTTCTGGCCTGGCAAAACCTGCGCCTGGAACCGCTGGAATATAACCTGTCGCCCGCACGGCTGGAGATCGGCACGCTGACACTGTCCAATCCCAACGTAAACGTGGTTCGGGAGCAGGATGGCCTGCACAATCTTGCGCGAATCATGCCGAACAGTGAATCAGAGCCCTCAGCCGAACCAAAGCCCTCAGCCGAATCCAAGCCCTCAGCCGAATCTGCCCCTGAAACTGGAACAGACACTGACAGTGAAAAATTTATCTTCCGGATCGGCCAGATCCTGCTGGAAAGCGGTGAGGTTTCCTACGCGGACCGGACTCTGGACCCGGTTTTCTCAACCCGCATCGACCGGTTAAATGGTTCGGTGACGGGCCTGAGCAACGTTTCGCCGCAGCAGGGCAAAGTATCGGTTCAGGGCCGGATTGGCGATGTGGCCAGCCTGAAGTTTGACGGATCAATCGGCACCCTGGGTACGGAAGAGGTCAGCAACCTGACGCTGAAAGTGGACGACGTATCCCTGCCTGCGCTGTCGCCTTACCTTGGCCGTTACTTGGGCTATGGTATCCAGAGTGGCAAACTGGATCTTAATCTGGATTACCAGATAGCCGGGTCAAAAATTGACGCCGCTAATCGCATACTGCTTGACCGGATGGAACTGGGCGACGTTATGGCCAGTGAGCAGGCCGTGAATGCACCGGTGAAACTGGGTCTGGCGCTGTTGCGGGACGGCAAGGGTGTTATCGATATCGATTTGCCGATTCAGGGGGATCTGTCAGATCCTCAGTTCAGTATTGGACCCGTTGTCATGCGTACGTTTGTGAATCTGGTTGTGAGGGCGGCTACTTCGCCCTTCAGCGTGCTGGGTTCACTGGCAGACATGACCGGGCTCGCGGGTGAGGAGCTCGGCTATGTAACGTTTGAGCCGGGCAAGGTGGCGATGGCGTCCGGCGGCCAGGAGAAGCTGGAGGCCCTGTCGGGGGCACTGGATAAGCGGCCGGCGCTGTTGCTGAAGGTTCGGGGAGCTGTTTCGCCCGAAGTCGACGGTGAGTTCCTGCGCCGACTGAAGCTGGCGGAGCAGTTGGGCATCAGCAAATTGCCCTCGGCTGCGGATCGTATTTCGCGCCTTGAGTCGCACTATCAGGCAGCCGGGTTTGAGCAGCCGCTGGCTGTCTATCGTCAGGAAGTCGGTGGTAGTGCGAGTGAAGGGAATGAAGGGAATGAAGGGAATGAAAAGAGCAGCGGCCCGGATGACCAAGCCTGGGAAAAGGCTCTGGTCAATCGCCTGATCTCCCGGGTGGTTCTGCCTCCTGAGGTCCTGGTGAATCTTGCCAGGTCGCGGGGTGTCTGGCTGAAGGAGACGCTACAACAAGACTTCGACGTCAAGAACACCCAGTTATTCCTGCTGGAGCCCTTGCAGGATGCCGGACAGGATGACAAAGGTGCGGTGAAAGTTAATTTCGAGCTGCAAGTTCGCTAGCAGGCGCTTGGGTTGTGCCCGCCAGATGTGACTGCCGGGTTAGGGTTTCAGGGCGACCCTGGCATGCTGTCGGGCAGCTGCAGGCCGTGCTTTCTGACCAGTTCCTGGTACCGGCCACTGTCGATCAGCGGTTGAAGCAGGCTTTCGATGGTCTCGGGGCTGATCGGGCCATTTTCACGGGTGATCACATGCAGCTCGTAAGACTGGTCAACCCTGTCAGATACCAGAAAGTCGTCGCGCTGGTCAGGGAAACGGGAAAGATAGATGCTTAAAAAGGAGCGGCTGACAACGGCGACTTCCGCGACAGAGGGGCGGTCTGCCCTGATCAGATCCAGGTTGCGCTGGTGGCTGTGGGAAAGCTCTACATCAAATTGCTCCCCGAGTTTTTCGCTATCGGTTTCAAGATCGGCGAAGGCGTAGTGGTAACCAGCGATGGCCACGATCCGGCGCTCGCTGACTCGGTCGAAGAAGGACTGGTCCCGTTCTTCCTTGTTCAGCGCAACATAGACGTCGTCGTCTCTGAGGATAGGGCCGGATACGTTTACAGGCTCCGAATCCCAACCCCAGTTCGGGTGCTCGAAAAACATGACGTCGAAAAGACCGTTTCTGAAATCAAGATGTCGACGCATCGGAGACGTATGAAGTATTTCGAAAGACACATCTTCGTTCTGGTTTCTGAACTCGTCCAGCAGGTCGCCCAGTAAACCTATTGCCTGGTTATTATGATCGACCATGGCGATCGGGGGAAAATTGTAGACGCCAATCCTGACGTTAACGGGTTGCGACGCGGATGTGGGCGCAGACATGGCGCCAGCAATGATGACGCAGGCGCACAGCACAATCGCGCGTTTAAGGGACATCGACATCGTGGCTCCATGCAACACGTTCGAAAAATGAACGCTCATTCAGGGTAGCATCACCTTCGGCAGCCAAAAAGGCCGAAAATTAAACAAATGTTAAATAGGAGTGGTCATCGATGGGTCGTCCTCTGAGCCATTTTTTCGCTTACATTTCGCGACTCCGGTGGATCAGGCGTTGGGGCCTGATGCGTAACGCGATTGAGGAAAATGTGGCCACCCACAGCTGGGAGGTTGCCACACTGGCCCATGCTCTGGCCATTATTCGCAACCGGCATTTCGGCGGCCAGGTAAATGTTGACCGGATTGCAGCAGCAGCCCTGTACCACGATGCCACCGAAGTGATCACCGGGGATATGCCCACCCCCGTGAAATACCATTCTAAAGTCATGCGTGAGGCGTTTGGCGACATTGAGCACAAGGCGGAAGCGGAGCTGCTGGCATTACTGCCGGAGGATCTGCAGGCAGATTTTGCCCCTTATATCCAGGAATCTTACTGGTCTGAGGGTGAAAAGGAACTGATCAAAGCCGCGGACCGGCTGTCGGCGCTGTTGAAGTGTCAGGCGGAAATCCAGGCCGGTAACAAGGAATTCGAACCGGCCGCCGGACATATTCAGCAGAAGCTGGAAGCCGACGGCCTGCCGGAAGTGATGTACTTTCTGGAGGTGTTCGCACCCGGTTATCAGCGGCCGCTCGACAATCTGTTGGGATAGTCAGCCGCGCCTCTGATACCGGGAGGGACGTCAGTCGCTGGTTGAACCGGCGATCATACCGCCCCGCAGCGAGTCCTGTTTCAGGCTTTGGCGCACCGCGTCTTCCGGGTTTCCCGCAAGCTCGCGGAACATGCCCATGGAGCCCAGCAAAGCCGATGATTCGTAAGGCACAAACACACGCTCGCCGTCTTTGGCCATGTTAGGCAGTACCTTGATGTAGCTCTGGCCAAGCAGGTAGCCGATAACCGTCTTCTTGTTTTCTTCGGATTCGCCCATCGCACTCAGCACCAGGCGAATGGATTCCTGTTCACCCTGGGCTCGCAAAATGGCAGATTCCTTGTCGCCCTCGGCATTCAGAATGGATGATTCACGCTCACCCTGGGCCATGGCAATGGCCGCGGTTTTTTCGCCTTCTGCCTCGGTAACCGTGGCGCGGCGCTTACGCTCGGCGGCCATTTGCAGGCGCATGGCATCTTCCACTTCTTCAGGCATGCTGATGTCCTGAACTTCGACCCGGGTCAGCTTCACACCCCACTTGGAAGCGGCTTCTTCCATTTCTGCCTGAATGGCGCTGTTCACTTCGCTGCGGGATTCAAACAGCTTGTCCAGCTCCATTTTGCCCACCACCGAACGCAGGGTGGTTTTGGCAAGCACTTCCACCGCCTGGGACATATTCGCCACTTCGTAAACTGCGCGGCGGGGATCAATGATCTGGTAGTAGAGCGCACCGTTGATTTTCACGGTCACGTTGTCGGTGGTAACTACCGGCTGACCGGGAAAATCCATCACGGTTTCGCGCCGGTCAATGCGGGTTTCGTTGCTGCTCGTGGGATGGTATTCATCACCAATACGGGCATAGCGAATCATGGTGATAGGCCGCGGCCGGTCGATAAACGGCACGATAATGTTCACACCGCTTTCCAGCACACGATTGAACGAACCCAGCCGCTCGATCACCATGACCTCTGACTGGCGTACGATCACCAGGCCCTTGGCAATGATGAATATGCCGATAACGACAACGATCAGGCTGATGACCAGCCCTGGTGTTAACAGACTTTCCATGTTCATTACTCCTTTTGATGGTCCATAACGACAACGGCGGTAGTGCCGTCGAAGATCTTGAAAATAACGTGGCTGCCCTCCGGCAGCTCGGTTTCCCCGGTATCGCTGACCCGCACCAGGTAGAAATCGCCGTTCACCTTGATGCCGGTGGCGTGGTCGAAATCCCGTTTGATGATCTGGTAGATCGTCCCGCGTTCGACTCCGGTTCCGGTGGTACCGTAGGCAACGCCTTTGGGCGAAAACCGGGGTTTGATCCAGAGAATCGCCACGGGAACCAGAATGCCGGAAAAAACACCCATGCCTATCAGTTGCCACTCAAAAGAAAAGCCGACAAAAGCCAGAATGGCGGTCAGAGCGGCGGCGATACCCAATGCCAGCAGCACCAGTACCCCGGACGTAAGCTCCGCAAGGCCGAGAATCAGGGCCAGAATCAGCCAGAAGTGGGTAAGACTCCATTCCATAGATGTTTATCCAAAAGTCGGGAATTTGTTCAGGGAAGGGATTGTACCCCTGAAGCAGCCCGGCGGTCACCGGCACTGTCTCAGTTGCCGGAATCAGCGCTCAAATTTGTCATAGGTTCCGGCCGGACACCTGCTAAAGTACCTTCAGCCAAATACAACAAGAGGTCATCCATCATGAAAGATCTGAATAACCGAGTCGCCGTAGTTACCGGGGCGGGTTCCGGTATCGGGCGGGCACTGGCAACGGCTCTGGCCGCCAAAGGTTGCCGCCTGGCGCTGTCTGACGTGAACGAAATGGGGCTGGCGGAAACGGCGGCGGCCTGTAAAGCAACGGAAGTTCGCACCTACCTGCTGGACGTGGCAGACCGTGACGCCATCTACGCTCATGCCGACCAGGTGGCCAGCGATTTTGGTGCCGTTAATTTGATCATCAATAACGCCGGTGTCGCGCTGTCTGCGTCGGTGCGTGAAATGTCTGACGAGGATTTCAAATGGGTGATGGACATTGATTTCTGGGGTGTGGCCCACGGCACCCGGGCATTTCTGCCCCATCTGATCGAGTCTGGTGACGGTCATGTGGTGAATATTTCCAGCGTGTTTGGCCTGATTGGCGTGCCCAAGCAAAGCGCTTACAACGCCGCCAAGTTTGCCGTGCGCGGCTTTACCGAAGCGCTGCGCCAGGAAATGAAGCTTGAGAAGCAGCCCGTAGCTGTTAGCTGCGTTCATCCGGGGGGAATCCGCACCAACATCGCCAACTCGGCCCGAACGGGCATATCTGACAATGCGGCTGCGTTGCGGGCAGGTTTCGACAAGCTGGCGCTGACCACCGCTGACAAGGCGGCGGCCACGATCTTAAAAGGCATTCTGAAAGACGAGTCGCGGATTCTGGTGGGGCCGGATGCCTGGGGCATAGAGGCTTTGAACCGTGTGCTGGGCGCATCCTATCAGCCGTTAGTAGAACGGTTCTCCCGGAAAAGTCTGTACCCTTGAGCACTCCCGAAGAGACCGATCTCGGCGTCTCACTTGAGCAAAGTCGCTCAGGCCTCAGGGACGGCCAACGCCGTTCGCTGATGCGGACGCTTTTTCTCGTAGCGGGTTTCGCACTGCTGGTTTTCGGGTCTCTGCAGTTTTTCAATCAGAATTTTCTTCTGGCCACCAGTGAAATCATTGCCAGTGGCCTGCTATTTTTTGGCCGCACCCGTATCCGGACCACTCCTCATCTTGAGAAGTGGATATACGGTTATCTGCTCTCCGGTTTCTTTTTTGCGTTGCTAATCGTCGCAGTGCCTGAGGCGTCCATCACGGCTTTCGTCTGGATTCTGATGATTCCTGTTCTTTCTTACCTGCTGTTGGGAAAGAAAAATGGTTTTCGTCTCAGCGCGCCCTTCGTGATCGCCGGGTGTCTGGTTTATGCCCTGTCCCACGAGGTTTTCGGCAGTGTGATCGCGGTTATTGCCCTGCTCAACCTTGTTCTCTGTGCCGGGGTGATGCTGGTGTTCATGCATGTCTATGAAACCCGGCGCGAAGACGCGGAAATGAAGCTGTTCACGATGGCGCAAAGCGATGCGCTGACCGGGCTGTCCAATCGGGCCAGCTTTCACAGCGCGCTGGCCCGAACCATTGCAGAATGCGCCCGCAGCGGATCCGGGTTCGCTTTGGTGATTATGGATTTGGACCATTTCAAACTGGTAAATGACACCATGGGCCACGATGCCGGTGATCGCGCACTCAGCCGTATTGGCGGGCTGCTGACTGAGCGTCTGCGGACGACCGATTCGGTCGGGCGGCTCGGCGGCGAAGAATTCGGTTTGATTCTGCGGGATATGAAACCGGACGACTCCTATCAGGTAACTGAGGAATTGCGGGAGCGTATCGCCGCGACCGAGGTGCCCTACGGGGAGGCCACCATCCGTCTTACCGCCTCTTTTGGAATCGCTCATTATCCAGACCACGGCCTCAGCGCCGAGGCACTATACCGGGTAGCCGATCGCTGTCTGTATGCCGGCAAGAAGGCGGGCCGCAATACGGTGGTGCGTGCGGGCGTATCGATGGTGAAGCAAAGGTGAAAACGGCGGATTCAGACGCCATAGGCCGCTTCCAACTCGGTTATTCCGTCTTCCAGATAGTCCAGCATCCGTTGCAGGCTGGGCAAGGTGCGACGACAGCCGATCAGTCCGAATTCAATGTGGTCACCATAACTGTTGAGTGTCATGTTCAGCGCCAGGCGGTCCATGGCGATGGATACCGGGTAGCTGCCAATCAATTCGGCGCCATTCCAGTACATCTTCTCTTTCGGGCCCGGCACATTGGAGATGATCACGTTGAAGCTTTGCCATTTGGAAGCCAGGCCCGTCAGCAGGTGGAAGCTGGTCGGGGCCAGCATCATGGCGGTGTAATTCAGAATTTCTTCCGGCGTCATATTGGCGTAGCGTGCCTTTGAGGCTTTGACGTCGTCGTGGATGTAGTCGAGCCGTTCGGCGGGGTCACGCAGATGGGTGCCGAGAGAGGCCAGAATGACGCCCACCTGGTTGCCGCCAGTGCTGTCGTCGGTGCGCAGCGATACGGGCACCATGGCGACCAGCGGCTTTTCCGGCAGAGCATCCTGATTCATGAGAAATGCGCGCAACGCAGAGGCGCACATGGCCATGACCACATCGTTGACGGTGGAGCCACTGGCTTTGCAGATCGCCTTGATGCGGGGCAGTGAATAGGATTGAGCGGCAAAGCGGCGGGAGCCGGTGATCTTGTTGTTCAGGATGCTGGGCGGCGCGTGGTAAATCGACTGGTAGACCGGGTGCTTGCGAGCCTCTCTTATGGTTTGAAGCAAGGCGCGGCTGACCTTGGGCAGAGTGCTTATCTGTTTGCCAGATTCCCCCAACATGTAGGCCACCGTGTTCCAGAGTGACGGCGCGCTCTGTTCTTTCTTTCCCCGCTTGCGGTGCGGCATGGACCAGAGCGCAGGCATGTTCCGCAGATCAGGGTCGGTCGTCAGCATTTTCTGGAACAGTCGCATGGCGGAAATGCCATCCACCAGCGAGTGATGCACCTTGGTGTAAACCGCAAACTGCCGGTCCTGTAAGCCTTCGATCAGATGGAATTCCCACAGGGGGCGCTGCCGGTCCATCAGGTGGCTGTGCTCGGCCGATACCAGCGCCAGCAATTCCCGGATTCGCCCGGGCGTGGGCAGGGCTTCGAAGCGGAAGTGGTGTTCGAGGTCCAGATCTTCGTCTTCGGTCCATGCGGGCTGACCAAACTTTGTGGTCAGGCGCTGGTTGAACGGTGATGTGACCCGGGTTTCTGACCTGAGATGCTCGGCTAGCTGGGCTACGTAGTCATCGCTCGCGTCCTCTGGAAACGAAAATAGCTGGAGTCCTGCTACGTGCATGGGTTGCTGGCGTTTTTCCAGCCAAAGGAATATCTGGTCGACGGGGCTTAATAGCTTCACTTGGGGCGCTCGTGTTGTTTTGATTTTTGTCTGAGTACCAGTGTCGCAGTTAATTCTGAAAGGGCAAAGTTTTGTTAGCCGACTCGAACCTGATCGCCATCCACCAGGACCTGATAGGTCTTTACCTTCACCGACTCATCTTCCAGACACTGGCCGGTCTGCAGGTTGAAGTGCTGCTTGTACAAAGGCGATGCCACCACCGGCTGACCTTTCAGATCGCCGGTAATACCTCGCGCCAGCACGTTTTTACCGGTGAACGGATCGGTATGGCTGATCGCCATCAGCGCGGGTAGCCGGTGTGGCAAGTAAAATACCGCCACCGGGCCATCCTGCGTCCACACCGCAACACCCGATTCCGCAATCAGGTCATCCACCGAACAAACAATTTCCCATTTGGTTTCTGTTTTCATTTTCTTACGTCCTTTCAATCGTTAACGCGTTTCGCCGGTCAGATCAGGCAAGGTCAGTCTCAAGAACCGGCCGCTTCTGATCCCGCTCTGTGGTCCACTGCTGCACCGGATCTTTTTTCTCGGGCGCATTCACAAACTCACGGAACCGCTTGCGCTTCTCCGGGTCTTCGACGGCGGTTTTCCATTCGCACTGGTAAGTGCCCACCAGGCTTTCCATGTGCTCTTCCAGTTCCTCGCCAATGCCCAGGCTATCCTCGAGGACCACCTGCTTCAGGTAATCCAGGCCGCCTTCCAGATTTTCCATCCACACACTGGTGCGTTGCAGACGGTCGGCGGTGCGCACGTAGAACATCACCACCCGGTCAATGGTGCGGATCAGTTCTTCATCGTTCAGGTCGGTGGCAAACAGATCGCCATGACGCGGGCGCATACCACCGTTGCCGCAGACATAGAGGTTCCAGCCGTTTTCGGTGGCTATTACGCCAAAGTCTTTGCTCTGGGCCTCGGCGCACTCGCGGGTGCAGCCGGAGACGGCCATCTTGACCTTATGGGGCGCGCGCAGGCCCTTGTAGCGGTCTTCCAGCCGGATTGCCATGCCCACACTGTCCTGCACGCCGTAGCGGCACCAGCTGTTGCCGACACAGGATTTCACGGTGCGCAGGGACTTGCCGTAGGCGTGGCCGGTTTCGAAGCCGGCGGCGATCAGCTTTTCCCAGATCTCCGGCAACTCGCTCAGCGTGGCGCCAAACAGGTCAACCCGCTGGCCGCCGGTGATCTTGGTGTACAGGTTGTACTGCTTGGCCACCTCGCCAAGGACAATCAGCTTGTCTGGGGTAATCTCACCGCCGGGAATGCGTGGCACAATGGAGTAGGTGCCGTTTTTCTGCATGTTCGCCATAAAGGTATCGTTGGTGTCCTGCAGCGGCACGTGATCCGACGCCAGAATGTGCTCGTTCCAGCAGGTGGCCAGAATGGAGCCAACGGCTGGCTTGCAGATATCGCAGCCGTGGCCTTTGCCGTGATCGCGGATCAGGGTCTGGAAGGTGCGAATGCCGTTCACCTTGACCAGATGAAACAGCTCCTGACGGCTGTAAGGGAAGTGTTCGCAGATGTCCTTGCTGACCTCCACGCCACGCTTTTCCAGTTCGTTGTCCACGACCGTTTTGAGCAATGCCGCGCAGCCACCACACCCGGTGCTGGCCTTGGTTTCAGCTTTCACGGCGCCAAGGTCCCCGCAACCGGCATCAATAACGCCGCAAATATCGCCCTTGGAAACGTTGTGGCAGGAGCAGATACCTGCCGTGTCTGGCAGCGAGTCGGGGCCCAGCATCGGCGCCCCGCCCTCGCTTTCCGGCAGGATCAGAGATTCCGGTTGCTCAGGAAGTTCGATTTCGTTGAGCGCGTATTGCAGCAGGGTGTCGTAGGGGCCGTTGTCGCCCACCAGAATGGCGCCCAGCAGGGTTTTGCCATCCTCACTGACGACCATGCGACGGTAATGGCCGGCCTGCTCATCGTTGAAGCGAATGCTTTTCGCGCCCGGGGTCTGGCCGTGAGCGTCGCCGATGGAGCCGACATCGACGCCAAGAAGTTTGAGTTTGGTGCTCATGTCGGCACCGGTAAACGCCGCTTCGCTGTCGCCGTTCAGCACCGACGCCATAGTGCGGGCCATGGTGTAACCCGGTGCCACCAGGCCGAAGATTTTCTCACTCCACAGGGCGCATTCACCGATGGCGTGAATGTTCGGGTCGGACGTGGTGCACTGATCGTTGATGATAATACCGCCACGCTCGCCGATTTCCAGGTCGCAGGCACGGGCCAGGGCATCCTGCGGACGAATACCGGCTGAGAACACGATCAGATCCGTCTCGAGATGGCTGTCATCACTGAAGTTCATGCGCAGGCGGGCGTCCTGCCCGTCGATGATCTCAGTGGTGGCCTTTTCGGTGTGCACCTGCACGCCGAGCTCCTGAATTTTATGCTTTAGCAGGGCGCCGCCATCGCTGTCGAGCTGGACCGGCATCAGCCGTGGCGCAAACTCCACCACATGGGCTTCAAGGCCCAGGCTTTTGAGCGCGTTTGCCGCTTCCAGGCCCAACAGGCCGCCGCCGACTACCACGCCGGTTTTGACGCCTTCGGCGCTGGCGCGGATGTCGTCAAGGTCTTCCAGGGTGCGATAAACCAGGCAGTGGGGATTGTCGTTGCCCTTGATGGGTGGCACGAAGGGATAGGAACCCGTAGCCAGCACCAGCTCATCGTAGGGATAGTCGCCCATGGGGGTCTTCACTTTGCGGTTTTCGCGGTCAATGCCGATGACCTGTTCGTCCAGGTGCAGGTCAATGTGGTTCTCGGCGTACCACTGTGCCGTGCCCATGGCCAGATCGCTGTGGGTGGAACCGCTGAAATATTCGGACAGATGAACCCGGTCATAGGCCAGCAGTTTCTCTTCGCCAAATACGGTGATGGCAAAATCCGCCACCGCTGGCGTGTCCACCAGCTTCTCCAGAAAATGGTGGCCAACCATACCGTTGCCAATCACGATCAGGTTTTTCTTACTCATGGTCATTCCTCTCTCTTGCTGGCGAAGCTGTTAGCCCGTAACTGTCAGGCCGCTTCGCAGTAGTGCTTGCCAAAGGCCAGATGCGCGCGATAATCGCTGATGTCATCGGCCTGCTGAATGCGTTCGCTGTACCAGGGGCCGTCGCTGGTGTCCCCCACCAGGACAGCGCCGACCAACCGCTGATCACGGATCAGCAGCCGGCAGTAGCGATTGGTTTCGTAGTCCTGCCAGACCACGGACTCGGTGTCTTTGTCGGCCTGGGTCTGGCCACAGGAATAAATCGGAATGCCGCTGATCTTGAGCCGTGTTGGAATCATTGAGGGCTGGAAAGTGGCGGTGCTGTCAGGCTCGGTAAGGACGTTGGCGAGCACAGCGGCCTGCTGGTATCCGGGCTCAACCAGACCGAAGGTCTCGCCTTCCAACTGGCAGCACTCGCCCAGCGCATGAATATTGGGGTCGCTGGTGGTCAGCCTTGGATCCACCACAATGGCGCGCTTACACAGCAGCCCCGCGGCCTTGGCGATCTGGATATTGGGCGAAATACCGGCGGCAATAACCACAAGGTCGGTACTGACCAGCGTCTCATCATCCAGCTCAACGGCCCGGACGACATTGCGGCCCAGCAGAGACACTGGAGAGACGTGAGTTCGAATGGTCAGTCCCCGGCTGGTCAGCGCCTCCTCAAGCAATGCCCCGCCGGTCTCGTCGAGCTGACGGTTGAGCAAGTGCGGACTGCGGTGGAGGACGGTGACCGCCATGCCGCGGCTGCGCAGTCCCTCGGCGGCTTCCAGCCCGAGAAAACCGCCGCCGATAACCACCGCACGGCGATGCCGTTGGCTGAGGCCAATGAGCTTGCGGGTGTCATTCAGATCCCGGAAGCCCATAACATTTTCCAGGTGCTCGCCTTTAACGCCCAGGTTCGCGGAGCTTGAACCCGTGGCCAGAACCAGGCGTGTATAGGGTTGGACGTAGCCGCTGGCCGTGGTCACGGACTGACTGTCGCGGTCGATGCTGACGACTGGGTCGCCCTGATGAACAACGATCTTGTGTTGGCGGAACCAGTCAGGCGGACACAAGGTCAGGCTGTTTTCATCGGCAGAGCCGGCGAGAACGGATGACAGTTGAATCCGGTTATACGCAGGCGTTCCCTCGCCGTTGAAAACAACGATCTGGCGATACGGCTGGTGTCGCTGCTGAACCAGTTGCTCCAGCAATCGTTGCGCTACCAGGCCATGCCCACAGATGACCAGGGTGTGTTCTGACCCTGTGCTCATGATCGCTATCCTTCTCTTTTACCTGCCCTGTCATTCCGGGCAGACCAAAAAAAGCCGGAGTACCATTTCCTCGAAAGAATTTGGTAGTCCGGCGCCAATGCCAACAACAATGATCTGATGGTCCAGCCGAATCCTTGGCCGGGACATTCATCCTTACGATGTTACAAGCGATCTTCATGCCAGTTTTTAAAAAATATAAAATTCATAGGCTTAAGTGTCATTAGTGTTCAGAACCGTACGGAGAGACCGGGTTTTCTGCCCCGTGCTGGGGCGCTTTGCACGACTTTGAGGCTTTTTGCTGGCGCGGTAATTGCTGATCTGTTGGGTGACACGTTGGTAACACCCCCGTTAATGAGAAGGTAAGGCCAGGCGCCCGGAGTAATGCCATGAACACCAGACCACAAAAGCACAAGCCGATTTCGCCCTCTGCCGCGGATTACCTGATTGCCTCGCGGCAGTGTGAGCTGACCAACCTTCAGTATTTCCTGCAGATGGGCAAGGTGGTGCAGAGCATCAGTAATCTGGTGCATGCTCTCCAACGGGAGCGTGGTGCCACCAACGTTTTTCTGGGCTCCAGCGGTGGAAAATTTGTCGAAGAGCACCAAGCCACAGAAAACGAATCGGACCGGTTGTGCGGGATCTTCCAACAGGCCCTGGCCGAAGTGCACGAGGCGCTGACGGCGCACCCGGTCAGCAGTCATTTGTTGAACCACATCGCGCGGGCCCTCCATGGCCTGGAAGAACTGCCATCACTGCGGGCCCGGGTCGGGAATCAGGAGCTTTCAGCAGCGGAGGCAACTGAAGCCTACTCCAGGCTGATCCACGGGTTCATCACCGTGGTATTCGAGGCCGCCGACACCGCGGTCGACCCGACCATTGCCGGTCTGCTGGTGGCCATGGTGCACCTGATGAACGGTAAGGAATTTTGTGGTCAGGAGCGTGCGGTGGGGTCGGCCGGATTCTCCAGCGGCGGCTTCGATAGCGCACTGTCAAAGCGCATGGTGCACCTTGTTGAGGCGCAAGAGCGCTGTTTTGAGGTGTTTGTCAGTTTCGCCAACGATGAGTGTCGGGCGTTGTGGCACACCCTGCGTGCCAATGATCGGGAGTCCGAGATCGAACGCCTGCGACAGTTGGGCTGTTCCGTAGGTCGCTACAAGCCGCTGGACCCGGAATTGGCCGACCACTGGTTTACCCTGATGTCGGAGCGCATGGACGCACTCAAGAAAGTGGAAGACGCGGTCGAAGGCAGTTTCCACGCCCGCTGCGTTGAACGTTTTGCCGAGGCACGCAATTCCCTGACGCATCAGGAAACGCTGATCACCTCCCTGGACACGCCGGACAGTTCATCGCAGTCACTGCTGGTGTTGTGCGATTCCGGCGATGATATCGGCGCGGGCGAGTCCTGGAAAAGTGAGGGAGTTGGACAACAGTTTGGCCGGTCCATTTTTGATCTGGTGCAGGAACAGACCCGGCGGCTGCAACAGATGGATGACGAATTGCAGAGCGCCAAGGAAGCGCTGGACGACCGGAAAAGCCAGGAAAAAGCGGTGTTGCTGTTGATGGATCATCGCAAGATCAGCAACGACGAGGCCCACCGGGTACTGAGAAAACTGGCCATGGACCAGGGCAAGAAGCTGTCTGAAGTTGCCCGGGCCCTGGTGTCCATGACCCATGTTCTGAAATAGAGGACGCGGCTCAGGCCCTTGCGGCCTGGGCTTCAGTCTCCTCTGACTCTTTCTCTGTCTTCTGACGGCCCCGGCGCGGCGCAATGGTTTCCAGCTTGCGCTGTTTCTCATACAGGAATTTGAGGACGTCCTGCCGGTAGTGAACGTAGGTGGGATTATCGGCCAGGGTAACCCGGTTTCTGGGCCTCGGCAGGTCTATGTGCAGATCTTCCCCGACCGTGGCCTTCGGGCCGTTGGTCATCATGATAATGCGATCAGATAGCAGCACCGCTTCATCGACGTCGTGGGTGATCATGATCACTGTGTTGTTCAGCTCCTGCTGAATGTCCATCAGTGAGTCCTGCAGGTGAGCCCGGGTCAGCGCATCCAGGGCGCCGAACGGCTCGTCCATCAGCAATACGCTGGGCTTCATTGCCAGTGCCCGGGCGATACCGACTCGCTGCGCCATGCCACCAGAAATCTCGCCCGGTCGCTTTTTGGCAGCGTGGGCCATGTTGACCAGTTCCAGATTGTGATGGATCCAGTCCCGGCGCTCCTGTTTTGACATGGATTTGCGGAACACCTGTTGCACCGCCAGCTCAACGTTTTCATACACTGTCAGCCAGGGCATCAGCGAATGATTCTGGAACACCACCGCCCGTTCCGGCCCCGGGGTGTTGACCTCGTGGCCATCCAGCACGCAGCCGCCGCGCGTGGCCTGCAGCAGGCCCGCGACAATATTGAGTACGGTGGATTTACCGCAACCGGAATGGCCGATCAGCGATACGAACTCGCCTTTGCGAATTTTCAGGTCGACGTTTTCCAGCGCTACAAATGGTCCGTCTTGTGCGTCAAAGGCCATCTGTACATTGGTTAATTCGAGGTGTGGCTTACTCATAGCGAACTCCTTAAAGCTTGCGAAGCCCCGGGCGGTAATGGCCTCCCGGGACCGTCAAAAACATGGATGTTTTTGTCGAGCGTACATGGACGTATTCACCGCGTGTCCCGGGAGGCCATTACCGCCCGGGGCGGCCTACACCAAAGTCAGAAGCTATTCGTTCCACGCCACTTTTTTCTGAATAAGCAGCATGATTCGGTCGAGCAAAAAGCCGATGAAACCGATGGCTAGAACAGCCACCATAATGCGGCTCAGGGACTCACTGCTGCCGTTCTGGAACTCGTCCCAGACGAACTTGCCGAGGCCGGGGCTCTGGGCCAGCATTTCTGCGGCAATCAACACCATCCAGGCAATGCCCAGAGAGACCCGAAGCCCGGTAAAAATCATTGGAACCGACGACGGCAGAACCACTTTGCGAACATGAGTCCAGAAAGACAGCCGCAGCACCTTGGAAACGCTTAACAGATCCGGGTTCACTGCCGACACACCCACACTGGTGTTAATCAACGTTGGCCATAGGCTGCACAGGGTGACCGTGATCATCGACGTCAGGAAGGACTTATCAAACATCGGGTCGTCACTGACATAGGTGGCAGACACCACCATGGTGACCAGTGGCAGCCAGGCCAGTGGCGATACCGGCTTGAAGATCTGGATCAGCGGATTCACTGCCGCTGAGAAATAACGGTTCAGGCCGATCATGATGCCCAGGGGCACGGCAATGATCGTTGCCAGCACGAAACCGGCCAGAACCGTGCCCAGGCTGGTGAAAATCTGGTCAAAAAAGGTGGGCGCGCTGGGGTAGTCGCGGATCTTTACCTCGGCGTCCGGGTTCTCTGCCAGAATCCCTTTGTTGCGCTTTTCCTGCATGATGACGAACTGGTCGGCCCGGTCCCGCTGGTTGCTGTGCTCCTGCCACAATCGGCCGGACTGCTCCCAGACGTCCGCCGGGCCGGGGAAGGCGCCGAGGGAGGTTTGTACCTGGGGGGCGGCAAGGTGCCAGAACCCCACGAACAGGGCGATACCAATAGCAGGCAGCAGCATCTGGCGGCCGGTTTCAGCGAGGCTGCGACCGGACAGTTTATCGGCCAGAGCGCGGAGCCAGCGTAGGCCCTGGGATGACGGTGCGGTTTGACTGAGCGTAGTCATGTGATGTCTCCAGACAACTCAATACTTACGGGGTTTCAGAGCCTTTCAGGCCGATGTCAAAACTGTCGATGTACGCGTTCGGTTCGCGGGGTGTGAATGCCACACCATCGATCAGCTCACCCTGGAAGGGACGGGCGAAGTTTTCGGCGTCCATATCCGGGAAATCCTCTGCATTGAGAGTGCCATCTTCGATAAGTGTCCTGGCGGCTTCTTCGTAGATGTCCGCGCGGTAGACCTTGGCTGCGGTCTTCATATACCAGTCGTCAGATTTGGGCTCGGCAATCTGGCCCCAGCGGCGCATCTGGCTCAGGTACCAGATGGCATCGGACGGGTAGGGATAAGTGGCGAAGTGGCGGAAAAACACGTTGAAGTCCGGTACCTCGCGAACGTCGCCTTTTTCATACTCGAAGGTGCCGGTCATGGAGTTGGCAATCACTTCTTCGTCAGCACCGACGTAGCGGGAGCGGGCCAGAATCTTCACCGCCTCTTCGCGATTGGCGTTGTCGTTCTCATCCAGCCAGTGCGCGGCGCGAATCATTGCGCGCAGCAGGCGCAAGTGGGTATTGGGATTCTCTTCCGCCCAGGTTTCGGTGACGCCAAAGACTTTTTCCGGATTATTGGGCCAGATTTCGTAGTCGGTAATCACTGGTACGCCAATGCCCTTGAACACGGCCTGCTGGTTCCAGGGCTCGCCCACGCAGTAGCCCTGAATGGTGCCGGCTTCCATAGTGGCGGGCATCTGGGGTGGTGGCGTAACCGAAAGGTGCACATCCGCTTCCAGGGTGCCGCTGGTGTCACCACGCTGTGGCGCGTAGAAGCCGGGGTTCAGGCCGCCGGCGGCCAGCCAGTAACGCAACTCATAGTTGTGGGTGGATACCGGAAACACCATACCCATGCGGAATCGCTCACCTTTATCACGGTAGGATTCAATCACCGGTTTCAGGGCTTCTGCGCCGATCGGGTGCTTGGGTTTGCCGTCGGCGTTATTTTCGATGTGGGGTCTCATGCCTTCCCAGACATCGTTAGAGACCGTAATGCCGTTGCCGTTCAGGTCCATACTGAACGCGGTGATGATGTCGGCCTGGGTGCCGTAACCAATGGTGGCTCCCAGAGGCTGACCCGCGAGCATGTGAGCGCCGTCAAGTGTGCCGGTTACCACGCCGTCCAGCAGCACTTTCCAGTTGGCCTGGGCGATAAGCTCCACAAACAGACCTTCGTCCAGGAAGAAACCCTGTTCCCAGGCGATCGCCAGGGGCGCCATGTCGGTCAGCTTGATAAAGCCGAGTTTCAGGTCCGGCTTTTCTGCAGGCCCGATTTCTGCTGCGGCGTTGCCTATGCCGGTACCTATTAGCAGGGCTGCAGCCAGTGTCTTTAATTGCATGATGCGCTCCTTGAGTTTTAGCCAGACAAAAAAAAGCCTGCCACCCTTATCGGGAGGCAGGCGCCAATGCCTGATGTTCTGTTTTAAGTTTTACCTCGCCCTGTTATCGGCCAGGGAGTTAACTGTTGCTGTATTGATACAAGCAGGTGGCATGCCAAAATTTCAAGTCACTGTAAAATATAGAAAAGTTTTAAAACAGGATTATGCTGACAACTGAAAGTGCTCCACAAGCTACCGTTTTAGTGCGTTGCGCCTGTTTGTGGGGCATTTCTTCGGATATTGCACCTTAATGTGACTGATTCGGGGGCAGAAAAGTCAGTAAGACCACCAGCAAAGTGAGATAAGCCCCTAAGAGTGTGGAGTTTCCAGAGCTGGCCCTGGATTTGCACTTGATTCGTAGTAGTTCTGGGTCGTGACATCAGAAGCACGTGGGGCACAACCGAACGACGCACCCGCATCAATGAATATGGCAAAGAAGCCCGCAGGTCTGCTCCACACTCGTGAGAGAGCAGGCCTGCGGGCTTTTTTTTGGATAATAAACAGGAGACGCTGTGGCTATCGCGGGCACTGGCGACAACAGAATCCACACCACCTGCCCATACTGTGGTGTGGGTTGCGGCGTGATGGCAGATCCACAGGCCCGGCATGGGGTAGAAGGCGACCCGGGCCATCCGGCAAATTTCGGGCGGCTCTGCGTCAAAGGTGCGAGCCTGCACGAAACCACCGGGCACGAAGGCAAATTGATGTTCCCGATGGTGCGCGGCCGCCGTCGGGACTGGGAACAGGCCATCGACGAAGTGGCCGGCGCTATCCGCCAGAGCATCGCCGATTATGGGCCAGAATCGGTGGCCTTCTATCTATCCGGGCAGTTGCTCACCGAGGACTATTACGTTGCCAATAAGCTGGCCAAGGGCTTTATTGCAACGCCCCATGTGGATACCAACTCCCGGCTGTGTATGTCTTCCGCCGTTGCCGCCCACAAGCGGGCTTTCGGTGCGGATGTGGTTCCCGGTTGTTATGAAGATCTTGAGCTGGCCGATCTGCTGGTACTGGCGGGCAGCAACGCAGCCTGGGCGCACCCGGTGCTGTATCAGCGCATGAAGGCGTCGGCGCGGGACGGTCGCAAGGTCGTGGTCATTGACCCAAGGCGCACGGCCACGACTGAACTGGCGGACCTGCACCTGACCCTGCGGCCGGGCACGGACACCATTCTGTTTAACGGGCTGCTGGTCTGGCTGGCCCACGGGCAGTACCTGGATCGCGGGTATATTGGCGACTACTGCCAGGACTTTGCAGCGGCCCTGAGCGCAGCAGAGGCAGCGGCACCCTCAATCGCGTCGGTGGCGGCCCAGTGTGATCTTGAAGTGGACGACGTGGACACCTTTTACCGGTGGTTCGCGGAAACGCCCCGCACCGTGACGGGCTTTTCCCAGGGCATCAATCAGTCGGTGGCGGGTACCGACAAGGGCAACGCCATCATCAACTGCCACCTGGCAACCGGGCGCGTCGGCAAACCCGGGGCCAGCCCTTTCTCTATTACCGGTCAGCCCAACGCCATGGGCGGCCGGGAAGTAGGCGGGCTGGCGAACACCCTGGCTGCGCATATGGATTACCACACCCCCGGAGCGCGGGATCGGGTTCAGCGCTTCTGGGGCTCAGACGCCATTGCACAAGGGCCGGGCTTAAAGGCCGTGGATATGTTTGAGGCGGTGCATCGGGGCGATATCAAGGTGCTCTGGATCATGGGAACCAATCCTGCGGTCAGTCTTCCGGATTCGGAACGGGTTCAGGAAGCGCTCGCGCGATGCCCGACGGTGATTGTGTCTGATTGCACGGCATCCACCGATACCACCAACCGCGCGGATATTCTGCTGCCGGCTGCCGGTTGGGGAGAAAAGGACGGCACCGTCACCAACTCGGAACGACGTATTTCCCGGCAACGCTCGTTTCTGCCGCTGCCCGGCGAGGTGAAGCCCGACTGGTGGATCATGAGTTCGGTAGCACAGCGCCTGGGGTTTGGAAACGCATTCCGCTACGACGGGCCTGCGGACATTTTCAGGGAACATGCAGCCCTGTCTGCCTATGAAAACGATGGCGGCAGGGTCTTCAACATCGGTGGGCTGGCCAGTCTTTCTAAGGCGGAGTATCAGACCCTGGAACCGATTCAATGGCCGGTTCACGATAGCGTGAGCGACGCTTCCCGGCTGTTCGCCGATGGCGGGTTTGCAACCGAAAATGGTCGTGCCCGGTTCGTTGTCATTAACACGATTTTGCCTGCCCAGCAGCCAAGCGCCCAATACCCGATGGTGGTCAATACCGGCCGGGTTCGGGACCAGTGGCACACCATGACTCGAACGGCGAATACACCGAGGCTGCTGGCTCACCGTCAGGAGCCCTTTGTGGAAGTGCACCCGGAGGACCTCAAGCGGTTTGATCTCATTGAGGGACATCTGGCCCGGCTGGTCCTGGAAGACGGCCGTTTTGTTGGCCGGGTGCGGGAAAGCGCAGAACAGCGACCCGGCGAGGTATTTATTCCGATTCACTGGAACCGACAGTTCGCCTCCCACGGCGTTGCAACCGTGTTGACGACGTCGATTACGGATCCGGTTTCTGGCCAACCGGAGGCAAAACATGGGCGTGCAGCGATCAGCCCGTTTCGTGCCGCCTGGCATGGTCGCCTTCTGGTTCGCAAGCAACGCCCGAAACGCTGGAAAGCCGATTACTGGTGTCACGTACCGATGCATCACAGTGATAGCTGGTGCATAGCGGGGCGCCAACCCCTGCAGTGGCCGGAGGCATTGACGGACTGGCTTGGCGGGCGCGCTCAGCTGGTCATGTCGGACCCGTCGCAAGGCCGATACCGGGCCGCACGACTGGTAGACGGTCGGCTGGAAGCGGTGATTATGCTGGACCGGGATCCGGCCCGGTTGCCAGACGCCAGCTGGCTGGATCAGTGCTTTGCCGAAGAAACGCTATCGGAAGCACAGCGACGGGCACTGCTTTCTGGACGCGACATCGATGTGCCGGATACGGGCGCCATCGTGTGCAGCTGTTTTCAGGTGGGTGAACGCCAGATTGCCGCGGCGGTCGGGCAAGGCACCAGGACGGTTGAAGCGCTGGGGGAGCAACTGCGTTGTGGCACCAATTGCGGTTCCTGTGTCCCGGAGCTGCGTGAGCTGATCGAGGTATCAGTTCCTGAGGGCGTAGAGTAATCGGGGGGGCACCCGATATCTCATGCCCCGGCTTACACCGACGCCTTCGACGGTACAGGTCTTGCGATTCACGCGAATAACCTTCCCCTCCACAGGTTTCTTTCCAGCCATGAAACCCACCCTATCGCCCCTGGACCACTGATTGAACGGCCGGCTTTCATCCAGCTCGGGCATCACCTTATGAGGCATCGGCATATCCGCTTTTTCGGCAGTTGCGGCCAGTTGCCGCCGGGTTTCCTGGGCGCCCCCGCTTTGGTGTAGTTGGTCCAGAATGGTGTAGAAATCGCGGTTGTGAACCGAGCCCCGGTAGCGTTTTCCTGACACTTGCTGCAGTAGATGCGCAAACTCATGGCAGCAGGTGTGTGCCAGCAGATTCAATGTGGTTACCTGCCCTTCAAAATACCCTCGCTGACGGATTTCACGACTCGACAACCAGCCCGACGCTCTGTCTGGCTGAAACTTATCGAGGATCATGCGTTTGCCGTAGGTGATCTGGTGCTGCTTCTGCCTGGGTTCGTAGCGGTGATAGGTGGCCTGACCGGAGCCGACACGGCAGACCAGGTGACTGCCGCGATTCTGGGTCTGAACCCATTCAGCCGCGGGCCCCCAGAGTATTTCGTCGGTAACGGCGCACATGAGTTTGCCGAGGCCAACAGCATCGAGTGTGGAAATCGTCATTCTTGGTGAACCCGTTTCAGACGTCGACTTAGAATAAATTTGCACAGGCCAAGATTACCGTTCGATTCCATCGTTTGCTATGGCCTGTCTACGCAATGTTCTATCGAGTCCCGCTCCTGAGGATCTGGTTCCATAGGTGAGAAATCTGCGGCAAGAAGCGTGAGCCGTCAAAAATCGATCAGATGCCAGGTGAAATCGTTGCCGCAATCTCGTCAAACTCATCCTCTGGAAAGCTGATAACAAGAATCGAATCCGGATTGTTATCCCTCAGAAGATACCCGGTCAGGTACTCACGATTTTTCGCTGAAAATCCGCTAAATCCCGACGACATGTTCAGTGGCCTGGTGCTGACGTTTTCGGATTCTGTTGCTGACTCGAGTGTTTCCAAAAACTCCGATGCTGAAATAGCGCCCGTGGGAACAGGTTCAATTTTAATGAATCCGATGGTCTTTCCATTCCGGAATAGCGTGGCATCGTTTGTGTCTGTTCTGACGGCATCAAACAGAGCTGCCTGAACAGATACTGCGTAATCCGGGCTTGGCGAAAAGGAGACGAAATGAGTTGATGCGCAACCAGTGAGCACCAAAGCTAGGATGGCAAATCCAATGAATTTCATTTTTTCATTCGTCCTTGATTATCTGAGAGAGGCTTCCAGCAAGCTCCGGAATTGTAAACCACGAGTCAGTCTACAGGTAAGACTGATTTTGATCGAACCTCTGATAAACGGTTCGCCCGCGGCCCGTATAACCCGAATCGCCCACTTACGAATTCCGTTTGCCGGTGCTAAAAGGTCTTTTGGATTCGGAACCCATAAGAAAAAGAGGGCAATTAGCCCCCTTCTTTATTCTAGCAAGACGAAACTTACGCCTCGACAGGAGAACGCCAGTCGTCTGCACCGGAAGTACCGGCAACGGCATGCTCCCAGGTCACTTTGCGGTAAGACAGAGACGCGGTTACCAGCTGGGTAAAGTCAGCGCTGGCGGTATCCTGGCAGTGCGGCATGTTGCAGTTGATGTCGATGATGGTGGCATCTTCCAGGATGGTGGAGAAGAAATGCTCCTGCTTGCCCTCAACAGAGGTGCGGTACCACTTCAGCTCAACCTTCGGCAGCATTTCGCCGGACGCCAGAGCGTTGTACATCAGCGGTGTGGCTTTGTTCAGAGCTGAGGTGAACTTGAACGGCTTGTGAACACGCTGGCCGGAAGGCTGACCGGATTGCGGGTCAGTCGGTACGGTGACAACGTGGCTGAATTCCTGCACCAGTACTTCGTCTTCATGACCTTCAACGTAGATGTTGCCTACGGAATCAGAAGTGAATGCGCCGGCGGTGATGTTGCCCTGAGTCTGGCCTTCGATGCTGATATAACAAGGAGTTGGCATAGTCTGCTCCATGACTTGTGAGTGAGTAAGTGTCCTTGGGATCTCCCTGGACACCAAAGACGTTACAAGTCCTGTGCCAGGTTAATAAAATACATAAAAAACAATGGCTAACGATTTTTTTGGTCTTTGCTTAAGGCGAGCTGGGCAATCGGTTGCAAAGGCAAGGGCGAGAACTTGCTGGTTGGGCAAAAAATTGCTCGGTGCGGTCGGCGTAAAGCTCGCTACCCTGCGCTGCCGCTACCCTGACCTGCCGCTACCCTGAATAGTCCCGAGAGTCTGATAGACTAAGCGGTTAATGTGACAATCAGTTCGACCTTCACTGTCTGCTCTCGGGAATTGGCCCTGTGACCGAACTACCTTTTAAAATTGGTGCCTCGTTTTGATTAAACGCTGGTTCGCGAGTCTGGTTAACCGTGCGGTCCTGTTCATGGTGGCCGGCATTATTTTGTCGGCACTGGTGGTGGTCGTTGTCAGTTCGTGGGTGTCCAGATCAGAGTTAGAGGCTCAGGCCCGGCAGCAGGTGTCCACCATTGCTGATCTGGTGGCGAATGACCTCGATATGCGCCTGGCTCAGCGCCGCAATACTTTGGCTCACGTTGCTCAGGGTCTCACCATGGACAGTGAGGACTTGCATGCCAGGGCCCAGGGTTTTGTTCGCACAAATGCAGCTCTTCAGCATCTGTTTGACGGTATTTTTCTGTACGATTCCGGCGGTATTTTGATTGCCGGGTTTCCCGAGAAGTATGCGGATCTGGGTGATAGCGTCGCCTACCGGCAATATTTCAAGGACACGTCGGGTCAGCTAACCACCATCATCAGCGATCCCTTCCTATCCCATTATCAGGACAAACCGGCTGTGATGATGACGGCGCCGGTGTTTGATCATCGTCAGCGCTTTATCGGGATGGTCGCTGGTGGCGTGCTTCTGGAAAGTGATAATTTCATGAAGAAAGCCAGCGGCATTCAGGTTGGTAAAACCGGCTATGTCACGGTCGCGACCCGCAACGGTATGGTGTTGGCTCATGGCAGGACGGGTGGGTCGATGGGGCCGGTCCGGGTCGAGAGCCCGTCGGTAAGAAACGCGATGGAGGGGTTTGAGGGCACAACGAGAACCCGCAACGCTGCGGGCGTAGAAAGCATTATCGCGGTCAGGCAACTGTCCCAGGTGCCCTGGTATGTCGCTGCTGTCTGGCCGGCGGAGGAGGCGTATGCGCCGGCCAGCCGTCTGACGTCCAGCTTCATCCTGGTGTTGCTCGGGGTGTTACTGGTGGTTCTGCCGGTCGCGCTTGTTGTATTCCGACGATTGATGGCGCCGCTGAAATTGCTGGGTGCCCAGATCAGTGATCGTCATCTTGGCATTCGGACACAACCGGTGGATGAGGTTGGCGGCATAGAAATTCGTCAGGTCGCCAAAACCTTCAACACGGTTATGGAAGAGCGTGACGAAGTCATGACTTCTATGGCTGAGCGCGAAGCGTTTTTTCGGTCTCTGACCGAAAGCGCCCCTATCGGCATTGTGCAAACCGATGTGTTGGGCCGCATTGAGTTTGCTAACCCGGCGTTTGAACAGATTGTGGGCGTTTCCTCAAACGACCTGCAGCAAAGCTTTCTGATCGAAGGCGTGTACGAGGAAGATCGGCCTGGCGCTATCGATGCCTGGCAATATGCACTCAAAACACGATCAATCTTTCATGCCCGTTTCCGGCTCAGGAGTTTAACCAAAGAGCTTGTCTGGGCTGATGTGATGACCGCTGTTATCGAAACCGAGGAGAAAACGCTGGGTACCATCACGGTTGTGAGGGACATTACTCACGAATTGGAAATTGAAATCCAGCTTGCCGAAGAACAGGCACGTGCAGACAGTATCTTGGGCGTGCTGCAAGAGGGTGTCCTGATGGCGGATGCCGCCGGTAATATTAGTTATGCCAACGAGGCGGCAGGATATTTCATGGGCGTGGCCGGTTCGTTTGATAACCAAAACTTTTTCGATCAGGTAACGATTTCAGATAGAGCGCATACCTGGACGGCGGAGGATTTTCTTCCTGGGGCGGACCTGGGAAATGTCTATGCAACACTGCGCAATCAGAGTGACGAAACCTACGACATTCATCTCAATGTGATCCATTTGCGACCCGGTACGGACAGACATCGAATGGTCTTTGTTATCCGTGATGACAGCAAGCGCCGCCGGGAAGAGGAGAGGCTTTCCTGGGAGGCCACGCATGATAGCCTTACAGGCCTGCTCAATCGACGCGCGTTTAACACATCCCTTGTCCATTGCATGACGGAGAGCTCACCGCAAGCAAACGACAGTGTTCTGATAATGATCGATCTGGATTATTTCAAACTGGTGAACGATGAAGGTGGGCACCTGTTGGGCGACGATCTGCTGATTCGTGTGGCTGAACTGCTCACGCATACGGTTCGTCAATCGGATACCGTGGCGCGCCTGGGGGGTGATGAGTTTGGTATCATTCTACCCGCTTGCGGTATGGAGCGCGGAGAAGCGCTGGCCGAACTGATCCGAAGTGGTACCGAAGCAGTAAGGCTGGAACAGGACGGCAAGACGTTTGGAGTGACCGCCAGTATTGGTATTACCGCAATGGCCCAGACTGATGCCAGCCCTCGCGAAGTATTGGCGCGCGCAGACGAAGGCACTTATGCCGCAAAAGCACAGGGAAGAAACCAGATTGTAGTGATGCCGCTACCACCAGAACGCTGATTGCCCCGCTTGCCAGACCAGCCTTATCGCCAACACTGTCAGCAACAGATTGAAGACTCGGTGAAAGTGGCGGTTACTGACTGAACGCAATAGATGAAGCCCTATCCAGGTACCGGCAAAGCCGAACGCAATCATCCCCAGAATGAATAACAACCACTCCTGAAACACAAAGCCTGCAAATCCGAACACGAGCGCTTTTGGCGCATGTTGTAAGCTCATCGCTGTAGCAAAGGTGGCGACGGTTTTGAACCGGTCGGTGTGCATTTGCTTGATGAATGCAGCGACCAGCGGCCCGGTGGCGCCGACGAAAAGGCTGATGAAGCTGGTCACCGACGATGCGACGAAAATTCCTCCGGGCCCAAAAGCACCTTTGGGCAGTGCCGGTCCCCAGCATAAGTAGAGTACAAATACGGCGATGGTGAGTTGCCACAGATGTTCCGGAAGATCCACCAGCAGCCAGGCGCCGATGCCTGCGCCTACGATTACCCCCGGCGCAAACGCCGCGATAGCCCGCCAGTCGGTGTGGCGCCAGGTGAGGGTTGCCCGCCCCATGTTTGATCCCATCTGAATCATGCCATGAACCGGAATAATCGCCGCCGGTGGAATCCAGAGCGCCATCAACACCAGCAGCAAAAGTCCGCCCCCTGCCCCGAGGCTGGCTGTGATCATGGAGGTGATGACAGAGGCCAGCATCAGCCCGATGGCGAGGGCCGGGGTCAGGCTGTCAGGCAGAATGGCAAACTCCACTCAGGCTCCGCTGTGTTGTTTTTCAGGAATCGGGGTTCAGTCTTGGGGAACGAGTGCAACACTGATGGACTTAAACGCAGGGGTTTTACTCCGTGGATCACGGTCCCGGCCCACCAGCACGTTCGCCTCAGGGTAATACGTCATCAGGTTGCCTCTGGGCAGGCCAAACGCCTTCACTGCCAGGTTGTGCATAGCACCGGACTTGGATTTCAGGCTCACCCGGTCGCCCTCTTTGAGAGACAGCGCGGACATATCGCCAGCGCTCATCAGCACGGTCGACCGCTGCCCCACGCTCCGATAACTGTCGTTCTCCTCATAGATAATCGAGTTGAACTGCCCTTCGGAGCGCACGGTCATTAGCTTGAAGGGGAAATCGGCGTTGTCGACGGGGCTGTCGGTGGCGTGCGTAACAAATCGCGCCCGCCCTGAAGCGGTGCCGAATTCGGGTCTGTGGAGGATGCGCTTGCGAATATGGAATTCTTTTTTGGCAACGTCGATATCCTCTAGATCTTCCATGCCGGGAACGCAGGCGGCAATGGCCTTGCGAATCGTGCTGTGGCTGGCGAACCCGGTAAAATCGAAAATGGCCTTGTCGATCAGGCGGCCCGCAAGTGTCGCAAGAATCTGCGATTCCGGTCTTACATTATCCAGCCGTTTGATCCCGCCATCGCTGAGCCGCACGAAGTTGAACATGGATTCCTGGGTGGTGGGCTCAAACTCTTCATCCCGGGCCGTCACCGGCAAGATCAGGGACCCGCTGTGATCGCTACCGTAGAGGTGGCCTTGATTAAGCGTCGTGGTCAGAAACAGTTTGAAGCCGACTCGACCCAGTGCCTGGTCGGCCCATTGGCTATCTGGTGTGGCGCTGTAAAGGTTGCCACCCATGATCAGAGCGTTATCGATATCGCCGCTGTCGGCTGCTTCCAGGCAGGCCATGGTGTCCATGCCCTTCGCCTGTGGCAGCGTCACGTTCAGGTGCTTTTCCAGTGCGGTGATCACCTCACCGGCCAGTACCGGCTTTACGCCGATGGTGCCCACGCCCTGTACGTTGCTGTGGCCACGCAGGGGCAGCAAACCGGCGGCTTTTTTGCCCACCATGCCCCGCAGCAGAGCCAGGTTGGCGATGTATTCCACATTGTCGCTGCCGGTCAGGTGGTGGGTAACGCCCATGCCCCAGGCGAACACAACGTTTTGCGCGCTGGCATAGGCGCGGCTGACGGCCTTAATATCCGCCCGGTTCAGTTGGGTGTGGGTTTCAATATCAGTCCATGAAACCGTCTCGATATCCTGCCGGAAGTCCTCAAATCCGTCGGTGTGCGATTTGATAAACCCCGGATTGTCAGCCCCCCGTTCCAGCACGCCCTTGGCAATGCCCTTGAGTACCCAGAGGTCACTGGCGATGTTGGGCTGCAGGTAATAAGAAGCGATTTCCGTACCGCCGCGAAGCAGGGAGGAAGGGCTTTTGGGAACGGCAAATTTGACCAGCCCCGGCTCACGGGCCGGATTGATCACAATGACATCACCGCCCCGATCGCGGATACCCTTGAGCTGGTGAACCAGTCGCGGGTGATTGGACGCCGGGTTGGCGCCGATCAGAAACAGCAGATCGCAATGGGCCAGATCCTCAAGCTCGACGGTTGAAGTGCCGGTGCCGATGGTGGATTTAAGGCCCACGCCGGTAGCCTGATGGCAGTAGTAGGAACAGTTGTTGACGTTGTTGGTGCCATAGAGGCGGGCGAACAGTTGCAGCAAAAATCCCGCTTCATTGGAGGAGCGGCCAGAACTGTAAAAGAAGCTCTTTTCCGGTGGCGATGCTGCAAACTGTTTCACAGCCAGCGTGTAGGCGTCCTCCCAGGACAGGGGCTTGAAGCGATCACTGTCCGGCGCCTTGTACAGGGGGAAGTTCAATCGCCCCAGATTTTCCAGTTCCCGGGCGCTCAGTTGTTTGAGCTCCGCGATGGAATGATCGAAAATTTCCCGGGGGATGGGTGGTTGGATATCCGTGGACTGGGCCTGGATGCTCTTGTTGCAGACCGAAGGGTATTCGCGTTTCTCGTTGGTCATGCCGCCAAGCTGGCCGCCCATGCCAAGACCACAGGCTTTGCAGGCATTGCGGGCTTTCAGGGCTTTGGCAGAGTTCAGCAGCCCGATCCGCCGGACAGTTGCCAGCGTGTAGAGTACTTTTTTCCCGCCGCCGCCAACGACTTCAGACATGTCGGTAACCTCGGATGCTGTGTTGTTACTTCATAATGGAAGCAGGTCGGGCTTAATGCAATCGGTTAAATGTTGTACGCCGTTCGTGGCCTGACTGGCCAGGGCAGTTCGCGAAAAGCATCACTTGCAGAAGGGCTCGGTGGCCAGGGCATCAGTTGCGCAGAGTGCTTCGGTGGCCAGTTGCACATCGGCCACATAGTAGAGTGAGGCCAGCCCGAGCCGGTCCCGCCCCAGGTTGTGGAAAATCATGCCAAACAGGATGTCACCCGCGCTGAAATTTTCATGCTCGCGGGCGAAATAGGCCGCAGGTTTCGAGAGCTGATCGTCGTTCAATAAAGAAATAACTCGCCCCACACCGCCGTGGTAAGCCTGGATCAGCAGCAGGGTAAAAAGCTGATCCCGTTTTTCCGCAGGGAGCTGGCCGAATCGTTCTGTGAACGCAGGTTGCAGATTCCGGGCGTTCTGTTGCATCAGTTTAAGGGCGCAGTCTACCTGGGCCAAACGGTGCCAGTGGTTGGCCGGTTTGATCTGACAGTCATTCAACGCAGAAGGTGATAGCTGCAGTATGCCTTTGGCATTGGCGGTGGAGAGCGCATGGGGCTGACCGCTGCTTTCGATCAGCACCTGGCCGCCCAGATATCGGGGCAGTGTGGCAGGCAGGTTCAGGCGTTGCTGGCTGATGCGGGTTTCATAAACGTAAAGCAAGGCCTCGTGCAGTGACCGGGGTTGCTCGCGGGAGGCAAAGGTCAGGTCGTCCCAGGTGCCCCAGAGGCGGTCGGGCTCCGTTCGGCCAAGATAGCGATCGACGGCTCCAGACAGATTGACGTGGGGCTGCAGGCAGGACAGTGCAAATGGATAGCCGGTGTTGCTGAGGTTGCCGGGGGTCCAGTCCTCGACTTTACCTTTTGCAGCCAGTGATGCCCGGGTCTCGTTGAGCCGGATCTGGGTCGCTTCACGAGTGGTGGCATCGTCAATGTAGCTTAGAAATTTGCCCCGGCGGTCGAACAGAATGTGGCGGTCCGGCTTTGAGCAGAATCCGCGCTCCTTCAATACCCAGCGCCGGATGGTCGTCATGTTTTCGTAGACGCCCTGACTCACCCAGTAGGGCGAATCACGGACGATCGTCACCCAGTCTTGCTCTGGCTCCGGTGGTTCGCTGGCCAAGGCAATCGGTGTAATAATGCCGGTTAAAGCAAAACAAAAAACGGAAGCCCTCATGAAGCAATCTGAATACCTTCGATTTGATGCCGTTGCTCTTGCCGACCTGATTCGCCGCAAGGAAGTCACTGCCCGCGAGGTATGTGACACGGCCATTGAACGCGCGGTGTCGGTTAACGATCGGCTGAATGCCATCTGCTACCCCCAGTTTACGGATGCCCAGGAACAGTCCTATTCTTCCGATGGTACCTTCTGTGGCGTGCCAATGCTGCTTAAAGATCTGGCGCAGCAACAGCAGGGCCATCCCTGCACTTACGGCAGCCAGGGCCTGAAAAATAACATTGCCAGCCAGGACTCGGAATATGTGCGCCGGGCCCGTGAAGGCGGGCTGGTTTTTCTGGGCCGCACCGCAACCCCTGAATTTGGCCTGAAAGGTGTGACCGAATCGAAGCTCTGGGGGGCTACCCGTAACCCCTGGAACCTGGAGCGCACACCAGGCGGCTCCAGCGGCGGTTCCGGGGCTGCGGTGGCTGCCGGTATTGTACCCATGGCAGGCGCCAACGACGGCGGCGGGTCGATCCGTATTCCGGCCGCCTACAACGGGTTGTTCGGCCTGAAGCCCTCCCGGGGACGGATTTCTTCCGGCCCCTTTGCAGGTGAAGCCTGGACCGGCGCATCCGCGGATCATGTGGTGACCCGAACCGTTCGGGACAGCGCCGCCATGCTGGACGTGCTGTCGGGGCCGGCCACGGGCGATCCGTTCGTGATTCCGCAGCCGGAGGTACCCTTCAGCGAGTTGATGCAGCAATCTCCCAAACCTTTGCGAATCGGGGTTTTCACGTCCTCGCCCTACAACACCGAGGTGGCGCAGGAGTGCGTGGACGCCGTGGAGGATGCGGCGCGAATGCTGGAAAGCCTTGGCCATCGCGTCGAATACGCCCGGCCCGAGTTTGATGGTATGGCCCTGGCCCGCTGTTACCTCGGGTTGTATTTCGGCGAGGTGACCACTTTGATGGATTACGCCAGAACGGAGTTGGGCGCTCGTGATACTGATTTCGAACTGGATACCCGGTTGATCGGCATGCTGGGCCGGACTATGCCGCTACCTGAGTATGTCAGACGTCGCCAGCAGTGGAATGTGTTTGCCCGTGCCCTGGGCGCGTATTTTGAGAGTTACGATATGTATCTGTGCCCGACGGCAGGCCAAATGCCTGCAAAGATCGGAGAGCTGGATACTCCGGCCCATCTGCAGCTGGTAGCGAAGCTGATGCTGAGGCTGAACGCGGGGAAAATCGTCCATCGCAGCGGACAAGTGGACCAAATGGCCTTGGAAAGTCTGGCAAGAACCCCATTTACTCAGTTAGCGAACCTGACAGGCACACCGGCTATGTCGGTGCCGCTGAACTGGAGCAGGGACGGCCTGCCCGTCGGTGTCCAGTTTGGCGCGCCCCATGGCGCCGAGGGCGTGTTGCTGCAACTGGCCGCGCAGCTTGAAGAAGCCAGTCCCTGGTTCGGCCAGTACGAGAGACTGGAGACCGGACTGTAAGGCTGTAATGTCGGCTATTGTGATCCGGGTGTGTCAGTTTCACGTTTATCTTTATGGCAGGAAACAGTCTATGCTATGAGTCAGGAAGACCCTTTCTTCCTGTAAGACCCTGATGGCATCGAGGAGGCGAGTGTATTATGAACCAACCGATGGCAATCGATGAACTGGTGTCAGTAGCACAGGCCGAAGCCATGGGGGAGCTCGACGCCCCGATGATGGCGATCGTACTGTCCAGCGAACAAAGCTACGATCTGCCCATTAACTCTCTTGAAACCGATGCCGACAAGGCCCGCTGGGGATTGATTCTTCGCGCGGCCCGTGAGCATGTGGAAGCCGATGCGGTTGCCGTGCTCTACCCGGCCTGGACTACCATCCGTAACAAAAAACCTGCAGAACCTGCCGTGGAAAGCAATGAGCCGGACGTTCTGAAGGCCGAGGAGTCCGACTCTGAATTCGACGAATTCAGTCGGGGTGAAGATCCGGCGGAACCCATTGACACGTTATTCGTGCAGCTCCACACCCGTGACCGGATCTACTGGCGCGGATTCGAGCAGATCCGTGATCCCAGGCATCAGAGGATCATCGGGTTCCGTCGTATCAAGGCGCTGTCTACGGAATATGGCCGCGAAGATGCGCCCTCGGTAACCTCATGGCTTAACACCCTGTTCGAGCCGTTGCCCGATGAGGGTGAGGAAACCGAGATAGACCGGGAACTGGCGGATATGCTGGAAGAGCCTGAAGTCAGCGCGGCGCTCTATCCGCGCCAGATGCGGGCATTGCACTAGTAAAGAGCGCCCCCCCTGCCGGCAGGAATCACCGACGGGGGTATCGTTAGAGAACCATCGCCCTTTCTGCAACCCAATACAGGCTGATGGCGCCCGTAACAAGCAACAGTGCTGGCACCACAGCCCGCCCGTAGTGCGCTGTTCTCCCCCACAGATAGAAGATCGGAAACGCGACCAGCAGCAAGGCAATCTGCCCCACTTCCACACCCAGATTAAAGCCAGCCAGAGCCAGAGCCGTCTGTTCCAGCCCGCTGGTCAGATTCCCCAACACGCTGGCGAAACCGAAGCCGTGAATCAGCCCGAAACCAAACGCCAGCTTCCAGGTTTTTCGTCCCAGTATGGGCCAGGCAACGTTGAGTGCTGCCACGGCAATGGAAAGCGCAATAACGGCTTCGACCCAGGCAATGGGCAGGCGCACGATGTTCAGTGAGGCCAGAATGAGCGTGATCGTGTGTGCGCCGGTAAAAGCCGTCACCACGCCCGTTAATTGCCACAGGCTCTTTTTAAGGCTCCGGCGTTCGCTGTTGTCAGTCTGTTTCAGCGTGGCGGGCAGCATCAGAACCAGCAAAAACAGCAAGTGGTCCAGCCCGATCAGCAAATGAAAAATGCCCTCATAGAGGAAAGTGCCGAACACGCTCAGTGCCGACGAGTGGCCCTCTGGGGCCAGCGCCAGCGTGGTTTTGTCGGGGGCCAGAACGTTCAGAAATTCCTCGCCACCGCTGGTCACGCTCAATAGCCCCCGATGCAGGGGGTCCTGCTTGAACAGAAGGGTGTAATTCAGTGTTTCCGGCAGTTCCCCATTGGGGCACTCCAGTGCATAAAGGGCCGCCGCGTAGGGGCCATCACTATGCTGGGAAATGCCCCAGGTCTGGCCGGACAACCGGCACTCGCCGCTCAGGCTGTTGAGGGTGATGCCGTTCTCTGTCCATTGCGTGATGCGGCCCCGGCTTTCGCGCAGCTCGGCGCCACTGAGCTTCTGATCACTATTAGCGTCCAGCGGAAGCACCAGCGCAAGGTCCCTCAGCGCCACATCCACGCGCAGCTCGGATTGATCTCTGTCGAGGTAAAGAAAACTGTCACTGGCCTTATGGGCAAATGCCAGTGGCGAATGCAACAGGCACAGTGCAAGCAGAGCGCTAAAGCGAGTGCTAAAGCGAGTGCCAAAGAACGTTGTTGCCTGCTTCATGAGCCGGTCTCCGGGTAACGGGCGTCGGTCTGCCCATGGTCCTGAAGCCACGCGCGGGTCGTACTGAGCTGAGACTGATCACCGGCCGCTATAGCCGCGCGCAGAAGTAGCCGGGTATCGAGAGGCTCTCGCTGCTCCTGCCAGTTCCCCCGGGCATTGTTAAGAGCCGCATCGGCGTCGTCGTCGATGTCCAGTTGGAAGCGTGCAAAATCCCGCTGATGCAGTAAATTGCCGCGCCACTGAGCTTCGGCAAAGCGTTCCCTGAGCGCTTCGGCGAGCCGGGCAGCATCCGGGTGCCCGGACTGCTTCATCGCAATGGCCCGAAGAACAGCCAGAGAATCGACCTGTTCATAACCCTCGGTCAGTGCAATCGCCTCTTCATACTGGCTCTGGGTGATATGCCAGTCGGCCATTTGTCCCCGGATATAAAGGTCATCGGGTTGCAGGGTCAGCACTTTGCGACAATGAACCAGCGCCGCAGGGTCGCCCAGTTGGATGGCGATGTCGCACAGGGTGCCCTCGGCCCAGGTCAGGCTTGTAGCATTGGCGTTGCTGGCGCTTGCGACCTGGCGTTTTAGCGTCTTATAGGCGGTGCCGGGCTGCCCTGTCCGGGCCTGTGTCTGCGCCTGACAGCTGGCCGCGATCAGGCCGGGCAGGTGTTGTTCAAGCTGGTTACAGTATTTGGCAGCCGCTTGGTATTGGCCCTGCACAAGCTCAAGGTTGGCAAGCATCAGCAAGGCCTGTATGCGTTGGCGGCGGTCGGAGCTGGTCCCGATTACTTGCGTCAGGTCGTTCCGCGCCCGGTCAAAGTTATGAAGGCTCTGTTGAACCGTGGCTCTGAGCACACGAAGCCGGTCGGTCAATGTGCCCTGCCATTGCTGGAACAGTCCTTCTGAGTAGCCCAGAAAGCGCGGATCACCCGTGGTTCTGGCGCGAAGGATCTGAGCCTGAATAAGATCAGCCAGTTTGTCGGCTGTCGGAGGGGGTGTGGTTGCCGTCAGCCCGGGGGCTGGCAGTGTCACCAGAATTTGTTGATCGTTGAACTGAGTATCAATGGGGCCAGGTTTGGCCGTTGCCATTCCTGAGAAAATGCTCATCCCGATGAGTCCTGCGCAAAAAAAACCGCCCCGAAGGGCGGTAAGCGCACCAGCCAGTGCCGGGATTATCCGGCACTGGCGTTGGCTTCTACTGGATGAACAGCTCGTCAAAGGCCTGTTCATTGTTTTGATCATTGAAGCTGAACTCCTGATCGTTGATGTTGGCCGGTTCACGGGTATCGTCCATGTTCTCGATTTCCGTGATTACGAACCGGGAGAAATCAACCGCCGGGTCCAGCTGCGTATCGTTATTGCTACTACTCGAACCATTGAAGCAGCCCGTCATCAGCACAGTTGCCATCAGTGGCAATGCAATCTTAAGAAAACGTCTCATACCGACCTCCTCTTAGTTTGGTGAGCCGGCAAGCGGCGTGATGAGGTAGGGGAACGATTCGTATTCATCAGACAGTGTAGCCGGGTCTGCCGCTAGCTGAACACCATCGGTGAACGGCGTATCCTTGTTCGTTGCGTCAGTGGTCAGGGCGCCCATGACTACACGCAGAGCAACATCGACCACGTCGTCATACGGGCGACGGCCATTGGGGAAGCCAGCAGAATCTCCGGCCACAAAGCCCAGGTCGTTTTGAGAATCGAAGGCAGTCGGTGCTACCGCCGTATTCAAACGAATCATTTCTGACGCCTCAACGCCAACTGGCATATTCGCCGGAACACCGGTCAGGAAAGCAGCGACCAGATCGGTGCGCGGGAAGTTGTTTGGCGCTTCTGCGCCAGCATCACTGAACAGGATCTCGAGCAGTTCCGGCAGAGTCGGATGGGTCACGTAGGTTAAGAACTGGGCAGCATCATCTTTGGGCTCACTGGCGTTGAAGCGATCCTTGTCCTTCAGGCCGATGACCACTTCGTTCACCAGCGGCATGCCAAGACGTGACACCTGAGTATAGGCACCACCCTCAACGGTTGCTCCCTTGCCATTCGCTGATGGCGCTGGATTGATTACCCTTGCCTGGCGCACGCTGGCCGTGGTCCAGCCACCCACAATCGGCTGGTCATTAGCGTTAACCGCGGTGCCAGTCAGACAGGTTGTAGGAACTTCCAGGGCAAAAGAGGTGACGTTTTTATCCGCCAGATCATTGGCTTCGGCGTTACGGGGACCGAGTGGGTTGGTGTTTACCAGGTCAAAGATTTCACCCAGGTTCACCGCAAAGGCTTCTTTGCGCTGGCCAACAAACACTTTGCCGTTAGTCCCACAGCCCGGAATGGCCATCTCGAAGACATGACTGTTCGCGTAAGCGGCATAGTCAGAAAATGTCTTCGAGCCAATGTTGTCTACAGGCTTGCGAAACGCTGTTCCGCCCGTAGTATCAGTTATTGCTTGTCGGGTGCCTGTGCGTCGATCACCCGTGATTAAAGTGACTTCGTATTCCTGGCTAATCTGGAAGCTGTCTCCGGCGGCCGTCGTTGTTCCGAGTGAGGGTGTCGCGCCTTTGAGCGGGATAGCGACAGACTCGGTCGGCCCACCGTCAGGCCCAACATCCAGCATGATCGGATTGTCGATGTTGTTGAACTTGAATTGGAACGTCAGGTTTTCCTCTGCGTTGCCGGAGTTGTCGATGTGGATTTCGTAAATGGCGTCTTCATCCATATCGAAATAGTTTGGTCCGCCGTACGCATCCTGCAGTGGCAGGTAATTCGCGATCAGGGTGACGTAGTCCGCGCGGCCAGTTTCATAGCTGCGGAACATGTAGAAATCGGTGCCGTCTACTTTCGGCATTTCGGTAATGAAAGGGGCCTCGCGGTGACTGGATGCCTGGCTAAGGCCGGCGGTGACACAGAGCCCGGCAACAGCAACTGCCAGGCCGGAACGTTTTAACAGTGTATTCATTGCAATTTCCTTCTGTCGTGTTTGTTGTTCATAAGAGGAAACGCGGCAACGAAAAAGAAAGATGCACCGATGAAGAAAAAAATTTCAAACTTTGGTCAAGGTGCATCTCAAAGGCCGGGTCAGCACGTACACTGAGCATGGGTCACAACAAAAACACGACACGGATAGGGATTTATGGCCAGTGAAACCAGTCAAGACGAATTGATGGGGCTGCTGCTTGCAGTGGCACGGAAAGACCGGCAGGCGTTCCAGCGGCTGTACGAACAGATATCCGGTCGTATGTACGGGCTGTGCCTGAAACTGGCAAAGCAGCAGGACCTGGCGGAAGAAGCCCTGCAGGATGCATTTGTACAGATCTGGCACCGCGCTTCGGAGTACCACAACGACCGGGGCGCCCCGTTGAGCTGGATGATGACCATTGCCCGCTACCGGACGCTGGACCTGATGCGCTCCCGCAAAGCCCGGGCGACCGATGGCGATGAGCACCTGGACAAGACGGAGGATCATCGTGAAGGCCCGCTGGACAACTCCCTGCGTTCGGCAAGTGCCAAAGCGTTGACTGGCTGTATTGAAGAACTGTCGGACGTTCAGCGAGACAGCATTCTGCTTTCCTATTACCGGGGTTTTACCCACGACGAACTGGCGGTCGCTCTCAGCTCTCCCGTTGGTACCGTGAAAAGTTGGGTCCGCCGTGGCCTGATGGCCCTTAAGAGGTGCCTCGAACGATGAAAAAAACACCGGAACGAATTGAATTACTGGCTGCGGAATATGTGCTGGGTTCTCTGCAGGGGCTGGCGCGCCGGCGTTTTGAACGCTGGATGATGGAGTCTGCCCGGGTGCGGGAAGAGGTCTGGTTTTGGGAAGAGAAACTGGGCCACCTTGGTAACCAGGTGGACGATAAGGCGCCACCGGCGTCGGTGTGGCGTGGAATAGAGGCCCGCCTGTGGCCCGCCAAGGCTGCAAACGCTGCCAACGACAGCGCTGGAAACTGGCTATGGCCGGGCTGGAGCCTGGTGGCCACGGCCGCTGCGCTGGTATTGGCGGTCATTCTGGTACAGCAGCCCGTGCCGACGCCGGATGAACGCCTGTCGGGCGCCATCGTTCAGGCTGACGCCACTGATCCTCTCTGGCTGGTGAGCGGCTCTGAATTGGACCGCAGTTTGAAGCTAAGGCCGGTAGCCGCCACCGCTGCCCAGGCTGGGAAAGACTACGAGCTCTGGATTGTGCCTCAGGACGGCCAGCCGGTATCACTGGGGGTTATGCCGGTCGGCGACACCTATCAGGTGACGCTGGATGATAACACCCGCGCTCTGCTGGCCAGCAGCCGGACGCTGGCCATCAGTCTGGAGCCGGTAGGCGGTTCACCCACAGGCGCGCCCACCGGGCCGATTCTCCACGTCGCCAAACTTTATGAACTGTGACGCCGCTTTGCCTGCTCAGTGCTCCGACATCAGGGTCAGGCACAGCTGCGCATTCTGAACAAAATGCGCAAATGCCGTCAGCTGATCGTTGGAGGGCACATAGTCGGCAGCGGCGTTGTCGGCGTAGAACAGGCCAATCAGTCGCCCTTTCGCTTTGATCGGTGCCACCAGTGCTGGTACCTGCCCCAGCCATCGATCGAAAGCCACGGGTTCGCTCTTGTGTTTGGGCTGATAGATATAGCAGCTTGCCTGGGGAAGAAGCGCCCCGAGTGACCCAGTGCCGTCCCGACGGATGGCAAAGTTCTCCTTCCAGGCATCTGTGCCTTTTCCGCCCAGCTTGCGGGGAACCAGTTCCTGTCCGCTACGGTCGCTCATCAGCAATGCCACTCTCTGCATGCCCACCGCGCGGTGAATGCCCTCGATCACCAACTGACAGACCTCATTAATATCGGGCTTTTCCGCCAGGGTGTGGGTCAGATCCCGTAAAATCTGTAATTGCAGTACCGGATCAACCTCCGGCGCATGGTGGGCGCTGGTGGTTTGGTCGTTCTGGCTGCCGGGCATCAGGGCGGTCACCTGGGGAATGCCCAGGGATACAGCCACTTTTGCGGCTTCTCCGGCGTTGACTTTTACCCGGTCACGGACCGTTGCCGGTGCTTCGCCAATATCCTGCGCCAGGGCTTCCAGCGCTTTGTCCATATCGGCCCCGCGCCAGCCCTGTTCCGCCAGTTTGGCCATTTCCACAGAATGGCGTACCAGGCTGGCGGCTTTGGAGTTGGCTTTGCCTGCAGACACGACCTCCTTGATAAACGGGCCAAGGGACCAGGCTTCCACCAGGCCGCGGGTGATGTCCGTAAACGTGGTGTGAAGAACGGTCTTCTGGGCTTCCACTGGCGGCTGGTCCAGCCTTAACGCCTGCTCCAGTTCGATGGCCTGCTCGGTGTCACAGGACCAGAAGGCCAGTTCGCCAATGTTCATCAGCAGGGCGCCAATAAAGACCTCCTCAAGCGCCTGCTCATTGCGTTTTGGCATCAGGCACCGGGCCTGAACCGCCGCATGGATGGCCCGGGCCAGGCAGTGCAGCAAGTGCGGGCGGTCATTGCGCTTGAGCAGTGAATCCACAATCAGGGATGAAATGGCCATGGATTTGACCGCGTCAAAGCCGATCAGCGTTATTGCCCGACTGACGGTGCTTACCTGGGTGCGTGTCTGGTTATAGAACACGGTGTTGGACAGCCTGAGCACCTTGGAGGTGAGCTGAGCATCGTTCAGGATAACATTGGCCAGTTCGTTCACGGTGCTGTTGCTACTATCTGTCAATTCATCGATCCGGCTCAGTGTATTGGCCAGGACCGGCAACTCTACCGTGCTCAGATAGGTTACCCAGGCGCCGGTGGAGTTCATTCTTGGGGCTGCTTGGCCAGTGTTTTTATTCAAAGTTGCGTCCATCCTGAATCGGAAATGAAAACCTCGGGCGTGCCGGAAGCTAAACGCACCCTCAACACACCCTCAACAGTTTAGTTCACCTGGCAAGCTGACGTGTATTTCAGGTGCGCATACGGGGATGTACCAAGGCCGCAAACTCGGGTTTGACCCGCGATTGGTTTACAATCGACGGCTTTTACCATGCATTCTCAGGGCGTTGACAGGATTCATCCGTGATTGTTTTTGACCAGGTTCAGAAGTCCTATCCGATAAAAGGGCAAGCGGTTCCCGCGCTGCACGCCACCAGTATGACCATTCAGACTGGCGAGATATTTGGCATTGTCGGTCACTCAGGGGCGGGAAAATCGACCCTGGTGCGGTTGATTAACCTGCTTGAGCCTCCCACTGCAGGCCGGATCCTGATCGACGATGAGAACATCACCGGCTACAGCCCGGCTGAACTGCGGGCATTTCGCCGCAAAGTGGGCATGATTTTCCAGCACTTCAACCTGCTGTCGTCGAAAACCGTGGCTGACAACATCGCATTTCCTATGAAGCTGGCTGGTATTTATTCGGCCAAAGAGATCCGTGAGCGGGTTGAGGAACTGCTTCAGCGGGTGAGCCTGGCTGACCAGGCCACCAAATATCCGTCCCAGCTGTCTGGTGGCCAGAAACAGCGCGTCGGTGTCGCCCGTGCACTTGCCTGCCGTCCGACTATTCTGCTTTGCGATGAAGCGACTAGTGCCCTGGACCCCCAAACTACTCAGTCTGTGTTGCGCCTGCTGGCGGATATCAACAAGGAACTGGGGCTCACCATCGTCCTGATTACTCATGAAATGGACGTGGTGCGCCGGGTTTGCGACCGAGTGGCGGTGATGGACGCCGGCGAAGTGGTGGAGATGGGCGCTGTCAGCGACGTGTTCCTGCACCCGAAACACCCAACCACCCGGGATTTCGTGTTTGAAAGCGAGCACATTGATCATGACGATATGCAGCGGGATCTGGAGCACGCCAAAGGCCGTATTCTGCGGCTGACGTTTCGGGGCGAGTCCACCTACACGCCACTTTTGGGCAGTGTGGCACGGGAGTCCGGGGTGGATTTCAGCATTCTGTCCGGCCGGATTGACCATATCAAAGACACCCCTTATGGCCAGCTGACGCTGTCCCTGGTGGGCGGTGACCTGGACATTGCTATGAGCGCCCTCACAGCCGCCGATGTTCACGTCGAGGTGTTGCGCTGATGGAGGGCCTGATGGAAGGAGTGCTGAGTAACGTCGACTGGCCCGAAATCGGACTGGCCAGCTGGGATACCCTGGTGATGGTGGGCCTATCACTGCTGTTCAGTGTAGTGATCGGGCTGCCGGTGGGTGTGCTATTGTTTTTATTCGGTAAACGCCAGTTGCTGGAGCAGCCAGTCGCCTATGCCGTGCTATCGTTCGTGGTGAACGTACTTCGGTCAGTGCCGTTTATTATCCTGCTGATTGTGATGATTCCCTTCACCGTGATGCTGATCGGCACGTCACTGGGCGTCGCGGGCGCGATTCCGCCGTTGGTCGCCGGTGGTGCTCCGTTCTTTGCACGCCTGGTAGAAACCTCTCTGCGGGAAGTAGACCGGGGCATTATAGAAGCCACACAGGCGATGGGTGCGAATGTGCGGCAGATCGTCTTTGGTGCCCTGCTGCCGGAAGCCATGCCAGGGCTCATTGCAGGCATTACGGTCACGGCGATTACGCTGGTGTCCTACGCGGCCATGTCGGGTGTGATCGGTGGCGGTGGACTGGGTGATCTGGCCATACGCTTCGGTTATCAACGATTCCAAACGGACGTCATGGTCATTACCGTGGCGCTTCTGGTGATTTTTGTGCAGGTGCTGCAAATGGTCGGCGACCGTCTTGTGCTCCATTTCAGCCGCAAATAATGCAAACCAACCCAATGAATGCTTAAAGGAGAATGTCTATGACGTTCAAGAAGACGCTTGCGGCCCTTGCCGCCGCTGCCACTTTTTCCATGGCCGCCTCTGCGGAAGAGCTGTCCGTGGCGGCAACGCCCGTGCCCCACGCTGAAATTCTGGAGTTTATAAAACCGGCGCTGGCCGAGCAGGGTGTTGAGCTGGACGTGAAGGTGTTCACCGACTACATCCAGCCAAATATTCAGGTCGATCAGAAGCGGATGGACGCCAACTTCTTCCAGCATCAGCCGTATCTGGACGAGTTCAACGAGGGCCGTGGCACCAATCTGGTGACGGTTGCCGGCGTTCATGTGGAGCCGTTCGGCGCCTATTCAAACCGCATCGAATCACTGGATGCGCTGGAAGACGGTGCCGTGGTGGCCATTCCCAACGACCCAACCAACGGCGGCCGCGCCCTGTTGCTGCTGCAAAAGCATGGCCTGATCAAGCTCGAAGACGCCAGCAAGATCACCGCCACACCGCGTGACATTGCCGAGAACCCGAAAAACCTGGATTTCAAGGAACTGGAAGCCGCCACGCTGCCGCGTATTCTGAACCAGGTAGACATGGCCCTGATCAACACCAACTATGCGCTGGAAGCCGGGCTGAACCCGACCGAAGACGCGCTGGTGATTGAAGGCCCGGATTCACCTTATGTGAACATCCTCGTGGCACGCCCGGACAACAAAGACAGCGATGCGATGAAAAAGCTGGCGGCTGCGCTGAACTCCGACGATACGAAAGAATTCATTCTGAATCAGTATGAAGGCGCTGTAGTACCGGCGTTCTGATATTGCCAGTTTCTAATATTTATAGTTCAGCAAAAAAAACCGGGCCAAAGCCCGGTTTTTTTATGACACCAAATGAGTGGTTATTCACCGCCCCAGTTGGTGGACGGGTCAGGCGTCATCCGCAGATAGGGCGTTACGGCCTTATAGCCTTTGGGGAAACGCTTCTTGATTTCGTCCTCATCTTGCAGTGATGGCACGATGACCACGTCCTGGCCTTTCTCCCAGTTGCCCGGGGTGGCGACCTTGTGCTCGTCTGTCATTTGCAGTGAGTCGATGACCCGCAGCACTTCGTTGAAATTGCGGCCTGTGCTCGCCGGATAGGTGATCGTCAAACGAACCTTCTTGTTCGGGTCGATTACAAACAGTGAGCGCACGGTGAGACTGCTATCGGCGTTCGGGTGGATCATGTCGTAGAGCTCGGATACCTTGCGGTCCTCGTCTGCGATGATCGGGAAGTTCACGGAGCAGCCCTGGGTATCGTTGATGTCGTTGATCCACTGTTTGTGGGAATCGACGGCGTCGACACTCAGCGCAATCGCTTTGACATTACGCTTGGCAAATTCGTCTTTCAGCCTGGCGGTCAGGCCCAGTTCAGTGGTGCACACCGGGGTGAAATCAGCCGGGTGAGAGAAAAGAACCCCCCAGCCGTCGCCAAGCCAGTTGTGGAATTGGATGGTGCCTTCGCTGGAATCCTGTTCGAAATCCGGTGCAGTGTCGCCTAGACGTAAACTCATGGTGTTTCCTCCTTTGCTGATACAAAGCACCGGCCGCAAAACAGTGCCGGTGATCTCGATGCTATACCTACAAATATGGTGACGGATGCCGCGAAAACCAAGGGGGTAATCACGGAGTCTCGTCATTGCCGGTGCATTGAGTGTAGACCGGACTTCTCTGGTGTAAATAATTGGCCTGTGAGTTAACCTGCCAGTATGAAACCGCAAGAGCGAGAGCGCATGAATCAGACCCAGACCGAAAACCAGACCGGCATCCAGACAGCGACCCCGGAGCCCGATACTTTCTACGTTGACGTCGGCGACCTGAAGTTCTGCGTGGAAACCCGTGGCAACCCGGAAGGCGAGCCGGTCATTTTCATTATGGGCCTTGGGGCGCAGATGACCTTATGGCCGGAGGCGCTGCTGGAACATTACGTGCGTGAGGGCTATCGGGTAATCCGGTTCGATAACCGCGATATCGGCCTGTCATCACACCTTCGGGACCGGCTGACAGGCCATCCCGTGGCGGTGATGGCAAAGGCCCGTATGGGGCTGAATATACCTGCACCCTACACGCTCTACGATATGGCCGCCGATGTGTGCGGTGTGATGGATGCAATGGGGTTGTCCAGCAGCCATCTGGTGGGCGTATCCATGGGCGGCATGATCACGCAACTGGTGGCGGCCACCTGGCCCGAGCGGGTGCGTTCAGCCACCCTGATCATGACGTCGACCAACAGCCCACGCCTGCCGATGCCCAAACCGTCTTTGATTGTTCGCCTGGCGGGAATTGGCTCGCGCGGAAGCGATGAAGCGACCGTTATTGAGCGGTCTATGGATTTCTGGAAGCTTATTCAAAGCCCTGGCTTTCCCTCACGGGATGAAGAGCTGCGCGAGCGCATTACGTTCAACTATCGCCGCAGCTATCATCCGGCTGGCATCCTGCGCCAGACCCGTGCGATTCTGGCCACGGGCAGCCTGTCGTCGGCAACGCGCCGTATCCGGCAGCCGGTGGCGGTCATTCATGGCAAGGCTGACCCGCTCGTGCGCCCGGCGGCGGCAAAACAGCTGGGTTACCTGATGCCCCACGCCCGCGTTGAACTGATGGACGGCATGGGGCACGATCTGCCAGAGCCGCTATTAGCGCGCTTCGCTGAAATCAGTTTCGAAACGATGAATCAGGCAAGCTGAGTTATATTTCCAGTTTCGGGTCCGATTGCCTATGTTTAAGGGGTGCAGTACCGGAAATTTCATAGTTATGGAGGGAGTTTGCTCATGGAATCGCTGAAAGCGTCTGATGTCATGTCGAACCACATCGAGCCTATTCGCTGTGGGACGCCACTAACCAAAGTTGTTAAAATACTGCTACACAATCACATCACGGGACTGCCCGTTGTGGATGAACACCGCAAAGTGATTGGTTTCATCTCTGAGCAGGACTGCATTCACGCCCTGCTGGTGAGTAACTATCACAGCGAAGGTGACCCGGTGGTAGACGATGTGATGTTTCACAACCCGGTCACTATTTCGCCGGAGATGGCGGTGGTAGACCTCGCCCAGAATCTGGGCGCTGGCAAACCCAAGATTTACCCGGTGACAGACCATGGCCGGTTGATTGGTATCGTGACCCGGACGGCCATTCTGGCGGCATTGGCGAAGGTGGGTTACGGCATCGAAGTCCCCAAATCTGCGTAACGAAATGTTCATCTCTCGGTCACAATGAGGCTTTCATGGAATTGATTTCGACAAACATCTGTTTCAACGGAGAGCACCGGCGGTACCGGCACCATTCCGCAGCGCTGGACTGTGAAATGGAGTTTGCCGTGTTTCTTCCGCCTGCGGCCATAGGCAGCGAATCCCGCACGGTGCCGGTGCTTTACTGGCTGTCCGGCCTGACCTGCACCGATCAGAATTTCATGCAAAAGGCGGGTGCTCTCAAGCGCGCTGCAGAACTGGGCCTGGCGATTGTCTGCCCGGACACCAGTCCGCGGGGCCTGGGTTTGCCCGGTGAAGACGACAGCTACGATTTCGGCACTGGCGCGGGATTTTATATCAACGCCACCCGGCAACCCTGGGCGCCCCATTACCGCATGTACGATTATGTGGTGAAAGAAATTCCGCAAATGGTTGAATCCAACCTGCCGGTCACTGAAGAGCGTTCAATCAGCGGGCATTCCATGGGCGGCCACGGCGCATTGATCGCTGCTCTGAAAAACCCCGGGCATTATCAGTCGGTGTCGGCGTTTGCCCCGATTGCCCATCCTTCAGCCTGCCCCTGGGGCAAGAAAGCGTTCGAGGGTTATCTGGGCACGGACACGTCTGCCTGGGAAGAATGGGACGCGGCACTGCTGATTCCGTCGGCCAGGGAGCGGTTGCCGCTGTTGGTTGATCAGGGAACGGCGGATAACTTCCTGGAGGAGCAGCTTTACCCAGAAGCGCTGGCAGACGCCTGCGAGAAAGTGCATCACCCCATCCATCTGCACATGCGCCGGGGCTATGATCACAGTTATTTCTTTATTGCCTCGTTTATCGAAGAACACCTGGACCACCACGCCAAAGCACTTGGCTTGCTGCCCCGCTAGCGGAGCCCCCAGATTTGCCCGAAGTCCATGGAGGGCATGACTTCGGGCATTTCCACGCCAACAATGCTGAATTCCGGTTTGCTGCAATCCCGCTCAAACGTTCCGTTGTAACGATTTCCTCTGGGGCCGATGATGGCCCTGGCGAAGGGGCCCCGCGCTCGTTTGGGTCTGGCTACAATTACCGCTATTTCATCATTTTGCAGGCGCACCAGCGTGCCGGGCGGGTACTCGGAAAGCACTTTCAATAAGGCTTTCGGGATGGCAGGTCTGAAAACACCGTCTGCAAGGCTGGCAATCAGCTTGCGGGCCTCGGTGACTTTCAGCCGCTGCCGATAGGCCCGCCGGGTAATCGTTGCAACATAGCGTTCGGCCAATGCCAGAATTTCCGCCTCACCGCGAATGTCAGTGCCGTTCAGGCCATGGGGATAGCCGCTGCCATTGGCCTGCTCATGGTGCTGGAGATGATTTTTATCAGCAGAGGGTTGGTAATGCCTGCTTCCTTTAAGGCCTGGATACTGCGTGTCGGATGTTTGCGAATCACTGCCCGCTGGTCGTGGGTCAGAACCCGGTTGGAGGCATTCAGTTTGTCAGCAACCGGCACCAGCGCGAGATTCGCGGTCAAAGCGGCGCCCACCAGAACGGCGGTGCGTTTGTTGTCCAGGCCGAACTGCCGGGCTGTAAATTGGCAGAGAATGGCGTAGAACAGAATCTGTTCGTGAATCGTTGGCTCGATTGAGTAGAGGTGTACCAGCGCAAGACTGGCCTCCGGCGATGCGTCGCACATCTGGTCGATCATCCGGGCCAGGCCCAGCAGCCGCTTCTGGGCACTCGGGTCCTGATCGATTACGGCCTTAAGAGCCGATTCCAGGGTTTGCAGCAGTACCGGGTATTCAGCAAAGGGATTGCGGACACGGATGTCCTCGCGGTCCTCTTCGGGAGGGCGCTCGATCTTGCGAGGGTGGAACAGTCCGCGTTCGAACAGCTGTTCAAGCTGGGTATCGTTCTGTATGACGTAGCCCTGGCACAAAAGCACATTGCCGTCGGCATCGTAGACCGTCCAGGGCAGAGGCTTTCCAATGGTGAGTGCGCCGGGGGCGATACGGACGAGATTCTGCACGCGATAGCTTCCTACTGTTTTTTTATAATAGCAGCCGAGTCTAACCCCTAGCCTGTTATTAACTCCAGAAAACCCCGGTCAACCCGTGTTAAATGACATCATTTCACCATGGCCGAGTGATAGAGAAACGCCTGCCGGATTTGTTCCCGGATTTGCTGGTCATCCCAGGGTTTGGTCAGAAACTTGTAGATGGCGCCCTCATTGATGGCGTCGGTCACGGATTTGAGGTCGGTATAGCCGGACAGGACGATACGGACCGTATTCGGGTGAATGGCTTTTACGCGGCTGAGGAATTCCGTGCCGGACATTTCGGGCATGCGTTGGTCAGAGACAATGACCTGAACATCGTTGGTTGCCAGCAGGCTGAAGGCCTCTTTAATGCTGGTGGTGGACAGGATGCGGAAGCCATCGCGCCGGAGTACCCTTGCCAGCGCCTTGAGGATGTTCGTCTCATCGTCCAGCAGCAGGAGTGTGGGCTGCTGGTCAGTCGCATCCGCGCTCGCCGTCTCCTTGCTGCCGGCTGCTTGTTCATTCATAAAGTTAACAAGGTCTTCGAATGGCATCGGGCGTGCAAAAGCAAAGCCCTGCAGCAGGTTGCACTTGTTTTTGCGCAGAAACGCAGCCTGCGCTTCGGTTTCAACCCCTTCCGCGACCACCTCAAGGCCAAGGTTGTGAGCCATTGAAATAACGCCCTGAGTGATGGCCGCATCGCTGCGGTCCTCAGTTACATCCTTAATAAACGAACGGTCAATCTTGATTTTATTGCACGGCAACAGCTTGAGGTAGCTGAGGCTCGAGAAACCGGTGCCAAAATCGTCTATGGCAATGCTGACACCCATCTCGCGGATGGCATCAAGAGTGCGGATAACCAGGTCGGTATCGTGAAGTATGGCGGACTCTACCACTTCCAGTTCAAGATGTTCCGGAGCCAGGCCCGACGCTTTAAGTGCATCCTCAACGGTATCGATAAAGCCGGCCTTGCGAAGCTGGATGGGCGACACGTTCACTGAAACCGCACAGTTGCGAAAGCCTTTTGCTTGCAGGTGCACCATGTCACGACAGGCCTGGCGAAGAACCCACTCTCCCAGGGCGATTATCTGCCCGGTTTCTTCCGCCAGCGGAATGAAATCCCCCGGGGAAATCAGTCCCCGGGTGGGATGTTGCCAGCGCACCAGAGCTTCGACATTGCGGGTTGTCCCGGAGCGCGCGTCAACCAATGGCTGGTAAAAGACCGACAGCTGTTCCTGATCGATCGCGTCCTGGAGTTGGTTGCGTAGTTCGACCCGGAAGCGGGCTTCCTCATTGAGTTCACGGGAAAACCACTGATAGGTGCTGCGGCCCTCCTGTTTGGCCCGGTACATCGCCAGATCCGCCTGTTGCAGCAGTTCCATCGGGTTTTCAATGTTGACGTTGGTGGTCGAAATACCAGCGCTGGCCGTCAGGTAAATGGTATCGTCGTCCAGACGATAGGGCGCGGCAATGGCACGAAGGATGTTCTCGACCACCCGTATGGCATCGGCGGTGTGGGCGAGATCCGGCAACAACACAATGAATTCATCACCACTTAGCCGTGCAACAGTGTCACCGGCGCGGACGATTGATTTAAGGCGGCTACCGACTTCAATCAGCAGTTGGTCCCCCAGCCGGTGCCCGAGAGAGTCGTTAATAAGCTTGAAGCCGTCGAGGTCGATGAACAGCAGGGCGACAACTCTGCCATAGCGCTCCGACAGACTGCAGGCCTGGGTCAGCCGGTCTTCGAGCAGGGTCCGGTTCGGCAGACCGGTCAGGACGTCGTGGCTGATATTGAAGGCCAGTTGGTGTTCGGCGCTCTTGCGGTCGGAAATGTCAGTCTGGACACCGATAAAGTGCGTGACTTCTCCCTTTTCGTCCCGTATGGGGGAGATATAAAGATCGTTCCAGAAGGGTGTGCCGTCCTTGCGGAAGTTCCTGAGTACCGTTGATACATCAACGCCTTCTTTCAGGCCGCTTCTCATGTCAGCCAGGCCCTGTTCGTTGCTCAGATCAAAGTCGTCGCCTTGCAGAAAACGACAGTTGCGCCCGCAGCTTTCATCGCTGCTATAGCCGGTAATCCGCTCAAAGGCTTTGTTGACATAAATGATGGGCAGGTCATCCTGACGTGCATCAGAAATGATAATCCCGTTAGAACTGGCTTCGATACTGCGTTTGAAAAGTTTGAGCTGGCGACTGTTTTCAACCTGTGAGGTGACATCGGTCAGCATCAGAAGCTGTAACGGTTGGTGGTTGAGCGTGACACGGTTGTAGATAATCTCAACAATCAACTCGTTGTTGTCACTGCGCCGGTGTAACTCCAGTACTCCGCCCTGGCGCACAACGACATCGTCGGCAGACAAGGAAAGTGACGCGCTCCCGGGCGCTCTGAGGTCGTCCAGGGTAAGGCCAGTGATATTCTCTTTCGGATAGCCGTAGAGAATTTTGGCAGCCTCGTTCATGAAAACCAGTGCCTGGGAATCAGGTACCATCAGGCACATGGGTGCCGGGTTGTTTTCGAACAGCAGCCGATAGTGAGCTTCGCTGTGAGCCAGCTTTTCTGTGGCCATGGCGCGGTCGATGGCGTAGCGGATACTGCGAATCAGGGTGTGGCCGTCCAGCATGCCCTTGATCAGGTAATCGGCAGCGCCCAGGGCGACGGCACTGGCATCCAGCTCTTCATCACCTTGCCCGGTCAGTAGAATAAAAGGGGTAGATAGGCTGTGCTGCCGGGCTTCCTGGATCAGTTCAATCCCGGAATCCGGGCCCAGGCGAAGATCTACTAAAGCAACTGCATAGTCTCCTGTTTCCAGCGCCGCCATACCCTCTGTGTAGGAGTTCACCCAGTCCAGTCGCGTGCTCACCGGGCTGCTGTCCTGCAGCAGGTCACGAGTGATCAGGTAGTCGTCTTCGTCGTCCTCGATCAGCAGGATTCGTAGCAGGGGCGGATTTTCAATCATGGTACTCTGGCCTCGGTGGCAGAATGACGGTGTCCATCCAGTAGTTTTTAAGCACGGATACGATATCCAGAAGGTTCGAGTAACTTGATGGTTTGACGATGTAGGAATTGGCACCCGCGTCATAACAGAAGCGGATGTCCTCTTCGTTGTCAGAGGTTGTCAGGATAACCGTTGGAATTTGCCGCAGGCCGGGGCTGCCCTTGATTTCCTGCAATGCTTTGCGTCCGTCCATCAGCGGCATGTTCAGGTCCAGCAGGATCAGGTCAGGGTTTTCGCCCGGTCGATCTTTGTCATCGTCTAAAGGTTCCTCGTTATGCAGAATGCGCATCAGTTGCACGCCGTTCTGGGCGAAACGTA
>Ga0307937_1000102_pt1 | contig 56600 bp, 50 predicted proteins | sample OrgLakmetagenom3_FD_201814 | JGI IMG/M metagenome (GOLD analysis project Ga0307937, IMG submission 201814) | Saline water microbial communities from Organic Lake, Antarctica - #3 | ecosystem: Environmental > Aquatic > Non-marine Saline and Alkaline > Saline | place: Antarctica: Organic Lake...
CCGAGGTTATTGTAACCGGCCAGGATCGTTTGAGCAGTGGCGAACGGGTGTCACCGAACCCTGACGCTCAGCTGCCTGCTAATCGCTTTATTTCCGGCGCAGGCGCAGACAATGGCGGGGAGTCTTAAGCCATGGTGCTGTCCGATGTGTCCATCAAGCGACCGGTGTTTGCCACGGTATTGAGTTTGTTGATTGTGGTGTTTGGCCTGACCGCGTTAATGGGGCTGCCGGTGCGTGAATACCCGGATATCGACCCGCCGGTGGTGTCCATCAACACCGATTACACCGGCGCCGCCGCCGAAGTGGTGGATACCCAGATTACCGAATTGATTGAAGGCGCCATCAGCGGTATCGAAGGTATACGCTCTATTGAATCGTCCACCGAACAGGGCGAATCCCGCACCAGCATTGAATTCAACACCAGCCGCAATATCGACATTGCCGCCAACGACGTGCGCGATGCGGTCCCGCGCATCAGCAACCAATTGCCGGAAGAAGCCGACGCGCCGGTGGTAAGCAAAGCCGATTCCGACGCCCGCCCAATGATGTGGATCACCCTGCGCAGTGACGTGTGGGACAGCGCGGAATTGAGCGATTACGCCGACCGTGTTCTAGCAGACCGCTTCTCGGTGCTGGATGGCGTGGCGGATGTGCGTATCGGTGGCGAACGCCGCTACGCCATACGGGTTTGGCTAGACCGGGAGAAGCTGGCCGCGCGAGATGTTACCGTCGCTGAGGTGGAGCAGGCTCTGCGGGCTAACAACGTGGAACTGCCTGCCGGTTCGGTAGAATCGTCTACCCGCAACTTTATCGTGCGCGCCGAAGGCCGGCTGACCACCGTTGATGAGTTCCGCAATCTGGTGGTGCGCCGCTCTGGCAACGATCTGCTGCGCCTGGGTGAAGTGGCCAATGTGCAAATGGGCGTGGAAAACGATTCCGGTATCCTGCGTGCTAGCGGCAAAACCTCCATAGGCTTGGGCATTATCCGCCAGTCCAAAGCCAACACAGTGGCGGTGTCCGACGCCGTGCAGGCGGAGCTGGCGCAGATTCGCGAATCCTTGCCCCCGGAAGTGTCGATTCTTGAAAGCTACGACGAATCGGTGTTTATTCGCGCGTCGATCAAAGAGGTCATAACGACTCTGGCCATTTCCGTGGCCCTGGTGATTTTGGTCATCTTCCTGTTTTTGCGCTCCTGGCGCGCCACCCTGATCCCTGCGGTGACCATTCCAGTCGCGGTGATTGGTGCTTTCATCGGCCTCGGCTTTCTTGGTTTCTCGGTTAACGTGCTGACGTTGTTAGCGGTAATACTGGCCATTGGCCTGGTGGTGGACGACGCCATTGTGATGCTGGAAAACATTCAGCGTCGCATTGATAACGGTGAAGCGCCTTTGCTGGCGGCCTATCACGGCGCGCGCCAGGTGGCGTTTGCGGTGATTGCTACGACCGTTACCTTGGTGGCGGTGTTTGTTCCCATTTCCTTTATGGGTGGCAACGTGGGTCGGCTGTTTGCCGAATTCGGTTTTACCCTGGCCGCCGCGGTGGTGTTTTCCAGTTTTGTGGCGCTCACCTTGGCGCCCATGTTGTGTTCAAAATGGCTGCGCCCTAGCCCCAAGGCCGGGCAGACCAAGGGTTTTTGGGCGGTCATTGAAAAAAGTCTTGATGGTCTTGCCAGTGGCTATCGCCGGGTACTGGAATTTGCCCTGCGTCAGCCCGGTTTGTGGTTGGGATTAGGGCTGGCGGGGCTGGTGGCCGCCGGTGCTATTTACCCCCAGCTGCCACAAGAGCTGGCGCCAACCGAAGACCGTGGCACCATCATCATGCCGGTCAGCGCCCCCCGCGGCTCCACCGTTGAATTCACCGACCACTACGTGCGCCAGGCTGAAGCTCAGCTGTTGCCCTACCTGGAAGAAGGCATAGCCAGCCGGATGCTGTCTATTGTGGGTTTTCGCGGTGAGGAAGACCGCGGGTTTATGATCATGGGCCTGGTACCCTGGAATGAGCGGGACATCAAACAGCAGGATGTGACCAATCAGATCCGTCAAAAAATGAGCCAGGTCTCCGGGGCGCGGGTTATTCCCATCAACCCGCCGGGCCTGGGTCAGCGCGGCTTTAACCAGCCAGTGGAATTTGTGGTGGCGGGGCCGGATTACGCATCGGTGCAGGCCTGGAGTGAAGAACTGATCGAACGGGCGAAACAGAACCCCAACCTGCTCAGTCTTGAAACCGATTTCGAACTGACCCGACCGGAACTGCGTGTAAACGTAGACCGCGAGCGCGCTGCCGACCTGGACATTACCGTGCAGGATGTGGGTTTAACCCTGCAAACCATGCTGGCTTCGCGCCAGGTGACCACCTACGTAGACCGTGGCCGCGAATACGATGTGATTGTGCAGGCCGCAGACGCTGACCGTGCCACTCCGGAAGACCTGGGCCAGATTTTCGTGCGCCCGCGGGAAGGCGGGCAAATGGTGCCTTTGCAGGCTTTGGTGAGCTGGGAAGAAATCGGCGCCAATCCGGATTTGCGCCGTATCGACCGGCTGCCGGCGGTGGTGATCAGTGGCTCCCTGGCCGACGGTTATGACCTGGCCTCTGCGCTGGATTATCTGAACACCTTGGCGATGGACACCTTGCCACCGGAAGCGCGGGTGAGCTATCGCGGGTTGTCGCGAGAGTTCCAGGAATCTTCATCGGCTATTTTTATCACCTTTGGCTTGGCGTTTTTGATTGTATTTCTGGTGTTGGCTGCGCAGTTTGAAAGCTGGATTCATCCGCTAATTATCATGTTGTCGGTGCCGTTGTCGATTACCGGTGCACTTATGGCCCTGTGGTGGACCGGTATCAGCCTGAATATTTACAGCCAGATTGGCATTATTATGCTGCTGGGGTTGATGGCGAAAAACGGCATTTTGATTGTCGAATTTGCCAATCAGCTGCGGGATCAGGGCTATTCGGTACGCGACGCCATTGTGGAAGGCTCCGTGTTGCGTTTCCGTCCGGTACTGATGACCACCATCTCTACGGTGTTTGGTGCTGTTCCTCTGGTACTGGCCACCGGTGCCGGCGCCGAAAGCCGTGCCGCCATTGGCGTGGTTATACTGGGCGGGCTGGTGTTCGCCACCAGCATGACGCTGTTCATTGTGCCGGTGCTGTACAATCTGCTGGCGCGCTTTGCCAGCTCTGCCAACGCCGTTGAGAAAAAGCTGAAGGCGCTCAGCGAACAGCCAAACATGCCGGCTGATGCGGCGACTGTAACGGGCGCCGACCAGCGGCTCTGAATTTGCAGCGCCCGGGCTTATCCCGGCGAAATCCGGGAGACACCGTTTTGGCCAGCCCCAAAACCAGCTCGAGCCAGTTTCAGCTATTGCGCCAGCGGCGATTTTTGCCGTTTTACCTGACCCAGTTCAGCGGCGCTTTTAACGACAACCTATACAAAAACGCGCTTTTGCTGCTGATCACCTTCACCACCGTAGGCTGGGCCGGCCTGCCGGTGGACCTGGTGGTTAATTTGGCTGCGTTTTTGTTCATTGTGCCCTATTTTCTGTTTTCCGGGCTGGCTGGCCAGTTGGCTGACCGCCACGAAAAAGCCCGCATTATTCGCTGGGTGAAAGCCGCAGAAATCGTCATCATGACCTTGGCTGCGTTAGCGTTGTGGCAAGGTTGGTACGGCGTATTGCTGTGTCTGCTGTTCTTGATGGGCACTCAGTCCGCTTTTTTTGGCCCGGTCAAATATTCCATTTTGCCCCAGGTGCTGGAGCCCAGCGAGCTGGTGGGTGGTAATGGTCTGGTGAGTGGCGGCACATTCGTGGCCATACTGCTGGGCACCATTGCCGCCGGTGTACTGGCCAGTTTGCCCCTGGCAACTCCGCTGATAGCCTTTGCCGTGGTCATCATGGCGCTATTGGGCTACTTGAGCGCGCGCCAAATACCCGCTACGGCCGCGCCGGAACTACCGAAATCAATGAGCCCCATGCGCTGGCAGCCCCTGCGGGAAAGTTGGCGTCTGATGGCGGTGGCCGCCGAACAGCGCCCGGTGTTGCTGGCGATATTGGCGATCTCCTGGTTCTGGTTTTTGGGCGCAGCCTACCTAACCCAGTTCCCCAATTTTGCCCGGCTGCACCTGCAGGGCGATGAAACCGTTGTTACCTTATTGCTGTCACTGTTTATTGTCGGAATTGCCAGTGGTTCGGTGTTGTGTGAGCGGCTAACCCGCCACAGTGTCAGCCTGGCGCCCGTGCCCTGGGGCGCCTTGGGTTTAACCTTACCGGGTATCGATCTATTTTTTGCACTGCCGGCCAGCGCCGTGCCAACCACCTGGTGGTTGTTACTGAGCCAACCTGAATACTGGAGGCTGCTGGTCGATCTGGTGTTGATTGGCGCCGCCGGCGGGCTCTTTATTGTGCCTTTGTACGCTTATATTCAGAGTGCCACCGAGGCCCATAAGCGCGCCCGTATTATCGCCGCGCTGAACGTCATCAATTCGTTGTTTATGGTGGTCAGTGCGCTGGCGGGTATGTTGCTGCTGGGAATTGCCGGTTTGAGTATTCCATTGTTTCTGTTGATCTTGTCTGTGGTGAATCTGCTGGTGCTGCCGCTGGTGTTACGGATTCGCCGCTACAAAGGGCAGGAATCAACCATCAACCATGTGGATAAATAAGTGAACAAGCTGCGGGCAACAATTGAATTTGTTTTTTTAAAGATATACAAAACAAGTTGTTATGCTGTTAATAAGGGCAATTAACGAATGTGCCGATCTGTGGATAACTTTATAGTGACCGACTTGAACAAGGCCTGACAAGCGGTTGAAATCTAGCCAATTTCACGGCCATTTCCGAGGCCGTTGACGAATTTTTTCCAGGCTTTCCTTAACTGGTTAAAATTTGCACATCCCGACTGCAATTTAGCAGCCGAGGCGTTATACTCGCCGCCTTGTTTTTACTCGATTCTGTTCCCGTTGTTTGAGGTGATTTGTGGATTTTCCGACCCGTTTCGATGTAATTGTTATTGGTGGTGGCCATGCGGGCACCGAAGCCGCGTTGGCAGCGGCGCGCATGGGCTCACGAACCCTGTTGCTGACCCACAACATTGAGACTCTGGGGCAGATGTCCTGCAACCCGGCCATCGGCGGTATTGGCAAAAGCCATCTGGTAAAAGAAATTGACGCGCTAGGCGGAGCCATGGCCCGTGCGACGGACAGGGCCGGCATCCAGTTTCGCGTGTTGAATGGCCGCAAGGGCCCCGCCGTGCGCGCTACCCGCGCCCAGACCGACCGCATTCTGTACAAAGCGGCCATTCGCGAAATACTGGAAAACCAACCCAATTTGACTCTGTTCCAGCAGTCCGCTGATGATCTGATTGTGGAGAACGAGCGGGTAACCGGCGTAGTCACCCAGACCGGCATCCGTTTCCTGGGAAAAACAGTGGTTCTGACCACCGGTACTTTTTTGGGCGGCATCATACACATTGGCATGAAAAATCACGCCGGTGGCCGTGCTGGCGATGCTCCGGCCAATGCGTTGGCTCAGCGCCTGCGGGAGTTACCGTTTAACGTTGGCCGGCTGAAAACTGGCACGCCGCCGCGCATTGACGCCCGCAGCGTAGATTTTTCAGTGATGCAGCAACAGTGGGGCGATGACCCATCGCCGGTTATGTCGTTTATGGGTTCCCGCGCTGAACACCCACGACAAGTTTGCTGTTATATCACCCGTACCACCGAAGAAACCCACGACATTATTCGCAGCGGCTTTGACCGCTCACCGATGTTCACCGGCAAAATTGACGGTGTTGGCCCACGCTACTGCCCGTCTTTAGAAGATAAGGTAAGCCGGTTTGCCGACAAGAGCTCGCACCAGATTTTTGTCGAGCCTGAAGGCTTGACCACGCACGAGCTTTATCCCAACGGCATTTCCACCAGCTTGCCGTTCGACATCCAGATTAGAGCGGTACAGTCGATCCCGGGTTTTGAAAAGGCCCACATCATGCGCCCGGGCTACGCCATCGAATACGATTATCTGAACCCGCAGGATTTACGCCACACCCTGGAAACCAAGTTCATTCAGGGTCTGTATTTCGCCGGCCAGATTAACGGTACTACCGGTTACGAAGAAGCGGCAGCCCAAGGCTTGCTTGCGGGCATTAACGCAGCACGTCAGGCGCAGGAAAAAGACGCCTGGTATCCGCGCCGTGATGAGGCCTACATTGGCGTACTGGTGGATGACTTGATCACCATGGGTACCTCCGAGCCTTACCGCATGTTCACCAGCCGCGCCGAATATCGACTTATTTTGCGCGAAGACAACGCCGACCTGCGCCTGACCGACAGTGGCCGCGAATTGGGCCTGGTAGACGACGAGCGTTGGAGTAAATTCAACATCAAGCGCGATGCCATAGGCACCGAACGCAGTCGTTTGGAAGGCACGCGTGTACATCCGAACACCGCCGCGGGTGAGCGCGCCAATCAGTATTTGAAACAGCCTTTAGGCCGCGACCACACGTTGGCCGAGCTGCTGCGGCGCCCGGAAATCGTGTACGCTCACATTGCCGATATCGCGGAATATCGGGCCGATGACGCCATAGTGGCTGATCAGGTTGAAATCGAAATTAAGTACGAAGGCTATATTTCGCGCCAGGCCGATGAAATCGAGCGCCTGCGCAAAAATGAGAACACCGCGCTGCCAGTCGATCTGGATTATGGCATAATTGGCGGGTTATCCAACGAAATCAAGCAGAAGCTAGGAGCCGTGCGACCCGAGACCGTCGCCCAGGCTTCCCGAGTTCAAGGCGTTACACCAGCCGCCATAAGCCAGATTTTGGTGCATATGAAAAAGCGCGACTTGTTGCGCAAGCAGAGCGCGTAAATGGCACAGAATCCAGTATGGCAGCGTCAGCTTGACGAAGGTCTGGCGCAAATGGAGCTCAAGCTCGACGCCAGCCAACAGCGACAGTTGTTGGCATTTTTGGCGTTGCTAGCCAAATGGAACAAGGCTTTCAACCTGACCGCTGTGCGTGATGAACGCGAGATGGTGTCGCGACAACTGCTGGACAGTCTCAGCATCTTGCCATTTGTGATCACCCACCACTTGTTAGACGTCGGGGCTGGTGGCGGTTTGCCGGGAATTCCGCTGGCCATTGCCCTGCCAGACACGCGCTTTACTCTGCTGGACAGTAACGGTAAGAAAACCCGCTTCCTTAAGCAGTGTGTACTGGAGTTGGGATTGCGCAACCTAGACGTTATTCACAGTCGCGCCGAGGCGTACCAGCCCCGTGAGCTGTTTACCCAGATCAGCAGCCGTGCGTTTGCCGCGCTGGACAACCAGGTGAACTGGTGCGACCACCTGCTGGCAGGTAACGGTGAGTTTATTGCCATGAAAGGCCAGTATCCCGATGATGAAGTGGCTGCCCTTGGCCGTGGCTGGCAGGTAAACTCGTTTTATAGGCTGGCAGTACCCGGCGTAGAGGGCGAACGTAATGTGCTGATTATTGGCCGCCACGGACACCCACACTGAGGAATTCAGCAGCGCTGATCCTCTGACCGACAACCCATTCCGACACAGGAGGCAAGCGATGGCGCGCGTGATTGCGGTGACCAATCAAAAAGGCGGTGTGGGTAAAACCACCACCTGCGTCAATCTTGCCGCATCTCTGGCAGCGACCAAACGCCGGGTGCTACTGGTAGACATGGATCCCCAGGGCAATGCCACCATGGGCAGCGGCATTGATAAAAACGCCCTGCAACTCTCTGGTTATGATTTGCTCACCAAGCGCGCCAGCGCCAGTGAGATCATCATTTATAACGAGATGGGCGGTTACGACATCATGCCGGGTAACGGTGATTTGACGGCAGCTGAAGTGGAGCTGATGACGGAAATCGGCCGCGAGCATCGTTTGCGTCAAGCCCTGAACCCGCTTCGTGACAACTACGATTACGTGCTGATTGATTGCCCTCCATCGCTGAACCTGCTGACGGTGAACGCGCTGTCGTTCGCTGATTCCATTCTGATTCCGATGCAATGTGAGTATTACGCGTTGGAAGGCCTGGCAGCGCTAATGAACACGGTGCAGCAGATTCAGGAAACGGTAAATCCTAATCTTCAGGTTGAGGGCATTCTGCGCACCATGTACGACCCCCGCAGCAGTTTGACGCGGGATGTGTCTGGTCAGCTCACCGAATTTTTTGGTGATAAAGTGTACCGCGTCGTCATTCCCCGTAACGTGCGCCTGGCGGAAGCACCCAGCCACGGCATGCCTGCCTTGAAGTACGACAAAGCCTCGAAAGGCGCTATTGCCTATCTGGCTCTGGCGGGTGAAATGGTTCGCCGGCACGGAGCAAAGAAAGCATCTGACGCGGTTGCCGTGTAAGATGCCGCCAACGCAAAACGCAATTTGATGGACATTAACGGAAACATTGGCTGACACCATGGCGGCGAAAAAACGAGGACTTGGGGAGCGCGGGCTAGGAGCCCTATTAGCAAATTCCCGCGTAAATCTGGAGCAGACACCGGCCAGCCAAGACGGCGAGCTGCGGGATATTGCTTTGGATTTGATTCAGCGTGGCCGCTATCAGCCGCGCCGCGACATGGACCCGGCAGCCTTGCAAGAGCTGGCCGACTCCATTCGCCAACAAGGCGTGATGCAGCCAGTTGTGGTGCGCCCTCTGGCCGCCGAACACTTTGAACTGATCGCTGGTGAGCGCCGTTGGCGCGCCGCCCAGATGGCCGGCCTGGAGTCGATACCGGCTATTATTCGGGACGTATCAGACGAAGCGGCCATCGCTATGGCCCTGATCGAGAACATTCAGCGCGAAAACCTGAACCCCATCGAGGAAGCGTTTGCCCTGCAACGTTTACAGGACGAGTTCGGGCTGACTCAGGCTCAAGTGGCCGAAGCGGTCGGCAAGTCACGTACCACCATCACCAACTTGCTGCGCCTGATTGGCTTGACTGAAGATGTGCGGCTGATGCTGGAACACGGCGATCTTGAAATGGGCCATGGCCGCGCCATGCTGACTCTGGCGCCAGAGCAGCAAATGCAGGTGGCCCGGCAGGTAGTGGCACGTTCACTATCGGTGCGCCAAACCGAAGCTCTAGTGCGCCAGCTGCAGCAGGAGAAACCCGATAGCGGCAAAGCGGCCAAGCCCAGGGTGGACCCAAATATCCGGGCTCTGCAGGACGATCTGGCCGAGCGTCTGGGCGCACGGGTGGCGATTAATCACGGCCAGCGTGGCAAAGGCAAGCTGGTGATTGAGTACAGTTCACTTGACGAGCTTGATGGAATTTTGGGTCACATCCGTTAAATCGTCGGATTTTTTTGAACTTTCGAGTCCCCTCCAAAAGTTTGCTGCCGCTGTGATGCACAATATGTAGTGGTGAAAAACTGAGCAAATGCCTATTTGTGTCGAATAAAAGCCAGACCCAGTTATACTGAAGTTTCACGCGGTTCGGGTTCTGTTGATTCATGCACATTGAACATATACAATTCGCGGCGCTAATGTCAGTGTGCCTGTTCATTTTTCATGCGGCATCGGTTAAAAGCACCGAATTCTAGGACAAACATGGCCAAACCAGCTCCGGGTGGCATTCAACGCCCGCCCATCGAACGATGGTTGGCAATAGAAAGTGTAGTACTTGTCCTGGTCAGCCTGGCATTTTTGTTGCGTGGTCAGGTTTCCGGTTATTCAGCGCTTCTGGGCGGTCTCATTTTTCTGCTGCCCCACGGTTATTTTGCGTTTAAGGCGTTCCGCTACTCCGGCGCGCGGTCTGCCAAAAAGATCATAAGCTCTTTTTATCAGGGTGAGTCCGGAAAGCTCATTCTGTGCGCCATCTCGTTTACGGTGGTGTTTAAATGGATTCAGCCGCTTGACGTAGCGGCACTTTTTTTAACATTTGCGATCATGCTGGTCGCCAACTGGTTCACGCCGTTTTTGGTAAACAGCACGCAGCGACGCTAACAGGACCTGAGAGAACGATATGGCAGGCAAAACCGCATCCGAGTATATCCAGCATCACCTCCAGAACCTGACCTATGGGCAGCTGCCGGTAGATTACGAACGTTTTGACGGTACTGTGCTTTCTGAAACATCCTGGACCATTGCACAAACATCCAAAGAAGCTGCCGATATGGGCTTCTGGGCGATTCACGTAGATACCATGGCCTGGGCCATCGGTCTTGGCGCATTGTTCCTTTTTGTGTTCCGTCTTGCCGCCAAGCGGGCAACCTCCGGGGTTCCCGGCGGCCTCCAGAACTTCGTCGAAGTGATGGTCGAGTTTGTTGATACCAGCGTTAAAGAAACTTTTCATGGAAAAAATGCCGTTATTGCACCGTTGGCACTGACTATTTTCTGTTGGGTTTTCTTGATGAACCTGATGGATATAATACCGGTTGATTTCATTCCGCATCTGTTTACTCTCGCAGGTTTCCCGTTCATGAAGATCGTTCCGACCACGGACATCAACGTGAGCCTGGGCATGGCGCTGTCAGTATTCGTGCTGATTATCTATTACAGCATCAAGATCAAAGGTGTGAGCGGCTTCGTGGCCGAACTTACGCTGCACCCGTTCTCATCTGACAATTTCTTCCTGAAGCTTGTACTGATTCCGATCAACCTGCTGCTGGAAGGTGTCAGCCTACTGGCCAAGCCAGTTTCACTGGCGCTGCGTCTGTTTGGTAACCTCTACGCAGGCGAGCTGATCTTTATTCTGATTGCTCTGCTGCCTTTCTGGGCGCAGTGGGCATTGTCTGTACCCTGGGCGATCTTTCACATACTGATCATCACGTTGCAGGCCTTCATCTTTATGATGCTGACCATCGTGTACCTCAGTATGGCGCACGAAGACAGTCACTGATTTTGTATTGAAAACGTAGTTCTAAACCCCTAACCCTTAAACTGAAAAACTAAACTGAAAACTGGGAGTTATCATGGAAACTGTAGTTGGAATGACCGCGATTGCTGTTGCATTGCTGATCGGCCTGGGCGCACTGGGCACCGCTATCGGCTTTGGTATTCTGGGTGGCAAGTTCCTGGAAGGCGCCGCGCGCCAGCCGGAAATGACCCCGATGCTGCAGGTCAAAATGTTTATCGTTGCAGGTCTGCTGGATGCTGTAACCATGATCGGTGTTGGTATTGCACTGTTCTTCACCTTCGCCAACCCGTTTGTCGGCCAGCTTGCCGGTTAATCGAATCGCCACCGGAATGTTCCGGAACGGTGTTTTCTTACATAACAGGCGAGAGGTGAAGACGTGAACATTAATTTGACGATTCTTGGTCAAGCCATCGCGTTCTTTATCTTTGTTGTTTTCTGCATGAAGATGGTCTGGCCTCCGGTCATTGCCGCTTTGCAGGAACGACAAAAGAAGATCGCTGACGGACTTGCTGCTTCAGATCGTGCGGAACGTGACCTTGAACTGGCGCAGGAAAAGTCAGCTCAGGAACTGCGTGAAGCCAAGCAGCAGGCCGGCGGCCTTATTGAGCAGGCTAACAAACGCGCTGCCCAGATTGTGGAAGCATCCAAGGATGACGCCCGCAAAGAAGGTGAGAAGCTGATTGAGCAGGCCAAGGCCGAAATTGTACAAGAACTGAATCAGGCTCGTGAGGCGCTGCGGTCAGAAATTGGCGTCATAGCCATTGCGGGTGCCGAGAAGATTCTTGAAACCTCTGTCGATGCCTCCAAGCACAACGAAATGTTGGAAAAACTGGCGGCAGAACTTTAAACGACGAGGTTCATCATGGCAGAACTGAGAACGCTGGCCCGTCCTTACGCAAAGGCAGCATTTTCTGTAGCCCGGGAGCACGACCAGCTTGCTGAGTGGTACCGGGTACTGACGATCGCCGGACAGGTCACTGCGATTAAAGACATTCGACAGCTTCTCGCGAATCCGGGTCTGGAAGAGCAGAAGAAGGCAGACATGATTCTGGAGGTTGCTGAAGCCGGCGACTCAGAACAGGTACGCAACTTCTTTGCTGTGCTGGCTGAAAACGGCCGGCTCGTTCTTCTTACCGAGATTGCAGCTCTCTTCGACACGTACTGGGCTAATCTGAAGCGTACGGTTGATATCGAAGTGACCGCAGCCTTTGAACTGACGGACGAACAGCAAAACAAGCTCGCCCAGGCACTCTCGAAGAAGCTCGAGCGGCAAGTATCACTCGTAGCGTCATTAGATAAGTCACTGATTGGTGGTGTGATTATCCGCACTGGCGATATGGTGATTGACGCATCTGTACGCGGAAAGCTGACCAAGCTGGCCGACGCTCTGGGCTCCTGATTTCAGCACAAGGTTTGAGGATATTGGCATGCAGCAACTGAATCCATCCGAGATCAGTGACATCATCAAGAAGAGAATCGAAAAACTCGATATCTCTTCTGAAGCAAAAAATGAAGGCACCATTCTGTCTGTAGCAGACGGCATTGTGCTTATCCACGGTCTGGCCGACGTTATGTCGGGCGAAATGATCGAATTCGCCAATGGCGAATTCGGCATCGCTCTGAACCTGAAGCGCGACTCTGTTGGCGCCGTAGTTCTGGGTGACTACGAAGATCTGGCCGAAGGCCAGAAAGTTCGTTGCACTGGACGTATCCTGGAAGTTCCGGTTGGTCCGGAACTGATGGGCCGCGTTGTAGACGGTCTGGGTAATCCGATTGACGGCAAGGGCGAGCTGGGTACCAGCCTGACCGATGCGGTTGAAAAGGTAGCACCGGGTGTTATCGAACGTCAGTCGGTTGACCAGCCGATTCAAACTGGTATGAAAGCGATCGATACCATGGTTCCGGTTGGCCGTGGCCAGCGCGAGCTGATCATCGGTGACCGGCAGATTGGTAAGACCGCTGTCGCCATCGACGCGATCATCAACCAGAAGAATTCCGGCATCAAATGCATCTACGTTGCCATCGGTCAGAAGCAGTCGTCGATCGCTGCGATTGTGCGCAAGCTGGAAGAGCACGGTGCGATGGATCATACCATTGTGGTGGCTGCAGGCGCGGCAGATCCGGCAGCCATGCAGTTTTTGGCACCGTATTCCGGCACCACCATGGGCGAATACTTTCGTGACCGTGGCGAAGACGCTCTGATTGTGTACGACGACCTGTCAAAGCAGGCTGTTGCTTACCGCCAGATCTCTCTGCTGTTGCGTCGTCCGCCAGGCCGTGAAGCCTATCCGGGTGATGTGTTCTATTTGCACTCCCGTCTGCTGGAGCGTGCCTCCCGTGTGAATGCGGACTACGTTGAAAAGTTCACCAACGGTGAAGTGAAAGGCAAGACCGGTTCTCTGACCGCGCTGCCGATCATTGAAACCCAGGCGGGTGACGTGTCGGCCTTCGTACCGACCAACGTAATTTCCATCACTGACGGCCAGATCTTCCTTGAGACCAACATGTTCAACTCCGGTATCCGTCCGGCCATGAATGCCGGTATTTCGGTATCACGGGTAGGTGGTGCAGCTCAAACCAAGATCATGAAGAAACTGGGCGGCAATATCCGTCTGGCTCTGGCGCAGTACCGTGAGCTGGCAGCCTTTGCCCAGTTCGCCTCGGATCTGGACGAATCCACCCGTAAGCAGCTTGAGCACGGCCAGCGCGTTACCGAGTTGATGAAGCAGAACCAGTACAGCCCGATGTCTGTGGCTGAAATGGGGACCGTTCTGTATGCCGCTAACGAAGGCTTCCTTGATGACATAGATGTCACCAAAGTAGTTGAGTTCGAAGCACAATTGCTGGATTGGATGCGTGCCGAGCAAAAAGACCTGCTTGAGAAAATCGGTGCTGCCGGCAACTACAACGATGACGTTGCCGCTGGCCTGAAAGCTGCGCTGGAGAAATTCAAGACCACTCAAACCTGGTAACAGCGCCGGCCCGCTGCGGCGGGCCTGTGGTCCAAATGAGTGTCTAACTTGAAAGGGCAGTGACCTATGGCCATCGGAAAAGAAATACGTAATCAGATCGGCAGCATCAAGAGCACGCAAAAAATTACCAGCGCCATGGAAATGGTGGCGGCGAGTAAAATGCGCAAAGCTCAGGAACGCATGCGGGCGACTCGACCTTATGCTGAAAAGATGCGCCAGGTAATTGGACACATTGCCAAGTCCAACAAAGATTATCGGCATCCGTTCATGCTTGAGCGTGAGGTGAAGCGTGTAGGCTACATCGTTATCTCTTCTGACCGCGGCTTGTGCGGTGGTTTGAACAGCAACGCGTTCAAACTGTTGGTGCGTGAAATGCGTGACTGGAAAAATAAAGATGTTGCGATTGATCTCTGCGCAATTGGGCAGAAGGGCGCTTCATTTTTCCGCAGCTACGGCGGTAACGTGGTTGCGGCTCTTGCGCACATCGGTGACGCCCCTAGCGCGGAAGCTTTGATCGGTAACGTTAAGGTAATGCTGGATTCTTTCCGGGACGGCAAGATCGACCGGTTGTACCTGGTTAGCAACGAATTCGTCAATACCATGACGCAAATGCCGAAAGCACAGCAATTGCTGCCGCTGCCGCTGCCGGAAGGCAAAGAAGACGACATCGGTCACCAGTGGGATTACATCTACGAGCCGGATGCGCGCCCGATTCTGGACGCGCTGCTGCCACGCTATATTGAGTCCCAGGTTTATCAGGGAGTGGTAGAAAATCTGGCCTGCGAACAGGCTGCCCGGATGATTGCCATGAAGAGTGCTACCGATAACGCCGGTGACATTATTAAAGACCTGCAGTTGGTATACAACAAAGCTCGTCAGGCAGCCATTACGCAAGAGATTTCGGAAATTGTGAGCGGCGCGGCATCGGTCTGATTCGCCACAATCCTACTGGTATTATTGACTATGAAGATAGCGAGGAACCGAGCATGAGTAGCGGACACATCGTTCAGATCATTGGCGCGGTTATCGACGTGGAATTTCCACGTGATGCCGTGCCCGGCATTTACGACGCACTGCTGCTTGAAGGTGGCGAAACAACTCTGGAAGTTCAGCAACAGCTGGGCGACGGCGTTGTACGTACCATCGCGATGGGCAGCACCGAAGGCCTGAAGCGTGGCCTGAAAGCAGACAATACACACAAGCCGATTTCGGTACCCGTGGGCACCCAGACTCTGGGCCGCATCATGGACGTTCTGGGTCGTCCTATCGACGAACAGGGCCCGATTGGCGAAGAAGAGCGTTGGGCTATCCACCGCAAAGCACCCGGTTATGCAGACCAGGCAGCGTCTGCGGACCTGCTGGAAACCGGCATCAAGGTTATCGACCTGATCTGCCCGTTTGCCAAGGGCGGTAAAGTGGGCCTGTTCGGCGGCGCCGGCGTAGGCAAGACCGTTAACATGATGGAACTGATCAACAACATCGCCAAAGAGCACTCGGGTTTGTCCGTGTTCGCAGGTGTTGGTGAGCGAACTCGTGAAGGCAACGACTTCTACTACGAAATGAAGGACTCCAACGTTCTTGATAAAGTAGCGATGGTTTATGGCCAGATGAACGAGCCCCCAGGGAACCGTCTGCGTGTGGCCCTGACCGGTCTGACTGTAGCCGAGAAGTTCCGTGACGAAGGTCGTAACGTACTGTTTTTTGTTGACAACATCTACCGTTACACCCTGGCCGGTACCGAAGTATCCGCACTGCTGGGCCGTATGCCCTCCGCAGTAGGTTATCAGCCGACGCTGGCCCAGGAAATGGGTGAGTTGCAGGAGCGTATTACCTCCACCAAAGACGGCTCTATTACGTCAATCCAGGCGGTCTATGTACCGGCGGATGACTTGACCGACCCGTCACCGGCCACCACCTTCTCCCACCTTGACGCCACCGTGGTACTGAGCCGTGACATCGCCTCCAAGGGTATCTACCCGGCGATCGACCCGCTTGATTCTACCTCGCGTCAGCTGGATCCGCTGGTGATTGGTGAGCAGCACTATACCGTTGCCCGTGGTGTACAGAACGTACTGCAGCGCTACAAGGAATTGAAAGACATTATCGCGATTCTGGGCATGGATGAGCTGTCAGAAGAAGACAAGCAGACCGTATCCCGCGCCCGGAAAATTGAGCGGTTTTTGTCTCAGCCGTTCCACGTTGCTGAAGTATTTACCGGTTCACCGGGCAAGTACGTGTCTCTGAAAGAGACCATCAGCAGCTTCGAAGGCATCCTCAATGGCGACTACGACGATATGCCGGAACAGGCGTTCTACATGGTCGGTACCATAGACGAAGCCGTCGAAAAAGCGAAGGCCATGAAAGCGAAAGAAGGCACGTAATCCTCTTTCAATTTCTGACCCAAGAGGCTTAGATAATGGCTATGACTGTACATTGCGACGTCGTAAGCGCTGAAAAGAAGATTTACTCCGGTCTGGTAGAGATGCTTATCGCTACCGGCTCCGAGGGTGAGTTGGGCATTCAGTTAGGCCATGCTCCGCTGCTGTCTGCGCTCAAGCCGGGCGCTGTGCGGATCATCAAGCAAGGTGGTGAAGAAGAAATTCTGTATGTGTCCGGGGGCTACCTGGAAGTACAGCCGAATCTTGTCACCCTGATGGCCGACACGGCAGTGCGCGCAAAAGACGTTGACGAAGCCGCAGCATTGCAGGCCCAGAAAGACGCCGAAGCGACACTGGCGAATAAAACGGGCGAGTTCGAGTATTATCGTGCGGCCGCTCAGCTGGCCGAAGCGGCCGCTCAGCTGCGCACATTGCAAAAACTGCGTAAGAACGTTCGTTAACAGCGTTGGGCAGGGCTCGCCCTGAACAAGCCGCATCCCGGCGTGGGTAGCGGGTGTTGTGTCACCATATTTGGTGAGTGCAATGCCGGCACCCACTGCAAGGATGCGGCTTTTTTATTATCTGCATCACCGTTTAACAGAGTCTGACCACAAAGGATGAGTTACCTCATGTCACCGCTGCACGTTGTTATTCTGGCCGCAGGCCAGGGCTCCCGGATGAAATCATCGCTGCCAAAGGTGCTGCACAAGGTTGCCGGACGATCCATGTTGCACCACGTGATTGCAACCGCCCAAACCTTGGGCGCGGCGGGAATTCACGGGGTGATTGGCCACGGTGCCGATCAGGTAAAAGCCGCCTCTGCTGGCCATAAAGTCAGCTGGGTTATGCAGGAGCAACAGCTAGGCACCGGGCATGCCGTTGCCCAAGCATTGCCAGACTTACCGGATGATGCGCGAGTGCTGGTGCTTTACGGCGATGTACCGCTGACCACGGCGGGCACGCTGCAAGGGTTGGTTCAGAACCTGGATGAAAAAACCCTCGGGTTGCTAACGGTCACTCTGGATAACCCCCAGGGCTACGGCCGTATTCTGCGCAACAGTGCAGGCCAGGTAATAGCCATCGTGGAACAAAAAGACGCCAGTGCGGAACAGCTGGCGATTTGCGAAGTGAACACCGGCATCCTTGCCGTCAGTGCTCGCCATCTGAAAACCTGGTTGCCACAGCTTTCTAGTAGCAACGCCCAGGGTGAATACTACCTGACCGATATCATCGCCATGGCGGTGCAGGCGGGCATGACGGTCAACGTTGCTCAACCGAGCAATGCGTTTGAAGTACAAGGCGTGAATAACCGTGTGCAGCTGGCTAAGCTTGAGCGCTGGTATCAAAGCCGCGAAGCCGAACACCTGATGACAGAAGGAGCCACTTTGGCGGATCCGGCGCGGGTAGACGTGCGCGGTGAGCTCAGCATTGGTAACGACGTGCTGATTGATGTCAACGTGGTGTTCATTGGTAAGGTTACCTTGGGTAGCCATGTGTCTATTGGCCCAGGCTGCGTGATCACCGATGCGACCATCGCCGATGGCGCGCAGATTCACGCTCACAGCGTGATCGAGCAGGCCAGCGTGGGTGCCAACGCCCAGGTCGGACCATTTGCGCGCCTACGTCCGGGGACACAATTGGCGGCCAACACCAAAGTGGGCAACTTTGTTGAAACCAAAAAAGCCATCTTGGGTGAAGGCAGCAAAATTAACCACCTGAGCTACATCGGCGATGCTACGCTGGGTGCCGGCGTAAACGTAGGTGCAGGCACCATCACCTGCAACTATGATGGTGTGAACAAGTCCCAGACGGTGTTGGGTGATGGCGTGTTTATCGGCTCCAACAGTGCGTTGGTCGCACCAGTCACTATTGGCGCTGGTGCCACTATTGGCGCAGGCTCGACCATCACCAAAGATGTCGCAGAGCAAGAACTGGCCGTTGCCCGCGGGCGCCAGCGCAATATACCCGGCTGGCAACAGCCAAAAAAACACTGAGCACGATTACTTTTTACTGCTTTCCAGAACCTTTTTCACCGTTTTCACGACAATCTATACTACGAACAGGACAAACAGCATGTGTGGCATTGTAGGTGCGGTTTCAGAACGGGACGTTCACGGCATACTTCTTGAGGGACTGCGTCGCCTTGAATACCGCGGGTACGATTCAGCGGGTATGGCCGTGATTGACTCCGCAGCACAGGTGCATCGCGCCCGCGAAGTGGGCAAAGTGGCTGCTTTGGCTGAAGCCATTGCTGCCAATCCGCCGGCGGGTCCTGTTGGCATCGCCCATACACGCTGGGCCACCCACGGTGGGCCTTCGCAGATAAATGCCCATCCACACATGTCTGGCGACCGACTTGCCATCGTTCACAACGGCATTATCGAAAACTATCAGGAACTGCGTGAGGAACTGAAAGCTGAAGGCTTCGAATTTACCTCGCAAACCGACACCGAAGTGGTCGCCCACCTGATCGAGAAAAAATACCGCATCACCGGCGATCTGTATCAAGCGGTTAGCCAGGCGATCAGCCATCTGCGCGGCGCTTACGCCCTGGCGGTAATACACGCCGATGAACCCGATCACATGATCGTGTGCCGCGAAGGCAGTCCGCTGGTGATTGGCGTAGGCATCGGCGAGAACTTCATCGCATCTGACCAACTTGCGCTGCTGCCGGTAACCGACCGTTTCATGTTTTTGGAAGAAGGCGATATGGCAGACATTCGCCGCGACCGCATGGAGATTCGCGACCGCGAAGGGCAAGTGGTAGAACGCACAGTGAGTCGCTTTGAACACGGCAGCGATTCCGCTGACAAGGGCGAATATCGCCACTTCATGCTGAAGGAAATCTTTGAGCAGCCGCGCGTAATCAAAGCCACCATGGAAGGCCGGGTCACAGCCAAAAAAGTATTGGAACAAGCGCTGGGAACGTCCGCTGGAGACCTGCTCAAGAACGTGCGACACGTACAGATTATTGCTTGTGGCACCAGTTACCATGCTGGCATGGTGGCCCGTTATTGGATTGAAGACCTGGCCGGTGTGCCCTGCTCGGTAGAAGTGGCTTCCGAGTTCCGCTATCGCAAGCATGTGATTCAGCCCGACACCCTGTTCCTGTGTATTTCCCAATCCGGTGAAACCGCCGATACTCTGGCTGCCCTACGCCAGGCAAAAAAAGCCGGCTTCCGCGCGGCGTTGGCCATTTGTAACGTGCCCGGCAGCTCGCTGGTGCGCGAATCTGATTTGGTGATGATGACCCAGGCAGGCCCGGAAATCGGTGTGGCCTCTACCAAAGCCTTTACCACTCAGCTTACCGCGCTGCTGATTTTCACCCTGGCGTTGGCGCGCCACAACGGTTTAAGCGAAGAGCGCGAAGCCGAAATTGTAGAGGCGCTTCACAAGGTACCGGGGCAGGTCGAGCAGGTTCTGGCTTTAGACAGCGCTATCGCCGAGATGTCCGGCGCCTTTTTGGACAAAGTTCACAGCCTGTTCCTGGGCCGTGGCTCTCTGTTCCCGGTGGCGCTGGAAGGCGCACTGAAACTGAAAGAAATTTCCTACATACACGCCGAAGCCTATCCGGCCGGCGAGCTCAAGCATGGCCCGCTGGCGCTGGTAGACAGCGATATGCCGGTGGTCACCGTTGCCCCGAACAATGGGATGCTGGAAAAGCTCAAGTCCAACCTTGAAGAAGTCCGAGCCCGCGGCGGTGAGTTGTTTGTGTTTGCCGACTCTCAAGCCAATGTAAAAGCGGAAGAAGGCCTGCACGTGTTGTCACTGCCGTCGGTACATGAGATTACCGCGCCTATCGTGTACACGGTGCCGCTACAGCTTCTGTCTTATCACGTGGCCGTGCTTAAAGGCACGGATGTGGACCAGCCTCGCAATTTGGCGAAGAGTGTTACGGTGGAATAAATCCAGTAGGACTCTGACAGAGCTTGTCAGAGGACATTAAAGTTTGATAAATCCTAATATAGTTTGATAATTTACATTAAAGTTTGATAAAAAAAGCCTCCTGCTATTCTGAGTCTAGCAGGAGGTTTTTTTTATGGCAGATACTAATAAACTCATCGATCCGAAACATGAAAGGCTGCTCAAAACCCGTGGTCGGGGAGCCGGAAAAGACTATGAGCCATTCATTAAGGTTCATGAGCTTAGCAGTCAGGGTGAAAGTGTTCGAATTCGAAGTGCTTCGGTCGGTCGAGTGCATCACCTGCTATCTGGTATAGAACTTTATGCCTTCCTGATTTTCGACCAATTTGAGAAGACCATCGATATTCGTGAACAATATCCCCTGCCGATCGAGGACACTCTCGATATCTGTGCTCGCTTGGGTATTCGTCATCCTCAGGTCCGTGGCCTTCTGACCGTCGTTTCAACCGATCTTTTGATCGACCTGTCTTCGGGTAAGCAACTGGCGATTGCCGTCAAACCCTCATCAGAACTAGCAAAGCTAAGAGCTATGGAAAAACTCCAAATTGAAAAAACATTCTGGGAAGCTCGCGGAGTCGAGTGGAGGATTTTCACACAGAGGGAAGTAACTGATGGTATGCGAGAAAATCTGCTCTGGATCCAGCCTCACCTAAATCCGGATATGACCAATCACCAGGAGCTGGGCGTTGCAGACGTGCAGGATCTTTTGTACCGGCTGGAGCTGCACCCCCAAACCAAGGTGACACGGTCGTGCGCAAAGCTCGATGACCAATATGGACTAGACCCCGGGTTTCATCTGAGCACGTTCCGGCATGCGGTGGCCTATCGATTCATACGGGCTCCTCTAGATAAAGCGTTCCACAGCTGGACCTATGGAGATCTCGTACTCAGAGAAACAGTGCCAGTCGCCGGGGTGAATAATGCTTCTTAATCGAGTTTTCAGCGATCCCTATACAAATAGACGTTACAGAGTCGTTATTGAGCACCTGAGTGACTTAATGTTGATCGATATAGATAGCGAGAAAGCCTGGCCTTTCCCAATCTCTGAAGAAGAGTTCCACGCAGCCGGATATCAATCTATCTCTGACCCATACCCTTTGGTCAGTGTCGACGAGGGAAGTGTTGGCGCGGCAAGACGGGACGAAGCCTGGAGCACCATCAGCCCTTTACTTGGCGATTACGCGCTGATGTTCATCAAGAGTGAGCGTAATCGGCTGATAAGCCAGCTCCTAATATCTACTGATAAGCCGAGACTTTACATCACTCGCCAACTTCGGCGTTATTGGCAGAGGGGAATGGCACCAAATGCTTCATCAGAGCCCGTATTGCAACTGTACGCTACCGTACGTTCTAAACCGTGCTGGCATGGCAGGTGACCTCGGACCCGAAGGAATGGCGTTCATAGATTGTGGCGATGGTTGCAGGGTAGCTACAGTGCAGACTTCAGCGGCGGTACTTGCTGGTGCAAAAACCACTTTTCGGTAACCACGTTACGTGTAAACCACTGGGACCGCATCAGGCCGCTGGCCAGGGGCAGCTTTACCCAGTCGGGGATTTGCCAGCTGGATTGATCGTTCAGTGCGCGGGTGCCAAAGCGCTCGGAAATCGCCTCGCCATATCGCTGCAGATTGCGGGCTGATACATCAGACACTTGCCGGATAACGTCTGCGGCTATTAATGCGGATTCAATGGCGGGACGAATACCTTCGCCGCTTTGGGTATACGCGAGGCCAGCGGCATCACCGATCAGCATTACGCCTTCACCTACCAATGGCCGCTCTGCGTGCGCGTACAACAGGTAGGCATGACCCTTGAACCGGCTGGGAAGGTCAGCGGGAATGCGACCCTGGGCTTTCATGTCGTCAACAAAGTCATTGAGGTGATCCGTCAGCTTGTGATTGTCCTCACGACCAAGGCCGATATTCAGGAAGTTGCCCTTGCGGAATACCCAGGCATAGCCTTTCAGATCACGGCAGAACCAGAGTTCCGGTGTATCGCCCCGGGCCTGGCAGGCGCTGGCCTGGGCGGGGGTCATTTCGAACTCTATTTCTTTTGCGGCTACCACGGTTTCATGGCGGCCGGGGCCGTGTCCCAGTTTTTTGGCGACGGGACAGAAATGACCGCCCGCTCCAATCAATAGTGGGGCTTCAAAGGTGTCGTTGATCACCCAGTTGCGGCCTTTCTGCTCGATGGATTTAACCGGTGTATTTAACTGCTTGCTGGCGCTCACCCGGTCCAACAGATAGGCATCGAACTCACAGCGGCGAATTCCGTAACTGACTGTTTCACCATGATCGTTGTCGACAGGAGTCTGACCCATCATACCAATTCGGAAAGCACTGATGGGCTGTAAGGTTCGCCCCCGGGCGTAATCGTCCTGATCGATTTCCAGCGTATCCATCACGGCCGGCGTCACCCAGCCAGCGCAGGTTTTATCTCGCGGAAAATCCTGCTTGTCGATAATCAGCATCCGTTTACCGCTTTTTTCCAGCGACCAGGCCAGGGTTGACCCGGCAGGGCCGCCGCCAATTACGATGATGTCATAGTAATCCATAGATGAACTCCATATCGGCTAGGCCTTCGGCGCAGCGGAAAAGCTATAAAGGTGTTTGCGGGTCGGGAGCAGGTTGTTGTTATCACCGTGAGTAAACACAACCTGAAACAGCTGCAGGGAGCCCGCCCGGAAGGCCGCAATGGAACCCGCCAGATACATGTGCCACGCCCTGGTGAAGTGCGCGTCATACAGTTCGGTGACCTGGTCCTGGACACCTTCAAATCGTTCCATCCAGTGCTCCAGGGTGGCGGCGTAGTGCAACCGCAGGTTCTCCACGTCCAGCACCGAGAAATCGCCGCTCTCACAAATGCTCATGAACTCGCCGATGCTGGGTGGGTAGGCGCCGGGGAAAATACGCTTCTCAATCCAGGCGTTCATCAACATCGGGCGATTTCGACCGATACTGTGCAGCAGCGCCATACCCTCTGGTTTAAGGGAACGACGAATCACCCGGGCCATCTCGCTGTAATGGTCCTTACCCACATGCTCCAGCATGCCGATAGAAACAAACGCGTCGTACTGGCCCTCGATATTACGGTAATCGTCCTCAATGTATTCGATCAGATGGCTCAGGCCCTGTTTGTCAGCCTCCGCGCGCGCAAAAGCCAATTGCTCCCGGGAGATGTTGTAGGCGTGGACTTTCACACCGTATTGGCGGGCCATATACCGTGCCAGGCCGCCCCATCCACAGCCAGCTTCAACCACGGTCTGGCCGGGTTGGAGTCGCAATTTCCGGCAAACGTGTTCCAGCTTTGCCAGCTGTGCCTGCTCCAGGGACAGGTCCGGGCTTTCGTAGTAGGCACAGGTGTACTGCATGTCGGCGTGGTCGAGCCAGAGCTTATAAAACTCGTTGCCAAGGTCGTAGTGGTGGTGAATGTTTTCCCTGGCATCCGAAACACTGGTAGAGCGGGGGTTATGGTTACGCCAGACCGCTTCAAGCCATTTTGGCCACTGTTCCCTGGCTTTGTGCACCGCCCGGTATAGCGCGGTCATCAGGTCTGACAGATCCCCCTCGACTTCTAAACGTCCGGAGCTGTATAGATCACCAAATGCCAGGTTGGGATTACTGACCAATTGATAGAGGGCTTTGGGATCGGCCAGCCGGAGAGTGAAGCTGGCGGCGCTGAGGTCTGATTCAATGATTTCGTCATTCCATAGCTGAAATCGAACGGGCGGATTGCCTGCCATTCTCAAAAACTTTGCAATTAACCAGCGTTCGTAACTGTGGGGCTTGCGATCCGTGCTTTCCTCTACAGCCGCTATGGATAACTTATGGGGCCGGTTAGTCGGCTGGTCCTGCAGGGTGTCTGCCTTCCTGGTGCTCTGGCTCATAGATCCTCTCGCTCCCTGATACTTGCTGGCATTCACTTATTCGGTACGTCTCACGTAAATGCGACCGATATAGCCACTTCCCGATGCCATACCGATGACACCAAGCTTCAGTATAGAAAACAGGCGGTTTTTGTCACGCACTCTCCCTTTTTCAGTTGCTAGGGAAAAGCGACCATTTTTCCCTGGCTTTCATCCCACAGCTTGAGCCGGAAAGCCGTCAGGCTCTGCCTCAAAGTCAAAGGTTTTCTGGCCCGCACGGCAGGCACCTCGTTGTAACACTCGGGTAAACGATAATTAGGAATTCGAGCGTTAAGATGATGGATATGATGGTACCCGATGTTCGCTGAAAACCAGCGCAGAATGTTCGGCAGTTGATAGTAGGAACTGCCCTCCATAGCGGCGCGCAGCGGGTCCCACTCACTCTTTCGGGCCCAGTAACCGCCGTCAAACTGATGCTGGACGTAGAACAGCCAGATGCCGCCCATACCGGCGAGCCAAAGTACAGGCAGTTGAATCAGCAGATACGTCTGCCAACCCATCGTTTGGGTGGCAACAAGGAATACGCCGACGATGGCAAGATTCGTCAACACAACGCTCATACGCTGTTTGTGCTGCATTTTGCGGCTCGGCAACCGGTTGCTCAGCATGAAATTGAAAATAGCGCCGAAGCCCAGGAGCACGACGGGGTTGCGGTAAAGCCTGTAAAACCAACGCTTGTGTCTTGGCAATTGCAGGTATTCGCGCAATGTGAGCGTCCAGATATCGCCGAAACCCCGTGTATCGAGATTGGCGTAGCTGACGTGGTGACGAAGGTGGCTAAGGCGCCAGTCGTCGAAAGGCGTAAAAACAAGTACCCCTAAAAGGCGCCCTACCCAGTTATTGGCAGGCTTCGACGGCAGGAACGACGCATGAACGCAATCGTGGAACAAAATGAAAAGGCGGACCAAGAAACCAGCTGCCACGACCGAGAGCGCCAGTGTCCACCAATAGGAAAAATCGTGCCGGATCGAGAGGATCATCAAGTACCACAATCCAGCATACGGGACCATCGTATTGGTGAGCTGCCAAATCGCCTTGCCGCGACTGGGATTACGATAGGGAGAGAGTGCCGGGCGCGCGTCCGGCCAGGAAGTATTGGGTTGCATACCGCCTCCATGTCACTTTTACGGTGCTCGGGCATCGCAGCTCACTGTGCTCAGCGCATCCGGGATGCCGAAAAAGACTTTACGCTTGGGGCTACAGCGATGGCCCAGCACAAGACATTTCAATTTTTATGCTACGCCCTTTGCGCCCGCTGGACAAATGCGGTCTAGACCAGGACGAACCCTTGAACTCAGGAAGATCCCGCAAGATAGACCCGCACAGAAGTGGCGTTGAGCGCGGGCAGGTCTACACTGTGTAACATAGCTCATTTCAACGGTCGTGGTCTTATGTACAGCGGTTTACTTCGCCGATTTGGCGGCGGTCTACGAACAGGATGGGCTTCGCCCCGCCGGGTCCGGTTCTGGCTGCTCGTGTTGATCATCCTGTACACATTACTGGGCTTTTTTGCGTTGCCCTGGATTATCCAGTACCTCGCGGTGAATTTCGCTGAGAAAGACTTTGGGCGCGAACTCCGCATAGAGGTGGTACAGGCCAATCCCTTCACGCTGACGCTCCAGATCGACGGGGTTGAACTGGACGACACTGACAACCGGCAGCTGCTCGGTTGGGACCGGTTGTTCATCGATCTTGCCTGGTCGAGCCTGGTCAATAGAACCTGGACTTTTCAGACCATCCGTCTCGATAAACCGATCATTCTGGAAGAACGCTTCGCCTCGGGCGCAACCCGCCTCTCCCGGCTGGCATCCGAGTCCTCTGGCACGGCCCCGGCCGAAAATAAACCCGCTTCACTGCCTGCGTTGCGGATCAACGATCTGCGCGTTGAGGGCGGTATTCTGCGCTTTGCTGACAACCTACAGGACCCGGCGGCCGGTGACGCGAATCAACCGAAACAGGTGTCGCTGGCACTGCAGAGTGTCCTGGTATCCGTAAAGGACCTTACGCTGCAGAAAAATACTCGTTTCCCTCTGCGTCTGGACGGGCAGCTCGCGGGAGGCGGTAAGCTCGCCTTTGACGGTACCCTTTCAGTATCACCATTGAAAGCATTGAGCTGACCGACGGCGCCCTCCAGTTTGCGGATTACTCACTGCCGTTGCCCTTCTCAACGAGCATCCACACCCTGAACGGACAGATATCGACCTTGAACTCCACCTCGGATCAGCCGGCGCGTGTGGATCTGGAGGGTCAGGTCGCGGAGTATGGCCTGGCGCGCGTCGAAGGCGCCGTCGATGCCTGGCACCCCAGCCGCGCAAGCAATCTGCAACTGACGTTCCGCAACCTTCAGATCCCGGAATACTCCCCTTACACGGTGGATTTCGCGGGCCGCAAGATCGCGGGGGGTACCATGGATCTCGATCTCGACTATACGGTCGAGAGCAGACAACTCGACGGACAAAACAACCTGGTGCTCCATGATCTGAAGCTCGGAGAAAAGATGGCCTCCAGCGACGCCATGGACCTGCCACTCGACCTCGCCATTGCCCTGCTCCAGAACAGCGACGGCGTGATTGATCTCAATATCCCGGTGACCGGGAATGTTGGCGACCCGGAATTCGACTTCAACCAGGTCATCCGCCAGGCACTGGGAGATGCCATTACGTCTGTCATCACTGCGCCGTTCAGTTTTCTGGCAAACCTCGTCGGCGCGGGCTCGGAGAACCTGGGCCAGGTTGAATTCGCGAAGGGGCGCACCGACCTGCTCCCGCCCCAGCGCGAGCGCATCGCCAAGCTACGCGAGGCCCTCAACCAGCGCCCGGCGCTGGCCCTGGAGCTTGCCGGCCCCTTCAGTCGAAATTTTGATGGCCCAGCCCTGCAACGTGAAAAAGCCACAGAAGCCCTGCGGCAAAGATTGGCTGAGGCGGATCGCGAAGTTGCGGATCCCAGCCTGACGGCCGAGTCTAACCAGAGTATTGTCGAGACGATGTTCAGCTCGTATTACCCGGAAACTGACTTGGAGGCAGTCCAAGCGCGTTTCACTGAAAAACAGAATGAGTCATCCGACGGAGCGGGATTGGACGCCCTGGTCTATCGCAACCACCTGGCCGAACGGATCGTCGCCGCACAATCCATTACCGACGCTGAGCTCGAAGCCATCGGCAACGCCCGCGCATCAGCGGTAAGAAACGTCCTGATCGACCCAAATGTGGATGCCAGTATCGCAACTGACCGAGTGCGTTTTCTGGATCCCAAAGAAATCGGTTCAGCTGACGGCGAGCGCATTGCCATGAAAGTTGGTATCACTGCGAATTGAAGCAAGCGACTGCGTATTCCAGATCAAGCTTGCCAAGGCAATCAAGGTCAATTCGGATGATGGTTATGGCATGGCGTCCAACGAGGCGCTCTCCACTGTCGGTGAGTGACAGCTTTCCTTACACGAAAGACTTCTCGGCACTGGTTCAGCGACTGGTGCCCAGTTAGATGATCGGGCTCCCCCGGCTCGACACCAATGGGGGATGCAGCAGTGTCAGGCGACTATGAGAAGTTCGGGTTAGGAGCCTCGTCTCATGCCTACAGGTCTCCCATGTGTCGCCCATAGACTCAGTTGAGAGGTGATCTAGCTAAAAGTCTGCTCTGCGCCCGCTTCCGGTTCACTTCCCTCATCACCAAACCCTTCTGCATTATTGCGGGAACGTCACTTGGCAATTGCCATGGCCCTTGCTAGCTTGGAAAGTGTGACGTAGTGCACCGAATCAGTGGATTCGGACATAGATTGCGTTTACCGAGAGCAGCGTCCGCAGTGCACCTTCGCCTCGGGCGTTCACAGGAGTGACGTCATACAGGAGTACGACAATGAGTAAACCTATTATTCGCGCAATGGGTGTCTCCCTGCTGGCAGGTGGCATGGCTATGAGTCTTTCAGCGTTCGCGGCAGAGGGGCTGTACACCATGGACGAGCTGAAAGATGCAAATTTTTTTGACAGCACTGGCGAGGAGATCGGTGAGGTCGAGGACATCCTGATGAGCAACGATATGTCGGTACACTCGTTGGTTATCCAGACTGGTGAAATACTGGGCCTCGGGGGCAGTGAGGTCGTTGCGAAACGTGGCACCTTTACCGTCGTGACGGAGTCCGGCAATGCAGACTTTGACGCGATTGAATACGAAGTCCACATGGAAATGACTCAGGACGAGTTGAAAGAACTGCCGGAGTACAACGAGGATTGGTGGAACCAGACGAGCCAGAGCTTGCAACAGGCCTGGGAAAACACCAAGGAAGTCAGTGAGAGCGCTTGGGAGAACACACAACAGGCTTCTTCTTCAACTTGGTATAACGTCAAGCAGGGCGTAGGAGAAATGGTTAACGAGGTCGAACAAGCGACTGAGTAAGCCCGCTCCCCTCAAGAAGCGCTCCGCAGGGCGCTTCTTGCATCATTCCCCCTACTTCCTCCAACCTTCCCGTACTCAACGTAAGCGTTCAACCATCACACCTTGCTAATGACCGCCGGCCTCCAGTTGTGCGGTAGCAATTCATCAATGGCGCTGTTCTTTTGCGTCGGCAACCTTCTCAGCACATTCTTCAGATAGGCATACGGATCGTGCCCATTCAGTTTCGCGGATACCTCGCAGGGCGCCCGTGCCAGTGCAACGCGTCACGCCCGGAAGGGCCTGTTTGCGGAAGCGCACGGTGGCACGCTATTGCTGGACGAAATTGGGGAAATGCCTCTGGGCTTGCAGGAAGGCATGGTCAAACCGGTTGGTTCGGATCAGGAAGAGCCAGTGGGTGTGCGAATTCTGGCGGCAACCCATGTGGACCTGCTCGTCATGCACTTTTTAAGGGAGTCTGCACGGAGGCATCAGCGCGGATTTTGAAGCTTAGTGAGGTCAGCTCTCGCACACTGATGGACTATCCGTTTCCGGGGAACGTCCGTGAACTGGCCAGCGCCATCGAGAGGGCGGTTACCTTTTGTGAGGGCGACACCATTCAGCCGGACCATCTGCCCGAACGGATCCGGAAGCGTCAAGGCGGTGCAGCCGGCCTAAAAATCGCACGCTCCGGTGAAAACATGTCCGAAATGAAGGATCAAAAAGCAGCCATGCTCCGCGGGCTGGGTATCGTTACTGCTGCAAAAGCTGTTTGAGCATTTAACAGTCTGGTCAAAAAGTCCCCTGCGATCCTCGAAGAAGCAGGGGGCTTTTGTGTTGTTGTGGCCTGTCGTTAATCAGTCGTCGAATTCACTCAAGACATTGCAGCACCTGCCGATAGCCATACCTATACAATTACTCTTCATAACCCGCCTCCAAAAAGACGAGAACATACTGTGCAACTAACTTTCGGGCAAAAGCTTCTGGTCACCTTTGGCATACTATTAGTGCTTGTCATGGGCGCTATTACGGTTGTTGGTGACATGCGGCTGAAGAGCACAACGAGCACGTATATCGACGCACTGATTGAAGATGCGGTGGTGCAGAACACGTCCAGTATCGCCGAATGGCTTAATACCCGGTTGGTGATGACAGAGGCTGTAGCGGAAAGTCTGGAAAACGCACAGAGTGATGGGCAGCGGCGCAATATTTTAAAAACCGTTTCTACCGGTGGTGGCTTCATTAACGTGTATCTCGGCAATAAAGAGGGTCGTATGCTGATGGAGTCAACGGCTGCGGAAGCAACACTCCCCGCTGGCTTCGACCCCCGCGGTCGCCCGTGGTACAAAAAAGGCATGGCGGAAGGTAAGGCTTCGTTTACCGAGCCATATCGCGACGCGTCGAGCGGCGAAATGATCATTACCGCTTTGGCTCCTGTTAGCGGTGGAAGTAACGGTGGTGTGGCAGGTGCGGATATAAGCTTGAGCGCTATCGAAAAAATGCTCGGCACCATAACGCTTGCAGAAACTGGCTACGCGGGCCTGGTCAATGATAAAGGTGTTGTCCTGTTCCATCCCGACAGCAAGTTGATCGGAGAAAACATTAAAGATTTGATTGGCGTGCCCCCCAAGTTTGACGGGCATCGTCAATTCTATGAATCAGGCGATGTGGCGTGGCGAGTCGCTTTTCACCCGATTAAGGATGCGCGAGGCGTTGACTGGTATCTGGGCACTTTTGTGAACGTCGACAAAATCAACGCCCCCATGCAAAGCGCCCGCACGACCGGGATGATCATTGCGCTCGCGGGCAGCTTCAATAGCTTTATCGAGAATATCCAAGTGGTCGTGCACGATGTTCAACGTGGCAGTGATGACCTCGCAACCAATGTGGTCGCATTGAAAAAGACCGCCAGCGCAAGCCAGGCTTCATTGGAAACCGTCGACCAATCCAGGGATGCGGTGCGAAAACTGGCGCAAGAAGTGAATGCTGCAGCCGAAGTCATCAACAATTTGGGCAAAGATGTAACCTCGATTACCTCGGTGCTTGAAGTGATTCAGGGAATTGCAGAACAAACCAATTTGCTGGCACTGAACGCCGCAATAGAGGCGGCTCGTGCAGGCGACGCCGGCCGCGGATTTGCCGTGGTAGCGGACGAGGTGCGAAACCTGGCCCAAAGAACCCAGACCAGCACCAAAGAGATAAACAGCATGATTGAGCGCCTGCAAAAGGGGGCTGATGATGCCGTCGCCGGGATGAACGCGTCTAAGGCTGTCTCCAATGTCAGCATGGAGAAAGCTCAGGACGCTATGGAAGCATTGAACCGGGTGGCCGATGCAATAACGTCCATTAGCCAGATGACAATGCAAATTGCGACGGCTTCTGAAGAGCAAACCTCAGTGACCGAAGAGCTCAACGCATCTATCACGCGCATCGCAGACCAAGGCCAAGAGGCTGCCGCTGCCGCAAGTGAGAACGATGTTTACAGTGGTCATATCGAAACCATTGGCAAAACCCTAAGCAAGAACGTTTCCCGCTTCAGGGTTTAAGAGTTAGGCCGTAGACGTTTCATAGCCTCTTGCTGCGGCCGTAACGATCAATTCAACCTTTAATTCAGGCCTTGCCAGGCGTGCTTCACCACAAGCCCGGGCAGGGGCATGGCCAGCCGGTACCCACGCGTCCCACACCGAATTCATAGCCTCAAAGTCGGCCATATCAGACAGCCAGATGACCACCTGCAATAAATCTTCACGGCTAGAACCAACGCTCTTTAATAGTGCATCAACGCGGGCAAGTGCTTCACGAGTTTGGTCAGCTACGTCATCAGAGGCGTTGCCGACTTGGCCAGCCAGATACACGGTCTGATTGTGAACAACAACGCGGCTCATCCGAGTGCCTGTTTCAAATCGTTGAATTTCCATAAATCCTTCTTGGTAAGAAATCTGACTTAAGATGATAAAAGCAATGCTGTTATGGCGCTCAAGCGCACTTTTAAGGCTTTTGTGGTGGCGCGGTCATCCGTTTTTGGAAGTGCCAAAGGGTACTTTCTGATGCAGACTGAAAGTTCGCGTATCATCGTGCTAATTTTATGGGTCTATTTTATGCGCTTACCTACGAACTAGGCGTCTGCGAAGCCCTCGAAGCTGCGTTCTCGCACACAAAATTGTTTTAAGAAAATGGACCCAATCACCATGACAGATCAAATAAGAGTAGCCATTGCCGGTTATGGCAATTTGGGTCGGGGCGTGGAAGCGTCTTTGGCACAAAATCCGGACATGGAGCTGATTTGCGTGTTTAGCCGCCGTGATTCTGCCAACGTGACACTTTTAGACCAAAAGGTGCCGGTATACGCTATGGTGAATGTCGAGCAGTATCAGGATGAAGTGGATGTGATGATTCTGTGTGGCGGCTCTAAAACCGATCTACCGGAACAGGGACCGTACCTGGCGCAGTTTTTTAACACGGTGGACAGTTTTGACACCCATGAAAAAGTGAATGAATACTTTGCAGCCCTGAGCGGTGCAGCGCAAAAGTCCGGCAACATTGCGCTTTTGGCTGCGGGCTGGGACCCCGGTCTGGCGTCACTAAACCGTTTGTTTGGCGAAACCATTTTGCCGGAAGGTAAAACCGATACCGGTACCCAAAGCAAACAGACCATTGAGTGCTCGTCAGCCCTGGGTAGTAACCCGGAGTTTACCGCCAGTGTTCTGGTGGCCTACGCTCGGGCGGTTTATAGGCTGGCGCGCTCAGGTGAGATTGGAGCCAAAACCGTGTTTGATGTCGCACCGGGTTTGCTGTCACCCAAAAGTCCGTCGCAGCTGCGTAAAGAGCTGTTCTGATTACAACGCCCGCGGAGAATATAATGGCGCATTCCAATGAGGATTGAAGCAGAGAACCTGCCAGACAGCACCATCAGCTGCTCAAGCTGCCAGGCCTGCTGTTGTCGCCTCGAAGTCATGCTGATTACAGAGACTGGCGTGCCAGAGCGCTTCATTGCAACCGACCAGTGGGGCAGCCGCACCATGGCCCGACTGGACGACGGTTGGTGCGCCGCGCTGGACCGCAACACCATGTCTTGCTCAATTTATCAGAAGCGCCCGTTCATCTGCCGTGAATTCGAAATGGGCGGTTACGAGTGCATCGTCGAGCGTGCCGTTCCTTAGTGTCCTCTCTGTAAGCCTTACTGCCCGTGTTGGTGTGTTATTGTTGTAACTAGCTACTAATACGCGAGTTAATCAAATCGCGACAGCATGAAGTGAAAGGGTGATTGGTAATGAACATAAACGACGTGGCGTTTTCAGTATTGGATTTAGCCTCAACAAAAGACAGCGATGAAGGCGCAGCGCCGGCCTTACACCGTTCACTGGCGGTAGCCAAACATGTGGAACAGTTAGGCTTCAACCGCTACTGGGTGGCTGAACACCACAATATAGACGCCATTGTCAGCTCCGCCACCGCGGTTGTGGTTGGTTATCTGGCGGCGGGCACGCAGAAAATTCGCGTGGGGGCAGGGGGCGTGATGCTGCCAAACCACGCGCCCATCGTGATCGCCGAACAGTTCGGCACTCTGGAAGCGCTTTACCCGGGTCGTATTGACCTGGGCTTGGGCCGTGCGCCAGGCACTGACCCACTCACATCCCGCGCTTTGCGCAAACATCTGAGCGGAAGTGTGGATGATTTTCCTGCGGACGTGGAAGAGCTGCAGGCATTTCTAGGGCCTCGCCAGCCAGGCCAAAAGGTTGTGGCTATGCCGGGTGTGGACAGCAACGTGCCGATCTGGTTGTTGGGTTCCAGCTTGTTCAGCGCACAACTGGCGGCAAAAAAGGGTTTGCCTTACGCTTTTGCGTCGCATTTTGCGCCACGCATGATGATGCAGGCTATAGAAATATACCGCAGCCAGTTCCAGCCGTCGGAATTGCTGGACAAGCCTTATGTGATGCTGGGGGTGCCCTTGGTTGCTGCAGACACCGATGAGCAGGCCGAGTTGTTAGCCACCACCACCTATCAGCGCATACTGTCGTTAATTCGTGGCCAGAGCCTGAAGATGCGCCCGCCAGTGGCGAGCATGGTTGGCCTGTGGCACCCCCAGGAAGAGCAAACCGTGCGAGATTTTCTAGGCTTGGCGATGATTGGCAGTGGCGACACCGTCAAACAGAAACTGCAAACGCTTTTGCAGCACACCCAGGCGGACGAGCTTCTTTTCACCTGCGACCTTTATAACCAGCAAGACCGCTTGCGTTCGTTTGAGATTCTGGCTGCACTCAAGAATTAGCCGAGCCGGTTATTTTTCCTGAGCGGTTTTTACCCGTATTTTGTTGGTGCCCAGACGCGTCTCGTGCAACTTTGCCTTGGCCAGTTTTGCCTGTTTTGCATCGGGCATCTCAACGAAACCGAACCCTTTTGATTTGCCGGTTTCTTTATCCAGAACCAGAGTGCATTCGGTTACGGTGCCGTGTGCCTCAAACAGCTCGCGGATTTCCTGTTCGGTGGTGGTGCGGGCGAGATTACGAACTAATAGTTGCATGGTAGGCCATAGTGATAGGGGGTGATAGAAAGTGATGCCCGGGATTGTTTCAGTATGGCTGGACAAGAACAAGCGCCACAGTCAACTTTGCGTTTTTGGGGAGCCTTTTTCCGTTGATGTAAGCGTGCTCAGACAAAAATTTCGGGTTCGCTAAACTAATAGTCCTCACAGGGGAGACTCAGCGTTTCCAGAGCAAATAGTTTTCAATCACATCCCTGACAAATACAGCGTAGTCGTCGACGCCAACGCCTTGATCACGATATTTCCGGCGCTTCAAATACCAATCCTGCAACAAGGCTTTTGTCATTAGGGAAACTAAACGTGCGTTTTTTGCTTCGTATATTTTTGCTTTGATGCCATCTTCAATCAAATCCAGAAAGATCTCTTCAATTTCAAGTTCGATCGCAACAGCGTCACGCTTTTCTGGAGCCGGTAGACTCTTTGCTTCCATGTAGGAAAAATAGAACCAGGCCCGCATTTGTTCGCTCAGATATAGATGGGCCTTGATGGCGGCAAACAATCGATCGCGTATATCCTCGACCTGGCTTGTGTAATGAAGAAGAGTCCGGCGCGTGATAATAAAACCGTGGCTTTGAATCAAATGAATCAGGTCGGCTTTGTTGCTAATGTAGGCATATAGCCCGCCCATGCTCATCCCTGAATCGGCGCACAAATCTCTCAATGTCATCGCATGAAAACCCTTGGAATTGGCCAGTCGAAGGGTTGACTCAATAATCCGTGTCAGGTTTTTGACCGCAGTTGCCTCCTTTTTAATGCTTATGCGGTCTTTGTTTTGACGGTAAACATCACGGATCACATCCTCCTTCGACAGGCTCAATTCGCTGCGAAACGCTTCATAATTTTCAATCATATCCGCTCCTGCAGCGATTATTCCAAGCCAGATTACGCGACCGACAAGAACCTTTCCTGAGTGGCTTGGTCAGCTCGCAGTTCGTCACTAGTGGCCTGATGGACAACCTGCCCCTTTTCCAGAATGTAGGCTCTCTGGGCATGTTTAAGTGCGAATCGAACATTCTGGTCAGTGAATAGTATGGTCGTGGTCTGACTAAGATCGTCAATCAACTCCCCGATCTGCTGCACAATAACCGGTGCCAGCCCCTCATTGGGTTCATCCAGCAACAGCAGCCTTGGCTGAATCATCAGCGAACGAGCTACCGCCAGCATTTGCTGCTGTCCGCCCGACAAAGTAGCTCCGTCCTGATCTTCTCGCTCTCCCAGCATTTCGTATTTCCTGAGGATGTTATCCACTGTCCAGCGAGCGGCACTCCCCTTGCGTTGATAAGCGGCCACTTCGAGATTGTCCCGCACACTCAGGCTGGGAAAAATCCGGCGATCCTCCGGCACATAACCAATGCCTGCACGGGCAATTCGGTGCGGCGGCAAACCCTGAATCTGCTTGCCGTCGAAAATCACCTCACCAGACCGCGGAGGCGTTAAGCCAATAATACTTTTCAGTGTTGTACTCTTTCCGGCTCCGTTCCGGCCGAGTAGACAAACAGTCTCACCCTCTTCCAGTTGAAGAGTAACGCCTTGAAGCGCTTGGCTTTCGCCATAGAACGTCTGGATATCGCGAACATCAAGAATCATGCGCCGGTCTCCTCGGTCATTTCGTCTTCTTCCTCTCCCAAGTAGGCTCGCCGAACCTCAGGATGGCTCTTCACTTCCGCTGGAGTGCCTGCAAACAACTTTTCACCACGGTGCATAACGAGAATGCGATCCGCTAAATCGAAGACCACATCCATATCATGCTCGGTGATAAGGAACGTATAGTCGCCGCTGTCTGCCAGACTTTTGATCAGTTTTGTGGTTCGTCGGGTTTCCTCCGGCGTCATCCCTGCCGTTGGCTCGTCGAGCAGAACCAATTTTGGACGCGTCGCCAGAACCATAGCTATCTCTAACAGACGCTTGTCGCCATAACTGATGACCTCGGCACGTCGATCCTTGAGGCTATCAACACCCAGGCGCTTGAGGAGTTCTACCGCTTCCTGCTGAATGCCGGTGTTACGAGAGGCAATATTAAACAGCTTGCGACTGTGGCCGTGATAAGCCGACAACACCACTTCAACGTTCTCTTGGACCGTCATCTCAGGAAAAATGTTGTTGATCTGGAAAGAGCGTGAAATTCCCAATTTGCTAATTTTATGGGGTGGTAGGCCAGTGATGTCTTTACCGTCAAGCGTGATATTGCCCTCAGAGGGCTGCATCCGGCCAGAAACCATGTTGTAGAACGTCGTCTTGCCAGCGCCGTTGGGGCCAATGATGGCCATGGTTTCCTTCGGCATGACGTCCAGATTGATGCCCAAGACCGCAGCATTTCCGCCAAAACGTTTGGTAAGGTTTGATATGGTGAGAATTGGATTGGTCATTTCTTTATCTCCATCCACCAGTCAAGGACGGTACCGAGCAGCCCTTTGCGGAAGAAAATCACCATCAGCGCGAGAATAATACCAAGAACCAGCATCCAGGATTCGGTAAAGCTGGTGATCCAGGTTTCCAGCAGCACAAATACCGCAGCGCCAACGAACGGACCCAGAAAGTAGCCGGTACCTCCGAGGATAGCCATGAGTATCGGCTCCGCAGACATCGACCAATGCAGCAGTTCGGGGCTTGCTACGCGAAGGAACGGAGCAATCAGGCCACCTGCCAGGCCAGCAAAAGATCCTGCAATCACGAAGGCCACCAAACGATAAGTGCGCACATTCAAGCCGGCAAATGACACCCGCTCGGGATTCTGGCGAATAGCTCTCAGGATCATGCCGAATGAACTACGACAAATCAGATATAGCACCGCCGAGGCAATGGCAACAATGGCCAGCACCACGTGATAATAGACAGCAGGATTCGCCAAAGTCAGATCAAGCCCGAGCCCGAATGAACCCAGAGAAAAGCCAGCCAGCCCATCACTGCCATTGGTGACCGAGCGCCACTGGTATGCAATAGCAAAAACCATCATGCCAAAGGCCAGGGTCAGCATGGCGAAATACACCTCGCTCAGCCGAACGCAGAAAAAACCAATGACCAAGGCCAACAGCGCGGAGACACCCATGGATACTAGAAGGCTGACGACGAACGGCAACTCCAGATGTATTAGCACCAGTGCCATAGCGTAGGAGCCGATACCGAAGAAGGCGGCATGCCCGAAACTCAGCATTCCTGTATAGCCAAAAATCAGATTAAAACTGGCGGCGAACAAACCCAGAATAAGAATTTCGGTGAAAATGAAAACATAAAAATAAGAGGCAATCCAAGGCACCGCGATCAGCCCCGCAATCACCAAAGCCAGCAAGGCCCATAAAATCTTGATCTTCATGCAGCTGCCCCTTTGCCCATGATGCCATTAGGTTTGAACAACAGAACCAGTGCCATCCCCAAAAATGGTAAAAGCATGTTTACCTCTGGCAGATAGCGACCGCCAAAACCATGAATCAACCCGAGAATAATGGCGCCAAGCAAGGCCCCGGGGAAGCTCCCAAGCCCACCGATGACCACCACAATGAAGGATTCGATAATAATCTTGTCACCCATGCCAGGATCCAGTGCACGCATCGGTGCTGCAATCACACCGCCGACAGCGGCAAGCCAGGCGCCAAAGGCAAACACACCGGTCACCACCAGCCGGGTATTGATACACAAGACCTCTGCCATATCGCGATCCAGCGCGGCAGCACGCATGATTCGACCGATTCGGGTCCGGTTAAACAGGAACCAGAGCCCAGCCAGTAGCACCAGACCCATGACAATCACAAACAGGCTGTATGTCGGTATGGAGCTACCGATAATATCCATCGACCCGGCCAGCAACTGCGGTGGCTGAACGACCTGAATGCCACTCCCCCAGATCATTCGCACGCTCTCGTTAATGATTAACATAAGCGCGAAAGTGAGTAACAAGCTGTCTCCTATATCCCTGGAATAAATATACCGTAATAAAAACCGGTCAATGAGGACCGCCAATATAGCCACGCCAAGCGGAGCCAAGAGCAACGCTGCCCAGAACGGCATTCCTACTATGTTGATCAGGGTAAATGCCAGGTACGCCCCCAGCATGTAGAGCGCTCCGTGAGCAAAGTTGATGATGTTCAGAACACCAAACACGATATTCAGTCCCACTGCGATAATGAACAGCAGAAGCCCGATATCAAGACTATTCAGCAACGCCGATCCGATGCCAGACATGGATTACCTCGTTTCGTTAGGGCCGGTGCCGTGACGCACCCAATGGGCGCCACGGCAATCGTTCAGGCAATCTCTAATTCAGAGACTGCAACCGGTCTCTTCGATAGAACGGGCCACATCTTCGCCGTCAAAGATCTGCAGATCAGTCAGTGTACGGATACCGTACTTAGCATTCATTGGGCCTGAAATACCCCAGTTCGGACTGACCATTGCCTGGTTATCGCCTTTGCGGAACGTAATCGTGCCGTTCGGGGCTTCCATGCTCATCCCACTAAGTGCCTTTGCAACTGCAGGGCCATCAGTAGTGCCCGCTGCTTCCATTGCCTTTTTATAGGCATAAATAGCTGCATAGGCACCTTCAGCGTTATAGCTGGGCGGGACGCCGTAGGCATCGATATACGCCTTAACAAAGTGGGCATTGACGTCGTTATCATAAGCGTCGTACCAGTACCGGGTAGAAAGGTGAACGCCTTCCGGCATCTCGTCGCCAAGAGCAGATAACACTTCGGTCGCTGCACCCACGGTAAACAGCAGTTCATAGTCTTTTTCAAAGAATCCGCGATTGTTGGCCTGACGAACGAAGTTGACCAGATCGCCACCCCAGACAGAGATAAGAACACCGTCCGCATCAGAGTCCATGACCCGATCAATGAACGGAGTAAAATCTTCAGCTCCAAAACGCGGGAAATTGGTCTCCGACATCAGGTTGACATCAGGCTTGCTGTCTTTCAGGTAATTTCCGAAGAACTCCCAGGACTGGTGACCAAAAGCATAGTCCGGGCCGATAGTAGTCCAGTTAGTGGCATCAAGTTTTGCAGCCACCAGAGCAGCGGCCTTCATATTCTGGGCAACGTTTACGCTGATACGGTAGGTAAGCGCATTACACAGTTTTCCGGTAACGTCGGGCGTGGCTGCGTGGGTAATAATGAGTGGTTTCTGCAACTCGGGTATTGTCGGCACCATGCCCTGGGCAACACCGGAACTATCCAGTCCTACCAAGGCGTCAACACCTTCGGAGTACACTAATTTCCGGGCTGCTTGTATGGCCACCGACGCTTTACCCTGGCTATCTTCATAGACCATCTCGACTTGACGGCCCAAAATTCCACCAGAAGCGTTGATTTCATCGACCGCGAGGTTAATGCCCTTCTGGGCAAACTCACCATAGGTCGCAGCGCTGCCAGAGAGAATGTAGATTCCCCCTATGCGGATTGGCTCTTCCGCGTAACTGGTACTTGCAGCACCAATCGCAGCGGCTGCGGTCATCGCAACCAGGATTCTTTTTGCACATGTTTTTATCATTGTAATGCCCCTTCGTTGTTGTCGTTATTTTCGATGGATAAAAAACGTTCTAGACGCTATCGCAACCTCCTTCTGACCGCGGTCAGGCCTATCACGGGACCAACGAATCCCGGAGAATGTTTTTGCGGATCTTCCCTGTGGCGGTTTTTGGCAACTCACCAAACACCACCTTCCTGGGCGCCTTGAAGTGCGGCATGCGCTCCCTGCAAAACGCTATAACGTCCTCGGATGTCATCTTTTCACTGTCTTCAATCAGACTGACAAAAGCACAAGGTACCTCGCCCCACTTTTCATCCGCCATGGCAACTACGGCAGCCTCGGAGACCTGCGGGTGCTGGTAAAGCACCTCCTCCACCTCAAGGCTGGAGATGTTCTCTCCGCCGGATATGATGACATCCTTGGCCCGGTCCCGGATCTCGACGTAGTGGTCAGAGTGCATGACAGCCAGGTCGCCCGTGTGAAGCCAGCCGTTACTGAAGGCATCGGCTGTAGCGTCCGGATTTTTCAGGTAGCCTTTCATCACGGTGTTTCCCCGAATGCAGATCTCACCCATGGTTTTGCCATCAGCGGGCACGGATTCGCCACTGGCAACATCGAGAACCGCGATCTCATCCAGCCCGTGTGTGGACACGCCCTGACGGGACATTTTTAATGCTCTTTGCTCCAGCGCAAGCGCCTGCCACTCGGGCTGAGGCACGCACAATGCAGCCGGGCCAAATGTCTCGGTCAAACCGTAAAGGTGAGTAATCTGAAAACCGATCTCCTCCGCTTTTCGAATCACACTGCTGGGGGGCGCTGCACCACCCAAAGCGAACTGGGTCGAACCGGACAGCTTCAGCTCCTGCCGCCCGAGCTCCTGCAGCAACATATTCATGACCACCGGCGCCCCGCACATATGAGTCACTCCGTAAGTCTCGATATGGCGATAAATGTTCATCGGGTCCACATCCCGGAGACAAACGTGGGTTCCGCCCACTGCCGTTATCGCCCAGGTGTAAGCCCAACCGTTGCAATGGAACATCGGAAGAGTCCACAGGTAGACCGTCTCAGGCGTCATTTGAAACACCATGGCGTTGGTCATCGCCGCCAGAAAAGCACCACGATGGTGGTAAACCACGCCTTTCGGATTGCCCGTGGTACCCGACGTGTAGTTCAGAGAAATAGCGTCCCACTCATCATCGGGACGTTGCCAACTGGCCTCCGCATCCCCCTCTGACAGAAGACTTTCATAATCCTGTTGCGCAAGCCCATCGCTCGCGCCTGCTTTACTCTCGATAGAAATCAGAAGCGGCGGCACGTCCAGCTCCGAGACCGCAGCACGCACCACATTCTCCCAATCTGTGTCATAGAACAGCACACGGGCCTCGCCATGCCCCAAAATAAAGGAGAGTGTTGCGGCATCCAGGCGAATATTAATCGTATTGATGACGGCACCCGCCATCGGCACAGAGTAGTGGGACTCAAGCATCTCGTGGCTGTTCGGGCTTAATACGGCGACCGTGTCTCCGGGGTTAACACCTTTGCGCCTCAGCGCATCGCTCATCTGGCAGCAACGCCAGTATAGCTCACCATAGGAAAGAACCAGGTCGACATCGATTACGGCCTGTTTATCCGGATACACGGTTGCTGAGCGTTGTAGCAACGTAAGTGGGGTCAGTGCTGAAAAATTAGCGAGTGTTCTATCGAATTTTTCGGACTTATTCATGTTTCATCGCTTCAGGTAGCTCGGATTATTTATTCCCAAACGAGCCTCCGTTAAAGTTCGTAGAACGTCACGCAGGGCCGGTTCTCTACCATCTAGCCGACGTTTACGAATCGCCTCGGCGAGAGATACTTCGCCTTCAACATTAGGATTCGGTTTAGATCGAGCCTCTAAAAATGTGCTAACAGCATGGTCTGCCTCCTCCACCTTGGCCTGCTCACTTTGCCCAAGCTCGCGTATTGCCATACTCATGACGTTAGCAATCATTAACGCTTCGTATTTTCGCGCGCCGGTGAGTTCTGGTGTCAGTGAGTTGAGCAGCACCTGGCGAGCTTCCATCAATAGGTCATGGTTGTTCGGTTGATTGATCACTGGCCGTCCTCCAGTTCTTGAATCTGAGTCAACAAATCAAACTCCATCTGAGCGACCATTCGACCCGTCAGCGCCAACTCTAACGAGCGTTGTTCGCCGGAGATGTGCCGACGTGCCTGTTGAAGCGCGATTATGGCCCAGCGCATGAGTGCCATCACCTCCCAATAACTAACGGCCGCCGAATCAATATCAGTGCCACCAGCTTCGCGGTAGCCGTCCAGAAAATCCCGCTTCTCACCGACTCCACCGGCTTCCCGCTCATTCGCACCAAACCGCCAACTTCGGCTGCAAAACCAACCAAGGTCCTCCGCTGGGTCACTCCAGGTGGCGAACTCCCAATCCAGGATAGCTGTCAGCTTTTCACCCGCCATCATGTAGTTTCCGGTTCGAAAATCGCAGTGACACAGCACCGTTGGACCCGGTTCGGGCGTGTTGTCTTCCAGCCAGTTTAGCGCCCACTCCAGAACGGGGTGCGGTTCCGCAATTTCCTGGAGGTGTCGCCGGTAAGTCGCTACACGGCTCAGCGCTGCATCGCCTTGATCAGGCAATGTCAGAAAATCCAGTGAACGCATTGGTGGTCGCACTGTATGTAATGTGGCAAGCTCTGCACCTAGCCGACGCACAATAATACAGCGCTGCTCAGCCGTTAAATCTGACTTAACCAATTGGCGTGGTGATGCGCTCCCGCTCGCCCGGGTCATGACGTAAAAAAGCTGCCCGCTGACATCAAGATCCTCGCAAAGCCAAAGCGGTTTCGGGACAGTAACACCCGCTTCAAACGCGGCTTCCAGCACCCGAAATTCCTCGGGTCTGGACAAGCTTTCCGCAATGCCTGAAGGGGCATCTTGTCGCACCACAAATTCCTGAAGACCTGATTGCATCCCACCTTCAATTTCCAGACTCAATCCAAAGTTGTCTTGAATGGCGCCTCCAGAGAGCTTATTAAACGCAATCACTTTGGCGCTCCGAGCACCAGATTGGTGAACAACAAACTGGCTAAAAACCTCCGCAAGCTCAGGCATAGGTTTACACTCCCCAGCGCCAGAAATCAGCGCGCTCAGCCAACAATGTTTTTGAGAACACCATCTTATGAATCTCGGATGCGCCATCAACCAGACGCGCTTGACGCGCATAACGATAAATCCATTCCAGCGGTGTGTCTTTGGAGTAGCCCCTCGCACCACACAATTGAATGGCGGTATCTACAGCCTTGTGTAGGGTATCGGCGACCGCCATTTTGGCCATAGAGACTTCTTTTCTGGCAAAGTCACCCTGGTCCAGCTTCCACGCAGCGTGCATGGTGAGTAGCCGACCGACTTGGATGTCCATAGCAGCCTCGCCCAAAAGCCATTGCACACCTTCGCGCTGACCCAGTGTCTGACCGAAGGATTCACGCGTATTGACATATTCGGTGGCGATTTCGAGGGAGCGTCGCGCCAAACCAAGCCAACGCATACAGTGTGTAAGCCGCGCAGTGCCCAGTCGAATCTGGGTAAGCTTCAGGCCATCGCCGACTTCCATCAGACGGTTCTCATCCGGAATTTCCAAGCCATCGAACCGGATTTCGCAGTGCCCACCATGTTCTTCCGGTCCCATGATAGGAATGCGCCGAACAATCTCCCACCCGGGATCATCCTTATGGAACATGAAGGCGGTTAAACCCTTTCGGGTGTCGTCTGAGGTTCGAGCAATCAGAATAAAATGAGAGGCTGCGGCAGCGCCCGTAATATAGTGTTTGTGCCCGTGGATAACCCACTTGTCACCCACACGCTTCGCGCTTGTCTGCATCATGCCGGGGTCTGAGCCGCAGCCGGGAGGTGGCTCCGTCATCGCAAATGCGGATCGCACCGTTCCCTCCACAATGGGCTTTAGCCAACGCTCCTTTTGCGCTTCAGTAGCCACCTTCGCCAATACCATCATGTTGCCATCATCGGGTGCCGCAGAATTGAACACCACTGGGCCAAAAATCGAGCGGTTCATTTCTTCATAACAGGCAGCCATGCCCGAGATATCAAGCCCTTTTCCACCAAGGTGCTCAGGAATTTGTAGGCACCATAGACCTTCCTGCTTTGCCTTGGTACGCATGATTTCCAGATGCTCAAGCGCAATGTTTTCATGTTCATCGTAGGCTTCTGGATTACTTTCCAGCGGCAACAGATTCTGTTCCACAAAGTCTCTTATCCGCGTTCGATAAGACTCGTTCTTAGCGTTGAGATTGAAATCCACAGGAAGAACCTCTTTATAGTGACGATTGCAGATGACCGCCATCCACCACAAGGGTGCTGCCGGTCATGTAGTTTGAGAGTTCCGATGCCAGAAGTAACAATGGGCCACACAGATCGCCTGGCTGCCCAAGGCGCCGCTGCGGAATGCGATGAATCATCTTCTGGCCCGGTTCGGTGGCAAAGAAGTCTCGATTCAGGTCAGTCTCTATATAACCAGGTGCCAACGCGTTGACCCGAATACCATAGCGAGCCCACTCCAGGGCCAGAACGCGAGTCAACTGCTCAACCCCTGCTTTAGCGACAGCATAAGGTGCAACATTACCCGCCGCACGATGCCCGAGAATGGAGGAAATCATGATGATGCTTCCGCGCCGGCCCTCGCCGGACAAGCGGCGGGCCGCCTCGGTAGCAACCAACCAACAGCCTTTAAGGTTCGTGTCGATAACGCTGTCCCAGTCGTCACCTGTGCAGTTCAGAGCTTTTTTGCTGATGGCCACACCAGCATTAGCCACTACCACATCAGGAATGCCAACTTTGGCAGCCATAACATCGAAGGCCTGTGTAACGCTGAGTTCATCACTGACATCCATTGGAACAATATGAATTCGATCGGAATGATCGGGAAATTCTGATTTGAGGCGTTTAAGAGCTTCATAACGTCGACCGCTAACGATGACGGTAGCGCCGGTATCAAGCAAACAGCTGGTGAAGCTTTGTCCCAACCCGCCTGCAGCGCCCGTGATAAGCGCGATCTTGCCATCAGTATGCAAAGGCCAGTTCGGGTTATCAGGATTTTTTTTATTAGAATTATTCATGTTTAAACCCCTCGTTCTAAAAATATAAACCGAGCGCTCGATTTATTCAAGAAAGTAAGCGAAAAATGTCGGGCCAGAATGGTTCGATGAGCGCTGGGATATTGCCTATCGTGAAGTCCCGAAACAGTTGAAAAGCTTAGGGTCTGCCGTGTTTCGGGTGGCAACTAGTGTTTGTCGAAGTTTTCCAGAAACCGATAACGCTCCGCGCGCGCTGTGCGCATTTCCGCTTCGCGATTGTTCGTTAGCACTTCCTGCACGTAGCTGATGTGTTCGCCTGCGCTGCGCCGGGCGTCGTTTGGCCGTGCTTCCATAATTGCTTGAAACAGCTCGCTGTGCTGGTTCACCAGGCGTTCGCGCGTTTCGCCGCGCAGCTCGTACATGCCGCCAATGTTTGTCACCACGTTGCGTTTGAGTAGGTCAAACAGGCCGCGCATGGTGTGCAGTAACACCATGTTGTGGCTGGCCTCGGCAATAGCCATGTGAAAGCGCGCGTCGGTAGCGCCTTCTTTTGAACGAGCCTCTTGGCTGTGGGTGCCATCGCTGTAACAGGCCTGAAGTTCATCAAAGGCTGCCTGCAAGTGTTGGCGGTCTACTTCGGTGGCGCGCAAGGCGGCGTAGTAGGCACAATCTGCTTCCAGGGTGTGGCGGAACTCCAGCAAATCCTGATGGGCCTCTGGGTGGCTTTCCAGCAGCACCAGTAAAGGGTCGCTAAAACTAGACCCCAGCTTGTTGCTGACGTAATTTCCACCGCCTTGACGGCTGACCAGCAGCCCTTTGGCCACCAGCTTCTGCACCGCTTCTCGCAGTGACGGCCGTGAAACCCCAAACTGCTCGGCCAGAGCCCGCTCTGCGGGCAGCCGTTCGCCGGGCTTCAGGGCGCCTTCCAGAATCATGCTTTCCAGCCGGTCCATAATCGTGTCAGATAGCCGGCGTTGGCGAATCTGTGGCAATTCCATCTTTGACACCTTTGGTAAGACCAATTCCTAAATCTAACAAGGTTTTGCCGTCTCCATCAATACCCCCGTACGACTACGTATACTAAGGTCTATTAAATTTCGTTTGACAGTGCACCTGATGTTTTTTTAACCTATCAGCGCTGGATTGTAAAGTGGTATGACCAATTTTAAGAGGCCCAGCTAATAACAAGTACAGGAACTCTTTTATGATGTTCAGCCAGTTCCAGTTTGGTGTTGCCACCAACCTTGGTTTGTCGACCGCGTTAATGGTGTCGATTCAGGCGATTGGTGCAGCTGCCGGTAAGATGACCGGCATAATTGCGTTGATTGCGGCCGATGTGCTGAACTTTACAGACCCACCGATGGCTCTTAATCTATTATCAGAAAGCTCTTTAATGTATTAGCAGAAGGCTCAATGCCATTGCATTGAAGGCACCCCCGCGTTGGCGGGGCGCATAGCCTGCAACCTAAACAGGACACGCCCAATGATTATTTCCGCTTCTACCGACTACCGCGCTGCGGCCAAACGCCGGCTTCCACCTTTTCTGTTTCATTACATCGACGGCGGCTCATACAACGAGCACACGCTTAAGCGCAACGTTGAAGACTTGTCAGGCATCGCCCTGCGCCAGCGGGTACTGAATGACATGACCCAGCTGGACCTGACCACCGAGCTGTTTGACGAAACCCTGTCAATGCCGGTAGCTCTGTCGCCGGTTGGTCTGACCGGCATGTACGCCCGCCGCGGTGAAGTTCAGGCCGCCCGCGCAGCTGCCAATCTGGGCGTGCCGTTTACCATGTCGACCGTGTCGGTGTGCCCGATTGAAGAAGTGGCCCCCGCCATCAGCCGGCCTATGTGGTTTCAGCTGTATGTGTTGAAAGATCGCGGTTTTATGCGCAACGCGCTGGAGCGGGCCAAAGCCGCCGGTGTAACAACCCTGGTGTTCACTGTCGACATGCCAGTGCCCGGCGCCCGCTACCGCGATGCCCACTCCGGTATGAGTGGGCCCTACGCGGCGCAACGTCGCATATTACAGGCGATAACCCATCCGCGCTGGGCGCTGGATGTAGGTGTGCTGGGCAAGCCTCATGACCTGGGCAACATTTCTGCTTACCGCGGCAGCGCCACCGGTCTGGGAGACTACATTGGCTGGCTCGGCGATAATTTTGACCCGTCCATCTGCTGGAAAGACCTGGAGTGGATTCGCGAATTCTGGGATGGCCCGATGGTCATCAAAGGCATATTAGACCCGGACGACGCCCGTGATGCCCGCAGCTTTGGCGCCGATGGCATTATTGTATCGAACCACGGTGGCCGCCAGCTCGACGGTGTGCCTTCTACTTGCCGTGCCTTGCCTGCCATTGCAGACGCAGTGAAAGGCGATGTGAAAATTCTGGTGGATTCAGGCATCCGCACCGGTCTGGATGTGTTGCGCATGTTGGCCCTGGGCGCCGACTGCACAATGATCGGGCGCGCCTACATTTATGCACTGGCGGCAGATGGCGAAGCGGGTGTGACGAATCTGCTGAAACTGATTGAAAGCGAAATGCGCGTAGCCATGGTGTTAACGGGCGCGCGAACCATTGCCGACATCAGCCCTGAATTGCTGGTTCGTGAATTAAAGAAGGCTGCTGAATAACGACGTATCAGCAGCCACAGACGAGTGCCTCTGGAGATACTATGAGCTTGCCCGCCGATTTTTTGAGTGCCGTGAATCAGCTGATTCCAGAGCAGCGCCGTTTTGACGATCCCCTGTCAACGCTGGCCTTCGGCACCGACGCCAGCTTTTACCGCTTGATTCCCAAGCTGGTGGTGCGGGTGAACGCCGAACACGAGGTTGTTGCGCTGCTTAAACTGGCGGGCAAGTATGGGGTACCGGTTACCTTTCGGGCTGCCGGTACCAGCTTGTCGGGCCAGGCCATCAGTGATTCGTTGCTGATTGTGCTGGGTGACGGCTGGAACCGTCGGGATATTCTGGATAACGGTGCCCGTATTCGCCTGCAACCGGGTGTGATTGGCGCCCAAGCTAACGCCGCTCTGGCGCCCCTGGGGCGCAAAATCGGGCCAGATCCGGCGTCTATTAACGCCTGCAAAATCGGCGGAATTGTGGCGAACAACGCCAGCGGCATGTGCTGCGGAACCGCACAAAACAGCTATAAAACCTTGAACGCTATGCGCCTGGTGCTGGCAGACGGCCAAGTGTTAGACAGCGAAGACCCCGCCAGTGTAGCCGCCTTCAGCAGCCGCCACAGCGAACTGCTGGAACAGTTGGGGCAATTAGGCCGGGACACCCGCGCCAACAGCCCGCTGGCGGAGCGCATTCGTCACAAATATCGGATGAAAAACACCACCGGCCTGTCGCTGAACGCACTGGTGGATTTCGACGACCCGCTGGATATTCTGACCCACCTGATGGTGGGTTCTGAAGGCACCCTGGGCTTCATTAGCTCGGTTACTTACGACACCGTGCCCGAGTACCCGCACAAAGCCACCACCCTGGTGGTGTTCGGCAATGTTGAAGACTGTTGCCGCGCCGTGCCGCTGTTGAAACAGCAGCCGGTGGATGCGGTGGAATTACTCGACCGGCGCAGTATACGATCGGTGGAAGACCAACCCGGCCTGCCAGCCTGGGTAAAAGCTCTGTCAGACGATGCCTGTGCCTTGCTGATTGAAACCCGTGCCGTCAGCCAGTGGCTGCTGCACGAACAGATAGAACAGATTCGCGGGGTGCTGGCGCCGTTCCACGTGGAACAACAGGTCGATTTCACCGAAGACGCCACCTTGTCTGGCCAGCTGTGGGCCATTCGCAAAGGCACATTCCCGGCTGTTGGCGCCGTGCGCCCCACGGGCACCACGGTGATTATTGAAGACGTGACCTTTCCCATCCCGCAGCAGGCGGAAGGCGTTAACCGACTGATCAAGCTGTTTGAAAAACACCGTTACCACGAAGCCATCCTGTTCGGCCACGCTCTGGAAGGTAACCTGCACTTTGTGTTCACCCAGAGTTTTGACGACCCGGCCCAGGTAGAACGTTATGCGGCGTTTATGGGCGATGTGGCTCAGCTGGTGGCCGTGGAGTTTGGCGGTTCGCTGAAAGCCGAACACGGCACAGGCCGAAATATGGCGCCGTTTGTGGAGCTGGAGTGGGGAGCCGATGCCTACCAGCTGATGTGGAAAATAAAGCGCCTGCTGGACCCACAGGGAATATTGAATCCAGACGTGGTTCTGTCTGAAGACCCCGGCATCCATCTGAAGAATCTCAAGCCCATGCCAGCGGCCAATGAGATTATCGATAAGTGCATTGAATGCGGTTTCTGCGAGCCGGTGTGCCCGTCTAACGGACTGAGCCTGAGCCCGCGCCAGCGCATTGTGATCTGGCGTGACATTCAGGCTAAAAAACGCGCGGGTGTAGACACCCGCGAGCTGGAAGAGGCTTACCAGTATCAAGGTATAGACACCTGCGCCGCCACGGGCCTGTGTGCCCAGCGCTGTCCGGTGGGTATTAACACCGGTGACCTGGTGCGCGAGTTGCGCGCCGACAAGGCGCATTACGATTCTCGCGCCGATTGGCTGGCCGCGCATTTTGCCACGGCCCTGAAGGGCACCCGATTGATGCTGAAAGCGGCCGACACCGCCAATCGATTGTTAGGAGCGCCACGGCTGCAGCGCTGGACCGAAGCCAGCAAAAAACTCAGCGGTGGTCGTGTACCGTCCTGGAACCCGGCCATGCCGCAACCGGTGCGCTGGGTTGAACATGCGAAGCCATCGGGAGCAACGGAAAAGCCGCGGGTGGTTTACCTGCCGGCGTGCGTGTCCCACGCCATGGGCCCGGCCCGTTCTGACAGCGAGCAGGCGCCGCTGCTGGAAAAAACCCGCCAGCTGCTGGAAAAAGCCGGCTACGAGGTTGTGTTCCCAGAGGCCATGGATTCGCTGTGCTGCGGACAGCCATTTGCGTCCAAAGGTTACCCACAGCAGGCGGATCGAAAACGCAGCGAAATGCTGGCGGCAGTAAAACGTGCCAGCCGCGACGGCCGCGACCCGATCTACTGCGACACCAGCCCCTGCACCCTGCGGTTGCTGCAACAACAAGATCACGGCCTGGATATTTACGATCCGGTGCGGTTTATTCGCAGCCATCTGTTCGATCGGCTCGAGTTTATGCCACAGAGCGAATCCGTGGCGGTACACGTTACCTGCAGCGCCCAGCATCTGGGGGAAGGGCAGGCACTGATCGATATCGCCCGTAAGTGCAGCACCCATGTTGTGGTGCCGGAAGACATACACTGCTGCGGCTTTGCCGGTGACAAGGGTTTCTCCACGCCGGAACTGAACGACCACGCTTTGCGCACCCTGCAGCCGGCGGTACAGCATTGCACCGAGGGTGTATCGACTAGCCGTACCTGTGAAATTGGTTTGAGCAGCCACAGCGGCGTGGATTATCACAGCTTGGTGTATCTGGTAGACCGGGTAACCCGGCCAGCCCAAGCCCTCGCCTGAAAGTTAACAGGCTGGCCCGTGCAGGAGTTGCTGTCGGCGCCTGGGGCCGGGCTATAAAATTGTCGGCTTTTCGAATTTATAAGCGTTATGGCGCCTTTATGAGTTGTATGTCGCCATACCAGGCGCTTGCTTGTTCGCCGGTGTTGTCGGAATCCGACATGATGGCAATGCCGATTATGGCCGGCGGTTCTTCCCCAAAAGCCTTGCGGTAGTCCGCCGTAATATCCCGCTCAAGGCTTACCCAATCACCGGCTTTTTCCGCGCCGCTGCTCACCGCCAACATTCGGGTTTTATCGGTGTAAGGGTTATTCACCCATTCGCCGATAGGCAGCCGGTTCGCCCAGATGTAGTTAATGGCATTACCCGGTAGTGTTTCTCCGAACATCACCTCCACCGCTTTGCGCTTTGCGCGCTCAAAAAAACCGGCGTTGTCGGGCTGAAACTCAAAAGCCACGTAAATGCGTGCCGGGTAGTCATCACCACTTTTGCTTCGGGCATCGCCCTTGGCAAACACATTCGACACCTTCCAGCGCCAGCGCAGAATCAACGAACTCTGAGGTTGCACGTTTAACCGCGCAATCAGTCCGGATGCGCTTCCAGCAGTGTCGGCTTTGACCACCTGCACGCCGTCCTCAACCAACAGTTGATAGCTGGAATGCTGATCTATATTGGGAAACTCCAGAGGCTCCCAGCCGTCGGTGATGCTTGTCATTTCAGAGAAACGGGGCAGGTGGGGGGCGCTCTCTTCTGATTGAGCAAGCGAGACTGAACTGAACACGAACAGCGGCAGTATTGAGAATGCCGAGAGTATGGAGAGCATCTTGTTCATGGGGTTATTCCCGTATATAGTGTTCGAGTTCTTGGTTTAATACCAGATATAGTGAGCTTCGATAATTTTTTAACGGCTTGCATCACTATAGCTGGTAACGGGAATCCGGTGAGACTCCGGAACTGACGCGCAGCGGTATTGGGGAACAAGTGTGGCACACAGACACTGGCAGTCGCCGGGAAGTCGCCACACAAGGCCGAACGAACAGACACACAGTTCACGCCCCTAAGTCCGAAGACCTGCCAAGAACGCATCACTGCACCTTCGCGACACAGGTGAGCAGCAACAGTTTCAGTAACAGCACTCTGGTCTACATGGCTTGGTGCGTGTTATTGCCCGATGGCATCTTCAGAGGTTGCCTCGGTTGTGACTGCCTGCGTACGCGAAGACAACGATTAAACGCGTATTCAGGATAACCCGCTATGTCTGCCCTCTCTAACGATCTGTCCAACAAACTACAGGCCGAAACCCTCGCTGCAAGCACCGCCACTGCGGCGTCGCTGCAAGTGATTAAGCGCAATGGCAACCTGGTCAATTTTACCCCTTCAAAAATCGGCGTTGCCGTCACCAAAGCGTTTCTGGCGGTGGAAGGCGACCAGGCGGCAGGCTCTGCCCGCATAAATGACGCCGTTCACAGGGTAACCGACCAGGTGGTACAGGCCATCAGCCGCCGCCTGAAAGCGGGCGGTAAAGTTCACATTGAAGACATTCAAGACCAGGTAGAACTGGCCCTGATGCGCGCCGAGGAACAGAAAGTGGCGCGGGCCTACGTTCTCTACCGTGAAGAGCACGCCCGCGAACGCGCCCTGCACGAGCCGGTAGAAGCTCACCCAACCCTGACCGTAAAACAAGCTGGCGGCCGCACCGTACCGCTAGACCTGGGCCTGATGAAACAGCAGGTCGACAACGCAGCCTTCGGGCTAGACGGCATTGACGCCGAATCCCTCGTGGAAGAATCCATACGCAACCTGTACAACGGCATCGACGAATCCGAGATGCTGTCGGCGCTGATTATGACCGCCCGCGGCCGCATAGAGCGCGAACCGGACTACAGCGCCGTAACCGCCCGTCTGCTGCTGGAACAGCTGCGGCTAGAAAGCGTAACCGCGCTGAAACTCGACACCTCTTTAAGCCTTGTCGACGTCTACCCGCAAGCCCTGAGCACCTTCATCAACGCCGGCATTCGTTACGAACTGCTGGACGAAGCCATGGCCGCTTTCGACATGGAACGCCTGGGCGCTGCATTGAAACCCGAGCGTGACCTAAAGTTTGGCTTTCTGGGTCTGCAGACTCTGTATGACCGGTACTTCCTGCACTGGAAAGAAGATCGGCTGGAACTGCCACAGGTCTTCTTCATGCGTGTGGCCATGGGCCTGTCCCTGCGTGAAGACGATCCCAACAGCCGCGCCATCGAGTTCTATGACCTGCTGTCATCCTTCGACTATATGTCGTCTACCCCCACATTGTTCAACAGCGGCACCCGCCATTCCCAGCTGTCGTCCTGCTACCTAACCACCGTGGGCGACGACCTGGAAGCCATCTACGGGTCGATTCGTGATAACGCCATGTTGTCAAAATGGGCCGGCGGTTTGGGTAACGACTGGACGCCGGTGCGGGCCATGGGTGCACGCATCAAAGGCACCAACGGCCAAAGCCAGGGCGTAGTGCCTTTCCTGAAAGTGGTGAACGACACCGCCGTTGCCGTGAACCAGGGCGGCAAGCGCAAAGGCGCGGTGTGTGCTTATCTGGAAAGTTGGCACCTGGACATCGAAGAATTTCTGGAACTGCGTAAAAACACCGGTGACGAACGCCGCCGCACCCACGACATGAACACCGCCAACTGGGTGCCAGATTTGCTGATCGAGCGCATGCGTCAAGATCGTGACTGGACCCTGTTCAGCCCCAACGACGTGCCCGATTTGCACGATTTATACGGCAACGCCTTCCGCGAGCGCTACCAGCACTACGAAGCCTTGGCGGCAGAAGGCAAAATCGAGCTGTTCAAAACCATCCCCGCCAAGCAGCTGTGGCGCAAAATGCTGACCGTGCTGTTTGAAACCGGCCACCCGTGGATAACCTTCAAAGACCCCTGCAACCTGCGCTCGCCGCAGCAACACAAAGGCGTGATACACAGCTCTAACCTTTGTACAGAAATCACCCTGAACACCAGCGCTGACGAAATCGCCGTGTGCAACCTGGGTTCGGTAAACCTGGCCGCCCACATCAATAACGGCGAGCTGGATGTAAAGCGCCTGGAGCGCACCGTGGACACCGCCGTGCGGATGCTAGATAACGTTATAGACATCAACTTTTACGCCGTACCCCAGGCGCGTAACTCCAACCTGAAACACCGCCCGGTGGGCCTGGGTTTGATGGGCTTCCAAGACGCGCTTTACGCTTTGCGCTTGTCATACACCAGCCCGCAAGCGGTCGAATTTGCCGATGTGGCGATGGAACAGCTGAGCTACTTCGCCATTCGTGCTTCTGCCCGGCTGGCGGCCGAACGCGGCGCTTATGAAAGCTACGAAGGTTCCCTGTGGAGCCAAAACATACTGCCCATCGATTCCATCGAACTGCTAAAAGCCGCCCGCCTTGAAGGCGACCTGAGCGTAAACACCGACAGCCGCCTGGACTGGGCGCCAGTGCGTGACCTGATTGCCAAGCACGGCATGCGCAACAGCAACGTGATGGCCATTGCGCCTACCGCCACCATTTCCAACATCGTGGGCGTGTCGCAATCCATCGAGCCGGCGTACCAGAACCTGTTCGTCAAATCGAACCTGTCTGGCGAATTCACCGTGGTGAATCCCTCGCTTGTGCATGACCTAAAGGCCGAAGGCCTGTGGGACAACGTGATGGTCAACGACCTGAAGTACTACGACGGCAGCGTGCAGCAAATCGAACGCATACCCACCGAACTGAAATCCCGCTACGCCACTGCGTTTGAAATAGACGCTCGCTGGCTGGTAGAAGCCGCATCACGCCGCCAAAAGTGGCTGGACCAGGGCCAAAGCCTGAACCTGTACATGGCCCAGCCCAGCGGTAAAAAACTGGACGAACTCTACCAACTGGCCTGGGAACGCGGCCTGAAAACCACCTACTACCTGCGATCCCTGGGTGCCACCGGTGCCAACGAACAAGCCGCCTCAGTAGCCGCACCCCAGCCCCAAGTGTGCAGTATCGAAGAACCAGACTGCGAGGCCTGCCAGTAAGCCCAGCGCCCGAACTCCGGGGACAGACTTCAAGTCTGTCCCCTTACTCCCAACTCCCAAACTTCGGGGACAGACTTCAAGTCTGTCCCCGTATTCAAAGGAAAAAAACCATGTTGAACTGGGACGAAGACAAAAAACCCGAAAGTAAGATTGCTCTAGACAGCAGCGTGGCTCCGGTAAACGTTGACGACAAACGCGTGATCAACGGCAAAACCGACATAAACCAGCTAGCCCCGTTCAAGTACCCCTGGGCCTGGGAATACTTCATGAACGCCAATAAAAACCACTGGACGCCGCTAGACGTGAACATGTCGCAAGACGTTCACGACTACCACCACCGCCTGAACCCGGCGGAAAAGCACGTGTTTGAAAACGTGCTGGCCTACCTGACCACCTCCGACATACTGGCCATGCGCAACATTGGCCTGGCCGTGATGGAAAAAATGACCGCGCCCGAGCTGCAGATTTACCAGGCGCGCCAGGTTTACGAAGAAGCCGTGCACACCTGGACATACCAGCACTGCATTGAAACCCTGAACCTCGACCAGGGCGAAATTTACAACCGCTACCGCGTCGTGCCGCAAATCAACGGCAAAATCCAGATGGCCAACCGCCGCCTGAACGCCGCCATGCGCTCCGACATCAACCTGCGCAACAAAGACGACCTGCAAGAATTCATCATGTCGTATTTGTTCTTTGCCGCCGTGTTTGAAGGCTGCTGGTTCTACAACGGCTTCAGCCCCATCTTCGCCCTGCAACGCCGCGGCCTGATGCGCGGCACCGGGGAACAGTTCCAATACATCCTGCGCGACGAAGCCATGCACTTCTCCTTTGGCCTGAAAGTGGTTAACCAGATTCTTGAAGAAGAGAACATCAGCTTCGACCCCAAAGCCGTGCGCGACATGTGGGACGAATCTGAAGCCGCCGAAAGGGCCTACGCCAACTACATCCTGCGCGACCCCATCCTGGGCTACTCCGCGGAATACCACATCGAACAGTTCCGCTTCGTAGCCAACCGCCGTGCCCGCACCGTAAACCTGCCCGAGCCCTTCCCGGGTGCCAAAAACGTATCACCCTGGCTGGAAGAACAAGCCACCATGCGCAAAGAAAAGAACTTCTTTGAAACGCGAGTGATTGAATACCAGACGGGTGCCCAGTTGGAGTGGTAAGGCGTACCAAGGAAACTACTAAGGGGACAGATTTCCTTAACGCGGGGACAGAGTTCCTTAACGCGGGGACAGATTTCAAATCTGTCCCCTATTGATTTACAAAGGTTAAGCCGCAAAGACCCAGAGCACGACTGACCACTTAACCCAAAGGGCTACGAACGCCTGCAAAACCCTGCCCAAGCACATGGGTGTAGATCTGGGTGGTACGTAAGTCTGCATGGCCGAGCAGGTCCTGAACTGTGCGGATATCGTTACCGCGCTTTAGGAGCTCGGTGGCGAAGGAGTGCCGGAAAGTGTGGCAGCCTGCGGGTTTGCCAATGCCGGTTGTTGAAACGGCCACCTTTACCGCTTTCTGGACAGAACTGGTGTGAATGTGATGGCGAACCACCTTTCCGAAGTCGTTTTTAGTCAGGCTTTGCGAAGTAAACAACCATTGCCAGTCCAGTGACATATCCGCTTTGGGATACTTGCGGGCAAGTGCAAATGGAAGGCTTACCGGTGTTTGAAGAGTAAGGTCTTTTTCTTTCCATGATTTCTGAACAGAACCGATTTGCCTTTGCAGCTCCGAAATCAGCGTGCCCGGCATAAGGGTTGTTCTGTCTTTTGCGCCTTTGCCGTCCCGAACAATGATGACCTGGTTACTGAAATCAATATCCTTTACCCGCAAACGGCATGCTTCGGTTACTCGCAAGCCGGAACCGTACATCAGCGATGCTAAAAGACGATAAGGCCCTTTGAGGTTTTCGATAATCGCCATAGCTTCGTCATGGGAGAGCACAACGGGCAGGCGCTTTGGCGTAAAGAAACACCAAGGCGTTCAAAGCCTGGGCTTGAGTGGCGGCTGCTACGTTACGTGTAACCGCTAGCCAGGTCAGAAACTCATTCACCTCTTTGGGACCCATATCCCTGGGATGTTTCATCTGGTGAAAACGGATGAAAAAGCGAATCCAGTACCAATAGGATTTTTCCGTCCGAATACTGTAACGATTAACCCGAATGACCGCGCGAACCTGATCACGAAGGCGCGGTTGAGGTTGTATGCCGTCCATGTTGGCGTACCTCTTTCTGTTGCTGTATATATGTACAGTATTATTGTGTGTGTGAAATCAAGAAGTCAAGCGATTACGTGGTGAATTAGCCACAACTAAGCTAACCTGTTGTTAAAATTGGGACTTGAGACCGTGAACTATGATGAAGAAGTGGCACTATCGGGAACGCACTTTTTCACAGTATCGCGGAAAGCGGTCTAGTTGCTGTTAGCATAAAAATACAAATCGAGTATGGCTATATGCCCATACTACCGTTATAATTTCCCTATGAATAAATCAAACTTTGAGTGGGATGAGGCGAAAAACCTCGAAAATCAAGAAAAGCATGGCGTA
>Ga0307937_1000112_pt1 | contig 54568 bp, 43 predicted proteins | sample OrgLakmetagenom3_FD_201814 | JGI IMG/M metagenome (GOLD analysis project Ga0307937, IMG submission 201814) | Saline water microbial communities from Organic Lake, Antarctica - #3 | ecosystem: Environmental > Aquatic > Non-marine Saline and Alkaline > Saline | place: Antarctica: Organic Lake...
TCTTTGGAGCAATATTTTTCACTTTCAAAATGGAATTCATCCAATTTAGAGGAGTAAAGCATGCTATTGATTTACTGCGTGGTAGATACGATGATCCATCAAAGGACCACGGAGAGGTAACGCATTTTCAGGCGCTTGTAACGGCTCTTTCTGCAACGGTAGGTTTAGGAAATATTGCTGGTGTTGCAATTGCAATTAGTATGGGTGGACCAGGTGCTACCTTTTGGATGATATTAGCTGGGTTGATAGGTATGGCTTCGAAATTTGTCGAGTGTACTTTAGGTGTAAAATACCGACATATGAAAGAAGACGGAGAGGTTTTTGGTGGGCCTATGTATTACTTGAGTCGCGGTCTAGCAAAGCGAGGGCCAGGCTTTAAACAGTTAGGTAAAGTTTTAGCAATTATTTTTGCAGTTCTTTGTGTCGGTGGTTCTCTTGGTGGTGGAAATATGTTCCAAGTTAATCAAGCATTTAATCAATTATCTGAAATTCCAGGTTGGGAAGGCTTCTCCTCTTATGGATTGTATTTCGGTATCGGAATGGCAATTCTTGTAGGAATTGTAATTGTTGGTGGAATCAAAAGTATAGCGAGTGTAACAGATAAAATTGTTCCTGCTATGGTAGGTATTTATGTTGTCTCTGCATTGGTGATTATAGGATTTAATTACGATAATTTAGGCCACGGTTTTAATACCATTATTACTGGTGCATTTAGCCCAGATGCAATGTATGGTGGTTTTATTGGAGTTCTTATTATAGGATTTCAACGTGCAGCATTCTCAAATGAGGCGGGAGTTGGTTCCGCACCAATCGCGCACGCAGCTGCTAAAACTGACGAGCCAATTAGTGAAGGTATTGTTGCTATTTTAGAGCCATTCATCGATACAGTAGTCGTTTGTACAATGACTGCCTTGGTAATTATCTTTACCGGTTATGCACAGGACCCAGAAGGGCTTGAAGGATCAGCCTTAACATCAGCAGCTTTCTCTTCATCTTTAGGTGATTGGTCATTATATGTGCTTTCTTTCGCAGTTGTGTTGTTTGCATTCTCAACTATGATTTCATGGTCTTACTACGGTTTAAAGGCTTGGACTTATATTTTTGGTGAAACAAAAATAGCTGGATTAATTTATAAATTTATATTCTTAGTATTTGTGGTTATAGGAGCTTCTGTCGGATTAGGAGCTGTAATTGATTTTTCAGATTTAATGATTCTCGGTATGGCATTCCCAAATATCCTGGGACTTTTAATAATGTCTGGAGAAGTAAAAAGAGACTTGAAAGATTACTTTATTAGAATTAAATCAGGCGCAATTAAGCGATTTAAATAGAAGGGTTGACGAAAAAAAACTGGGACAGTGATTGGATTCATTTTTCTAAACGAGCCCGCAGAGGGGTTTTCGTTCTGATAATTATATTTATAGCTGTTGCAGTTAGTCCTAGAATTTATTACAACTATTTTTATACCCCTCCCCAGTACGATATTCTAGTCCGATCTATAATAGCAGAGGGTATTGAAAAAGATTCGGTTTACGGCAAAGATGAAATAGGAAGCCGTTACAATCAGCCTTCAGTATTATTTAATCCAAACGATTATTTGCTGGAGGAATGGATGGCAACTGGTTTGTCAGAAAAACAATCGGCCTCTATTCTGAAATACCTAGCTACCGGTGCTGTTTTGAAAGTGAAGTCTGACCTTAAGAAACTTTATGTCGTAGACGAAGAGCTCTACAATTTATTAGCGCCTAAAATAGCTCTTCCTGATTCAATAGAAAAGTCTAAAAAAGAGTCTTATTCAAAAAAATCATTCGTAAAAGTTGATAGACCAATAGAACAAAACCAAGAAGAAACTGTTAACGATAGGAAAGACAGCTTAAAGCCAGTTTCTATAAATACAGCTTCGGCTTGGGACTTAAAGAAGATTCCAGGGATTGGTCCTTATTTTGCTAAAGAAATAATTAAAATACGTGAGTCTTACGGAGGAATTATAGCTTATGAACAACTCTTTGATGTTTATTTAATGGATGAAGAAAAAATAGAAGTCATAAAGCCATTTTTGATTATTGATGAAAGTGAAATTAGAAAAATAGATATTAACTCTGCTTCAGAAAAACAATTGCGAAATCATCCATTGATTAGTTATGATATGGCAAAATCAATTGTTTTTTTTAGAGAAAATCACCGTGTTTATAAAAGGATTGATGAGGTACTTTTATCTCCTTATATAGACGGAGAGAAATATAAGGATTTAAAACCTTATTTAAAGTTAGATTAGATATATATTATGCCGTAAATTGGAATGAACTACTTTTTGTCCCGAATATTTTTAAAAATAAGGTTAAGTTCAAACGGGTTTACACTTTATTTTTTTTTTAAAATGTTACCATGGCGCTAGTAATAAAACCAAATGGACTCAAAACGAACTGAAATAGTTTGATTGGGATTAATATAGCGAATAGAAATATGCTATATTTGCAATTTGAAATAACGATAAGTGATAGAATTTAAATTATATAAAAATGAACTTTGATCTAAACGAGAATCAGATAATGATTCAGCAAATGGTGAGAGATTTTGCCGAAAAAGAAATTAAACCACATCTTTTAGAATGGGATGAAAAAGAATTTTTCCCTGTTGATGTGATGAAAAAATTGGGAGACTTAGGTCTTCTAGGTATTTATATTCCAGAAGAATATGGTGGAAGTGGCTTTACTTATGATGAGTATGTAACAGCACTAATTGAATTAGGTAAAGTTTGTGGTGGAGTAGGTTTATCTGTAGCTGCACACAATTCTTTATGTACGGGACATATTTATTACCATGGATCAGAAGAACAAAAGAAAAGATTTTTACCAAAATTATCTAGTGGTGAGTTTATTGGAGCATGGGGGTTAACAGAGCCAAATACAGGTTCTGATGCCATGAGAATGAAAACTACTGCAGTTAAAGATGGTGACGATTGGATAATAAATGGAGCAAAAAACTGGATTACTCATGGTCTTTCAGGTGATGTTTCAGTTGTTTTAGTTCGAACTGGTGAATTACTAGATAGTAAGGGTATTTCAGCATTTATTGTAGAAAAAGGTACACCAGGTTTTTCTGCGGTAAAAATTAAAGACAAATTAGGGGTTAGAGCAAGTGAAACTGCAGAACTTATTTTTGATAATGTGCGTGTTCCAAATGCAAATTTAATAGGAGAAGTTGGGGCAGGATTTGCTCAAGCAATGCAAATTCTTGACGGCGGACGTATTTCTATTGCAGCTTTAAGTTGTGGTATAGCTCGAGGAGCATATGAAGCTTCAGTAAAATATGCTAAGGAACGTGAGCAATTCGGTAAACCAATCGCGCATTTCCAAGGTATTAGCTTTAAATTGGCAGATATGGCAACAAATGTAAAAGCGGCGGAGCTATTAACTTTTAATGCTGCTGCTCTTAAAAATAAAGGTTCTAAAATGACTGAAGAAGGAGCTTATGCAAAATATTTTGCCAGTGAAACTTCTGTGATGTGCGGTAACGAAGCGGTACAAATTATGGGTGGATATGGTTACACTAGAGAGTATCCTGCAGAGAAGTTTTTACGTGATGCAAAGTTGATGACCATTGGTGAAGGAACCTCTGAAATTCAAAAAGTTGTTATTTCAAGAGAAATTTTGAAATAAGTATTGTTCATAAGGTTTATCTTATTATCTTTGCCAACCTGTTTGTAGAATTAGAAAACGAAATTAATTATAGAATATGTTAGTAGTACCTGTGAAAGAAGGAGAGAACATAGAAAGAGCTCTCAAGAAGTATAAGAAGAAGTTTGAAAAAACTGGACGTATGCGCGAAATCCGTAGACGTAAAGAATTTGTAAAGCCATCTATCTTAGATCGTCAACAAAGAATCAAAGCGGCTTACAAACAACGTTTGCAGTCTAAAGATATATAAAATATTCTTTCAAAGAATACGTTAAGGAGTCTATATAGACTCCTTTTTTTTATGCTTGAACAATTTCTAACATATCTTAATACAGAGAAAAGGGTATCGGATCATACCAGTACCGCTTATAAAAATGATATTCAATCTTTTTTAAAATTTGTCGTAGTAGATTCAGAGGAGGATTTAATAGAGTTGACCTACCAAAACATAAGAGGCTGGATTGTTGAGTTGATTAATAATAATAATTCTAACAAAACAGTCAATAGAAAACTTTCGTCCTTGCGTACCTTTTTTAAGTGGGCCCAAAAGCATCAGATTATTAAAATTAATCCAATGCTGAAAATAAGAGGTCCAAAACAGGAGAAAAGACTCCCTGAGTTTGTAAAGGAAGAGGATATTGAAATGGAAAATCTGGATGCATTGTTTCCAAAAGGATTTTCAGGTTTACGAGATAGGTTAATTATTGAGGTATTTTATCAAACTGGAATTCGATTATCAGAACTTATCGAGTTAAAGCAAGTAGATTTTGATAATGAGAAAATTAAAGTTCTAGGTAAGAGAAATAAAGAACGTATGATTCCATTAACAGCGTTGCTTTCTCAACAAATAGAAGATTATTTAAATTCTCCCGTATACCAGGACGCGAATATTGAATATATTTTTATTACTGATAAAGGAAATAAGGTGTATCCTAAATTCGTATATAGAAAAGTGAATTACTACCTTTCTATGCTTACGAATTTATCCAAACGTAGTCCACATGTTTTAAGACATACTTTCGCAACACATATGTTGAATAACGGAGCGGGTCTTGAAACTTTAAAAGAGATTTTAGGGCATGCCAATTTGAGTGCAACGCAAATCTACACCCACAATTCTTTCGATCAGATTTCCAGAATATACAGACAATCCCATCCTAGAGGAGGTAAGGATTAGACGGTACCAACTGAGGGGGCTTCCATAATTTTTGTTGTTGAATAAAAATAAATTACAAATATTTACGGTCTCTTTTCTGAATCAAATCCTTTGTAAAACAATGTGTTAAGTGATTTAATGCCCTGTCGGTTGGGATAGAAGAATAAAAAAATGAAAAATATTTTAAAAAAACGTTTGCCAGAGTTTATTTATTTCATACATTTGCATCCCCGAACGAGTTGATAAAACGAGTTAGGGAGTTCTTTAAAAGGTTATTATTTACCAACAAAAGTGCCGATGTAGCTCAGCTGGCTAGAGCAGCTGATTTGTAATCAGCAGGTCGGGGGTTCGAGTCCCTCCATCGGCTCATAGACTTTTTATTGGGGGGATACTCAAGCGGCCAACGAGGACAGACTGTAAATCTGTTGGTTTTTACCTTCGAAGGTTCGAATCCTTCTCCCCCCACAGTAAGGTTTTACTTTTATAATTTAAGCGGGAGTAGCTCAGTTGGTAGAGCGTCAGCCTTCCAAGCTGAGGGTCGCGAGTTCGAGTCTCGTCTCCCGCTCAAAATAACTTTTTTTAAGCTCGCTGCCGATGTAGCTCAGGGGTAGAGTGCTTCCTTGGTAAGGAAGAGGTCACGAGTTCAATTCTCGTCATTGGCTCGAAATTACTTAGAAAAGTCACTCATAATTATGGGTGAATTTTTTTGTATGTAGGAAAAAGGTTTTAAATAGTATATTAACAAGTAACAAATAAAAAATGGCTAAGGAAACATTTAATCGTTCCAAACCACACTTAAACATTGGAACAATCGGTCACGTCGATCACGGAAAGACAACTTTAACTGCTGCTATCGCTGCGGTTTTGTCAGCAAAAGGTTTTTGCGAAGTTCGTAGTTTTGACTCTATCGATAACGCTCCTGAAGAAAAGGAACGTGGTATTACAATCAATACATCTCACATTGAGTATGAAACTGAAAATCGTCACTACGCACACGTAGATTGTCCAGGTCACGCCGACTATGTTAAGAACATGGTAACAGGTGCTGCCCAAATGGATGGTGCGATTTTAGTTGTTGCTGCAACAGATGGGCCAATGCCACAAACACGTGAACACATTCTTTTAGGACGCCAGGTTGGAGTTCCAAGAATTGTTGTTTTCATGAACAAAGTGGATTTGGTAGATGACGAAGAATTATTAGAATTGGTTGAGCTTGAGATAAGAGAGCTTTTATCTTTCTATGATTATGATGGTGATAACACACCTGTAATTCAAGGTTCTGCTTTAGGAGCACTTAACGGTGATGAGAAGTGGAGTGAAAAAGTATTAGAGCTTATGGAAGCTGTTGATACTTGGATTGTATTACCTCCTCGTGAGATAGACAAACCATTCTTGATGCCTGTTGAGGATGTATTCTCAATCACTGGTCGTGGTACTGTTGCAACTGGTCGTATTGAAACTGGTGTTATCAACTCTGGTGAAGAAGTTGATATCCTAGGAATGGGTGATGAGAAACTAAAATCTGTAGTTACGGGAGTTGAAATGTTCCGTAAGATATTAGATAGAGGTGAAGCTGGTGATAATGTTGGACTTCTTTTAAGAGGAATCGACAAATCAGTTATTCGTCGTGGTATGGTGATTTGTAAGCCAAAATCGACAACTCCTCACGCAAAATTCAAAGCAGAGATATACGTTCTTAAGAAAGAAGAAGGTGGACGTCACACTCCATTCCATAACCGTTACCGTCCACAGTTTTACTTCCGTACAACTGATGTGACTGGTGAGATTCACTTAGGTGAAGATCGCGATATGGTTATGCCTGGTGATAACGTTACAATTACAGTGGACTTAATCGTTCCTATTGCCATGAACAAAGGACTTCGTTTTGCAATCCGTGAGGGTGGTAGAACTGTAGGTGCTGGTCAGGTAACAGAGATTTTAGATCAAGCATAAAATAAACTAGAGGAAGGGGAGTTTTAAAGACTCCCCTTTTCCACTACGGGCGTAGCTCAGTTGGTAGAGTACTGGTCTCCAAAACCATTGGTCGTGGGTTCGAACCCTACCGCCCGTGCAAATAAGAAAGAAATTGGCAAATATTGTAGAATATATTCAGGACACATATCATGAGTTAGCTCACAAAGTGAGTTGGCCTACATGGACAGAGTTACAGAACAATACTATCATTGTAGTGATTAGTTCTGTCATATTTTCATTACTTATATTTGTAATGGATTTTATATTTGGAATAAATCCTTCAAATTATTTCTGGAAAGGAATACTTGGGTTGATTTATCCATAATTAATAATACTGATACGTTTTAACGGAATTACTGTGGAAGAAGTTAAAAAAAGATGGTACGTTCTTCGCGCGATTAGCGGAAAAGAGAACATGGTTAAGGAATACCTTGAGATGGAAATAAATCGACATAAGTTGAATGATTTCTTTGGACAGATTCTGATACCTACGGAAAAAGTTTTTCAAATTAGAAATGGTAAGAAAATTTCTAAGGAAAAAACCTTTTTACCTGGTTATGTTCTTGTTGAGGTAGCTCTTGTGGGCGAAGTACCGCATGTTATAAAGGGTGTTCCAAATGTGATTGGTTTCCTAGGTGCTGAAAAGCACGGAGATCCACTTCCAATGAGGAAAGCTGAAGTTAATCGTATCCTTGGAAAAGTAGATGAAATGTCTGAAAACGAGGAGGAAATGAAAATTCCTTTCGTTATCGGTGAGTCTGTTAAGGTAGTAGATGGTCCATTCAATAATTTTAATGGTACTATTGAAGAGATTAATGAAGATAAGAAGAAATTAAAAGTTATGGTAAAAATATTCGGTCGAAAAAACTTGGTTGAATTGAGCTATATGCAAGTAGATAAAGAGAATTAATAAGTGTTTTTAACCAGTAGGAGTGGTGGTGATGATTAAAGCTTCCCATCTATACGATCACGTTAGAACTACACAAACTAAATATAAATGGCTAAAGAAGTAGCAGGTTTGATCAAATTACAGATCAAAGGTGGTGCAGCAAATCCTTCTCCGCCCGTTGGTCCCGCACTTGGTGCAAAAGGGGTTAACATCATGGAGTTCTGTAAGCAGTTTAACTCAAGAACACAAGAAAAGGCTGGAAAAGTATTACCTGTTGTAATCACTGTCTATGGTGATAAATCATTTGATTTTATTATCAAAACTCCACCAGCAGCAGTTCAATTATTAGAAGCAACTAAGCTTAAAAAAGGTTCTCCTGAGCCAAACCGTGTAAAAGTGGCGAGTGTTTCTTGGGAACAAATTAAAGTAATTGCAGAAGATAAAATGGCTGATTTAAACTGTTTTACAATAGAATCAGGTATGAAGATGGTTGCTGGAACAGCAAGAAGTATGGGAATCACCGTAAAAGGGGCATTTCCTCAAAACTAAAAAACATTAATCATGGGACGTATTTCTAAAAAAAGAAAAGAAGCGCTATCAAAGTATGACTTTGATAAAACGTATTCGTTGACTGAAGCGTGTGATTTAGTAAAGGAAATCACCAATACAAAATTCGATGCTTCTGTTGACATCAGTGTGCGTCTAGGAGTTGATCCTAGAAAAGCAAATCAGATGGTAAGAGGGACTGTAGCATTACCTCACGGAACTGGAAAGGATATTAAAGTACTTGTACTTTGTACTCCAGACAAAGAAGAAGAGGCAACTATTTCAGGAGCTGATTACGCTGGATTAGACGAGTACATTGAGAAAATTAAAGGGGGTTGGACAGATATCGATGTGATAATCACCATGCCTTCTGTAATGGGTAAAGTAGGTGCTCTAGGTCGTATTTTAGGGCCAAGAGGTTTAATGCCTAACCCAAAAACTGGTACTGTAACAATGGATGTAGCGAAAGCTGTTCGAGAAGTTAAAGCTGGTAAGATTGATTTTCGTGTAGATAAATTCGGTATTGTGCATACTAATATTGCCAAAGCATCTTTTGATGGTGGTAAAATTAAAGAAAATGCATATGAATTATTAAACACGTTAATCAAGATGAAGCCATCTGCAGCTAAAGGAACATACATCAGAAGTATATACATGAGTTCTACAATGAGCCCAAGTATTCAAATTGACGCTAAATCTGTTGTCGCTTAAAATTTTTAAATATGAATAGAGAAGAAAAAGCGCAGTACATTGATGAATTAACAGCAGAACTTAATGAAGCAGGTGTTTTTTACCTAGCTGATACATCTCAGTTGTCTGTAACTAAAATCAACGATTTAAGAGCTAGATGTTTTAAAAACAACGTTAGTCTAAGAGTAATTAAGAACACTCTTCTTGCAAAAGCTATCGAACGTATTGAAGACAGAGACCTTAGTGAATTGATACAGGTATTATCAGGTCCAACTGCGATTATGTATGCTGAAGTAGGTAATGCACCTGCCAAAATCATCAAAGATTTCCGCAAGAAAAGCGATAGACCAATCCTTAAAGCAGCTTATGTTCAAGAATCTATATACATTGGAGATGAGAATCTTGATGCATTAGTAGAAATAAAAAGCAAGGACGAACTTGTCGGTGAAATTATCTCATTGTTACAAAGCCCAGCGAAGAATGTTGTTTCTGGACTTAAAGGGCAAGGTGGTAAGATTGTTGGAATCCTTAAAACACTCTCAGAGAGAGCGTAATTATTATAAATTATTATTGAATCTTTTTTAAATAAAATAAAATGGCTGAATTAAAAGACATCGCTGAAACATTAGTTAATCTTACTGTAAAAGAAGTTAACGAATTAGCAACTATCCTTAAAGATGAGTACGGTATCGAACCTGCTGCTGCTGCTGTTGCAGTTGCTGGAGGAGGTGCTGCTGCAGAAGATGCAGAAGAACAAACTGAGTTTGACGTAATCCTTACAGCTGCCGGAGGTAGTAAATTGGCTGTAGTTAAATTGGTTAAAGAACTTACTGGTCTTGGTTTGAAAGAAGCAAAACAACTAGTTGACAGTGCTCCATCTCCAGTTAAAGAAGGAGTAGCAAAAGACGAAGCTGATAGCTTAAAATCTTCTTTAGAAGAGGCAGGAGCTGAAGTTGAAGTTAAGTAGTAACTATACTTATTATGCAGTGCAGGCATCCTCGATTTTCGGGATGACTTGTGCTGTTTTTATGCATTTATACGCATCGGGTTCTTTTTTTCTAACAAAATTTCGTAGTCTTGGCAACATCAAATAATATCGCTACAAGAATTAATTTCGCTTCTAGCAAAAGTGTTTTTGAATATCCTGACTTTTTGGATGTTCAACTAAAATCGTTCCGTCAGTTTTTTCAACTTGAAACAACTCCTGAGAACCGTGAAAAGGAAGGTCTATTTAAAGTTTTTTCTGAAAACTTTCCTATAACTGATACAAGAAATCAATTTGTCCTTGAATTTTTGGACTACTTCATTGATCCGCCTCGCTATTCTATAGAAGAGTGTATTGAACGTGGATTGACGTATAGTGTCCCGCTTAAGGCGAAATTGAAGCTTTATTGTACTGATCCAGAACATGAGGATTTTGAAACTATAGTTCAAGATGTTTATTTAGGTACCATTCCTTACATGACACCGAAAGGGTCTTTCGTAGTGAATGGAGCTGAGCGTGTTATTGTATCTCAGTTGCACCGTTCGCCTGGTGTTTTCTTTGGTCAATCTAGACACGCAAACGGTACTAAACTTTACTCTGCAAGAATTATCCCTTTTAAGGGTTCTTGGATAGAGTTCGCAACAGACATCAATAATGTCATGTATGCATATATCGATCGTAAGAAAAAGCTTCCTGTAACAACATTGTTCAGAGCTATTGGATACGAAAGCGATAAAGATATTTTAGAGATTTTTGATTTAGCAGATGAGATCAAAGCGACTAAAACAAACTTAAAGAAAGTTTTAGGTCGTAAACTTGCTGCTAGAGTTTTAAAATCTTGGATTGAAGATTTCGTTGATGAGGATACTGGTGAAGTAGTATCAATCGAAAGGAACGAAGTTATTTTAGATCGTGATATTGTTCTTGATAAAGACAATATTGAAGACATAATTGAAGCAGGTACGAAAACAATTATCCTACATAAGGAAGATGTTAATTCTGCTGATTTTACTATTATATACAATACCCTTCAAAAAGATACAGCTAATTCTGAAAAAGAAGCGGTTGAGGTCATCTATAGACAATTACGTAATGCTGAGCCACCAGATATCGAAACCGCACGTAGTGTATTCGATAAATTGTTCTTCTCAGACACCCGTTATGATCTTGGTGAAGTAGGTCGTTTTAGAATTAATAAAAAGCTTAAAATTTCAGATGATGAAGAGTCTAGAGTTTTAACTAAAAGTGATATAATTAAAATCATCAAATATCTGATTGAGTTGATTAACTCAAAAGCAGAGGTTGATGATATTGACCACCTTTCTAATCGTCGTGTTAGAACGGTTGGTGAACAGTTGTTCTCTCAATTTGGCGTAGGACTTGCCCGTATGGCACGTACAATTCGCGAAAGAATGAATGTAAGAGATAATGAGGTGTTTACACCTATTGACTTGATTAATGCGAAGACACTTTCGTCAGTAATTAATTCGTTTTTTGGAACAAACCAGTTGTCTCAGTTCATGGATCAAACCAATCCACTTTCTGAAGTTACCCATAAAAGACGTTTCTCTGCACTTGGACCTGGTGGACTTTCAAGAGAACGTGCTGGATTTGAGGTGCGTGATGTTCACTATACGCACTATGGTCGTCTTTGTACGATTGAAACACCAGAGGGCCCAAATATTGGTTTGATTTCTTCTCTTTGTGTATTTGCGAAAGTGAATAAACTTGGATTTATTGAAACTCCTTATCGAAAGGTTATAAATGGTAAAGTTCAATTAAACGAAGAGCCTATTTATTTATCAGCTGAAGAAGAGGATTCAATGATGATTGCGCAAGCAAACGCTCCTTTGAATGACGCAGGTGAATTTATTGGTGATGTTGTTAAAGCACGTGAAGAAGGAGATTTCCCAGTTGTTGAACCAAGTCAAATTAATTTGATGGACGTTGGAGCGAATCAAATTGCTTCTATTGCGGCTTCCTCTATTCCATTCTTGGAACATGATGATGCCAATCGTGCTTTGATGGGATCAAACATGCAGCGTCAAGCACTTCCACTACTGAAACCTGAATCTCCAATTGTTGGAACAGGAATCGAACGTTTGGTAGCCCGTGACTCTCGTGTTTTAATAAATGCTGAAGGAAACGGTGTCGTAGAATATGTTGATGCCAATGAAATAGTAATTAAGTACGACCTTTCTAAAGAAGATGAAATTGTTTCTTTCGATGGTAGTACAAAAAGATATAGCTTAACAAAATTTAAGAAGACTAACCAAGGTTCAACAATGAATTTGAAACCTATCGTAAAGAAAGGTGATATCGTTGAAGAAGGTCAAGTACTTTGCGAAGGTTATGCAACGCAACAAGGTGAACTTGCTCTAGGGCAAAATATGAAAGTAGCTTTCATGCCGTGGAAAGGATTTAACTTTGAGGATGCGATTGTAATTTCTGAACGTGTAGTTCGTGAGGATGTGTTTACATCTATCCACATTGATGAATATTCTTTAGAAGTGCGTGATACGAAACGTGGAATGGAAGAGCTTACTGCTGATATTCCAAACGTGAGTGAAGAGGCAACCAAAGATCTTGATGAAAATGGATTAATTCGCATCGGAGCTGAAGTAAAAGAAGGAGATATTTTAATTGGTAAAATTACACCTAAAGGTGAAACGGATCCATCTCCAGAAGAAAAACTTTTGCGTGCAATCTTTGGTGATAAAGCCGGAGACGTTAAAGATGCTTCATTGAAAGCTGGGCCTTCATTAAGAGGTGTAGTAATTAATAAGAAACTTTTCTCAAGAGCTGTTAAGGATAGAAAAACTAAAGCTCAGGATAAGCCAATTCTAGAAAATCTAGATACGGATTATGAAAAGGACTTAGGTGACTTAAAAGGTATTCTTGTACAAAAATTATTAGTCATTTTAGAAGGGAAAAAATCTTCTGGAGTAACAAATAATTTTAGAGAAGAGATCATTAAAAAGGGATCTAAATTTTCTGAAAAAGCACTGGGTATAATTGACTATTCAATTGTAAATCCAAGTAAATGGACTGAGGAGGATGATATCAACTCAATGATTCAAAGAGTTATTCATAACTTCACAATAAAGGCCAATGACTTACTTGGAAATTACAAACGTAAAAAATTCCATATCTCAGTAGGAGATGAGTTGCCGGCAGGTATCGTTAAATTAGCAAAAGTTTATTTGGCTAAAAAACGTAAATTGAAAGTGGGTGATAAAATGGCGGGTCGTCACGGAAACAAGGGTATTGTGGCAAACATTGTTCGTCAAGAAGATATGCCTTTCCTAGATGATGGAACTCCAGTAGATATCGTATTGAACCCACTAGGAGTTCCTTCACGGATGAACTTAGGTCAAATTTATGAAACTGTTCTTGGATGGGCAGGTCAGAAATTGAATGTTAAGTTTGCTACACCAATTTTTGATGGTGCATTGCCTTCAGAAGTTTCAGAATACTGTGATAAAGCGGGGATTCCACGTGCAGGTAAAACTTATTTATACGATGGTGGAACAGGAGAACGTTTCCATCAACCAGCAACAGTAGGTGTGATCTATATGCTGAAATTATCTCACATGGTTGATGACAAGATGCACTCTCGTTCAATCGGTCCATACTCATTAATTACGCAACAGCCACTTGGTGGTAAGGCACTCTTCGGGGGTCAGCGTTTTGGAGAAATGGAAGTTTGGGCACTAGAGGCGTTTGGAGCTTCTAACATCCTACAAGAAATCCTTACAGTTAAGTCTGATGATGTGAACGGTAGAGCTAAGGCTTACGAAGCAATCGTAAAAGGGGATAATCTCCCTAAACCTGGTATACCAGAATCATTTAATGTTCTTCTTCATGAATTGAGAGGACTAGGGTTGAATATCAAGATGGATTAATAGTCAAAGTTTAATTGAAAACACTTGTTTAAAATGGCGTATAAAAAAGATACTCAAAATACGGTGAAAGATTTTTCGAAAATCACCATTTCATTAGCCTCTCCAGAATTAATACTGGAGCAGTCAAGTGGAGAGGTTTTAAAGCCGGAAACAATAAACTATAGAACATATAAACCAGAAAGAGACGGTTTGTTCTGTGAGCGTATTTTTGGACCTGTTAAGGACTATGAATGTCACTGTGGTAAATACAAACGTATCCGTTATAAAGGAATCGTATGTGACCGATGTGGTGTTGAAGTTACAGAGAAAAAAGTACGTCGTGAGCGTATGGGTCACATCCAATTGGTTGTGCCAGTTGCTCATATTTGGTACTTTAGATCATTGCCAAATAAAATTGGTTATCTTCTAGGTCTTCCGACTAAAAAACTTGATCAAATTATTTATTACGAAAGGTATGTCGTAATTCAGTCGGGTCTTGCAAAGAATGCTGATGGCGAGCCATTGGATCACATGCAATTCATAACTGAGGAAGAATATTTGGATATTCTTGATGAAATCCCTCAAGATAATCAATATCTAGATGATACTGATCCAAATAAATTCATCGCTAAGATGGGAGCTGAAGCAATTTACGACTTGTTAAAATGGCTAGATCTTCACCAATTATCTTACGATTTAAGACATAAAGCGAATCACGAAACTTCAATGCAACGTAAAAACGAAGCATTGAAACGTCTTCAAGTAGTAGAAGCAATGCGTGATTCTCAGGACAGAATTGAAAACCGTCCTGAATGGATGATTATCAAAGTTGTTCCTGTAACTCCACCAGAATTGAGGCCATTGGTTCCTTTGGATGGGGGTCGTTTTGCTACGTCTGACTTAAATGACTTATACCGAAGAGTAATTATTAGAAACAATCGTTTGAAACGATTGATAGAAATTAAAGCTCCTGAAGTAATTTTACGTAATGAAAAGCGTATGCTTCAAGAATCTGTAGATTCATTATTTGATAACTCTAGAAAATCTAGTGCTGTTAAAACTGAATCTAACAGGCCTTTAAAATCTCTTTCTGATTCATTGAAAGGTAAGCAAGGTCGTTTCCGTCAAAACTTATTGGGTAAACGTGTAGATTATTCAGCACGTTCAGTAATTGTTGTAGGTCCTTCTTTGAAGTTACATGAATGTGGTCTGCCTAAAGATATGGCGGCAGAGCTTTACAAACCTTTTATCATTAGAAAACTGATTGAAAGAGGAATTGTAAAAACTGTAAAATCAGCAAAGAAAATTGTTGATAAGAAAGAAGCTATAGTCTGGGATATTTTAGAGAACATTATTAAGTCGCATCCTGTGTTGCTTAACCGTGCTCCTACTTTACACCGTCTAGGTATTCAAGCTTTTCAACCAAAATTAATTGAGGGAAAAGCTATTAGTCTTCACCCATTGGTTTGTACGGCATTTAACGCCGATTTCGATGGTGACCAGATGGCAGTTCACTTACCTTTAGGTAATGCTGCAATTCTCGAAGCTCAATTATTGATGCTTTCTTCTCATAATATTTTAAACCCTGCGAATGGTGCTCCAATTGCTGTACCTTCACAGGATATGGTGTTGGGTCTTTATTATATGACCAAGGGAAGAACAACAGATGAGGACAGAATAATGCAAGGAGAAGGAATGACTTTCTACTCGCCTGAAGAAGTTCAGATTGCATTGAATGAACGTCGTTTGGATTTACACGCTCACATTAAAGTTAAAACAGAAGTTTTAAATGAAAATGGTGAGCCAGTCCAGAAGATTATTGATTCTACTGCAGGTCGTGTATTGTTCAACGAAATGGTTCCTAGAGAAGTTGGTTATATCAATGATGTTTTAACAAAAAAAGCATTACGTGATATTATCGGTTTTGTATTAAAAATCTCTGGAACTTCTCGTACAGTTCAATTTTTGGATGATATTAAAACGGTTGGTTATGATATGGCCTTTAAAGGTGGTTTATCATTCAATTTAGATGATATTATTATTCCAAAGGAAAAACAAATTCTAGTTGATAAAGCTAATGTTAGCGTTGCCGAAGTTATGGACAACTATAACATGGGTCTTATTACTAACAATGAAAGATATAACCAGATTATTGATATTTGGACGCGTACAAACTCTCGATTGACCAATACTTTAATGGAGCAATTGAAATCAGATAAACAAGGATTTAACTCAATTTATATGATGTTTGATTCTGGAGCACGTGGTTCTAAAGAGCAGATTCGTCAGCTTTCAGGAATGCGTGGTCTTATGGCAAAACCACAGAAATCTGGTGCTTCAAGTCAAGAAATTATTGAAAATCCAATTCTTTCTAACTTTAAGGAGGGTTTATCAATTTTAGAATATTTTATATCTACACACGGTGCACGTAAGGGACTTGCAGATACCGCCTTGAAAACGGCCGATGCAGGTTATCTAACGCGTCGTTTGGTTGACGTTGCTCAAGACGTTGTTGTAAATGAATTCGATTGTGGAACGTTAAGAGGTATTGTTGCTGTGCCACTTAAGAAAAATGATGATGTTGTTGAACCATTATATGACAGAATTGTAGGGCGTAGCGCTGTACATGATGTGTTTGATGATAACGATAATCTTATTGTTGAAGGTGGAGAGTTAATTACTGAAGATGTTGCCACGGCAATTGACAAAGCAGGGATTGACGAAGTTGAAATTCGTTCAGTACTTACTTGTGAATTAAGAAGAGGTGTGTGTGCTAAGTGTTACGGTCGTAACCTTGCCACAAACAGAGAAGCTCAAATAGGAGATGCTATTGGAGTAGTTGCTGCGCAATCTATTGGTGAACCTGGTACACAGTTGACACTTCGTACATTCCACGTGGGGGGTACGGCATCCAATATTGCGGATGAGAATGACCTGAAAGCTAAATCTGCTGGCCATCTTGAAATTGACGAGTTGAGAACAATTACTAAGATCGATAAAGATGGAACGAAGAGAGAAATCGTTGTAGGTCGTTCGGCCGAAATGAAAATTATTGATAAGAAAACTGGACTTGCAGCAATGACATCTAACGTTCCTTACGGAGCTGAAATGGTTGCTGAAAATGGAACAGAATTATCTAAAGGTGATGTCATTTGTAAGTGGGACCCTTATAACGCAGTAATTATTTCTGAGTATAACGGACTAATTGAATTTGATAACCTTATTGAAGGAATCACATACCGTGAGGAAGTAGATGAGCAAACAGGATTTACTGAAAAAGTAATTACTGAAACAAGAGATAAAAAGAAAAACCCGATTATCCTCGTTAAGGATAAAAAAGGTGAAATCTTAAAATCATACCCAATCCCAGTTAACGCTCACGTTTCTGTAAAAGAAGGTGAAGAAATGCAACAGGGATACAGTTTGGTTAAGATTCCACGTGTTGGTGGTAAAGGGGGTGATATTACAGGGGGTCTTCCTCGTATTACAGAACTTTTCGAAGCTCGTAATCCTTCTAACCCAGCGGTAGTTTCTGAAATCGATGGTATAGCTAGTTACGGTAAAATCAAACGTGGTAATCGTGAGGTAATCATTGAAGCGAAAACAGGAGAGACTAAGAAATACCTTGTTCCTTTATCGAAGCACATTCTAGTGCAAGAAAACGATTTCGTTCGTGCTGGTCAATCTCTTTCTGATGGGGCTATTACTCCAAAAGATATATTGAATATTGAAGGGCCAACAGCTGTTCAGGAATACTTAGTAAACGAAGTACAAGAGGTATATCGTTTACAAGGTGTGAAGATCAATGATAAACACTTCGAAGTTATCGTTCGTCAGATGATGCTTAAAGTGGAAATAACTGATGCAGGGGATACTAAATTCTTAGAAAATCAAGCGATTCATAAAGCTGATTTCATGGAAGAAAATGACCGTATATTTGGACAAATGGTAGTGACTGAACCAGGAGATTCTCAAGAATTGAAAGCTGGTCAAATTGTTTCTTCAAGAAGGTTAAGAGATGAGAATACACAATTGAAACGTGAGGATTCTAAATTAGTTGGAGCACGTGAGGCAATCGCTGCTACGTCTAAGCCGATGTTACAGGGTATTACTCGTTCTTCATTGCAGACACAATCGTTCATTTCTGCTGCTTCATTCCAAGAGACAACAAAAGTATTAAACGAAGCTGCTATCTCAGGAAAAGTAGATAATTTATTAGGATTGAAAGAAAACGTAATTGTTGGACACAAAATACCAGCTGGTACTGGTGTTCGAGAGTTCCAAAACGTTAAAGTTTCATCAACGGCTAATTACGATGACATCAACAATTAAGATACTTATTATTAAATAAGATATTATTTATAGGCTATCAATTAACTTTGATAGCCTTTTTTATTACCTTTATTATTATGGAAAATAACAACGAACAAGAAAAAAAAATCAACATAGAATTGCCTGAAGAAGTAGCGGAAGGGATTTATTCTAATCTTGCCTTAATTACACATTCACCATCAGAATTCGTTTGTGACTTTGTGCAATTAATGCCAGGTATGCCAAAAGCAAAAGTAAGATCTCGAGTAATCATGACACCAGAAAATGCAAAAAGATTACTGAATGCTTTGCAAGATAATGTTAGAAAGTACGAAGAGAACATAGGGAAAATAAATAACGGAAATTCTGATATGCCACCAATTAATTTCGGAACACCTCCGACCGAGGCATAAATGAACGTTTATTAAAATTAAAATATATTTATCATGAGTAAATACGATGTAACTATCATAGGATCGGGTCCTGGTGGGTATGTAGCTGCTATAAGATGCGCTCAATTAGGGTTGAAAACTGCAATTATTGAAAAATATGACACATTAGGGGGTACTTGCTTGAATGTTGGATGTATTCCTTCTAAAACTTTATTAGACTCAAGTGAACATTATCATAACGCAAAATATTCTTTTGAAGACCACGGTATCTTATTGAAGGACCTCAGACCGGACTTCATGAAAATGGTAGAACGAAAAAATAAAGTAGTAGACCAAACAACAAAAGGTATCGATTTTTTAATGGACAAGAACAAAATTGATGTTCACCACGGAGTTGGTTCTTTCGTAGATAAAAACACCGTTAATGTAGTAGATAGTAGTGGAAAAGAAACAGCGCTAAAAACAGATAAGATAATTATAGCTACAGGGTCTAAACCAAACTTTTTTAAAGGAATGGAGCCTGACAAAAAGAGAATTATTACTTCAACCGAAGCGCTTTCTTTAGCGGAGATTCCTAAGAAAATGATTGTAATTGGTGGTGGTGTAATTGGACTTGAATTAGGTTCTGTTTATGCACGTTTAGGAACAGAAGTTCAAGTGGTTGAATTTGCTGACTCAATTATCCCAACCATGGATTTGACTATGGGGAAAGAGTTGACTAAATCACTTAAGAAGTTGAAAATTAAATTCAACATGAACCACAAAGTTCAAAAAGTTGTAAATACAGGAAAGGGTGTTAAGGTAACAGCACTTGATAAGAAAGATTTAGAAGTTACTTTTGAAGCGGATTACTGTTTAGTTGCTGTAGGAAGAAAACCATACACTGAAGGTTTAGGATTAGAGAATGTAGGGATTAAAACTACAGATCGTGGACAAATCGATGTGAATGAAAACCTTCAGACTTCAGCGGATAACATTTATGCTATTGGTGACGTTGTTCGTGGAGCTATGTTAGCGCATAAGGCAGAAGAAGAAGGAACATTCGTCGCAGAGAAAATAGCTGGACAAATCCCACACATTAATTATAACTTAATTCCAGGCGTAGTTTATACTTGGCCAGAAGTAGCTTCTGTTGGTAAAACGGAACAGGAAGTAAAAGAATCTGGAGTCGAATATAAAATAGGTTCTTTTCCTATGAAGGCATTGGGAAGATCAAGAGCTTCTGGAGACATCCAGGGTCTTGTGAAAATTATAACCAATAAGGAAACAGATGAAATTTTAGGTTTCCACATGATTGGTGCACGTGCAGCCGACCTCATAATGGAAGGAGTTGTAGCAATGGAATACCGTGCTTCAGCAGAAGATTTGGTGCGCATGTCTCATCCTCATCCAACGTATTCTGAAGCAATTCGTGAAGCGGCAATGGATGCAACTGGCGACCGATCAATTCACTCTTAAAACCTTTTTAAATTTCTAATATTAATGCCTCAAGCACAAAACTTGAGGCATTTTTTTCAAAATATAAAATGGAAAATAATAAAAATCACATCGCTTATTTTTGTCCCTCATTAAGTTGGGGCGGCTTAGAAATGACCTTATTGAAAAATGCAAATTGGATGCACAATAGAGGTCATAGAGTGTTGATTTTTGTTCAACAAGGAAGTAGAATTCATCAAGAAGCAGAAGCACTCGAAATGAAGGTTGACTTTGTTAAGGCACATAAGAAATACTATGATTTTATAAATGCATCGAGACTGATCAAAAAGCTTAAAAAACATCAAATTAGTCACCTTGTTTTTAGTGATCCAAAGGATATGAGTATTTGCGCTATGGCAAAAACTTGGTCCACAAGAAAATTTTTTCTAGCTTATTTTGCTGGCATGCAAATCGGAATTCCAAAACGCGATTTATTGCATACCTTAAGATACAATAGCCTAGATCTATGGTCTTGTCTTCTTCCTTGGTTGAAAAAACAGGTCAATGAATTGACTCGATTTCCCGAAGTAAAAACAAAAGTTATTCCTCCTGGATTAGTGTTAGAAAAGTATTTTAACGCTCCTCCTGCACTTGAGGCAAAGCAGTTGTTGAAATTGGATGTAAGTAAAAAATTCATTGGTCTTGTGGGTCGATTTGATGAACAGAAAAGACAACTTTTACTCTTAGAGTCATTTAACCAAATTAAAAACGAGACGAGTCACAACCTTGTTTTTTTGGGGGAGCCGACCCATGGAGAGTCAGAAGATTATTTTGAAAAATTAAAGAACTTCGTAAAACTTAACAATTTAGAAAACCGCGTGCATTTTATTCCATTTCGAAAAGATGTAGAAACATTTTATGCTGCTTTAGATGTTTTTGTAATGGCAACCAATTCGGAAACATTTGGTATGGTTACCATTGAAGCTATGGCCTCCGGATGCAAAATTGTGGGCAGTAATAAAGGAGGGACAGTTGAAATATTAAATCATGGTGAATTGGGTGATTTATTTGAATCAGGTGATGCCAACGATTTAGCTAAAAAATTGATGTTGTCCATCACAAATGAAAACTTTGACCCAAATAGAAACAGGCAAGCAGCAAAAAAATATGATTCCGAGATATTTTGTGATAAAGTAGAAATTGCTTTAGGACTCTAAGTTTTTTCTATGTTTGAACACCAAATTGGAACTGTGAACGTTATGCTAATGGAATGAATCCGGGTTCAAAAATTATAATACTGCTTTTTTTGCTTTTGATGGTGGTAGCACCTCCGTTAAGAAGTCAAACATCTAATTTAAGATGGAAGACAGTTGTGGCCCAAAACGACACATTGATCATTGATACGCTAACCATTTATCAAAAAAGCTTTAAAGTGTTTTGTGACGATTCTCTACTTTCTGAGTCCGCTTATTTTTTTGATGGGAATAGTCGGAAATTTATTTCTAAAAGCAATTGTAGTGATTCACTTCAGTTAAGGTATCGCGTTTTTTCAATTGATTTTCAAAAGCCTTTTCAAACCATCGATACCTCAATGATTTATCAAAATGAAGGCGAGTTGAAAGATTATTACTTTCGGAATGAAGAAGAATCATTAAACTTTTTCTCTGATAAAGGAATTAAAAAATCAGGTAGTATTTCAAGAGGAATTAGTTTTGGTAACTCGCAAGATCTTTCTGTAAATTCATCGTTAAATCTTCAACTCTCAGGTGAGATTGCCCAAAATGTGAATATTCTGGCGACAGTTACAGATGATAATTTGCCCATTCAACCAGATGGCAATACCAATCAAATACAAGAATTTGATCAAGTATTTATCCAATTGTATGGAAATCAATATAAAGTAATTGCGGGTGATTTTTGGGTAAAGAAGCCAACAGGCTATTTTATGAATTATAACAAAAGAGCGCAAGGTTTATATGGACAATATTCATGGGGAGATGAAAAGTCAATGTGGACTGTTCAAGGAGCTGGAGCACTTTCTAAAGGTAAATTTTCGAGAAATGTAATTCAAGGAATGGAGGGGAGCCAAGGTCCTTATCGCTTAAGGGGTGACGAGAATGAGCCTTTCATTATGGTGTTGTCTGGTACAGAAAAAGTATATGTGGATGGAAGGTTACTTGAACGAGGACAAGAATATGATTATGTAATAAATTATAACAGCTCGGAGTTAATCTTCACTCCACGAAATCAGATCACAAAAGACGCTAGAATCGTTGTTGAATTTCAATATACAGATCAAAATTATGCGCGTTCATTATTTCAAGGGAGTGCCAATTATGAGAGCGAAAAATTAGATTTTTGGTTGAATATGTACAGTGAACAAGATGCGAGAAACCAGTCGCTTCAACAGCAATTAAGTACGAAGGATAAAATTTTACTTAGTGAAATTGGTGATAGTTTGGAATTAGCAAGAACCGAATCTATCGATAGTGTAGGTTTTGCCGATAATCAAGTTACCTATAAACTATTAGATTCTTTGGGAATAGATTCTGTGCTTGTATATTCTGTTAGTCCAGATTCAGCAATTTACAGGGCTACATTTACAAATGTGGGACAAGGAAACGGAAATTATGTTTTTGATCGTTTTACAGCTGTTGGTCGTGTTTATAAATGGGTCGTACCATCAGGAGGAATACCTCAAGGTGATTTCGAACCTACAAGGTTAATAGTAACTCCAAAGAAAAATTCTATGATTTCTGTAGGCATAAATTATCGTTTCAACAAAAAGTGGAAACTGATGACCGAAATGAGTACCACTAATAATGACAAAAATTCTTTCTCGCAGTTCAATAATGACGATAATCGTGCTTTTGGTAACAAAACAAAAATTGATGGGTTATTTCATTTAAGAAATGATACTACTTCAAAATGGGTTATGACTGCGGGATTAGATTTTGAATTCCGAACTCAATACTTTAAGGAAATTGAAAGGTATAGAGGTGTTGAATTTGATCGAGATTGGAATGTGAGAAATAGAGCGTTTGAAGGCCAAGAAATTTTAGGTGATGTTTCTGGGGGAATCAAGCATACAGGTTATGGTGGCCTAGAATTAAAAGTGCAAAATTATACTTTGGGAGAGGATTACCAAGGAAACAGAGCTCAAGTTTTAGGTGGTTGGAAAAAAAATGGTTTTGAAGCCTCCATTGATGGAAGTTATCTAAGTGCGAACGCTGATGGTAAAAATACATACCTAAGACATTTGGCAAAGATTAGTCAGCAATTCGGTAAAATAAAAATAGGTTTTGAGGATGATCATGAGTTAAATCAATTTGAATTAGGTGATAGCTTACTTCAAACAAATTCTTACCAATGGTACGATTGGAAAGTTTACATTGCTAATGCAGATACTTTACAAAATAAATTTACTGTTTTCTACAGGGAAAGATATGATTGGAAAAGTGATTCTACAAGATTAGCAACCGCAGCCAAAGGAAGAAGTATTGGAGCAGATTATAATTGGGTTACGAATAAAACCTCAGTGTTAACTACAATGATGAGTTATAGAACATTAGAAATTAAAGATGAAAATTTGATTGATCAACAACCAGAAAATACTTTTTTAGGTAGGGTAGATTATAGATTAAATCTCTGGAAGAATGCTTTTACAGCAAGTACTTTCTATGAAGTTGGCTCTGGATTAGAATTAAAAAAAGAATTCTTATATATTGAGGTGAACGCTGGGCAAGGTATTTATACATGGATTGATTATAACGGGGATGGAATTAAAGATTTAAACGAATTTGAAATTGCTCAATATTCAGATCAAGCTAAGTATATTCGTGTTTTTACACCAAGTAATGAATATGTGAGAACCTATTCAAATGAATTTAATCAAACTCTATTTTGGAGACCAGAACGCATTTGGAAAGGAAAAGGAAAGGTGTTGAAAATGCTTTCTAGGTTCTCTAATCAGTCGCGCTTTAGAATTAATAAGGAAATGTCAAATCAGTCAACTAGGACATATAATCCTTTAGATCAGAGGATCGCTGATACTAACTTAATTAGTTTTAACTCCACAATTCGTAACACTGTCTATTTTAATCGAACAAATCCAGTTTTTGCTGCCGATTACACCTATTCTGAAACTGGTTCTAAAACATTGCTGGCAAATGGTTTTGATGGACGGGACATTCGTTTTAATGCGTTGTCATTCCGTTGGAATCTTCTAAGGAAATTCACATTAAACTTAGAGGGTGAAAATGGATTGAAATCATCTTCAGCAGATTATACTTCAGGACGTGATTATGCCATTAAATATTACCAGATAAAGCCAGAATTTATTTATCAGCCAAGCACCACCTTTAGACTTTCTTTAACTGGCCGCTATGAAGAAAAATCCAATAAGATAGAGTTTGGAGGAGAAAATGCATATATCGGAGATTTAGGTTTAGGACTTAAATGGAATCAGATCGAAAAGGGAAGTTTAAACGCAGAAGTTAAAATTGTTTCTATTAATTATTCAGGTGCTCAAAATAGTGCTTTGTCTTATGAAATGTTAGAATCATTAAATCCAGGTAGAAATTATACATGGAATGTAAATTACCAACGTAACATTTCAGAAAGCTTGCAAATTAGCATTCAATACAATGGACGCCAATCGGAAAATAGCAGGATTATTCATTCTGGAGGAATTGAAGTTCGCGCATTTTTTTAAATTAAATAAACAGGCCTTATATTTTAAAATAAATTGATCTCTAACCTGTATCATTAAATTCTTTGAGCTCGCAAGCTCTGTTCATGAATTTTATTTTTTTCAGCTTTTAGCCATCAGAATAATAAACAGAAGAACAGATTATTATACATTATTTTGGTTCTACCCTTATTTTAATGGTTGTATGGAATTGATAAACTGGGTTACAATTATTTATTCAGACATAAGTTAAACACACAAAGTAGTAATCCGAGAGCTCTGGTTGTTACTTTTTGTTGCGCTTTAATGGCACGTGGATAACAGGGATGCAAGCAACGTGGAAAGTCGCGGATTTTTTCACCTGTGGTGAATGCAGATATTCGCGGATTTTGAAATGCATTAATGTGCGATAAAAGAATCGCAATATTTATTCTCGATTGCATTAAGTAGTCCATTAAATTCGTGGTAGAACCATTATTTTTATAGCATATAAAAAATATCCTTTTTACAGGCTCACTTCGACGTGTTTAGTAAATTGCTGAGCAAAACTAGACAACTCATTGATTAATATTTTAAAATTCAACACTTTTAACCTTCAGTTGAATTCTTGGTAGAACTATTGATTTTTGTAAAGATTAAACTTGATTCGCTAGAGTATTCCATATAGAACCTACAAATAGGTTGGTAAGTTTTGATAATAAAAATTTGATATGTTCATAAATAGTGTTTTTGGAATGAGAACAAAGTATCAAGTGTTTTAAATTCCCGGTATTTTTCGCCTACTTCAAGACATTAAAAAAAGCTGCCTCAATCTGAGACAGCCTTTATCATTTTATCAAAGCTTTAAAACTACTTTATTACTTTAAAAGTCTTAACGATTTTTTCAGTTCTAAGATTTACAAAGTAAACTCCTTTGCTAAAGTTTGAAGTATTGATTTCAAAATTACTTGAATAGATTTTAGAAGTATAAACAACTCTTCCAGCTGCTGTAACAATTTCTAAAGATTCAAGTAATCCATTTTCATTTGTGATTTTCAGAACATCTTGAATTGGATTTGGATAAACTGTTACTCCAGCAAATTCATTATCTGTTAGGCCAAGGATGTCAATAAGTGCACAACTAGAAGTGTCGACACATTGACCATCTGTAATAATTACAGAATAGTTGCCATTTTCTGTTGCCGTATATGAAACACTTGTTTCACCAGTAATTTCAACATCGTCATCACAGTCGAACCATTGGTAATTCAGTCCTGTTGCATTTGCTGTAATCGTTGCAGAGTTTGTCGTTGTTGTAATATCTACATTACATTCTGGCAATGTTTCACCAGAAAGTGCAATCGTTTTATCATTTGAACCAGTAGTTGATAATACGATGTTTCCAGCTTGTGTCAAATTTACCGTTGGCCCATTCAGTCTTACATATATTTTTGTTGAAGAAATAGCTCCTCCAGCGTTTATAAGCGTTAAATTTGAACCGTAAGTTCCACTTGAAGTGTTAGCAATCTCAAAGTTTGTTGGTGCAGTAATATTAATGTCACCGTTTAGATTAGACCCTGAAACATTGAAAGAATCTGCTAAGGATGGAGTTCCAATAATCTGCGACAATCCAGAAATTGATGATTTCGTGGAATTCAGAATAGGACCAAAATTCATTCTTACAACAGGAGTTGAAGTTGTGTAATACCATGTGGCATCACTGGTGTAATATATGAATGAAGTTTGTGGCGCACTTTTCCCAGCTGTTGCAATAGAAAAATCGTTCTCAAAGCTTTTTACTGTAACAATATAAGTTTCTCCAGCAATAAGACTTATAGGAGTGCTAAATACTAAAGTTTGATAGGCGTTTTCATCTCCTGTAGCAACTGTATAAGGTTGCGTTTCGCCATTAGGAATAGGGTCTAAATTATCGTCTAAAATTTCACCAAAAACTAGAGTTCCAGGATTGATTAAGTCACCAAACTGAAAATCAATTCCAGTTAAATTAGCATTCGCATTCATCACAAAAGTGTTTCCTGCTTGAATTGAGGATACTGGGGTTTGCGTAGACCCAGTTGTTTGTCCATAAAAAACACCGGATTGTGCTAAAGTTGATGAGTCTCTCGCATAGATAGATGGATTTACAGAGAATTTATATGGCTCGAAACTGTTGTTTGATGGAATATCATCTGTGTTGTTATAAGAAATAGAGTAATCAAGTTGATAATCTCCAATAGAACTAGGACTGAAATTAGATGAAATAACCAATGAATCATTTGTTCCTGAAAGTATTGATACTGGAGTTGAAGTTCCCGTATAAGACCCGTTTATTGTTTCTGTTGCTGTAAAAACTACATTTGTTTGACCTTGTGAACCTTGATTTTTTAAAACAGCAGAACCCTCAATCGGATCGACCTGAGCCAATGGGATTTGGTGATAGTATAACGTTTGTCCAGAGTTTGTTGTCCCATAAACGTGATTTGTAACTATTAGATCATGATCTGCCAAAGTGGTAATATCTACATCATCAATTTGCCAAGCATATCCAGAGCCTGCCGTGTTGACCGTGCTCGTGTTTTCCCAGCGAAACCTAAACTTCACGTTAGCCGATTGATTTACATCGAAGTTTCTGGTTACCACTGATTCCGTTGCGTCCGCATTGGCAATAATTGTTGGGTTTATATCTGTTGTCTGCACCCAAGTTGCTCCGCCATCCAGACTTACCTCAACATATGTCATGTCTGAATTGAATGCGCGATAAGCTTGTTCGAATTTTAAAGACACTATATTTTCTGCAGAACAATCTATACTGTTGGTCATTTGGATCCATGCATTTTGTGAATTGACATTTCCACTAAGTAAATATTGAATACCTGCAAAATAAGCAATTCCATTGGCTGCTGTTGTAGATTGAATTGGTGAATAATACAACGGAGAACTAGGAAGGCTAGCAATATTGTCCATCAGCCAAGCTCCTTGATTTCCATTTCCACCAATTGTCCATTCTGAAGCAGTAGAAAAGTCACTGGACCAAATAGAGATTCCTAATGCTTTAGGGACTATATTGTTTGATGTTATAGCTTTACCTGCCTTATTGATTGTCTCAAAAGAAGGTGCTTTTTGTAATGCTTGATTAAAAGCAAAAGTTGAGGCTCCTAAGAATGCCATCATTAAATAAATCTTTTTCATAAACTTTGTTTTTAGTGTTCACTCAAATATACTAAATAATTTATTTATTTCTAGGAGATTGCCAAACAACTTGAAGCTGGATTTAGTTATTTGTCTTTCCTTCAACTTAGATATTGATGAATCATACAAAATCATTTCTGTTTTTTTATAAGCTTAAATATTCTATTTAGTGGCTGGTCGGAAACAGACAATTTTTATAAATTGTATAAATTTTGAGATTATTTTGAGATTATTTTGATTTCATTTCTTTATTAGATGCCTTAGCATCAGCCGACAAGAAAAAAATAAAATAATCTCAAAAGAATCAATTTTAATTTTGTTGTGTTTCCTATCAGACACTATTTATCCCATTAAACCATCTTTAAGTGATTTGGTTTCATTTAAAGCTTAGGCTTCATTTATTCGTTTGAGACAGTCGGTTTTACTCCTATTTTCTGTAGGTCATGACCATTTTTTATAGTTAGTCTGTTTTTCCAATAAACCATATAATTATCAACATTGAATTTATTTCCCCACATTTTACCACTTGGTTTATTTTTCTTGTTTTTGTTGCTGTTAGTGGTTTAAGCTAAAATAAATGTAACTTTTATGAAGGTCTACACGTAAATAGTTTTCAACACTTGTTTTAAAGTGGTAAAAAGTGGTAAATTTTCCATTATTTTTACGCATTATTAAAGTACATGGCAGGATTAGTAGGAGAATATGAAGTGAAATTGGATGCCAAAGGGCGTTTCTTATTTCCATCTCATTTGAGAAGGCAACTTTCTCCTGCTGCCCAAGAAAGTTTTATGCTAAACAAAGGTTTTGAAGAGTGCTTAACACTTTACCCAATGAATGAATGGGAAAAGTTGAGTGAATCACTTTCTAAAATCAATTTGTTTAAACCGAAGAATCGAATGTTTTACAGATTGTTTCATCAAGGTGCAAAAGATGTATCGCTTGATAAAACAGGACGTATTTTGATTCCAACGTCACACATGGAGCGTGTCGGTCTGAGTAAAGAAGCAATGCTGATTGCTTACAATGACCGAATAGAAATTTGGGATAAATCTTCTTACTTCGAAATGATCGAAGGAAGCATGTCGGATTTTGCTGATTTAGCAGATGAGGTAATGGGTAATATGGAAGATGGAGGAGAATAAAGATCAATACAAATACCACGTTCCGGTAATGCTTCAAGAGTGCCTTGATGGTTTGGATATAAATCCAGATGGAATTTACATTGACTTAACTTTTGGTGGAGGCGGACACGCACGAGAGATTTTTAAAAAACTTTCCGATAAAGGACAATTGATCGTCTTTGATCAGGATGTAGACGCCAAGAAAAATGCTTGGACTGCACCGAATTTTCATTTTATAGCTTCTAATTTTTCATTTTTGAAAAACCATTTGCGTATGCTAGGGATTTCAAAAGTAGATGGAATTTTAGCTGACCTTGGTGTTTCTTCTCATCAATTCAATGAGCCAGAAAGAGGGTTCAGTATTCGTTCTGATGAAAAGTTAGACATGCGAATGAATCAAAGAAGTGGCGATTCTGCTTATGATGTGGTGAATGAATATTCAGAGGAAGATTTGGTAACGCTGGTTGGTAAATATGGTGAGGTAAAATCTCCGCGTCGAATTGCACAAGCAATATGTTTAAAGCGACAATCAAAACCAATTGAAACTACTGGGCAATTAATTGCTGTATTACAGCCAATTGCTCCAAAATTCAAAGAAAATAAATTTTATGCGCAAGTTTTTCAAGCCATTCGCATCGAAGTTAACGATGAGATGAATGTTTTGGAAAGAATGCTTGAGCAAACAGGAGAAGTTCTGAAGCCAGGAGGAAGATTGGTGGTAATGTCATATCATTCTTTAGAAGATCGGTTGGTGAAGAACTATATAAAAAGTGGGAGTTTTGCCGGAAAAATTGAAAAGGACTTTTTTGGAAATATTTTAAAACCATTTACAGGGATCACAAGAAAACCTTCCATAGCAGATGGAGAAGAGTTAGAGCGAAATTCTAGAGCAAGAAGTGCAAAGTTGAGAATTGCGGAAAGAAATGAAGGGGAATAATTATATATCAGACACGCCGTCCAAGGGGAAAACGAAAAAACCTAAAAAGAAAAGTCGTTTCGCCGCAGCCGGCAGAAAGCAATCGCAATCATTGGTGCAAATCATGAATGGTGACTTTCTGTCAAAGGATTTCGTAATGAATAATTTGAACTACATCTTCTTTGTGATTTTTTTAATGATTCTAATTGTGTCTAAAGGGTATTATGTGCACCAATTGGCAAATGATATTTCAAAAGAAGAAAAATCTGTAGGTGATATCACCGCTGATTATGTAGAAACGAAAGCAAAATTGGAGGAGTTAACAAGAAGGACTCAGATGATTGAAAAGTTAAAACCTTTGGGATTAAAAGAGACAATTAATCCAACAAAAGTAATTCGAATTAAAAACGATAAAAACTAAGTTTAGGAAAGATGAAGTTGCCAAAAGCTGTTATAATAAGAACGTATTTAATCTACTTTTTAGTAGTTATTGCTATGCTTGTGGTAATCGGTAGAACCTTTTCTATCATTATGGATGGACGTGATAGTATTTTTACAACTACTTCCGATAGATTACAACAGCGTTCAGCAATCGTAGAGCCAAGACGTGGAGAGATTTTAGATGCTAATTTGAATCCCTTGGTCACTTCTGTTTCGTTTTACGACATCTACATGGATCCTTTAACAGTAAAAGAAGATTTATGGACAAAGGGAATCGGTGAACTAAGTGTTGGATTGTCGAAAACATTTAAGGATAAATCTGCACGTGAATATGAAGAGTATTTGCGTGAGGCAAGGTCTAGAAAAAGGAGGTATGTATTGATTCAAAATAAAGTAACAAACGAGGTGAGAAAACAACTTCGTGAATTACCGATTTTTGAAAAAGGAAGATACAAAGGAGGGATTATTGATAATAACGCAACGATTATTCGTAAACGACCAAATGGCGACTTGCTAGCGCGTACTTTAGGATATGTGAAGAACAATAAGAAGGATACCTTGCTTGTTGGTCTGGAAGGGGCTTATAATGAATACTTGTCAGGTCAAAATGGTGTAGTGGTTGAACAATTGATTTCGAATTCATGGAAGCCAACAGGAACGATAGTTCGCGAAGCAATTAATGGATATGATGTCGTGACTTCAATCGATAAAGATATTCAAGAAGTGGCACACACAGAACTTGAAAATCAGCTAAAAACCAAAGGAGGACGATACGGTTGCGCAATTGTCATGGATGTGAAAACAGGTTTTGTGAAAGCAATGGTGAATCTTCAAAAAACAAGTTCTGGAGATTATGGTGAAATTTATAACCATGCTATTGGAACAAGAGAGGTGCCAGGTTCAACAATGAAGTTGGCTTCCTTAATGGCTGCGCTAGAAGATGGTAAAATTAAAATGACAGATACTGTAAACGCAGTTGGAAGGTATGAGTTTTATGATAGAAGTTTACGTGATTCTCGTCCTTGGGGTTATGGGAAAATAACAATTAAAGAGGCATTTGAATATTCTTCTAACGTGATTTCAAAGGTGATTTTTAATAGTTATAGAAATGAGCCACAACGTTACATCGACAGAATGAAACAATTCGGATTGACAGATAGAACTGGAATTAAGCTAAAGGGGGAGGTTGACCCTGTTTTTTCTTCCCCTGGAGGATCACAATGGTGGGGCGGATCATTGGGGTGGATGGCGATCGGATATGAATTTCAGTTAACACCGCTTGAATTACTTGCATTCTATAACGCTGTGGCGAATGATGGGAAATACATGAAGCCTCAATTTGTTTCTAAGGTAATCAGCAATAGAAAATTAATTCATGAATTTGAACCCGTTATAGTTCACGAAAAAATAAGTAGCCAAGGGACAATTGACGTAATGAAAGAAGCACTTGAAGGAGTGATGGTAAACGGAACAGGAAAAAGACTGAATTCTACTTTCTTTAAAATTTCTGGTAAAACAGGAACTGCCCAAATCGCCAATAGAAATAAAGGGTATGGAGCGGAAGGTGAAAAGAAATATATTGCTTCGTTTGCAGGCTTCTTCCCTTCAGATGATCCAATTTACTCTTGTATAGTCGTTATTGCAGCACCAACAGATGATATCTATGGAGCGTCCGTTTCTGGAACCGTATTTTCTGCTATCGCAAATAAAGTATATGCATCAAGCTACAATTATCATAAGGCAGTAAACGAAAAGCCTTCTATTGCAAGTGTCCCTTATGTTCAGAATGGAAGTAGATATGATATCAATACTGTGTTGAATCGTTTTGACGTGAGGAAAGAATTTAAAGGAAATAAAAGTTGGGTAACCACTAAAACAGTAAACGAAAATTCTGTTGCTTTTACTGATCAGACACTCAAGAAAAACCGTATTCCAGATGTTAGAGGGATGGGTTTATCAGACGCAATGTACTTACTAGAAAAACAAGGAATGGTTGTGCATTCTGAAGGTTATGGAACTGTAGTGAAACAATCCTTGGCAGCAGGAACAAAATCAACTCCGGGAAGTGTTGTTGAATTGAAATTAAAATCGAATTAGAAAGTGAAAAGTGTACGCGACATATTATATGGAAGTTCCATTAAAGAAGTAGTGGGAACAACTGCAATTCAAATTGAAGAAATCATATTTGACTCCCGTGAGGTGAAGGAAAATGATTTGTTTGTAGCGATTAAAGGCGCTGCTGGAGACGGACATGACTTTATAGATAAAGCAATAGAAAAAGGAGCTTCAACAATAGTTTGTGAGGATAAGCCAATCGAATTAAAAGAAGGAATCAATTATATTGTGGTGGATGATGCGCACAAAACACTTTCCGTTTTAGCAAATAACTACTTTGATCAACCTTCAAAAAAGATTAAGTTAATCGGAATTACAGGAACAAATGGAAAGACGACAACAACGACTTTGTTGTATAATCTGTTTATGAAAATGGGAATTCCAGTAGGATTAATTTCTACTGTTGTCAATAAAATTAATGCTGTTTCTATTCCTACAGAGCGAACAACTCCTGATTCAGTGAGCTTGAATAAACTGCTCTCTGAAATGGTTGATGCAGGATGCGAATATTGCTTTATGGAAGTAAGTTCTCATGCTATTCACCAGCACAGAACAAGTAACTTGCATTTTTCTGGAGGTGCATTTACAAACATCACCCATGAACATTTAGATTACCATAAAACATTTAAAGAATACATTAACGTTAAGAAAAAATTCTTCGATGAATTGCCTTCTTCAGCTTTTGCGGTTACAAATGCAGATGATAAAAATGGAGAGGTGATGCTTCAAAATACGAAAGCTCATAAAGTGACTTTCGGTTTGAAAAGTGTTGCGGAATACAAGGCGAAAGTTTTAGAGAATAACTTTGCTGGATTGTTGCTTTCCATCAATGGAACAGAATTATATACACAACTTATAGGAGATTTTAATGCCTATAATATCCTTCTGGTTTATGCAATCGCAGATCAGTTAATTGAAAATCCACTCGAAATAATGCGCGTGATTTCTGAATTGAAATCTGTTGAAGGTCGCTTCGAATATTTTAAAAGTGAAAATGGAGTAATTGGAATTGTAGATTATGCACATACGCCTGATGCGTTAGAAAATGTATTGAAAACGATTAAAAATATTCGTACAGGAAATGAAATAGTTTTTTCATTGGTTGGATGCGGTGGCGATCGCGACAAAACAAAACGTCCAACAATGGCTGCGATTGGTTGTGAATTCAGTGATAAACTCATTTTAACATCAGATAACCCACGAACGGAAAATCCAGAAACAATCATTGAAGAAATGATGTCAGGAGTTGGTGGAGAATACTTCAAGAAGACAATCTGCATTGCCAATAGAAAAGAAGCAATTAAAACAGCTTGTAGCATGGCTGAGCCAGGGGATATTATTTTAATCGCTGGTAAAGGACATGAGACATACCAAGAAATTAACGGGGTTAAGCATGACTTCGATGATTTAGAGATATTGAAAGAATTACTAATCAAATTTGAGAAATAATGTTATACTATTTATTTAACTACTTAGATACATTCGATTTCCCAGGAGCGGGGGTATTCAACTATATTTCATTCAGATCGGGAATGGCGTTAATCACGTCCTTAATTATTTCTGTTCTTTTTGGAAATAAACTCATCAACCTTTTGCGTAAAATGCAAATGGGAGAAAATGTGAGAGACCTTGGCCTGAAAGGTCAGAAAGAAAAAGAAGGAACGCCAACAATGGGAGGGCTTATTATTATCGGAGCAATTTTAATTCCTACGTTACTTTTTGCAAAACTCCATAATGTATATGTTTTAACAATGATTATCGCTACTGTTTGGCTTGGTTTTATTGGCTTTTTGGACGATTACCTTAAAGTATTGAAGAAAAACAAAGAAGGTTTAGCAGGTCGCTTTAAAGTGGTTGGTCAAATCGGAGTAGGAATTATCGTTGGTGCAATGCTGTTTTTTCATCCAGATGTTAAAGTTCACAAGGAAGTGAAAGTAAATTATGAGTTGAAGTCAGGTGAAACATTTGTCACAGATTCTCATAAAGGAGTAATTGGTGAGGACACACAATGGATAGAAACGCGTGACATGACAACGACGATTCCTTTCGTGAAGAACAATGAAATTAATTACAATTGGTTTTTGGACAGTGATTCAAAATCTTGGGGATGGATCATCTTTATTCCTATCGTTATTTTTATTGTAATAGCTGTTTCAAATGGTGCGAATATGACGGATGGACTGGATGGACTAGCTACTGGAACCTCTGCAATTGTTGGAATTGCTTTAGCTGTTTTAGCATATGTAAGTGCCCACGTTCAATTCGCAGATTATCTAGATGTGATGTACATTCCACATGCTGAAGAACTGGTTATTTTTATTTCCGCATTTGTTGGAGCTTGTATCGGATTTTTATGGTACAATTCTTATCCAGCTAAGGTTTTTATGGGGGATACAGGAAGTTTAGCAATCGGTGGAATAATCGCTGTTTTCGCAATTGCCATTCGTAAAGAATTATTGATTCCTGTTTTATGTGGTGTTTTCTTGGTTGAAAATCTATCTGTGATTTTGCAAGTTGCATGGTTTAAATTGACCAAGAAACGATTCGGAGAGGGAAGACGAATTTTCTTAATGGCTCCATTGCATCACCATTATCAGAAAAAAGGAATGCATGAAGCGAAAATTGTCGCCCGTTTTTGGATTGTAGGGATTTTATTGGCCGTAATTACAATCGTTACTTTGAAACTAAGATAAGTGGAAACAAATACAAAACATATTGTGATTTTGGGAGCTGGCGAAAGTGGAGTTGGGGCTGCACTTTTGGCAAAAGCGAAAGGTTATGATGTGTTTGTTAGTGATTCAGGTGAAATCAAAGATAAATACAAAGCCGAACTTACAGACAACTCAATTGCATGGGAAGAAGGAGCTCATACAATGGAAAAAGTTTTATCAGCGGATGAAATAATAAAAAGTCCTGGTATTCCAAATAGCAGTGCGTTGATTAAGGAAATCCATAAAGCGGGATTAAAACCGATTTGTGATATTGAATTTGCCGCACGCTATACTTCTGCAAAGTTGATTGCTATTACAGGAAGTAACGGAAAAACAACGACTACATATTTGGTTCATCATGTTTTGAAAAGCGGAGGATTATCTGTAGAAAAGGTGGGGAATATCGGAATAAGTTTCGCAAGAAGTGTGATTAAAGATGAAGCGGATTACTACGTGCTTGAATTGAGTTCTTTTCAATTAGAGGACATGTATGATTTTAAGGCAGATATTGCCATCCTTTTAAATATTACACCAGATCATTTAGATCGCTATAACGAAAGTATTACAGAATACGGTCAAGCAAAAATGAGAATTCTCCAAAATCAAACTGCAGCTGATGTTTTTATCTATAATGCAGATGATGCGGAGATTAAAAAGCAATTAAAAACGCATCAAATAAATGCGAAAATATGTCCTTTTTCATTGAAAGATGATTCAGTTGAAGGAGGTTTTTATAAAGAAGAAGATCAAACAATAACAATAACAAATAAATTAACTATGTCGATTCATGATTTGGCCTTAAAAGGCAAGCACAACGTTCAAAACTCTCTGGTTGCTGGAATATCAGGAAGGTTAGTTGAATTACGTAAAGATAGTATTCGCGAAAGTTTAGCTGATTTCACGAATGTTGAACACCGTTTAGAGTTCGTTGCCAAAGTGAATGGCATTGAGTTCATTAACGATTCTAAGGCAACCAATATTAATGCAACTTGGTATGCTTTAGAAAGCATGTTCAATCCTACAGTTTGGATTGTTGGGGGTGTTGATAAAGGTAATGATTACGAAGAGTTGATTCCTTTAGTAAAGGAAAAAGTGAAAGCAATCGTTTGCCTCGGGAAAGACAATTCAAAAATTATAGAAGCATTCTCAGGAGTTGTGGATACAATTATTGAAACGCAATCTCCAGTTGAAGCGGTAAGATACGGATATAAGTTTGCCAAAAAGGATGAAACTGTTCTGTTGTCACCAGCTTGTGCAAGTTTTGATTTGTTTGATAATTACGAGGACCGTGGTCAGCAGTTCAAAAACGCAGTACGTTCACTATAAAATTCTTAACTGATGCGCAATTCAATTGAAGATTTGATTAGAGTAGCACGTGGAAACGCAGTGGAAGATTTTAAACTGCGCTTTATGCAAAAGTGGTACGAAACGACACCTTGTTTTCATTGGAAAGAGTTAAACCTTTCTAGTGAAATCAAAGCGCTTGTGATTACTGAAAACCCCTCTATTTGGTTATCTAATTCTGATGAAGAATTGGATATAGATGACAAAATTTGGGAGAAAAATGAATTGGACAAAGTTCGGATTTTTGATTGGATTAAAGAATCTATTGCTCCATTAGAAAAGAGTGAACAAAGTATTTGGTTGGAAAATAACATTAAAACAACCATGGAGAAGTTTGGTATTCACCAAGAGAATTTAGTGTTGTGTTATTATGAAGGAACGACTCCGTTTTCAAAAGAATGGAGAGCTCATTTTGAAAAAAAACTTAAGGTATAGCTTGTGCAAAATATATTCAAATATTTAAAAGGAGACAGGGTAATCTGGATCGTCACTATTTTATTTTTGGGACTTTCTATGGTGAGTGTCTACAGCTTTGTTCCGATTCTCGTGAAAACAGAAGGAGGTACTCCATTTAGCTATTTGTTTAAGCATACCGTTTATATAGTTATCGGTTTTTCTGCGATGTATTGGATTCATCGGCAGGACCCAAAATATATTGAAAAACTATCTAAATTTATTTTTATTGTTGCTATTGCCTTACTGATCTTCACCTTCTTCTTCGGAGTGCGTGTGAATGAGGCCTCGCGATGGGTGCGTGTTCCTATTATTGGATTGACCTTTCAAAGTTCGGATTTCGCTAAACTAGCTTTGGTTATTTTACTTTCTCGCAGACTGGTGAGTAAACGAGAATATTTTGATTCATGGAAGAGTAGCCTTTTTTCAATTGTTGGTCCTATTCTTTTAATTTGTGGCTTAATTGCAAAAGATAATTTCTCCACTGCAGCAATTATTTTTATGGTTAGTTTGCTTTTATTGTTTGTTGGAAAGTTTCCAATGAGTAAGATATTAACTGTAATTGGTAGTGGAATATTATTTGCAGGGGCTCTTGTTTTGACTCATATTGCTCTTCCAGCAATGAATATTTTACCCCGATTTGATACCTGGGTTAATCGATTTTTTAAAGCATATGGTGAGGAAGGTGCTTCTGTAGAAAATATGCAAGCCATTAATGCGAAATTGGCCATTCATAACGGAGGATATACCGGTGTTGGCGTGGGGGACGGCGATTTAAAACATTATACTCCTGAAGCCTATGCCGACTTCTATTATTCATCATTCGTTGAAGAATTTGGCTTAGTGAGTGCAATCCTTCTTGTCTTTTTGTATTTAATTTTATTTTACCGTATCTTAAGAATTGGTTTAAATTCTAAAAATCTATTTGAAACATATCTTTCAATTGGAATTGGACTTTTATTATTGTCCCAAGCCATGGTGAATATGTTTGTTTGTACTGGATTAATGCCTGTTACTGGTCAAAATATGCCTTTTCTTGCGATGGGTGGTTCGGCAATGATGATGAGTTGTATTTCTTTAGGAATCGTGCTCAGTATTGCACATAAAAATAACCCAGAGGGTGATTCTCTAAATGCCAGCACAAAATCGAAATAATATGAGCATTAAAAAAGTAATTATATCGGGGGGTGGAACAGGCGGACATATATTTCCAGCGATTGCAATTGCCAATCGCATTAAAAAAGAATTCCCGGATTCAGAAATTCTTTTTATTGGAGCAGAAGGAAGAATGGAAATGACCCGTGTTCCAGAAGCAGGTTATAAAATTATAGGACTTTGGATCAGTGGGTTCCAGCGCAGGATTACTGTGAAGAATTTATTTTTACCGTTTAAAATAGTGGCTTCTTTGTTGAAAGCGAGGAAAATTATTAAAAATTTCAAACCTGATGTTGTAATTGGTGTGGGAGGTTACGCAAGTGCTCCAACTCTAAAGATTGCGAGTATGTTAAATATACCGACAATCATTCAAGAGCAAAATTCTTATCCTGGAAAAACGAACAAATTCCTCTCAAAAAAAGCGACTAAAGTTTGTGTAGCCTATGAAGGACTAGAAGCATTTTTTCCAGCGCATAAAATTGTATTGACAGGGAATCCTGTGAGAACTCAAGTTGTTCAAATCGAAGGCTTGAAAGAAAAAGGATTTACCCATTTTAAGTTGGATCCTAATAAAAAGACTGTTTTAGTAGTTGGTGGAAGTTTAGGTGCGAAAACTTTAAACGAGAGTTTTGTGGATAAACTGAAAATAATTCAAGAAAATAATATTCAACTGATTTGGCAATGTGGAAGTTACCAACATGATGATTTGAAATTAAGAACTGCTGATCTGGATATGACTGGAATTGTTTTAACACGATTTATTAACGAAATGGAATTGGCTTATGCTACAGCAGATATAATTGTTTCTCGCGCAGGTGCAATAGCAATTTCTGAATTATGTATTATCGGTAAACCAACTGTTTTGGTCCCTTCTCCAAATGTGGCGGAAGATCACCAAACAAAAAATGCCATGGCTTTGGTAAATGATAATGCCGCTATTTTGGTAAAAGATGTTGAGGCGAGAGAAAAACTTGTCCCGCGTTTAATGGAGCTAATGAAGAATCCGGAGGAACAAAAAGAATTGTCAGATAAGATTCAAAAGAGAGCGATTTCTAACGCAGATGAAAGAATTGTAAATGTGATTAAAAGTATAATGGCATAATGGAATTGAATTACTCAAATATCTATTTTATTGGAATCGGAGGAATCGGAATGTCTGCTCTTGCACGTTATTTTAATAACAAAAATTTCACTGTCATAGGTTATGACAAAACCGAAACACCTTTAACGAAAGAACTTACCAGTGAGGGAATAGCAATTCATTATTCTGATTTTGGAATAAATATAAATGATATTATTGGTACTATAGTGGATACTTTGGTGGTCATCACACCAGCTATTCCTTCCAGTATGAAGGAACTTCTTTATTTAAGAGAAGAAGGATATACCATTAAAAAACGTGCAGAAGTTCTAGGAATAATTACAGCAAATTATAAAACTTTAGCTGTTGCGGGAACACATGGAAAAACAACTACTTCTACTTTACTTGCCCATGTTTTGTCATCAACTTCAGAACAGTGTAACGCATTCTTAGGAGGGATAAGTGCGAATTTCAATTCCAACTTGTTGATTTCTTCTTCAAGTCCTTGGATGGTTGTCGAAGCGGATGAATATGACAGAAGTTTCCATCAATTAAAACCCTTTTCTTCTATTATTACATCGACAGATGCTGATCATTTAGATATTTATAAAAGTAAAGAATCACTTGTTCGGGCATTTGAAGAGTACGGGAATTTAGTTGACCCAAAGGGGAAATTAATTGTTCATCATTCCGTTGATGTTTGTAAAGATTTACCAAGATTAACTTATGGAATTGATGCTAAAGTTAAAACGGATTACAAAGGAAATAGTCTAAGAATGGAAGATGGTCAATTCATGATGGATGTGCAAACACCAAAGCAAATATTCAAAGATGTAGCGCTAGGTTTACCGGGAATACACAATGCTGAAAATGCACTTTCAGTAATTGCTTTGTGTGAATCTATTGGGATGAGTATGCAGGAAATTCAACCGGCATTACTTTCTTTTAAAGGAGTAAAACGCAGATTTGAGTTGGTCGCACATAAAGAGGGTTTAATTTATATTGATGATTATGCACATCATCCAACAGCAATAAATAGTTTAATTAGTTCAATTAGACTGATCTATAAAGATTTACCTATTCACGTTGTTTTTCAACCTCACTTGTTTTCTAGAACACAGGACTTCATGACTGATTTTGCTGCATCTTTAAGTAAAGCAGATGATGTTATTTTACTGCCGATTTATCCAGCTCGTGAAGAACCAATTGAGGGTGTAACGAGTGAAGTCTTAGCTAATTTAATGTCTGTTAAAGTACAGGTAATGGAGCCAGAAGATGCTTTGAAAGCTTTGTCGACAATTAAAGATGGAGTTATTTTAACTGTTGGAGCAGGAAATATTGACCGACTTGTAGAACCAATTTCAGCAATGATTTATGATTAAATTCCTCAAAATAGCGCTTATTTTATCAATCTTCGGAGGAACGGTCTTCTTGTTGATCGCAGCGAACCAAAAAATTGCTACACAGCGTTTAGATCACCCAATTATTGAGCTGGATGTGCAAGATGGTATTTCCTTATTAACAGAAGAGGAATTGTTGAATGAATTGCGCGTTTTGGATTTGTTTCGAGATAGTTTGCCAAAATCCGAACTAAAAATTGTAGAAATTGAGCGCTATATTGAGGGCATGAACGAAGTTTTGAAGGCTGATGTGTATATGCAATTAGACAATAAATGGCATATTGATGTAAAAACCAGAAGACCTATTGCGAGAGTGATGGCAAGAGGAGTTGCCGATTTTTATATTGACAACGATTATGAGTTAATGCAATTATCGCCCTATGCAAAACCAAAAATACTTGCTTTCACGGGTTTAGAACAACTCATTAATATTAAGATGGGTTACGACGAAATAATTAACAATGATAGTTTGAAAACTATATGCAAGATGGATCAAATCTATCGGATTTCAATGTATGTTTGTGATGATGCATTTTATAATGCACAAATTGTTCAGGTTCATTACACAAGTGAGGACGGTTTTGTGATGATTCCAAGAGTAGGTGAGCACAAAATAATTTTTGGAGCAGCAGAGTCAGATGAAATGGTTGTAAATAAGTTTAAAAAACTAACAACTTTCTATGATGAAGTAATTCCTTACGAAGGATGGAGTAAGTATGAATCAATCAATTTGAAGTTTAAAGACCAAATTGTAGCCAAGAAAAAAGAATAAGATGTCAGAAATAATTGTAGGACTTGATATTGGAACAACAAAAATAGCTTGTTTTGTTGGACGTAAAAACGAACATGGAAAGATCGAGATTCTTTCAATGGGAAAAACCGAATCACTTGGGGTAACCCGAGGAATGGTTTCCAATATTGAAAAAACAGTTAATTCTATAAGAGAAGCTGTCATGCAAGCTCAAGAAAAAGTGGAAGGAGAATTGACCATTGGTTTGGTAAATGTCGGAATCGCTGGGCAACACATTAAAAGTCTTCAACATCGCGGTATTTACACGCGTAACTCAACGCAGGAGGAAATATCGCAAGCGGATATTGATGCTTTGATTGATGATATGTACAAATTGGTGATGGAGCCGGGTGAAGAAATTATTCATGTGCTTCCTCAAGAGTATATTGTAGATGGTGAACAAGGAATTATTGATCCAATTGGAATGTCAGGTGTTCGGATGGAAGCAAATTTTCACATTATTGCAGGTAGAATTGCAGCAGCGAAGAATATTCAAAAATGTATTCACAAAGCAGATCTTGAAGTAGAGGAAACGATTTTGGAGCCTTTAGCAAGTGCTGCAGCTGTTCTCTCAGATGAAGAAAGAGAAGCAGGTATTGTTTTGGTTGATATTGGAGGTGGTACAACAGATATTGCGATTTTCCATGGTGGAATTATCCGTCATACTGCAGTAATTCCATTCGGAGGTAATGTAATTACAGATGATATTAAAGAGGGGTGTACAATTTTACAACGTCAAGCGGAAGCGTTAAAAGTAAAATTTGGTAGCGCCTTAGCAAGTGAAAGTCAAGAAAACGAAGTAGTTTGTATTCCTGGATTAAGAGGACGCGAACCAAAAGAAATATCCATAAAAAGTTTGTCTGGAATTATTCAGGCACGTATGGAAGAAATTATTGAACACGTTTATTACGAAATTAAAAATTCTGGATATGAGAAGAGACTCATTGGAGGAATCGTAGTAACCGGAGGTGGAGCGCAATTAAACAATATTAATCAATTGTTTGAATACGTTACAGGAATGAACTCTCGTATTGGTTATCCTAACGAACACTTAGGACAATCTGCTACCAAGGAAGAATTAACAAGTCCAATGTACGCAACAGGAGTTGGTCTTGTGTTAAAAGGTTTTGAGTCGAATGAACGCAATAAACGCTCAATTGCAGCGGTGAAGTCTCACTCAAAACGAACAAAAGGATCATTCTTTGACAAGCTTCTTGAGAAAGGGAAAAGCTGGTTTGAGGAAGATATAGAATAATTAATTAGCAACCGATAAAAATAAATAATATGGAATTTGATATCCCTAAAGACCACTCTTCAATCATCAAGGTTATTGGTGTTGGAGGTGGAGGAAGCAACGCGGTGAATCACATGTATAATCAGGGTTTTGATGGAGTGGACTTTATTGTCTGTAACACAGATCGTCAAGCACTTGATATTTCCCCTGTGCCTTATAAAATACAGCTGGGTCCCTCTTTAACAGAAGGTAGAGGAGCAGGTTCCATTCCAGAAATTGGGATGAACGCAGCCATAGAAAATATTGATGATATTAGAGAATTATTGTCGAACAATACGAAAATGGTTTTTGTAACTGCTGGAATGGGCGGTGGTACTGGCACTGGTGCAGCTCCTGTTATTGCAAAAGTAGCAAGAGAATTAGGAATATTAACTGTAGGTATCGTAACTGTTCCTTTCAATTTTGAAGGAAGAAAACGTCGCCAACAAGCAGAGGAAGGCCTAGAAACAATGCGAGAATCTGTTGATACCTTATTGGTTATCAATAATGAAAGATTACGAGAAATTTCCGGGAATTTAACTTTAGGCAATGCATTTGCGCAAGCGGATGATGTTTTAGCAACTGCTGCCAAAGGAATTGCTGATGTAATTTCTGTAACAGGAGCAATTAACGTTGATTTCAATGACGTAAATACAGTAATGAAAGACAGTGGAGTTGCTGTTATGGGTTCTGCTGTTGCTGAAGGGGATAACCGCGCTATTGAGGCTGTTCAAGCAGCATTGTCTTCTCCGTTGTTAAATGATAACGATATTTCAGGAGCTGAATACGTGTTGTTGAACATTACTTACGGTTCGAAAGAAGTATTGATGGATGAGATTTCTGACATTACGGATTATATACAAGACGAAGCAGGTTCAACTGCTGATGTTATTTGGGGACATGGTTATGACGAAACACTTGGTGAAGGTTTGAGTGTTACAATTATCGCTACTGGATTCAATCATACACCAGTAACGGGTTTTGAAAAAGCGCCTGAAAAAAAAGTTCAAATTTTAGAGGATGAGAAGAAAGAAATTTCTTCACCCCTTGCTTCTGCTATAGCTCAAAATCAGTATAAAGAACCAAAGGCTGAAGAACCATATATAAAATCTAAAGATGAAAAAGAAGTCGTTGACGAGGTTGAAGAACCATCATCTCCAACTATGGATTGGGAAGTGAAAACGGTTGTTCCAACTCCACCAACACCATCTGAGCCGAAAGAAGAAATAGCAAGTACAGCTTCTAATTCAAACGAAAAAACTGAAAAAAAAGAAGAGGTTAAACGTTTCTTTCTAGATGATGAGATGGATGAAGATACATCTTTCGAAGGAAATGCAACTTCTCATGAATTAACACAAGTAGAGCAACAAAGACGCACACAAGAACGTTTGGAACGTATCCGCAACTATACTTCTCACTTAAACAGCGCGGAAGGATTAAGTGAATTAGAGCGTGAGCCTGCTTTTAAGAGAAGAAAGATTAACTTAGATGATAATGTAAGTTCGTCTAGCGATACAACTTCTAGATATGAAGTGTCTGATCCAAAGGATAGCGATAACAATACAACGCTTCGTGGTACGAATTCATTTCTACACGATAACGTAGACTAATATATAAAAGATGAGTTTAACAGAACAAATAAACCAAGATATCAAAGACGCAATGCGCGCTAAAGACAAAGAGAAATTGGGTGCTTTACGGGATATCAAAGCAAAACTTTTAAACGAAGCTACTTCTGGTCAAGGGGAGGTGGATGAAACAAAAGAAAATAAAATCATCATAAAGTTGCATAAACAGCGTATGGATTCATACAATGTTTATACAGAGCAAGGAAGAGAGGATTTAGCTGAAGCAGAGTTGTTTGAAGCTAAAATCATCGAAAACTATATGCCCAAAATGATGGATGTAGAAGAGGTGAAAGTAAAAGTATTTGAAACAGTCAAAGAAGTTGGTGCCGCTGGACCACAAGATATGGGTAAGGTTATGGGAATTCTTTCCAAATCACTTGCAGGAAAAGCAGATGGTAAACTCATTGCAAATCTCGTAAGGGAAGCTTTAAATAAATAGCCAGTTATTTGTTAATATAAAATCGGTTATTAAGTAGTGTCTGTTTCCGACTAGACATTAAGTACCAATTAATCTTTCAAAAATATTATTTGAAAGACCAATTTTTATAAGACCCCTACTTTGAAAAAGGTAGGGGTTTTTTCTTAATTTTAATATGTATATATTTGAAAATGTTTAAGTCATCATTTTTGGTAATTTTTTTAGTAGCTCTTTTGACGGGTATAGGTCCGTCCTTCTTAAATGCGCAATTAATTGATAACGCCAACGGAAAGGTGTTTACCAATAAACCGTTTTTCAATGAGCAAGTCATAAAAGAAAAAGGAATTAAATCTATTTCTGGAAAAGAAATCCATTATAAACTGGGTGATAAACCAAGAGAAACAGAATTTTTTAAAACGTATGTATTTAATGAGAAAGGACAGTTGACGCAACAAAACGAAAGTGTTGAATTAACAAAAACAGCCGACACACTAATTACTTATTACGATTATGACAAGCAAGGTAATTTGATCGCTTTACGTCAAAGGGATGAGTATGGTAATTATGCTTACATCTACGATTATGATGAGCAGGGGAGGGTGATTAATGAAGAGTATAGACGTTATTTAGCTAAAAAGACCTATACTTCACCAAGTTTTAAATTAGGAAAAGACTATACTGTCTCTGCCGAAAAATCAACATATCAAGATTTTGATAATCAGCAAAAACGGACAATTTACAATAGTTATGGAGATCCTTATAAATACATAATTATTAATTATAACAAAGAAGGACTGATTGCTGAAGAAGTGGAAAGGTTAAATAGAATGCCGGGTGTAAAAACAACAAAATTTCATTACAATAAGAAAAACGATTTAGACAGTATAACGGTTCGCTCAAATATCTCAGGTTTCCAAAACCGATCGTTTGTTTATGACTATGATGAATTAGGAAATCTAGTAAAGAAAGAGGAGTTTAAAAATGGAAAGTACATCACCCAATATCAAGTTTTATATGACGAAGAAACGATGTTGATTGATGATGTTTTGGTTCAACATATTTCCACTGATTTTATCAAAGTCCTTGAATTGAGAAAGTATTCTTATTATGGGAGTTACCGTTGATTCTAATCTTTATTGGCCTTTACAGTAGCTATCCTATTGGTTTGATATTGATTGATAAAAGTTGAGTTATTATTTTCTTTTCTGAACACATTTTCTTTACGTTTTATAAAAAGACCCAGATGAATGATATCAAATCTGTCTTAATTTCTTTGATTGAAAATCAAGAATGGAAAAAATTAAAGAGTAAAGTAGAAGGTCTAGAGCCTTTCGACGTTGCTGAACTTTTTTCAGTGCTTTCTGAAAGGGATAAAATCGTCATATTTAGGTTGCTCAATAAGAATCAAACAAAGGTGGTCTTTAAGATGCTTCCTCATGAAAAGCAACAAAAGATCATAGAAGGATTAGCTGAAAATGCGAACAAAATCACCAAACTTCTTAGTGATTTAGAACCGGATGACAGAACAGCCTTTCTCGCTGAATTGCCAGGTGAAGTTGCCCAGAAATTAATTCAACAACTTTCTCCTGAACAAAGATTCATAACAAACCAATTGCTAGGCTATCCAAAAGAGAGTATTGGTAGATTAATGACTACTGAATACGTCGCGGTTCGGCCAGAGTTCACTGTTGAAGAAACGTTTCAACATATTCGTAAGTATGGACACGATTCAGAAACATTAAACGTTATTTACGTGGTTGATGAAAATTGGAAATTGATTTATGATTTGCGCATCAAAGATTTAATTTTAGCTGATCCTAGTCAAATCGTCAATGAACTAATCAATCACCAATTCATAGCTTTAAAAGCGACAGATGATCAAGAAGTAGCCATTAAGAAATTTAAAAATTATGATAGAGTGGCGCTCCCGGTTCTAAGTGAAGAAGGATTACTTATCGGAATTGTAACTTTTGATGATGTCATGGATATTGCAGATGAAGAATCATCTGAAGATTTCCATAAATTCGCAGCATTTCAAAGTGCTATTGCTAATCCATTAAAAGCCCGAATTTTTGATGTATATAAAAATAGAGTTGTTTGGTTGATTGCTTTGGTATTTATGAATCTGTTTTCAGGAGCTGCCTTATCCAGTTTTGAAAATGTGATTCAATCTGTTGTTGCTTTGGTCTTTTTCCTTCCATTATTAATTGATAGTGGAGGAAATGCAGGTTCTCAAACTGCAACTCTAATGATTCGCTCTTTAGCAATGGGTGATGTTAAAATATCAGATTGGTACAAGCTAATAGGAAAAGAGGTAGTCGTTTCGTTATTTTTAGGTGTTACAATGGCTATTGGAGTGTCGCTAGTTGCTAGTTTCCGCGCTCCTGAAATAATAGGAGTGGTTGCAATCACGATGGTGCTTACTGTACTCATGGGTAGTATTGTTGGATTGTTGTTGCCTTTTGTCTTTACTAAACTTAAATTGGATCCAGCTACAGCAAGTGCGCCATTAATTACTTCAATTGCTGATATAAGTGGAGTTTTAATTTACTTCAGTATCGCAAGCTGGTGGTTTGGTTTTTAGATTGTAAATAAGCTTTGAATCTGCCCTTATTTTTGTTGTGATTTCGACCAGACACTAGTAGCGATGCAATTATTTTTGAGGATAGATAAAATCATCACTTACGCTAGAGTCATCCATTAAATTCATGGTAGAACCACCCTTCCTATACGCGGTGTCAGATGCTTTATGTAGTTCTCAAATCAAACCTTTATAAAACAATAAAGCCAGTAAACTTTCGCTTACTGGCTTTTTGCTCCTCCTCTAGGACTCGAACCTAGGACCCTCTGATTAACAGTCAGATGCTCTAACCAACTGAGCTAAGGAGGAATATATTCTTTGGAATAATATTCTGTTTAAAATATTGAGTTGAAATATTTACTATTCGTTAATAGAAATTTTTCCTCAACTGCGAGTGCAAATATAGAGATTTTATTTCATCTAAAACAAGTCTAAGTACAAAAAAAGTTTAAAAATTTCTATCTTTTTTGCAAGCGCCATCAAATCAGTGAATTATTTTTTATCGGCACGGATAGATAATACTGGAAGTGGGCTAGATTTCATTACATCACTCGTTACAGAACCGTTAAATAAACGTGCTAATCCTCTTCGTCCATGCGTAATTGTAGTAATCATATCTGCATTTCTACGATGTGCAAACTCATTTATTCCAATTTGTACTGATTCCGCTGCGTAAACATGACAATTGTAATTCGATAAACCGTGCTCTTTCGCAAATAATTCCATCGCATCTAACATTGGTCCTGAGAAATAAAAATCATCACGTGTAATGATTCGAACTAAATCAATATTGGCTTCTAATTTGATAGCCATTTCAGCAATTTTTCTGAATGAATTTCCTATACCATCACCAAAGTGACTTGCAAAAACAATTTTATCAAACTTTGGATTCACTACTTCTTCTCTAGTCGTTAAAACCGGAGTATCAGAAAGACGAACAATTTTATCGGTGTTACTTCCAATAAAGTAGTCATTCACATATCCTGATGTTCCATGTGTTCCCATTACAATTAAATCGATATCGTGCTTTTTAGCTTGACTCACAACAGAATCATAAACGCCATCATATTGAATCGCCGTAGCATAATTTACACCTTTAAGAAAGTCTTGACTTATTAACTTTTCAAAATCCATTTTCACCTTTTTCAAGATGAATAAACCTTCCGCTACATCTTGACTTGATTGTCCAGGAATAATGCCCGTTTCATACTGAGGCATTGATACAATATGTAAGAAATAAATTCGAGCATCGAACTTTTTCGCAATGTTAGCAGCTAGTTTAGCGGCATTCAAAGCAAATTTAGAAAAATCTGTAGGTACCAGTATTTTTTTCATGTGAGTAATTTTGAGCAAGGTAATAAATCTTTATTACAAAACTAAATTCACAATATGGGAATATATCATTTATTAAGATAAGGATAGAATAGAAGGGTGCCAGCCACAATAGCGACAAGGGCAGCAATTAATACTGCCCCTGCGCTAATGTCTTTAATGTTTTTTATTTTTGGGTTTTTCTCCTTGGAATAAAGATCACAAATTTTTTCAATTGCTGAATTCATGATTTCAAGTGATAATACCAATCCACTTATTATTAAGAGTGAAATCCAGTCATTTCTCGAAATATCCAAGGAAAAGCCAAATACAACAACAACTGTAAAAATTAGAAATTGAATTTTAAAGTTCCGTTCTTTTCGCAACATTTGGAATAAACCACGAAAAGCATGATTAAATCCTAACATCTTCTAACTTAATATTAAGATCTAGTTTATGAAAGTGTCTGAAGGATCTACAGCTTCTATCCTTAAAATTTCAGGAGCTGCTTTTTTTACAGCCTCTTCTATTCCTGCTTTCATTGTCATTGCACTCATCGAACAATCTCGACAAGCTCCTAACAATCTTAGACGAACTACTTTGTCTTCTGTAATTTCAACCAATTCCATGTCTCCTCCGTCTTGTTCTAAAAATGGACGCAACTGGTCAAGCGCTTTATTAACAGCTTCTTCTAATTTTTCAAATGAATTGGACATGTTGTTATTTTACTTTGTTATCTCTACAAACTTACGAACTAATTCATCAAAAGCCTCAGAAACAATTGTGTTTTGTTGCAATACCGCTGGGCGACCTATATCTCCCGACTCACGAACACTTTGAACCAAAGGAATATGACCTAAGAAACGCTGGTTCATTCCTTTTGCTAAATTCTTCACACCGTCTCTACCGAAGATATAGTATTTATATTCAGGTAATTCTTCTGGTGTAAACCAAGCCATGTTTTCAATTAATCCTAAAACAGGTACTTTAATTGTATCCAATTGGAACATGTTCACTCCTTTTCTAGCGTCCGACAAAGCTACTTCTTGCGGCGTTGATACGATAATCGCACCGTCCAATGGAATGTTTTGTACAAGTGACAAATGAATGTCTCCTGTTCCAGGAGGTAAGTCAATTAGTAAATAATCTAATTCACCCCAATGCGTGTCTGTAAACATTTGTGTTAAAGCTTTTGATGCCATTGGACCTCTCCAAACTACCGCATCGTCTTGCTCTGTAAAGAATCCGATAGACATAATTGAAATTCCGTAAGAGATTACAGGTGTCATCTTGGTCTCGCCATCTACATCTATTGAGGCAGGTCTCTCACCTACAACATCAAACATAGTAGGCATAGATGGGCCATAAATGTCAGCGTCAACAATTCCTACTTTATAGCCTGCTTTTGCAAGTCCACCAGCTAAATTTGCAGTAATTGTAGATTTTCCAACTCCACCTTTTCCAGAGGCAATTGCAATTATATGTTTTACTTCAGGCAAAATTTTTCTGCGAGATCCTTTTTGCTCTTTAGACATTCCTTGAACGCTTGTTTCAACTTCAACTTCGTCTCCTAAGACTCTTTTTAAAGTAAAACTGACAGCTTCTTGCATTCTTTTTCGGGAATGCATCGCCGGATTAACAACCTTTAGTGAAAGTGAAATTTTATTTCCATCAATTTTTAAATCGTCAATCAAATTTTGTGATACTATATCTTTTTTGAGGTCGGGCTCTATCACATTACCTAACGCTTCTAAAACTTTATCTCTAGTAATTTCCATAACTCATTTTTAATACCCCAAAATTAGAGTTTTATTCTATTTTTTTTGTTTTAAAACAATTAATTATAACTAAATGTGACATAAGTCAATTTGAATTTAAACACTTTGGATAGTCAATTGTACTATTAATGATTCTTTATTTCAACATTGTAAACCTACTTCTCTATCGAAAAGTAGGTTAAATAGAGGTGAATAACAAAAGAATTATTTAGATGTTAATAATTATAATGATTTGAACAAATGTCATGTTTCAAAGTGAGAATAATAAGTGGCTCTATTATTGATAACCATTGATCATAAAAAGTTGGCTAATCATTTTAATAGTGTTAAAAAGAATTAATTTTTATATCTTTGCGTTAAGCATATGATAAAGCAATTTAAAATTAAAATATGGAATATTCAAATATTAAGTTCGATAGAGATAGCAGTAATGTTGACTTCTATAAAACCTTACAAAAAAGGGTGAGAAAACACTTTAAAGATAGTAATACATCAAAATATGGTGATGCATCTATGGTTCTTAAAACAATTGTTATGCTAGCCGTATATCTTGTTCCTTTTATATTGGTTTTGACTGTTGTTGAGTCAGTTTGGTTAATGTTTGTGATGTATTTCTTTATGGCTTTAGGAATGGCTGGAATAGGAATGTCAGTAATGCACGATGCCAATCACGGAGCTTATTCAAAAAACAAATTCATAAATAATTTTATGGGTGAATTAATCACTGTAGCTGGTGGTAGTGATGCCATGTGGCGAATTCAACACAATGTTTTGCACCATACCTACACAAATGTCACAGGAATGGATGAAGATATTGACCCTGGTGGAGTCTTAAGATTTAGTCCACACGAGGAAAGAAAAACGCACCATAAATACCAACATTATTATGCTTGGTTTCTTTACGGAATGATGACGATACTTTGGTGTACTGTGAAAGATTTTAAACAAGCTATCCGATACAAGAAATTAGGTTTAACAAAAACAGAAGGAGCTAGTTTTTCTAAAATTCTATCTAAAATTGTTGTTCATAAAGCCCTTTATCATGGAATATTCTTGGTGTTGCCACTAATCTTTTCACCGGTGTCTTGGTACTTCGTGGTGTTAGGCTTCTTAGTAATGCACTTCGTTACAGGGGTAATCTTAGGAATCATTTTTCAATCAGCACACGTAGTTCCTTCTTCCGATTATCCTTTGCCAGATGAAACAGGAAGTATTAAGGCGGACTGGGCTGTAAGTCAATTGGTTAATACTTGTAATTTTGCACCAGAGAGTAAATTACTTTCGTGGTATGTAGGTGGTTTGAACTTTCAAGTAGAACATCATTTGTTTCCAAATATTTGCCATGTTCACTACAAGAAGATTTCTAAAATTGTACGTTCCACAGCAGAAGAATTTAACTTGCCTTACAATACACAGCGTACTTTTTCATCTGCTATTAAGAATCATGCAATGATGTTGAAGAAACTAGGAAATCAAGACCAATTATAAGTTATTTAAAATGAATTTGGAAACGTTTCGCGATTACTGCCTTCAAAAGGATCATGTCGACGAATCGTTTCCTTTTGATGAAAATACTTTGGTCTTTAAGTTCAACAATAAAATTTTCGCCTCGGTGAGCTTGAAAGATGAGAGAAACAATTCTTGTAATTTAAAATGTGACCCAGAACGTGCTTTATTACTAAGAGAACAGTTTGGTGGTATTGTGCCTGGTTATCACAGTAATAAAAAGCATTGGAATACGCTAAGTTTTAATGAAGATGTTTCCGATCAATTGATATTTGAATTAGTTGATCATTCTTATCAACTCCTGTTCCAATCATTTTCAAAAAAAGTTCAAAAAGAATTAAATGAGTGTACGAATAGATAAATTTATTTGGTTTACTCGCTTATGCAAAACGCGATCAATAGCGACAGAACTGGTAAAAAAAGGAAAAGTAAAGCTAAACGGTGAGGGTGTTAAGCCATCACGTGAGGTAAAAGAAGGAGATGTAGTTGGGATTGTTAAGCACACTTCAACTTTTACTTACAAAGTTAAATCTCTTCTGAAGAATAGAGTAGGAGCCAAATTGGTTGAAGACCATATTATCGATATCACACCTCTGGAAGAAGTTGAAAAGTTCAAAGCTTATCTAGCAGCTCAAAGTGCTTATCGAGGCCATGGAACGGGTAAGCCAACCAAAAAAGAAAGACGTGTTTTAGATTCTTTTCTTGAATGGAAAGATGAAGAATTTTAATAATTCATTCAATTTAAAAATTTTGAGGTAGATATTCTTCTTAATGAAAAAATCATCTATTTTAGTTTGCTAGCTACTTTATCACTTTTTTCTATAAAAATATATAAATTCGTCATTCGTATTTCAAAACCTTGCTATAAATAATCTCGATTATTTATATATTTGCATTTAATAAATTTTAGATATAAATGGAAAATTTTATTGATACACCAATTAACCAAACTACCTCGAAGCAACAAGTAAAAGAATTCTTTACCGCTGTTTACACGTACATGTTTATAGCACTCGTTGTTTCAGGATCTATTTCATGGTATATAGCTAGCTCAGGACTATTCATGGAATGGTTTTATAATGCGGAGACAGGATCTATTAGTCCATTGTTTTATGTTGTTGCCTTTTCTCCATTAGGATTAGTGTTATTGATTCAAGCAAAATACAAAAGTTTTTCATTGGGTGCTTTAGTGGGACTTTTTGTTCTTTACTCAGCCCTTATAGGAGCTAGTTTAGCATCTATATTTATGGTTTACAGCATGGGCGATATAGCGATAACATTTTTTGTTACTGCTGGTGCTTTTGGTGCTATGGCTATATTAGGATTTACAACATCAGTTGATTTGTCTAAAATGGGAAGCCTTTTATATATGGCTTTCATAGGAATATTTATCGCTGCAATCGTAAACATGTTTATGGATAGCGAATGGTTGGCTTACTTAATTTCTATTGTTGGAGTATTTGTTTTTACAGGACTTACTGCATGGGAAATGCAGCGTCTAAAAGCTATTGCAACAGATACATCAGTTTCAGATGAAGACAAGCAAAAAGCGAGTTTAATGGGTGGTTTGACATTATATATTTTGTTCATCAACTTATTTATGTCATTACTTTATTTGTTAGGAGGAAGAGACTAGTTTTTATATAGTATCTGGTCGGAAAGACCCTAATTTCGTAAATTCTCTCTAACAGAAAATATTTTCAAACTCTAAAGAGACATTGTGATAGGTTTTATCTATTAATTTTTAGTTTTTCATCATTTTTTGACTCGCAATGTCAGTTTTCCCTACTAAATCTAACTTTTTGAACATAGATTTCCATTAAGGCTTAAAATATGATAGCCTTTTACTTATCCTTTTATAAAGTTGCTTTTTTAAGCTGCTCTGCTTCTGATCTTTGGTTTCTCTTTTAAGAGGTTTTTCTTTATCAAGCCCCCTAAGCGGTGAAGATTGTAAGATAATACTCCTAAAGAGACGTACTTTGTGAAATTTTCCTCTCCCTTATCTCTGCATTTATGCAAGCCATTATGTCCAAGTTGATTGATGTTAGATTCTACTGCACTATGTTTGTTATTCAGCTCTTTAAACTCTTTACTTCTCTCAATTTCTTTTCTAGCTTTGTTAGGTTTTCCTTTCTGCTTAATGATTGCATTTGGAATGATTGTTTCCAGTTCTGTAATGATTTCTTTTGAACTAAACCCCTTATCAAAACTCAAAGAAGCTAAGCTTTCTCCGTACCTTTCCTTTAACTCTCGGGCCACTTCAATTGTAAAATATTTATCTGGAATGTCTGATATCAGTTTATGAAATACAATGAAATTATTCTGATCAGTAACTACCAAATGCTTTTGACCAAGTTCACAAATAACACCCGCCTTACCTTTGCTGTTCCATTTTGTATGAGGTTCAAATAAAGAAAAAACTTTTTCATCATGAGGTATTTTCTCTCCATTTAACAAACGTCTTTCGACTAAATAAATATGCTTTGAAAGCATTGATTTAAAGTATTTTAACTCAATTAATTTTAACTCTTGACCTACGGTGGACGCAGTGAAAACAGAAATAAATTCTGCTACCTTTCCATCAAGTTTTTTAACCAAGTTTAAGTATTCGGTAGTTGCGTACTGCAAACGTCCCTCTTTATTTTTACCTCCAGATGATTTTACTTTTTGTAAAATTCTAGATTCGATTTTAACCTTTTTCTTCCATTCTGAAGCCTTACGCCAACCTGTTAGCTTTTGCTGGTCTGCTAAAAAACAACTAATCTCGA
>Ga0307937_1000122_pt1 | contig 51807 bp, 47 predicted proteins | sample OrgLakmetagenom3_FD_201814 | JGI IMG/M metagenome (GOLD analysis project Ga0307937, IMG submission 201814) | Saline water microbial communities from Organic Lake, Antarctica - #3 | ecosystem: Environmental > Aquatic > Non-marine Saline and Alkaline > Saline | place: Antarctica: Organic Lake...
TTGACTATGATTGCACCTTTTACTGATGAAGAAGTTTTAATACCTATAAATACAACTAACACTGAATCTATTGATATAGAAGAATCAACTGATGAGATCCAAGTAAGGCGATTTCAGGTTGAACCCAGTGCAAGTGTAGAGTCTAATCAGCCGGAAGTTAATCTTGTCATTAATCAGCATCTTCCGTCTACTCAAGAACTTCCTGAAGATATTAAAAAGCTAAACGAAAAACTTAATAAAATGTTCACAAACGTAGACGAGTTGGATGACTTCTCCTTAACAGATGAAGACATCTCATTAGGGGACAAGTTTGAGAACACTGAGGAGCTTATTTTGTCAGATGATCAAGATGATGGATTATTACTATTGGATGATGAGGATACTTCAATTGAAGACAGCATAGACTTAATCATCGATGATGAAGATAGTGACGAGCTGCTGTCCCTAGAAGATAACGAAGTTGACCTAGGAGATAATGATGACTTACTTGAGCTTAGTGATGATGAGGAACCAGATACTCTACTTAATTTAGACTCAAGTGATGATGAGGATCTTTTAGTTTTAGATGATAATTTGGAAGATGAAGAAGTTATAGGTATTGAAGGAGACATAGATGACTCCGCTGATCTCGAAATGGCTACATTGGAGCTTGGAGATGACGAACCGGACTCGATAAATACTTCTGATGATGGGCTAGAGATGAGTCTTGACGATGACTTAAGCCTTGATCTTAGTGATGATGAAGATATTGACTCTCAGCCTATGGAAGAGAGCGGTTTGGAATTAGACCTCTCCTCCAGTGAAGAACTTGAAATTGGCGATGATGAAAGCTCTCTTGACATGGACGCTGGTGATGATGGATTAGATCTAGATCTCTCTGATAGCAATGAACTGTCACTCGGGGAAGATAATTTTGAGAGTAACTTGGGTGATGATGACCAAAGTGGCATTGATATGGAGCTAGAAGATAATGTGCCACTAGACTTAGATGATGATCAAGCTGAGACACTTTCTGCTGATATAGATGATAATGATGAATTTGAAAACTCAATTGATGATCAAGAAGTTAATTTAGGAAATTTAGACCTTAGTGAATTAGAAAGCGATGATAGTGACTTTGAAGAATCCATAGAGTTTGGAGACGAAGACGTTGTCGAAACTTCTTTTAATCTAGCTGATATGGATTCAATAGATAGCAATGATGAAGATTCGCCTGAATCAGACTTATCGTTAACAATGGGTGATGACTTGGCTTCGGATGAAGATGATGAAGCTATTGATGAGACCATAGGCGAGCATACAGATTCAATTCAAAGGTTTGGTGATGATGAGCTATTTGGCAGTAGCAATGAAGAGTCAACGAATGATGCTATTAACTCAAACGTCACGAGAGTCGATGATCAAAGCTTAGAGTTTAGTTTAAGTGAAGCTTCAGGTGATCAAATTGAAACTTCAATTGATTTTTCTAATGATGCAAAAATGAAACTGTCTGAAATTGATAATTTAATGGATGATTCTTTGAATAATAGTAGTGACGTTTTAAGTGATACTCAAGAAAGCGATGAAGAGAGCGCTGACAGAGAAGTATTTGTTGCAGAACATAGAGAACTTAAGGAAAGAAACAATCAACAGCTTGAAGGATTAGCATTGACTATTAGGGCCTTGAGAGATGATAGAGAGAGCCTTATTGAAAAGATATCAAAACTAGAGAACAAAGAGTCAGATAAAATAGGTCATGAGCTTAACTTAAAAGCTCAATTGGATGAAAAAAGTATTGAGGTCAATGTTCTTCGTAACAGATATCAAAAGAATTTGGAAAACTTAAAAGTAGAACTTGATATAAGTTTAGAGAAAAAAACTATATTGGAAGAAAAATCAAAATATTATGAACAAAAAATTGAAGATCTTAATAAACGAGTGCGAGTTGATGTAAATTTAGTTCGTCAAAGAGAGAAAGAGCTAGAGAATAAGCTTGAGATGCTTCGTTCTGACTCAGAAGCTCAAATTAGAAATAGAGATTTAAAAATTCTGGAACTCAAAAGAAAAATTGATACACTGGAATTTGATATTGAAAGTGTCCAGTCTCAAGAAAAGAAAGTTGTCCATAACAAATATGAGCTCGAAGAAAAAATGGAAAAAGTTATTGATACTCTTCGAGGCGCCATTGGTGAGCTCGAAGATGATGGAAGCTTTAACAGAAAGATTAAAAATATTAAAAAGAATCTGGATGTTTAATGAGTAAGAAAAATCCTAATAAGTCTACTATCAAAATTAAAGACACTGAACAGATGCATCAGTATCTTAGTTCCGTCTTTTCTGAGTCATTACTTAATTGTAAGTATGCTTACTTTATTGAAGAGAAAGACAGTGCAATATTCTACGGTGGTGATGAATCTTTGAATGAAAAGAAACTTGTGATTTTGGCCAGAAAACTTCTTCATAAAGACGTTGGAGATATTTGTGAAATTGATGAAAATCATATCCTCGTTCCTATTTTTCGATCAGAAGAAAGTATTGAGTTTTTAGTTATTGAATCTTTAGTAGAGACGAAAGCTTTTTTAGAGAATGAACTTCTTGATATTTTAAAAAACATTCATATTTACAGACAATTAAAGCTTAGATGTGAGCGTCTAATGCAGCTAAGCCATGTTGATGAAGTGACAGGCTTATTTAATCAACGTAAACTTGTAAAAGATTTAGAGACTACAATTGAGTCTCACGAAAAAGACAATGAATCATTTAGTCTGATGTTTGTAGACATAGATCATTTTAAGTCAGTTAATGACAGTTTTGGTCACCTTGTCGGGTCGGATATTTTGGCAGATCTTGGTGATCTATTAAAGTCATTAGTAAGAGGCACAGATGACGTTTACCGCTTCGGTGGAGATGAATTCATTCTTATATTGAGAGAAGTCGATATTGAAACAGTTCATAGAATTGGTGTCAGGCTTTTGAAGACTATTAAAAACCATCAATTTCAATTGGAAAGTGGTGAAAGCTATAGCATGAGTGTCTCAATTGGAATTGCTGAATACCCAACAGATGCTAAAACCTCGAAAGAGATGATTCAACTCGCAGATGAGATGATGTATAAATCTAAAGAAACAGGTCGAGGAAAAATAATTCATTTAGGAAGGGAAGTTAAAAATGCTAATGCTAATACTAAGTGATTTTCATTTAGGAAAAGGGAAATTTCTCGAAAATGGTCAAATCAATGTCTTAGAAGACTTTGATGAAGACGAAAAATTTATTGAGCTTCTCGATCATTATTCTACAGGTACTTACTATTTCACTGATGTTCATCTCGTTTTAAATGGAGATATACTAAACCTTATTCAAATGGATGTGGATGGTATCTATACACATCTTTTAACTGAAGATCATATTTGCGGCATGGTGAGAGAAGTTGTTAAGGGACATCCACTATTTTTTGAAAACTTGCGTAAGTTTCTCTCTAGACCGAATAAAAAACTCACCTACGTTATAGGTAATCATGATTTTGGAATGGTTTTTGAAAAAGCCCAAAAAGTTTTTGCAGATGCATGTGGAGAGGAAGTTGAGTTTACCGAACAGTTGATTTCAAACGGTGTTTTAGTTGAGCACGGACATAGGTTTGAACCCATTAATACTGTTCCGAAGGCAAAAACGTTTATAAAAGGACCTGGAGGTGAGAGAATTTTAAACCTTCCATGGGCATCACTATTTTGTATAAACCTTCTGCCAAGACTTAAAATTTATAGACCCTTTTTAGATAAAGTTCGCCCTGTTTCATTATATATTTGGTGGGCCTTAATTCATGATTTTAGATTCTTTGTCTTTTTGAGCTGGACAGTAGCAAAATACGTCATTAGAACTCAATTTCCCCCATACGGTCGTTATAACAAAAACTTCAAAATTGGACCAAGACAATTATCAAAGATTGTTATTCACCCTAACTTTGAAAAATATGCTAAACGAGTGCTTGCAACTAGGCCAGAAGTTAAGATTGTCGTTATGGGGCATACGCATATTACAGAGTGGCGAAGATTCAAAGATGGTAGGCAGTACTTTAACTGTGGTACATGGAATCCAGTGCCTTCAATGGATAGAACACTCCATAAGAATATTACAGATCTTCATTACGTCTGTATTGATATCAATGAGAAAAAGGGTGTTATAAAAAATGCTTATCTCAACATTTGGCGAGGGAAGTGGAGACCATTTAGTGAGGAGATTGTGACTTCTCCATGATTTACTTTTGAATACTTCCAAAGATTTCTTTAAGTGCCAAATATTTTGATTTGTAATCGAATATAAGCTCAGCTTGTTTATTTTCTGTTTTGGCAAGTTCTTCTGATGGCGATAGAGGTGTAAGTTCTTTTAACGCCTCTTCTTCGCCTTCAAGTTCTAAAGCTATAAATTGCTCAATCTGATCCTTAGACATTTCAATATTTCTATTCGTAAGAGCTTTTTGAATCCCTTTTCTATCAAGAATATCTATTTCCTCAATTGTTTTTCCGTCTTCAGACGAAATTACGATGTAACGTTTACCTTCTTTTACAGAAATATTTACTTTATTCAGAGACTGAGTTCCATTTGATGTTTCTGGTTCTTTTAAAAGATTTAAGATGGAGCTATATCCATAGAGTGTAGGCTTGGAAAGATTACCAACCGAAGAGGGGGCTCTGAAGGGTAAACTATTATTGGTTGAGTTTGATTTCATATCTTCGATCTGGTTATGATTGTTGTTTTGTGTTTGAGACGGAGCACTCGTATATTGTTTTGACGATACATCAATATCCTCAAGACTATTACGACTTCTTGTTACTGGCTTTGATTTATTTGATTTACTCTCATTTTTTTCTTTTGTTTGTGTAAGCTCTGCCTCTGTTAAAGCTAATTTCTTTTGTGTTTCAGCTAGAATTTCTTTCATTCTTCTGAGATCATTAGTATTTTTATCTACGACTTGAGTTTTCCTTAGACTTTCCATTTCGGCAATTTCTTGTTCTAGTTTTTTGAGTTCCTGAGCTTTTGATTCAATCTCTTTACTTTTTTCATTTTCTGTAAGCGATGATATTTTATCTTTTAATTCTTCTATTTCTTTTTTTACTGAGCTATCGATATCTCTTGCTTCAATATTTTCTAATACTCTGTCTCTAGACTTTTGATTATAGTTTTGAACAGTACTGGTACTATTAATTGAATTTTGAAAATTATCTGTATACTTTGAAGGGGTAAAGTTAAATTCATCGTTTATAGACTCTGGTTGAGTCTCTTTTAATATTGTTTCAGATCTAGCTACGGTTTGTTCTGCTTTTTCATCGTTAAACTTATCGGATATTGAGTTAGAGGCAGTTTCTTTAGGTAGGTCGGTTGAAATTTTCTCGGTAGGTTCCTGATAGTTTTGATTTCTTTTTGCTTTTATAACAACAGTATTATCCTCAATGTTTCCACCCATGATTGAAGTATACCAATCGTCACCTTCACCAAACGGATCAGCTTTGTCAAATGTGTTTTCGTATCTGTCACTTGTGTTTGTAATTTCAGTGTTTTTGGAGCCGATTTGGTAATCTGGAATATCAAAGTTTTCAAAAGTCTTGGTCTTAGGGTTGTAGTGTGCATAATTACCGGAATTCGATTCATTAATCTCAGTAATTAAATTTGAAGGTACTTGATCTTTATGAAACTCACTTGTTAAGTCTTGTAAACTTTGAATCGATTTGTTTTGACCTAGCGATGAAATAATAGCTTTACCAGATCTGAGCGTATCAAAAGCGTCATCTAAGCTTTCACCCATATTACAATCATTAGTTGCAAGATAAGAGTCGAACTCACTTTGAGTATTTTGAGAACTTTTAGTTCCTCTAAATGCGGTATCAATATTTCTGTGAAAATCATCTGTCGCAGTGGCTCTAGAGGCAATTGCATCTCTTGTCTTTGGTAAACCATTGTCAGCGACCAAGTTTTTTAGCTCACATGTTGATGTCGCAATAGCTAAAGCAGCAAGAGACTCTTCTTGGTCAAAAGTATCATTTGAAAAATTGTTTTCGATATAAGTTTTGGACGAATCTTCGATATCTTTTGGACTTGCTTGTTTAAGTGTTTCATCATCACTTGCACATACTACTGTCGTAATTTCGTCCCTAAATGCCTTACAAGAATTTTTCGCGGTCTCTTCAAATGCTTTCAGTTTTAGATCTTGGCCTTCTGGAGAGATATCTACAGCTATTTTATATTTATTTTCTAAGGAAGCTGCAAAAAATCTTTTTGCACTATTTTTGTCATTAAGAACAGAAGCTAAGTTTGGATTAAATCGTGCGGCTCTACTTAAAAAAGCCTTTAAATAAGCTTTAATGTACTTTCTTTTTTTCGTAAAATAATCAAGTTCTTCTGTCAAGCTATCTTTATTGAATACATCAAATGACGGCTTTTGTTTTTTTACTTCAAGTTCCGATATTTTAATTAAGTTATCATCATTTCTCAAAATATCCAGTGCCGATTCTCTCGAATTCTGATTTCTCTTAGATGTTAGTTCACCTTTTTCATTGGTTTCTAGCCCGTAATATTTTTTTTCAAAAAGGTGGGTGAGAAGATTGCTTTCTGGTATTAAAGGTTCAGCTCTAGATGCTAGTTTGCTACTGATTAAATCTAGTAGATTACCATCTTTGAGATCATCCTCTGAAATTTGTATTTCATTGAGTAAAACGATTGCTGCTTCTGGGACTCCCTCGCTTAAATCGCTTAGGTAGTGTCCTTTTATGTATGAATCTCTTTGGTCAGATATATTGCCAGCCGCACATTTCATTTCGTTTGGTTCTGTATCAATTGCTCTTTTAAAATCTTTTTCGATTGATGATATACCTCTACTTCTTTTACCAGTGAGCTGACTTAGTATCTTGCCTAAGTTCTTTTTTGCTTCACCACTTTTGTCACATTTTTTAATTTCTTGTTCTAAAAGTTTATCATCAAAGCAGTTTATTGTACTTTCAAGTTTTCTTTTGTAATTACTCTGCATTAAACTTCTATTTAGAAAATACACCTGATATAAGTTGTCTAGAGAGTGAAGTGCTTCTCTCATCTTTTTTGATTTTAATTCAATTACGATTTCTTTATTTGCTTTGTGAGAAAGCTCTGTAAATAAAGCACCATCCTGTGGATGCTTTGCTATCCTTCTAATAAGTTTTTTGTTATTTTTTGCAAGTGTTGAGTCAACTTCGTTAATAATACTTATTTTATTTCCTTTGGAGAAAATTCCCAGCACCCTTTTTTGATAACACTTCGAACAAAACTCTTGCTTTCCGTTAAACGAAACGAGCTCCATAGATTTATCTTTGGTTGTTGGATATGACAGAACGTTTGTTAGCTCATTCAAACCAGCGCCAATATCATCAATTGGTTCGCCTGTAGGGCTGCAAGCACTTGCGGTCTCTTCATCATCTAGAATTTGAGTGCGTGGACAGTTTTCTGATTTAGGATCACCGATGTTTTGCAAGTATGATGTAATTTCATCTATAGGTACTTCATTTTCATTTGCTAAAATAGAATCAATTTCTCTATCTAAGTTGAGATTGAGTGTTTTTTCATCTTTTCCGACAGCGGTCTCGCATTCATCTAGAAAGTTATCTGATATAGGTATTGTCATCAGCTTTTTAAGTTTAAAAACTGTCAGTTGTGGATACTTATCTAAAACATTATCGAGTACCTCGACTTCTTTTTGAGCCGGTGTTTTTCTACTATTTAACTTATTAAAATATTTGGAAGTGCTCAGAGGTTTTGCGAGACTTCCACTTGTTGAAAAACTGTAATCACCTGAACTTTGAAAATCATTTGCACTAACTGATTCCTGACTAGATGACTCGAGGTTTTGGGACTTTTCAAAGTCGTACTCAAGAGTAACGGGGTTTTCTTTGTACTTTGAAACAAACTTGCCTAGTTCTAAGATTTCTGTGCTATCTCCAGTTAATACCTCTTTAAGATCTGAGCATATTTCTGAATTGCCTGAGATTGCATCTTCAACTAAGAAGAATGAAGTTAAAATAATTAAGAATAGGTTTATTTTTATAAACATTATCACAGTACCTTAACGGAGATTTACTAGATAAGTTTAGTTGAGATTGAGATAAAATTTATCTTGATTGGAGACTAAGTAATATAAGGTGATGTGAGGCGAAAGATTTCAGTGGGTTAGCGCGAATCAGATGGATTCGCGCTAGTAATAATTTTATTTTTTAGTGGCAACTTTTTTGGTCGATTTCTTTGCTTTCTTAGTGACTTTCTTTGCTGTTTTCTTGGCTACTTTTTTCGCCTTCTTAACCTGATCTTTCTTGATCACTTTATTGGAAAGCTTCTTTGTTGTTTTTTTAGCAGCCTTTTTTGTCGCTTTCTTAGCGGTCTTCTTTTTAGTAGCTTTCTTCTTGGTCGCCTTTTTCTTTTTAGTATCTTTTAAAACCATTGACTCAAGTTTCTTTTGAATTTTTGCTAACTCTTTCTTTTGCTCATCTATAAACTTTTGAGCTTTTTTAATTTCAGAGTTAATTAGCTTTTCAAGCATCTTTTCAATTTGAGTCGTCTCAGATTTAATTTTTGATTTTACTTTTGCTATGTCACCCTCAACAGTTGAAGTGATCTCTTTTTGAGCTTTTTGTACTCTTTGCTTTACTGACTTTTGAAGTTCGTCAATATTGTTGTCTTTAACGAAAGAGTCAATTTGTGATTTTACTTTTTTCCATGAATCTAATAGTGATTGTTTACTCATTTGATACCCCTTAAGTGATATTATAAAAGTTAGTTGCTTTATTTATCGGTACTCTATAGCCAAAACCGAAGCTCTTTGATGCGATTTTTAGTATAGGGCAAAACTGATAGCGTTTATACTCGGAACGTTTATATAAGGAAAGTACTTTTTCAACGTCTTGTTTGGAGAATCCGGCTTCACAAAGATCATTGGATGAGTAGCGGTAACTTAGAACTCCATCCAAAATAGCATCTAAAACCTCATAGGGGGGAAGTGAGTCACTGTCTTTTTGATCTGGGCGAAGTTCCGCTGTGGGAGGTCTCGTTATGATCTCTTCTGGAATTATATTTTCATTTTTTGCATTTACGAAGTTAGCAAGCCTGTAAACCTCAGACTTAAAGAGATCACCCAGCATTGAGATTGCTCCAACTGAGTCTCCGTATTGAGTTGAGTACCCAACAGCAAGCTCTGATTTATTTGAAGTGTTCACAATCATCGAGTTTATCTGGTTTGATCTTGTGTAGAGAAGTGTTCCTCTTAGGCGAGACTGTATATTCTCATCAGTGAGACCTTCAAATGGTTGTTTGAATGTTTGTCCAAAAAGGTTCTTAGTGGTGGAGTGAAGAAACTTGATTGGCAAAGTGCTAAGAGGAATCCCAAGATTTTTACATAGCTTATTGGAAAGCTCCCAGCTAACTGGGCTAGAGTGAATGCTAGGCATATAAATTGCTTCTAGGTACTGACCTGGCTTTAAGGATAGCCTCATAAGTGTTAAAACTAGTGCAGAGTCCATTCCTCCGGAGAGGGCCACTGTGAAATTATTGAATTTACTTTTTCTAGCATACTCTTGGAATCCAAACATTAGTGCTTGCTGAACAACTGCACATTCTTCATCTGTCCATGGAATCAAGCCTATTCCCTTATCAACTTTCGTAAGCTTTGAACTAAAGAGATCTTCCCAAGTATTTGCTCTCTTTGAAGCTGAGTTCTCTTTGTATCTATAGTTATCTTTGTTGAATTCAAAAGTGAGAGTGTCTGATTCAAATCTTTTTGCCTGTATTTGAATTTTAGAGCCATCACAAACAAAGCTTGCTCCGTCGAAGATTATCTCGTCCTCTGCGCCAACTTTGTTCAAATATACAAAAGGGCATTTAAATTTATTTGAAATCTCATGTGCGCGAGTAAGTCTTTTGTTTTGTTTTCCAAGGACAAAAGGACTGGCTGATAAATTGATAATGAGATCCAGATCATCTTTTGAACTTTTTGATAAAGATTCAACAGGATCTTTATCGTGAAAGGTGCTGCTCCACATATCTTCACATATGAGAATTCCAATTTTCGCATCATTGAATGAATAAACTTGGGATTCAGTGCCAGCAGTAAAGTATTTTTGCTCGTCAAAAATATCGTAGTTGGGAAGTAGTTGTTTTGTATAAATAGCAGCCATACCATCAGATGAAATTTCATACACAACATTTTTTATCTGTAGAGGAATACCACTTTTATCCAGTGAGTATTCTAATCCACCGGCCAAAATTTTTGTGTCTTTACCTAATTTCTTACTCCATTTTTCAATCTTTTTAAGCATCAATTGGTAGCTATCAATGAATGATTTCTGAATGCACAAGTCTTGAAGGGGGTAACCGGTTAAAAATAATTCTGGTAGCAGGTGAAGACCTTTAGTCTCAAGATCAATTTTTTTCTCTAAGTAACTAATAATACTATCAAAATCTGCAATTTCATGATGGGTTTGGTGTAGGGTAATATTCATCTTTCTTTTTATACTCCTGTTGTTGACTCAACATGTAAAAAAGGGTAGTTTCCCAATTCTTAACACATTGAAATTATAACATTTAATCATAAGATGAGTAAAATATTATGAGTGATAAAAAATCAAGAGTATTAGTTATTGGTGCCGGTTTAGCTGGTAGTGAAGCTTCTCATTATTTGGCCAACTCCGGAGTTGAAGTTGTTCTAATCGAGAGTAAAAAAGTTGTCAGAAATCCCTCTCAAAAACTAGATACATTTGCTGAGCTTGTTTGTACAAACTCGCTAAAATCAATGAACCCACATTCAGGTCATGGTCTTTTAAAAGTTGAAATGAAAGCTATGAACTCTTTAGTTCTAAAAGTTGCTGAGCAAACGGCAGTTCCAGCTGGTGATGCATTAGCTGTTAATAGAGAAGACTTCTCAATTGAGATAACAAAACGATTAAGTGAGAACGATTTAATTACAATTATTCACGAAGAGGCATCAGACCCAGAGGCTTTAATGCTGAAGCATGATTGCCAATACGCAATTGTTGCAACTGGGCCACTCACAACGACTAAATTAGAGAAGTGGATATTAGAGAAAATATCTAAAGATGATTTTTATTTCTACGATGCAATCGCTCCAGTTGTGGACGCCGATTCTCTAGATTACGATAAACTATACTTCAAGGATCGCCATAAAGAGGAGGCTGAGTCAGCCGACTACTTGAATGCACCATTCACTGAAGAGCAGTATTATAAGTTTGTAGAAGAGTTAGTAAATGCCGAAAAAGTTCCACCTCAAAACTTTGAAGAATATAAATTCTTTGAAGCTTGTTTGCCAGTTGATCTCATGGCCGAAAGAGGAAAAGATACACCTCGTTTTTCATGTATGAAGCCAATTGGATTAAAGAAAGAGGGAGAACCGCTACCATTTGCTGTGGTTCAACTCAGAAAAGAAAATCTTTTAGGATCAGCATTTAATCTTGTCGGATTCCAAACTCGTTTAAAATACCCTGAACAAATTCGAGTATTCAGAACAATCCCAGGTTTCGAAAAAGCAACATTTAATCATCTTGGTAGTGTACACAGAAACTCTTTTTTGAATTCAAAAAAGCTTCTCAACTTCGATTTAAGTTCTAAGGAATTTCCAAACATCCACTTCGCAGGACAAATTACTGGTGTTGAGGGATATACTGAAAGCTCAAGCATGGGTCTCTATGTTGCAAGTCAGGTTCTTAGAAAAATTAATGGGCAAGAATCTATTCCATGGCCTGTTGAAACGGGTATTGGTGCATTGGTGAACTTTGTAATGACGGTTCCAAAGCCTGTCCCGTCTAGTATCAACTTTGGGTTACTACCTTCAGTTACACTTACTAAAGAGCAAAGAAGAAATAAAGATAGAAAGAAAATTAAAAAGCAGCTTGTTGCAGAAATTGCTCAGGAAAGCTTTAAGGACTTCTACCAAAGGCATTTTTAAATGGCCGGCTTTTTATTAATCGTTGTCGCCTGCGCGTTTTGGGCGATAGACACTCTTATTCGCTATCCTCTTATGCAAGGCGGATTAGATGCAGTCTCTTTAGTTTTTTACGAACACCTTCTACTCACTTTAATTTTTTCAATAGTCTTTTTTAAATCTCTTAAGAAAGTTTGGGAAGCAAAGACCTCTCACTACTTCTACTTTTTCATGGTCGGTGGAGTGGGCTCTGCCCTTGCAACTGTTGCATTCTCAAGAGCATTTATGTTCTTGAATCCCTCTCTCGTTATATTACTTCAAAAATTTCAACCATTAGTTGTTATTCTTCTTGCTCGAGTTGTGTTGCGTGAACAGATAAAGAAAGCGTTTATGTTTTGGGCCTTCGTATGTTTGGCCGGTGCACTTCTAATTTCTTTTGAAGATATAATGAAAATTAATCTAAGCTCTAAAGGCTGGTGGGATAACCTTTTTGCGCCTACTGCAATTCAAGGTTACATATTGGTTTTTTTCTCAATCTTTGGTTGGGGGGCAGCTACTGTCTATGGTAAGAAGCTTGGAACTGAAGGGTATACTAACGAGCAGATCATGGCCGGAAGATTTATTCTTGGCTTTTTGTGCTTATTGCCTTTTGCTCTCAAAGCTCCAAATTTATTCGGCGAAAGTATTGAAGTATACGGTAAAATTTCACTGATGGTTTTAGTATCGGGACTTTTGGCAATGTATCTTTTTTATCAAGGTCTTCGAAAGATATCAGCAAGAGCCTGCTCACTGGCTGAAATGTTCTTTCCATTTATGGCCGTATTAGTAAATTGGTTATTTTTGAATGCGGCTTTAACACCAATCCAGCTCATTGGTGGAGGAGTATTACTTTTAGGTTCAGTCGTTATTCAACTTAAGCACTACTAATCCTTCAAGCAACCTTCAATTGTTTCAATAGTCTCTTTTATTATCTCATCGATAGGTTTTGTTTTTTTAATTACTGTCGCTGCTGAATGAGAGTGACCGCCTCCACCTAGAGCGGTTGCAATTATACCGACATCACATATTCCTGTTGAACGCAGACTTACTTTAACTTGATCACCGTTGTCTCTAATCATACAGGCTACTTTAATATTATCCATAATAAGTAGATGGTTAATAAATGCATGGGTATCCTCTATATCAGTTTCAAATGCATCAAGATCATCTTGGTCAAAAACTATCCAATAAATATTTCCAGCTTCATTTGATTTGGCACTCCCAAGGATTTTACCTAGTAGATGAAGATGTTGAATCGTCTTAGTTCCGTATATACCATTATAAGCCGTAGTAGGCTCTATTCCTGTTTGTAGAAGCTTGCTAACAAGAAGGTGAGTCCTAGAACTAACAGTTGGATATCTAAAACTACTAGTATCAATAATTATTGAGGTATAAAGTGCTAAGGCCATCTCTTTATTGAATGGAATCCCCATAAATTCTGTAAACTCACCAACGATCTGACCAGTTGCTGCTGCTGAAATGTCGATACAATGATCTTCACTTAGAACTGCAGAACATGGGTGATGATCAATAAAAAGAAAATTACTTTCAATAGATGAGTAATAGTTCATCATTTTCTTTCCAGTTCTCTCTTTGGTATTTGTATCAACAATAATTATAAGGTCAGGCTTAGTATCTTTTGCATTTTCAATCGAAGTCACAACATTTTGTTTATCTAAATACTTATATCGTTCTAAAAGTTCTTCTTCATTTGCACAGATACAATCCTTGCCCATACTTCTTAGAGCTAGGCACAAACTAATCTGACTTCCAATACCATCGGCATCTGGAAAGATATGAGTGGAAATAAGTATTGATTGCGCAGAATCAATTGCTGTCTTTAGTTTTTGGTTTAATTGCATAAAATCACTTCGGCTTTTTCACTCTAAACAATGAGGAGTATTAATTAATTCACTTATTGAAACAAACTAGTTAAAATTTGTCATGGAAAGATCTTGGGCAATTAAGCTTGATGCTGTTACTCGGTTATATGGAGCAAACAAAGTCGTTAGCGATATATCATTTACCGTTAATAAGGGTGCTATCCACGGCTTTCTTGGTCCCAATGGTGCTGGTAAAACGACAACCATGAAAATGATTGCCGGAGTCATACCACCAAGCTCTGGAAGTGTTGAAGTATCAAGTCATAATATTGGTGTTTTACTTGAAAACCCTCCTTTGTTTGATGAAATGATTGTAGAGGACTATTTGTTCTACATCTGTCGGATTCACAAAATATCAAAAAATAATATTTCCAAATATGTAGCTGAAGCAATTGAAAAACTAGAACTTCAATCAGTATCCAGAAGACTTATTGGAAATCTATCTAAAGGTTATCGTCAAAGAGTTGGTGTGGCACAGGCGATAGTATTTAAACCTGAAATAGTTATATTAGACGAGCCAACAGTTGGATTAGATCCAGCGTCGGTTACACAGATGAGAAGTTGTATTAAAGAAATTGCAAAAGATCATACTGTTTTAGTTTCTAGTCATCTCTTGCATGAGATGGAAATTTTATGCTCAGATATAACGATAATCCAAAAAGGTTGTATTATTGCATCTGGTACTGTTGATGAAGTAAAAAAACTAGCCGTTGGAGACCAAGTTTTAAAAATTGAAATCTCCAAGGATGGCAATCTATCGAAAATACTAAATGAAATTGAAATTATAGTAAGTGTCGAACTATCACAACAGACAGCACATTCGAATGAGTACACTATTCATGCAAAGTCTGGAGTCGAGGTAAGACCCCTCATTTATGAAAAGATTAAAAATAGCAATGTGCAGTTGTATCACTTTGAGCAAATCGATCTCGATTTGGAGACCGCATTTTTAGATCTTTTAGGAAGGGAAAAATGATTGGAGTTATTCTCAAAAGAGAAGTCGGAGCATATTTCACTACACCTATGGCCTACATTATTATGGGGCTTTTTATGACCATTACAGGTTATATCTTTTACTCTCTTCTAATCTCATTTGTTGAAAACACTCAGCAAGTACCTGGTTTATACAGGAGCGGACTTGATTTTGTGAATCAAGTTACAATTCAGCTTTTCACAAATATTAACCTCTTCCTTGTCATTTTTTGTCCTATTCTAACAATGAGAACTTTTGCAGCAGAGAAAAAAAATGGCGTTCTTGATCTTTACTTCTCAAGTCCGGTTAGCGATACCGAATTGATCTTAGCTAAATATCTAGGTTTATTGATAAAAGGGTTTGTTCTTCTTGGTATTACTATAATATTTCCAATTATCCTGTGGTCATTAAAGACTCCAGACTTCTCATTTGTTCTTACTGGATATCTGGCCTTGTTTTTAAATTTATCTTGTTATCTAAGTCTAGGGCTATTCGCCTCCAGTGTAACGTCAAGTCAAGTTGTAGCGGGAGTCATAACCTATGTGGGGATTCTATTTTTCTGGATGATCTCGTGGGCTTCATTGATCAGTTCAAATTATCTCTATGCAAATATTTTCAAGTTTATATCAGTTGTAAAACATTTTGAGGTCATTACGAAGGGAAGTTTGTCTCTTTCGAGTGTTTCATACTTTATTTCTTTTAATATTATCTTTCTTGTTCTGACTAAAGCATCTCTCTCCGTGAGAAGGTGGTAATAATGTTGAAAAAAATTTGGATCGTTATAACAATTGGACTTTTCTTAACATCATTTACTCTTGAGGTTGTTGCTCCTGAATTTAGTACTTTCGTGCAGGGAATACTTTTAGCTGCTTCTCTACTAGCGCTTATCCAACTAATCATTTATAGAAAATCTATTCTTCATACTATTTTAACTAGATTTTTCCAAAATGGAGCAGCTCACCTATTTAGAGTTTTTTTAGTTCTTTGTATCCTTGGTGTTATAAATTTTTTAGCTGTAAAGAATGATCGATCTGTTGATCTAACAACTCAAAAATACCATTCGCTATCCGAGCAAAGTAAAAAGATTGTAAATGACTTGAGAAGTACTTTGAAAATAACTTTGTTTGCTAAAAGAGGGGACTGGGATCACTTCCTGTCAATCCTTGATAAATATGAGCAAGCCTCAGACTTTATCGTTTTAGAAGCTCTAGATATAGATAAAAGCTTACCTCTTATTAGAAAGTATAATATTACTGAAAATGGATCTATTCTTATTACCTACAAAGGTAGAGAAGTTGTCTCAAAGGTTCAGTCTGAACTTACTGTTACCAATAGTATTATTAAGGCGATTCGTTCGAGGGAGATTAATCTCTATTACACAACAGGTCACGGTGAACTAGATTTCAATTCAAAAGAAAAACTTGGAGCAAGTTTTTTAAAAAGATCCATAGAATCCGTTAATTATAACTTAAAAGCACTTGATCTTATTTCAGAGAATATTCCGACTTCTGCAGATGCAATTATTATTGCTTCTCCTCGTTTTGGTTTCTTAGACAATGAGTTAGTGAAGATTGAGCGTCATCTCAACCGTGGCGGTAATTTAATAGTGCTCCTTCAATCTAATCTATCTGGAACAAATCAAAAGGGACTCTACTCACTTATTGAAAAAAATAAAATTGAAGTTGTTGATTCAATTGTTATCGATAGACTGGCAAAGTCTCAAGGATCTGAATTTACAACTCCAATAGTCAATAAATATAGTGAAGTAAGCTCAATTACTAAATCTTTCAAGGGAAGAGTTTTATTTCCATTATCAACGGCTCTCAAAATAATAGAGGGCGAGGATGTTGAAAATGAAAAATTACTCTGGACGACACCCTTTCCTGCAACATGGGCAGAAAAAGATATTGAGGGAGTAATAAATGGAAATGCCAACTTTGATGATACTGATTTGAAAGGTCCTATTACCTTGGGAGTGAGTTCTTTTAACAAAAAGAACCAATCTAAACTCGTTGTCTTTGGTTCCGGAGGCTTTGTCAGTAATGCATTTGAGAGTCAAAGCTTAAACTTTAACCTTTTCCTTAACGCTTTATCTTGGGCTTTAGATGATGAAGGAATAATCTCCATCAATAGGCCAGGTCTCACGAATTCTAAAGTGATGATCTCATTATCTCAAGAAACACTTATTTTATTTTTTCTTTTAATCTTTCTACCGACACTTTTCTTTATAGTGGCATTTTTTCTCTACAGAAAGGCACTCAATTCATGAAAGTGAATATTGCGTTAATTTCTACGCTTAGTGCTCTTTTAATATTTGCCTATTTTTGGGAAGAAAAAAAAGGTAAAGCCTCAACGGAAATACAGCTTTTTATTGGCGAGCCACAAAGTCTTGTCCTTAAGAACGTCGTATTGGAGAAAAAGAATAATAACTGGCAATTACAAAAATACCAGTTACCGATTGGTGCTAACTTTTCTCAACTCATCAGTAGAATGCTAAGTGGATTATCTATTATTAAGGAAATTAAAATTGATTCCAATAAAACCCATGAGTATTTTGCACTTACTAATATTGACTTTAAACTGAATGAACAAGATTTTACTCTTGGAGACTATTCTCAAGTCGATAAAGGTTTTTATATTAAGAATAATCAAGCTTTATACCTCGTAAGAGATAGTAAGGATTATGAGGGGGTATTTCGAAGTCTCGATGAAGAGGAGTTTAAAAAATATCAAAATCTAAAGAACTTAATAGATTCAAAAATGTCTTTCTTATTTCCCACTTCAATTATTCAATCACTTTTAAAAGTTAAATCCATTAATGTTCTGTCTCCGGATGGTGAATTTAAGCTTTTTGTTAAGAATAACAATACTTTTCCTGACCCTATGAGTGGACTGAAAGTCGTGAACATTCAAGATCGATTACTTTCTCTAAACAATACAGGAAAAATAATTAACGTTATAGATCTTACGGATAAACCGGTTGAGAAAGAATTAGTTAAAGTAATCGTGAACTTTGAAAATCAAAGTTCAGAGTTCTTTCTTTATAATCAATTTAAAGGAGTAAAGGGGCATTTTATTTGGAATGGAAATCTCGGAGTAGTCATTCAAGTTGACTCAGTTGAGAATACATTCTTCTCTAGTTCTGTTTCTGATTATTGGCTAAAACAATTCTCACTTCTAGAATCTATAAAGTCTAAGAAAACAATCAAGTTCTCTTTGATAAGTAATTCTACTGAGATTAAGGGAAGAGTGATTGATACATCCACTTTTTCATATTCATCTTCTGAGTACGATCTGAATAAGAGTAGGTTTAATTTGCTCTTTGGAGTCCTATTAAATAACAGCCCATTTGAGCAAGCAAGTTTTGTGAAATCTAGAAGTGAATTCAAATATGATTTCGACTTTGTTGTTGATAATCAACGCTATTCAATTAGATCCTTAGATGGGATTTTAAATGTTTATGAACATAGTACCCAGATAGAGTTTGTGTTTGTTAAGCAAAAAATCTTTCTTCCGAGGCTAAAAATTGATGATTTCTTTACTTTAAAGAAAAAAAAGCCTTAAATAAATATATGGTTAAGAAGGGCTATTTATCTACATATTTCCACTACTTAGTGCATCCGTTTTATACTCATGAGCTCTTGCTTGATGGGGAGTCTGATCTTAGGCGAATGACAGTTGGTGAGTCTTTGGGCTTATCTTGGATCTTTGTAATCATCAATGGCGTAATGAGAATTATTTTAATAAATTTTGTTATTATGATTTATCTAAGCCTATATCACGACTCATCTTCAATCTTTGATGTCTTTGACAACAGTGATCGCTTCTTGGGCTTTTACTTCATTATTTTATCCACTATTCTTGATGTTATCTTTTACCCTCTTTTTATGTTGTTTTTTATCCAGTTTTGGGAGTTTGTCCTGAAGATATTTGGTGGTGCTCTCAAGGTTGAGAATGCATCTGATAAAGCTGCTGAGATAATGAGTGTGGCCATGAGTTCACATATTCTGACGATTGTTCCCATCTTCGGTGGATTTGCTCAGAAATTTGCCTCACTTATTCTTATGTTCGCAGGTATTAAGAAGCAGTTAAATACATCAACTCCTATGGCCCTGTGTATCTTGGCGTTTCCAATTTTTATTATGTTAGGTATTTTTTGTCTCATAATGCTTACTTATATATTAAGCCTCCAAGCTGTCTAAAATTTAAACACCTCTATAGATAATTCACTCCGATCAATATTAGACGAATCTCTGATGTAGAATTATTTTATGCTTTTAAGACTATTTGCTCTTCCATTTTACTGGTTTTTAGAACGTTATGTGCGTCTGGATAAAAATCACACATTTGTAGCCGTTATTCACGGCTCTGCAATGACTCGAAATGAACTTGATGAGATCTATTCTTTTAGAAATAATTGCTATCGTGCTGGACATGGATATTTAGTTCCTGATTCAAGTACGGCCAAAATCTCTGAAAAATCTTTTGATCTAAATAGCTTTCACGCGAGAGTGTTTGATAAACAAGGAAATCTTGTTGGTGTTACTAGAATGCTACCTTATCCTTTCGAGATGTCAGCTCTAGAATTACCTGAGAACCTTAGACTCTCACAGTTTAAAAACTATCTGGAAGTTTCAAGGCTTGTTTGTTCAAAACGTGGCTCTGGTATTGGGAGAAGATTAATCTTATCTGCTGGATTATGGAGTATTAGAGAAACAACTTTTGATGGGTTCTTGGCCGTTTGTAGAAAAGGAAATTTAGGATTATTTAATAAATTTGGACTATCCGTTGTAGCAAACTTTGAATTGATGAATAGACCTGGAAGTCAATACTGCCTTATTAAAGCAGACTTTAGGTTGATCACTAAATGTACTTTAGGATATTTTTCAAGAAAGTTTAATCCTGTAAGACAAATCTCTTATCAGTTGAGATTGCGATTTAATAAACTTAATTAATGTTTTGAATTCTGCTGGCAAGTGCTTTAAATGAACCATCAAATCTGTATCTATCATTTTTTTTGATCTTTTTTGTGTGAGAGTCTAGTGCTTTATTCATACAATAAAGCCATTGATCTTTTTCAACTTTTGAAATTGGAACGTGAAGGTGTCTTGCTCTCATCTTTGGATGACCAAAACTTTCTATAAAAAGATTAGGGCCACCAAACCATCCTGACAAAAACATAAAAAATTTCTCTTTAGTAAGCTCTTCAACTTTTCCATCTACAAGTTTATGAATACGTAGACACTCTAAAGCTTTTGGGTCAGACTCCATAACTTCGTAAAACTTGGATACTAAAGATCTTATTCCATCTTCTTCGCCTATAACTTCATAGAGGAATTTGGGCTCTTTTTTGGGGACTAAATTTCTAAATAAGCTCTTAAGATAATTCATAGCATTAGATCTTAATAGATTAAGTCTAAACAATAAATACATTATTTAAAAATAAATACTGTTTTGCTGAACTGCGCCTAGTGTAATTCCTTCATTATACCTCGATAAGAAATCAACATGTTGTGGTTTTTTGGCCAAATAATTCTTACACTGGATTGTCATAGTCGGTTATTTTTGGAAATATGTTTCAACACAACACAATTGAGAGAGAGTTAAAGGGGTATTCATGACATACGCGGGTAACCACGGGGCCATAGAAGTAGTTTGCGGTCCTATGTTTTCAGGTAAAACTGAAGAGTTAATCAGAAGAGTGAAAAGAGCACAGATTGCAAAGCAGAGGGTTCAGATCTTCAAGCCTGCATTAGATACTCGTTACGATGAGACGAAAGTCGTAAGTCATTCTTCGCAAGAAATACTTTCAGAGCCTGTAGAGAAGGCTGTGGATATTCTTTTAAATCTTAAAGATTCAACTCGAATCGTTGCCATTGATGAAATTCAATTCTTTGATATCGAGATTATTAAGATCGTAGAAAAGCTTGCAAATCGTGGCTACAGAGTCATTTGCGCTGGACTTGATTTAGACTATAGGGCCGTTCCTTTTGGTCCTATGCCAATGCTTTTAGCTATGGCAGATAATGTTCAAAAGATTCAAGCAATATGTACTGTCTGTGGGACTCCTGCAACTAGAAGCCAGAGGCTATCAGACTGCCAAGATACGGTTCTTTTAGGTGAAGCTGATCAGTACGAAGCACGGTGCAGAGCTCATTACTTCTACGAACCCAAAGAGTCTCAGAAGAATCTTCCATTAGAGCCTGAAGTCCAACAGTTTGCACAGGGGTCTGCGCTTAACTAATTCATGACAACTTGGGGTATGTTCTGTAATCTTTAAGAAAAAAAGGACTAACTATGAACTCATATACCCCTGACGTACTCATCTCTGAAGATGATATTGCCTTGAGAATACAAGCTCTGGGTAAAGCTATCTCGGATGACTTCTCCGGTGAAGAACTAATTGTCATTTGTGTACTCAAAGGTGCATTTATGTTTTGTTCTGATCTAATCAAAAAAATTGATCTTCCTATTAAACTTGAATTCATATCCTTGTCTTCTTATGGTGATGGAATGAGTTCTTCTGGAAATATTGAGATGCAAATGGATCTTAGTTCTTCAATTGCTGATAAAAATGTACTTATAGTTGAAGATATTGTCGATACAGGTTTAACAATAAAATTCTTAACTGAAACTCTACTTGTTCGAAACCCAAAGAAATTAAAACTCGCTTCATTATTATTCAAACCCGCTAAAAATAAACATCCTGCAGTTATAGATTATCTAGGTTTTGAAATCGAAGATAAATTTGTTATCGGATATGGTCTTGATTATGCCGGACGATATCGGGAGCTTCCTTATATTGGAGTGCTTAATGCCGGAAACTAAAAAATACTCAGCTTCAGGTTCTGTAAGAGTTGATCTCGTTGGAGGGACTCTTGACCTAGAACCAATTAACTTAATCTTGCCAAATGTAGCGACTTTAAATGTTGCAACGTCTTTAAAAGCAAATGTAGATATAATTGAAACGAGTAACGACACTGTAGAAATTGAATCTCTTGATTATAAAACAAATTATAAATTTAGTAAGATTGATTTTACTTACGATAATCTCTATCAAAGTGATTTTTTCAAAGAGATGACATTTGTTTGTCAGATTCTTGATCTTTTTAAAATAAACTCTAAAGTGAAGGTTGTGCTTAGTAGTGGTGCACCTGCAGGTAGTGGACTTGGTGGATCGAGTGCAATGGGTGTCACTTTATATAAAGCCCTGTGCCTTATGACAAAAACGACTTTGGATATAGATGAAGCGGTTTTGAAAGTTAAAGGCTGTGAAAGTAGGATTCTTAATCAAGGGGTTCCAGGTTATCAAGATTATTTTCCTGCTCTTTGCGGAGGGATTCTTGCTCTGAGAGGACGGCCTGGAAAAATTGAAAGAGAACAACTCTTTAGTCTTGAACTTAAAGACTTTTTAGAAAGTAGAATTACTCTCGTTTATTCTGGAATCACTAGAAATAGTGGAATTAATAACTGGGATGTTTATAAAGGCTTTTTTGATGGAGATAAAAATATTCGTTCATGTATGAATACAATTGCTGAGATAAGTTTTCAAACATATAAGGGAATTAGAACGAGAGACTTTGAAATGGTTCTCGACTTAATTGGTAAAGAAGGTCAGGCGAGAGAAACTCTTGCTGAGGGAATAACTCCTGAGCCTGTAAAAGAATTTTATAAAAACTTGAAATTAGAAGTTGGATCCGTTGGAATGAAAATGTGCGGAGCAGGCGGCGGAGGATGTTTTATCCTTACTCATCGCTCAGAGGACGCTCAACAAATTTCTGAAAGTATCACGAGATATAATATGACAAAATTAGATTTTCTTATTGAAGAACCCTTGGAAAAATAATGAGTGAACCTATTAAAGAAAATTCAAACTCGATTGCTGGTATGAGCCTTGGAGGCGGGAGAAAAGAGAACTTTTTCTTTTGTATGCTAGAGTATTTCGAGGATAATAAAAGATGGTTTCTAACTACGTTGAAACAAGTTAAAGACGAGCAAGAACTAAATCGGGACGAAGCAATTAGAAGTTGGATAAAAGATCATGGTTTAAAAAAACTGATGGTTGATTTTCCTCTTACAGAGCCACCTTGTGACTACTGTACACTTGACTGCCCAGGAACGAATAAATGTCATCATCCTGTTGTCACTGGGGTTCGCTCTCAGATTGAAGAACTTTTGGAAGTTGATAAAAAATTAGAATCTGAAAATCCTAAAAGGTATGAACAGCAAAGAAACGAAGACGATGAAATTGATTTTTCTAAAAGTGTATTAGAGAAAGAGACTCATCATCACATTCTTTCAAAGTCATTTAAAAGACGCTTGAAGAAAGGTTTCACCCCATACTGGAATAGACCTCTTGATTTTTGGATCTGGAAAAATTATTACGATCAAATTCTCAAATCTTTTAATATCTCTTATGACTCATATGGAAGCGTCTCTTTAATGCTCGTTAATAGATTTAAGTATTTAAGAAAGCACTTTCCAAATGATTTATCATTATATGAATCAGATACTTCTGTTATCCTTTTGGAACTTTATAGAGCAAAGATCATTAGTCGAAAGCACTTAGTTGAGCTTCATGATATTAATATTGCACCCCTTGCAAGAATACAAGTTGCTAAAGAAGTAGAAAAAAAACTAGATGTATTTATATACGCAAAAGATCTTGAACTTATTGCTAAAAATCCTAAAGCTTTTGATTCCTTTTTATTGGCAGTCGCTGGAAAACGAATGATTGCAGGGTCTGTAAGACCAGTTCCCGATTTTGGAGAGGGTAACCCTCCGAAGTTTATCGTTCCTGTATTTTAAAATATTTTATACCTAAAAATACATAACCATAAATTAAAGCGGAAGAGATAAGAAAAAGTGACCATGAACTCAAGTCATTTCTAAAAACAATTAACTCTAATATTGTTAAAAGTACGGCCGAGAGTGTGTATCCTCCGATGTATTTTGCAGTCCATTTTTTTCTTTTGTAAAAAAGAAAGTAAATAAAAGCATGTACAACAATAAATCCCACTAGAACATTACTAAGAGACCCGACTAAGAGATATTTGTAACTTAAAACATCTTCACTTCTTAAAGTTGCAGCATTCACTCCATTTATCGCGAGTACTGAACGTAAAAAATCTTCTGAGAATCTAACTTTAAGCCAATAGAATTGTATGTAGAACAAGTTTAGAGCATCTGCAATTAAGCAAAGTAGTGCCGCGTTCTTTATAAACTGGGATTTACCTAGTTTCTTGAATTTATCATTGAGAAAGCTTATCATCACTTATATTATGGTAAAGAATACTTTCATTGCAAAGGCTTAAGATGTTACTTCCAGTTGTTTTTATTATTCTCTCAATTGGCCTACTATATTATGGGGCTGAATACGTACTTGAATCTGCTGAGAAAGTTGGGAAGATCCTTGGTATGTCACCACTTCTGGTTGGGATGATCCTTGTTGGATTTGGTACATCTTTACCGGAGTTTTTTGTAGGACATATTGCAGCTCTTGAAAATCAACCAGGAATCGCCTTTGGTAGTCTTATTGGTTCAAACATAGCGAATATCTTCCTTATTCTTGGAATTACGGGATTAATTGCGAAGCTCTCTACAATCGGTGAAAGTTTAAAAGAACATCTCATAGTTCATCTTCTACTTTGCATGTCTCTATTTTTTGTCTTGGGACAAAAAGAGTTAGGTTTAATTGCAAGTACTCCTTTGATTGGAATTTTAATAATCTATTTATTCTTCATTTTAAAAGACATGAAGAGATCTAAAACTCAAAGCCAACTTGTTCAAAAAGAACTCGTCTCAGGTAAAGACTTGATGTTTTTACTTTTTAAGTTGTTGGTTGGATTTGCACTTTTGTACGCTGGTGGTGAACTCCTAGTTAAAGGCGGGGTAGGACTTGGAAGTAATCTTGGTATTGATCCGTATATTGTATCATCTATCTTTATCGCTTTCGGAACGAGCTTCCCCGAACTTGTTACTGCATTGATGGCCGCTTTTAAAAAGAAGGACACAGATATTATTGTTGGAAATATTATAGGATCAAATATTTTTAACTGTGCTTTTATTTTGGGAACACTTGGAATTTATAATTTTAAAATTACTACTAATTTTGCTATTGAGCTCTATGCTTTATTAGGTGGAGCAACTTTACTTGTTATGCTTAGTCTTTTTCAAAAAAGCTTTTACCGTTTTACAGGTGGGCTTTTTCTTTGTGTGTATATTGGAGTTGTTTTTCACTGGTTAAATATTAAACCTTAAAGGAAGTTATTTATGGAAGAATTAATACTCGTTATTTCCGCAGCTATTGCAAACTTTATTCTAGGAACTGTTTGGTACGGAGTCTTTGGTAAGAATTGGAGTAGAGCGTGGAGAGGTGAAAAAAATATTAAGATATCAAAGGATCCGATTCCCTATCTAGTATCCTTCATTGGTTCTTTGTGGGCATCTTATGGACTCTTTCTTATGATTAAACATATTCAACCACGATCAATGACAGAACTACTTACAATTGCTGTAGGGACATGGTTATTAATTGTTGTTGGACTTGCAAGTAAGCATTACTCATTTGCAGGTGTTCCAATTCGTAAATTTTTAATGGAGTATGGATTAGATTTAGTTGGAATTACTCTTATGAGTATAATTCTTTCTAGTTATCTTTAGTCTAGGTGAAGTTCTAACTCTACTTTTGGAAAGTCCCAAAAGTAGAAGCCACCCTCTGTAGGTACTTTTACTTGATAGAGGGCCATAGGTGTTCCACCTAATCTTCTCACTTTCTCTGACCATTTTTGAATTTCAGTATTGATCATAGTTTCGTATGCCTGTGCTTGCTCTGGTATGGCCTTGTGAAATTCCATTTGAGAAGTCAGACCCTGAATTTTATTTTTTGCTTTAGTTGTAACGATATAAAGTAGGTTCAGCAGCTTATAGGCTTCATCTTCAGTAAAAGATTTTGGAGTATTTAGGTTGAAAATATTATGAACTTGAGCTTCCATTATTCCATTGTCCCTTGTCTAAGTTTACGTTCGACGTCTTTTTTGGCCGTGGCTTCTCTTTTATCGTAGAGTTTTTTACCTTTAGCTGTTGCTATCTCTAGCTTCACCCGGCTTCCTTTAAAGTATATTTTTGTTGGTATCAAGGTTTGACCCTTTGTGGCAAGATCTTTCTCCAGCTTTACTATTTCTTGTAAATTTAACAATAATTTTCGTTTTCGAGTTTCTTCATGATTTGCATACGTACCAAATGTGTATGGTGCAATCTTTAACTGATGAATCCAAACTTCACTTTTCGCATCGATAGTGCAGAATGCTTCAGTCATGGTGCATTTACCTTCTCTGAGCGCTTTTACCTCTGTGCCAACCAGCACCAGTCCAGCTTCATAGGTCTCTTCTATAAAGTAGTCATAAGTTGCTCTTTTATTTTTGGCTATCAGTTTTATTGCAGTCATAGCGCTATATTACCCAACTCAGACCGATACTTAAAGCGTAAATCTCGCCTCCAACTTCGTAATTTGAGGCACCTATCTTTTGACCCGCCTCGCCATTTTCTCTGTTCTCACTTTTAGTAACCTCTTGAGTCATTAAGTGCTGCGCCATAAATGAGGTGTCAAAATGAAAGTCTTGGCCTAAAAGAGCTAATTTTATTCTGTAGCCTAATGAGATGCTAGCAATGTCCGAATCAACAGAATTACCTGATGCACCTTTTTTTAGTTTCAATGGACTGGGTCTGTAGAAAGCTCCAAAGCTAAAATCAGAGAGTTGGTAGGAGAGTCTAGGTATGAATACACTTCGGGTTTCAAAGTTTTTATTATTGAGTGAAGAAATTAAAGTACTGTTGTTGTTGGCTTTTAACTTTAGAGTTGGTGCTTCGTAGCCATCCCAGTTTTGATACTCAAGTGTGAACGTAAATTTTTTATAATTATGCCCAAGTCTAATGACTTGAGGATCATAAAATAACAAAGAGTTCAAATCCCAGCTGAAATTAATTGGACTCGTTCCAATGGGAGTATATCCTTGTGCTTTATTTTCTAGTTTTGATTTCATTTCATCTTGAAAAGAGAAGTATGATTTTCCAAACGTTGACTCTTTATAGATCGAAAAATTAAGTGCACCAGAAGGTTTCGCATTGAATTGAATCTTTCCTGAACTTGGAGTTGTGCTTCCGTTATCTTTTGCAACAACAAAGGTTTCTCCACTAGATTGAAATCCACTTAGTACACCGATTGAAAAGCTGAAATGAGTGAACTTTTGAGAATAGGAAGCAAGAACTTGAGTTCTATTAAACCGTGACTGGTAAAGGACATATTCAGGTCTGTATGGGTCGCCACTGTCTGCTTCAAGAACTTTTTCGGTAGGTATAAAAAGCGAAAGATTAAGCTTTGATGAATAGTTTTTTAGTATTTTAAAGCTCGAGTGAATAACATGATACAGGGATGATTCAATATTTGGGTCAACATCTCCGTACACTTCTGTTGAGCCACCGCTATTTATTGGAGAGTCCACTACGATATTATTTATTTCTTTGAAATTTGAGGCAATATAGAAGCTTGAGTAAGAGATACTTGTTTGATCTTCGTCTGACAGAATTGCTGGCATGTAAAAATTATTACCGGGATCTTTAGCATCAAATGTTGCCTGCCCTGCGAGTCCCATTGAACGAGTACTGGCACCAAACTGTTCTCCAACACTTGCAAATACTGTTGAGGCTGTTATAAATAAGATTACTAGTCGCATACTTTTCCAAACTCAGTATAGAGATTATAAATATCAGTTAACTCTAGAGCTTCAGCTCTTATCGTTGGAGCAATTTTAGCTTCATCGAATATAGTGGCAACCTTGTCTTTATCAATAGAAGTTTTTAGAACACTACCGAGTTGCTTTCTTTTCATAGAAAAACACAGACGAAGAAATTTTTCAAAAGATTTGAATTCTTCAATGGAGACTATTGGGTTTTCTTTTCTAGTATAGCTCACAACGACAGATTCAACTTTTGGTGGTGGAAGAAAAGCTCCTGGATGAGCGAGAATAAGCTTCTTTGAATCAAAGTAATTTTGAGACAAAGAAAGAAGACTCCCCATTTGGTTCTTGGTATTTTCTCTAATATATGTCTTTTCTCCAACTTCTTTTTGAAACATCAAACTCATATATTTAATAGCTGGAACTTTTAAAAATGAAATGAAAAGTTGTGAACTAACATTGTAGGGGAGGTTTGAGACAAGCCAAATCTTCCTGTCTGCCAGATCATTTTCTTTGATAAATTCAAACCAATTAAACTTTAGAGCGTCTTGAAAGTATTGATTTTCAAGAGGTGTGATCGACTCAAGCTGCTCTTTGAACCTTTCATCTTTTTCAATGAAATAGTATGGAACACCCTTTTTACTTAGCTTTCTAGATAAAACTGCTGGACCAGGTCCAATTTCAATAATTACATCCGCTTCACTTTCAAAGTTAGTTGTAATCTTCTCGATTATATTTTTATCTTTTAGGTAATGTTGACCTAAATCTTTGTCGGCCCTAGGTAATTTTGCCATTAGTTGAAATCCTTTTTGTCCAGAAATCTCCCTCTTGAATCTAAGCTTAGAGATTCTGGAAAATCTATTTTTTGATCAAAAGTTCTGAGTGCGTAGTTTGCAATCATAGCTCCGTTGTCTGTACAAAACTCCGGCTTTACAAAAACTGCATTATTATATTTTTCTTTAAATCGTTTTCTAATTTCACTATTACAGGCAACACCACCTCCAAGAACTATTGGAAAGTCTAAAATACCGTAATCCTCTTTTATTTTTTTTACAGCATATCTAGTTTTTAAAAGAAGAGCATCGACAATGGCTTTTTGGTATGAGGCGCATAGATCGGGATTAGGTTTATCGATCATTGAAGGTTGCTTATCGATTTGAACTCTTAAAGCTGTCTTTAATCCAGAAAAGCTGAATCGGCAGTCTGCACTGGATTTTAATCCAATGGGAAAAGTGAAGGCTTCTGGGTTTCCATCTTTAGATAAATTATCTACTAGGCGTCCAGCGGGGTAGCCTAGGTTCATAAGCTTCCCACCTTTATCAAATGCTTCACCTGCAGCATCGTCAATTGTGCTACCTATAATTTTAAAGTCAGTTGGGTTTGTCACCCATAGAAAAGCTGTGTGTCCACCAGATATAAGAAGACCCAAGTATGGGTAACTTACTTCTTGATCAAGATGAATTGCTTCTAGGTGAGCGAAAAGATGATTTACTGCTCTTATAGGTTTCTTAAACATCAGGCTTAGAGTTTTAGCACTATTAAGACCAGTTAAGAGCGGTCCAAGCAAACCTGGAGTCGTTGTTACTCCAATAAGATCAATATTTGTTGGTTTTAAGTTTGCCTCTTGAAATGCACTCTTCAGAAGTGGTACAAGTTTTTCAAGGTGGTTTCGAGCAGCAATTTCAGGAACTACGCCGCCCCAGCTTTTAAGAATTTCTTCTTGGGTAAAGCTTTTATGGGCCAAAATTTTGGGAAATTTACCAGTATCAGTGAGTATACAAATTGAAGTATCGTCACAGCTGGTTTCGATACCTAAAACTGTTTTCATTTAACTCTATTCTTGCCTCTTCGGACACGCCATTTTCTTTATAATTCCAGAAACATACGCTTGATCCACAGAAGTGGCAATGCCTTTGTCATTTTTACTATACCACTCAGGGCTTTGATCACTAGTATGACATTTAAGACATTTATCTTGATAATTTGTAGTCTTCTGTGGAACATCTTCCATCTCAAATGGGTGGTCATGAGCTTTATCATGACAGTTGAGGCACTGAACATTTGCAAAGTTATGCTTAACTTCGTACTTCTTATCTAGAGCCATATACTTTTTCGAGTAGTTAAGGCGCTCTTTGTCTGAGAGTTTTCTAACTGATTTAATATCTTTAAATGTAGTTTTAAACTCATCCCAGTAGTTATTTAATTTCTTGTCACTCACAACCATTCCATCAATATTTTGGAAGCCTTTGAGATCCTTGTAGTTCAGGCTGTGACATCCTATACAATTTGGATTGTTGGCGGCTTTAGCATGATCTAAAGTTATAAAGGCTAGAGAGTGGGAGGTCTTTTGCCAAAACTCACCCTGCTTAGTGTGACAATCCATGCAACTTGCTGCTGTGTTTGCAGGAGTCATACTTGTGTCTCCGCCAAGAAGCTTTTGTTCTTCTAATTGGATTGAGTCAAGAGCCGTTTTATATTGATCAAGCCAACCAACAAGAGGGTTATCTTTCATCTTCTTAGTAAGCTCGTCTCTAATTTCAATAATTGAAAATTTATCTTCTTTTTCTTTCAAAGTCGGAATTTCAATTTTTCCTAAATAGTGATTTCTCGATAGTACTTGAACAATCTTAGTCTCTTTAACATCAACTGAGAGCTGAGTAAATGCCTGGCTATGAGCACCGATGATCCAGTCTATTAGAGGAAAACTTGCTGCTAACTCTTTATCTGTGTCCATTCCACTGTGACTAAGAAGAACTATTTTTAGATCTTTTAAATTTTTAAATTTCTTTTTGATCTCTTCTAATGTTTGAGTGATCGCTTTTCTTGAATCAATAAAGTAAGGCTGCACTTCTGATTGCAAGAGACTTTTATTAACTACGCCTAAGAAAACTATTGTTTGAGCTCCAAACTTTGTAACAGCATAAGTTTGAGACTTGATCTTTTTATTCTTTCTTATATTGGAGATTATAAACTTAAACTTATGCTGCTTAGATATATCTCCAAGAAAGTCTATTCCATAGGCGAAGTCTTGGTCTCCTGGAGTGAAAAATTGAAGTCCATTTATATCAAAACTTTCTGCTATTTTCTTTGCAGTAAAAAGTTGTGATTTTTCAAGAAGCTTTGGCACTTTAGTACTTGGGAAAAGAGCATCTCCTGAGTCAACATAGAGAGTAGGTGCATTTTCAGCTTGTTCATGAAGAGCACCTTTAAGCTGTGGAAGACCTCCTAGTGGGAAGTTTCTACAACCACATGGATGAGTCTCTCCATTGATATTGTGAGAGAATACCAGGTTGATATGATCGCTTTTTGTTTTAGTATCTACAGCATCGTAATAGTTCTCATCAGTAGTTTGAACGAAACGAGAGCAAGAACTTAAAAGGAAGAGACAAACTAAAGCTTTAATCATTTACCTTTCTCTTCTTTGGCTTTTTTAGCTTGAGAGCTAGATGCAAACTTCTGGATAATTTCATCATAAGTTGCATTTGCTTCATCTTTTTTATTTTGTTTTTTAAATGTGCGAGCAATTTGTAATAAAGCTCGTGGGGCCCAAGAAGATTTTGGCCACTTAGTATAGATAGAACTGAAGTAAGATAAAGCGTCATCGTATTTTTTATTCCAATAACTCATCAGCCCCAAATTGTAGCGCACATGATTTTTTTCACGGTTATTAATTTTTCCTTCAGCTAAAACTTGTTCGTATAGTTTCGTTGCTTCCTTTTGATCATTTTTCTCAAAAGCTTTATGCGCTTCTTGGATTCCTGATGCAGAACTAGACTTACTTGGCCCAGCTATTTTAGTGAGGGTACCAGTGAGTTTAGATACATATTGCTTTTGAGCGTCAAGTTCACTTTGGATCTTTTGAATCTCAGCTTTATTTTCAGTATTTTCTTTGTTTAATATTTTAACTTGCTCCGATAAAGAGGCAATTGTTTGAGATAGAGTTTTTGTTGTCTCTTGATTATTAGTGGTCGCTTTGTAGTCAATCTCTTCGATTTGGCCAGATGTACTTGCTAACTTATTTTGTAGTTCATTCATTTTCATTTGTAATTCAGCAGTGAGGCTAGCTGATTGGCCAATCATTTCATCTACTTTTTTATCGCGCCTAATTTCTTCTGCGGTTTTGAAACATGATGTAAAAATTAATGAGAGTGTTAGGAGCGTGAGGAGTTTCAATTTATATTCCTTGTTTTATTCGTTGAGAAGGGCTTTTTTAACGGCTTGGTATTCAGCTTGTTCAGCAAATTTTTTACATAGTAGTGCGTAGCTTTTAGCTTTGTTAAAATATTTTCTTCTATAAGCAGACTTAGCTTTTAGGTAGTATATTTCGGCTTTTCGGTAGGAACTTGCGGCGTAAATCTCAGCCTTAGATTCTTTGGCAGCCAAGAAGGCAGCTTGAGCATAGCTCATGTCAAGCTTGGGACGCGTGGTCGCTAAACCACAAGCCCCAAAAATAAAACATAAAAGTAATATGCTTTTATTGATCATTAAATTCTATATTATTTTGCAGTAATCATGAAAACAGCTCTTCTGTTTCTTGACCATGATTCTTCATCGTGACCAAAAGCAGCTGGCTTTTCTTTACCGTAAGAAATAATTGAAACTCTCGCTCCATTTACTCCAAGTGCAACTAAGTAATCTTTAACAGATCTGGCTCTTCTTTCACCAAGGGCCAAGTTATATTGATGTCCACCTCTTTCATCAGTGTGACCTTCAACTTGAATATCTACTTGTGTACTTTCTTTAAGAAAGTTAGCAGCATCTTCAAGTGCAGTTCTTGCAGCACTAGAAAGTGATGATGAATCGTAGTCAAAGTAAATTGTTCTTAGTGGTCCAGCAGTATTTTCATCACTTGTTCCGTTAAGTTCTAGTGCATAGCTTTGAGCAGCGTCATCAACTAGAGAGTCAGATGAACCTGATCCGTCTTCTTTAGCAGAATCACTAGCACAACCAATGAATGCAAGAGAAGCAATTAATAAAAGTGTTGAAAGGGCATTTCTTTTTAAAGTTTTCATGTTTCAAAATCCTTTTTTGTTATTAAAACTTATGTCATTAATATTTCGTTTAATATTATCGCATACTTGTCAGTATTCAAACATTTAATACCCTAGATAAAGGTTTAGTTTTGTTCATAAATTAATTTAGTCTTCTTTATGCGTTGCGTTCTCTGACACCCGTTTAACAAAAGAATGACGCTCTTATACAGGTCATTCATGTAGTTACTAACACTTAGGTATATAAAAAGTTTTTTAAAAGTTGGCACAGTACTTGCTACTATAAATGTGTGTGTGTGTTGAGGTTATAGAAAAAGGATTTTTTTATAACTTCTCCTTATGTCTCTCGAATAAAAAAGCTCGTCTTCCCTGACGGGCTTTTTTTATTTCTTTTTTCCAACTTAAGATCTAATTTTATTCCAACCATTTATAGATAAGATGAGAAAGCGTCTTAGCTCCTTGATTAGATAGATCATCAAACTTCGGATTGTATTCATAGATTCCAAATACTTTTTTGCATTTTAATTTTTTTATTTGTTCCATGATGTCTGTAACTTCCTTGAATTGAATCCCTTGAGAGTTAACAGCACTTACAGCTTTCATTATAGAGCTATCAAGGCCATCTGAATCCAGACTTAGTAAAACGATGGAATCTTCGTTATTAAAGTCTTGAAGATCTAACTCTAATTTATCTCCTTGAAGTACCACTCTTTGTTTAATTTTTTTTAGTGGAGAAAGAGTTTGTTCACTATTAGCGTATTTATGAATACCCACTTGAATGAGTGTTGAATCAACGTTACAACTTTCATCAAAATTTCTAAATGGAGTGCCTGAATGGTTATTACTATCGACACGCGTGTCACAGTGGGCATCTATATTGATAATAAGAATCTTTTTATAGTTTTCTAATTTCTGTAAAGAGAGTAGCAAGGGGTAGACGTGATCATGGCCACCACCGATATGGATAAGATTTTCGTAATAACTCTCTAAGTTTTTTGAGATAATTCTAGCTTCTGCTACTTGAGAGCTTTCAAAATTTTCTTGTTCTTGAGACTTTGAGGCTACTTCTACAATTTTTAAACCACTTATTTTATCGAGGTGATTATTCATTTTTAAAAAATGATAGCAAAGTGCTTTGGGCCCAAGACGTGTACCGTCTCTTCCATTATTTAAGCGAACGCCAATATCAGTGGATGAAGTCATGATCATTGTGTTGAAGTTGTCCCCAGATACTAACTTGGCAGCAATAGAGGCGAGTTGTCGGTTTTCATTTTTCATTGTCGAATATCCTTAATTAAGTAATACTAGTTTACATGGAAAAACAGTGGTTTGTAATTAGGAATGAAAAGCATGTGGGTCCCTATGATTTAGACTCATTAGATGAAATGCATCATAGCGGGAAAGTTGAGCTCGATACTTTTGTATGGAAAGAAGGGTGGGATGAGCCAAGAACTTATAAAGATCTTTTATTTGAACTTGAAGGTGTTCCAGATCTACCACCGCCAATTCCCTTCGATGCTGCTATTAAAAGTCCATTAGTAAGAGATGAAGTCATACCCTTGGAATCTGAAAAAATTGAATATCTCGAAGATACTAATGACCATGAAGAAATCGACCTGGAATCAACTGCAGTTGATAATCAAGGATTAATTGAGGAAGAGGCAAGTCGACGTAAATCAAAAAATACGAAATATTTTAAAGTTGTTTTAGGCTCTATATTGCTCTTGGTACTTGTGTTACTTACAGCTTTCTATTTACTAAAACAGAACAATAAAGTCTCGAAGCCTTCGCAAATGAAATTATTGGATTTCGAAGCATTAACATCTTTAATAGATAAAAATGAATTAAGTACGAAAGTAGAATTTTATTTATCTAAGAATAGATCAACGATCTGGATGGGTACTAGTAATCCATATACTGGTGAGGTCGTACTTAAGATATCCTCTATATATGGAAGACATTTGGGGGATGTCGAAGTTGAAGCTTTATCTTATGGTGAACTGAAAAGTAATATTGCAACTTTTGATCAAATAACTTTCACTAAAGGTGAAAAAATAGTTGAAGGTTACTATAACATAGAGGCTTATACTACTAAACCTCTACAAGTACCATTTACACAGAAATTTTCAGACGACAGAGATACGATGATCAGTTTTAAGGGAGTTGTATATCTCGGACTTTTGAAATCACAAAAATTTGAAAAGGCACTTGCCTTGAAAAATAAAAAAGAACAAACAAATGAAAAAAAATTCTGGGAAGAACTCAGAGAGAAATATTTAACAATAAAGATGATTACGATCCAAATTCAAAATGCAATGAATGATATCTTTAAAGAAAATGAAAAATCGTGGAAAGAAAAAGTAGCAAATTTTGAAAATGAATATAAAGCTAAATACGGTGACTTTTTTACAAGCTTTGTATTGGCTAACGAAATAAATTATAACGAACTGGAGCAAAAAGATTTTCCGGATAAACTTGAAGTTATCTCTAACTACGCTCGTTTGAGTAGGATCGCTAAGGCCATAGGTACAAGTACAATGGATTCTTTGAACTTATTCGAAAGTATCGATAAAGGCGCGGATCTAGAAGATCAGGTTAGAAATAAATTCCAAGGAATTATTGATCTTTGTGATCAAAAGATGGAAATGATAAACACGACAAAACTTTAATCTACGCTCTGGATCTTTCCTTTAGTTGAAGTAAGAGGGTCGAGTGAGCTAAATTTATGACCATCTTTTTGAAGCTTAGACATAACGCTCTCGTTATCGTGTTCAAAAATCATTGAAAGGTCATTCTCTAAAATAAAATTATAAAACTCTTGTTTGTATTTGGTCGTAACAGCTGGCTCTATGTCATATCCCATCACCCACGGCACGTGAACATGATGCTCCATAGGAACAAGATCGGCCATGTAGATAACCTTGTCATTGTATGGATGAATCATATAGGGAGTGTGTCCAAAACTTACTTTATATTTTAGTGAATCATAAGCGTCACTTAGGATGGTACCTTCTAGCTGATTTAAAAGATTAATTCTGTTCTTCTCTTTATAAAATTTAATAAGAGGAAGAAAGTTTTTTACATGAAAACTTCCGGCATCTCTTTGAGACGAGTTTTGAGCATATTCAAGGTGCTTTTCATGAAGATGAAGTGTTGCATTTGGAAAGACTGGTGTTGTGCCATCAGCTCCAGTTCCAAGTCCTCCAGCATGATCGAAATGAAGATGGGTTAAAACTATGTCAGTAATCTCGTCTCCATTAATATTTGCTTCTTTTAAAGCTTCTACTATAGGGTTCTTTGGTAATTGAAGATCAAACTGCTCTTCAAATCTCTGACCATGGTAGTCACCAATTCCAGTGTCTATTAAGATCTTTTTATTTTTAGTCTCAAAAAGAACAAGTCTTAAACTCATGAGAATTCTATTTTTGTTGTCTGGCGTAATCTTTCTCTCCCATAATGGTTTAGGGATGATTCCAAACATGGCACCTCCATCAAGTTTAAATGTACCTGGATGAATGACGCTGGTTTTCATAAATTCCCTTTTAGTGCTTAATGATAGAGAGGTATATTATATTGCTTTTGGTCAATTATATATACACCAAAAATGAATAAACTTATCATTCCATAGTTGTAATTGGGATAATTAACCCTATAATTAGGTCTGAATTTAACATTAGTTTAGACACATCGAATAAAAATTTCGAGTACAAAATATATAGTTCATTTTTAAGGAGTTGTTATGAACGTTCATGAATATCAAGCGAAAGACTTGATGAGAGAGTTCAACATTAATGTTTTGAAAGGTGGTACTGCAAAGACCGCTGATGAAGCAGTTGAAGTTGCAAAAAATCTTGGCGGAAAAGTTTGGGTTGTTAAAGCTCAAATCCATGCTGGTGGTAGAGGTAAAGGCGGCGGTGTAAAAGTTGCTAAGTCTTTAGATGAAGTTAAAAAGTTCGCTGAAGAAATTATTGGAATGACTCTTGTTACTCCGCAAACTGGTCCAGAAGGAAAGCTTGTAAATCTTGTTCTTGTAGAAGAAGGGTGTGCAATTGATCACGAATACTATGCAGGTATAGTATTAGACAGAAACACATCAAAGATTACCTTTATGGCAAGCCGTGAAGGTGGAATGGATATTGAGGAAGTTGCTCATAATAATCCAGATGCAATTATTAAAGTTGGAATTGATCCCGCTGTAGGTTTCTCTCCTTACGTTGGAAGAAAACTTGCTAATGGCATTGGTCTAAAAGGTGACTCTCAAAAGAAAGCCATTAAATTTTTTAAGGGCTTATACGACATGTATATTGCGAAAGACTGTTCAATTGCAGAGATTAATCCACTTGTAACAACTGAAAGTGGAGAAGTAATTGCTCTGGACGCGAAACTGAACTTTGATGATAACGCTTTATATAGACAACCTGAAATTGAAGCTCTTAGAGATATAACTGAAGAGAGTGAAACTGAACTTGAAGCTGGTAAATACGGACTTTCATACGTTGATCTTGATGGTGACATCGGATGTCTTGTTAACGGAGCCGGTCTTGCGATGGGGACTCTTGATATCCTTACAACTTATGGTGGTCAGCCCGCAAACTTCCTTGACGTAGGAGGCGGAGCAACTAAAGAGACTGTTGAGAAAGCATTCTCTTTAATTTTAGCCGACACAAATGTTAAAGCAATTCTAGTAAATATATTTGGCGGAATCATGAAATGTGATGTTATCGCTGAAGGTGTAATTGCTGCAGCAAAATCTCTGGACTTAAAAGTACCTCTTGTTGTTAGACTTGAAGGAACAAACGTTAAGCTTGGTAAAAAATTATTAAATGAATCAGGTCTTGCTATTACAGCTGCTGATGATTTAGCGGATGCTGCTAAGAAAGCAGTTGCCGCTGCGAAGGGAGAGTTATAATGGCCATTTTAGTAGGTAGAGATACAAAACTTATGACTGTTGGTGTAACTGGAAAACAAGGTACATTTCATACTCTTCAATGTAGAGATTATGGTACGAACGTTGTTGGAGGAGTTACTCCAGGTAAAGGTGGAATGACTCATGAAGGAATTCCGGTTTATAATACAATTGGTGAATGTGTGGAAAAAACAGGTGCAAATGTTGCAATGATTTTTGTTCCACCTCCATTTGCTGCAGATTCAATTCTGGAAGCAATTGATGCTGAAGTACCACTTATCATTGGGATTACGGAAGGTATTCCCATAAACGATATGGTTAAGGTTAAAGCTGCTCTTCGAGGATCAAAATCAATTCTTATTGGTCCAAACTGCCCAGGTGTTATTACTCCTGGTGAAGCTAAAATTGGAATCATGCCAGGTCATATTCATATGCCAGGAAGAGTTGGAGTTATCTCTCGTTCAGGTACCCTTACATACGAGGCTGTTTATCAATTAACTCAAAGAGAAATTGGTCAATCAACTTGTGTTGGTATTGGTGGCGATCCAGTTAATGGAACTAACTTTATCGATTGTCTTAAGCTTTTTGAAAATGATCCAGACACAGATGCAGTTGTAATGATTGGTGAAATCGGTGGTACTGCAGAAACTGATGCTGCTCACTGGATTAAAGCAAATATGTCTAAGCCTGTTGTTTCGTTTATCGCAGGTGCATCTGCTCCTAAAGGTAAAAGAATGGGACATGCTGGAGCGATTATTTCAGGTGAAGATGATTCAGCTGATGCTAAGTATAAAGTTCTTGAAGAGTGCGGTGTCATCATTGCAAGAAACCCTTCAGAATTAGGTGAAAAAATGGAAGCAGCTCTTAAGGGCTGATATAACAACATAAATTAAAAAGACTTAAGCCCTCTAAATGAGGGCTTTTTTTTATTCTGATTTAATAAATCTTTTAACAACAGTATCGAGTAAAAAATGTCCTTTCGTTAATACATCTTTTTCCCAGTCACTATCATTTGGATAGAAAACTTCTTTATAATCTTTTTTAATCTTCTTCTCATCCTCAACAGTTTTGTATCCGTTGAAGCGGCCTTGATTTTCTAGTATAAGAGCATTAATGGTTTTTACTTTTCCGTATAACCCTTTTCCAACCGTACCAAACTCTGCAGTTATATTAATTATAACTTTTTCTTTTTGAGGATTGATTAAACTTACAAGTTTCGAGTAATCACCTTTAATCTCGTAGAAGCCTTTTGCTCCTGGAGGAGTGTGTGAATAGAACTCTTTTTCACGATCTAAGAATATTCTTTTAAATGTTGCATGAGATTTTTGATTCATATTCTCTTTACTCATAATATGTAGAACTCCCTTTTCTCCAAGTCCTGTATGAAGGTCGATATTAAATATATGAGAGTACTGAGGTGTCACTTTATTCAAGAGGTCTGTCAGAAATAATACTTGAGGTTCAAACCTTCTTCCTCCAAAATTTATTCCTTTATTTGATGTGTATTGTCCTTTACCAATAGCTTCAGTTAAAGACTGGAGAGTTACACCTTTACTGAAAAGCATTTCACCAACTAATGGTACAAAAGGAAAACTAAAAGATTTAGCTTTACCGTCTAGTTCAAGAAGATGTTTTATTTTTTCATAAGACTCATTCTTAGTTTGAAAAAGTGAGGCGTTAAGATCGTAATTTCTGTTGAGATTAACATTGTTCTCAGTTCCCCTTACAATGTTTTTAAATCCCCAGGGGTTGTGAGCGTGGATAAGTAAGACTCCGGTTTTTGACTGATCTAGATTGGGCATAGTCTTATTCAAAAACTGAAGTTGAAGTGCGCCGCCAGCAAAACCTTCAGGGCCGTGAGTGCCGGATGTGATGATAATAAGTTTCTCTTTCTTTTTACCGGGAAGATAAAAATAATCTAAACTGAGATCTTTATCTACTAGTAACCTTCCTTTTTGGAAACGGGGATTTTGCTTCTTCAAGACAGTTTCGTAGGAGAGGAAGTTCTTTCTTGAAGCATTATAAGATGTATTAAAAAATGCAAATGAATAAATAGGAATAAATGTTAAGATAAGTTTAAGCATAGCTAATATTAGCAATTAAAACCGTAGTTCACCAGTTTATAGACAGGAAATCTGAGACTTACCACCTTTTGATTTTTTAACCATCTTTTCATTGATTTGGCCTTTTTTATGTTTCTTACAGATGTCTTTCATCTTTTGTCCATCAAAGCCAGTGTCACTTATATTGTGATTTCTTTTAGCAATTGCTTTGGGGTCGAAATCTCCATGAACACCTGAAGATTCTCCTTCATGATAAAAGCTTTCGTTATTACCGCTTGGCTTATAAGTTTCAAATCCACCGTGTTGAGAATCCCACTCGTAGGTTTTACAGTCGCGGCCTAAATATCTTTCTCTACTTTTCCCTCCCGCATTTCTTTTGGGAAGTGGAATCATTTTCAATCTTTTCATAAAAGGAGTGCACTTTTTGGGAAATTGAGCGACGCCTTGAGCATCTTTAACGATACCATATTTGTGCCATTCACTAACTTCTCCAGCCAGTTTATCTATTTTATTTTTACAATTGGGATTTAAAGCATAAGCATTAAATATTAGTAGGAAGTAAATTAAGCTAAATCGCACAACCGACCTCCTTAAGTCTTTTTTCAAAGTATGATTGATTCTTAGATCCACTTATTTTTTTTATTGCATCAATCGTTTTATCAGATAATTTTTCCAAAACCTTGAAAGGAACTTTTAATCCTTTTCCTAGGATTGAAGCAATCTTTTTGAGCTTGAGAAGAACTCGTGTAACACCAATAGCTAACTTAGCTCCACCAGCACCAACAGTTATAGCAGTAATAAGTACATCAACACCTATACTACCTAGAATATTACATAACATTTCTGCTTTATCATTTGCAGGTAATGCAGCTACTCCTTCGTAAGCTTTTACAAAGAAATCCCCAATTTCACCAAACTTTTGTTTGAGAACTTTTATTCCCTTTGTTGGGCTCGCAAGCATCATGCCGAGAGTTTTTGCAAAGCTCCAAAGCTGCTTTGCTCCATCACTGACAAAGTTCCAGTATTCACCTAGACGTTTACCTGCATCAGCCTTTAACGTTTTATACTCTGACTTTATACCATTCCAAAATCCTTGAACAACTCCAACGGTTGATTCTTCAGCTCCGCTTAAAAGGCCACTCATACAATTTGATAGTATAGACCCTGTTGCACCTTCTACAACGGCAGTGTCTAAACTTATACTTGGATAGATATTAGGAGCTAAACATTCTGAATCGGCATGTGCTGTTTCTATTAAGCTAAAAGTTTTAGTTACCTTTATAGAAGCGAGGCTATTAATAATTGCATCTCTATTCATTGTAGAAACATCTTCAAAGTAAAATGCCACTTCTTTTTGATTTATCTTTTGGTGGTAAACAAACCCTCGGTTCATTGGATATGTTTTACCAAGTTGATAATTACCACTAACTCCATATTTGACTGCAATCTTTGAACTCATAAACGGATCAGAAATGAGAAGGTTCAACTTTAAAACCTTACTTCCAGACTTGCCAGTAAACACAGGTCGGAAGTCTCTCTTCTTAAATGCATTAAGAATCAATACTCTGACCTGAGCTGGCATCTGTTGAAGCTTCAAACTATCATAGCGCAATGACTCATTTGCTAAAGCTGACAGTGAACAGATGAATGATAAGAGTAAAATAAATTTCATACACGTATTTTTCGGTATTTAGCAGCGATAGCTTAAGAAATAATTAAAGTACCCACTCACTATGGTCAATCTTAGTGCACCACTAAAGACTTCTTGAAATTCTAGACATTTAAATGTAAATTCGGTCTCAAATAAACAATTTTAAGGAGAACTTACAGATGGCAATCGAAAAAACATTTTCTATCATCAAGCCAAATGCTACTGCTGACAACAATATCGGTAACATTATTGCAATTTTTGAAAAACAAGGTCTTAGAATCGCTGGTGCAAAATTCACTCAGCTTTCAAAAGAAAAAGCTGAAGGTTTTTATATTGAGCACAAAGAAAGACCATTTTTTGGTGAATTAGTAGACTTTATGATCTCTGGACCAGTTATGCTTATGTCTTTAGAAGGTGAAAACGCAGTTTCTAAAAATAGAGAAATAATGGGGGCAACTAATCCTGCTGATGCAGCTGATGGTACTATCAGAAAGTTATATGCTAAATCAATTGGTGAGAACGCTGTTCACGGTTCTGATTCAGCTGAAAGTGCTGAGAGAGAACTTTCTTACTTCTTTGAAAAAAATGAATTAGTAGACAGATTCTAATTAGTTTCTATATACGCAGTAAAATAGCCTCTTTGTATAAAGGGGCTTTTTTATGCTCAAAAATGCTAACCCTCTAAGCTTGTACGCAATAATTACAATTACTTAACTTCACAACTCAACATCAAATATTGTAATCTTTTCAATCCAAATTGTACCTTTTGTCAAAGCGCGTTATAAATAAGTATATAAACAACCTAAAGGAATGATTATGTTTGATATTGGAAATTATGTTGTGTGTCCAGGCCACGGTGTCGGTCAGATTAACAATATTGAGGTAAAAGAGATGTCCGGTGAGGAAATGTCCTTTTTTATCGTTAAAATTATTTCAAATGGAATGACTATTATGGTTCCTGCGGGAAACAAAAATGGTCTACGCGAACTAATTACTGATAGAGATGTGACGGAAGTTTTTGAACTTTTGAACGAACATGATGTAAAAGTCGATAACTCCACTTGGAATAGAAGACATAGAGAATACTTAGCAAAGGTTAAGACCGGATCTCTTTTAGAGATTGCTGATGTATTAAGATCATTATTCTTACTTAAAACATCTAAAAAGCTCTCATTTGGTGAGAGAAAAATGATGGACCAGTGTAAAGAGTTAATCGTTAAAGAAATCGCTATTATGTCTGGTGGAGTAGAGAAAGAAATCGAAACAAAGATCGAATCTTGTTTTAACTAAAATAAATTAAATGAATAAGAACAAAGCCGGCTATCAGTCGGCTTTTTTATTTTCAATAAGCCAACATAGACCTATACTCATTCTAATTTATTAAACTTAGGAGTTTATATGTCTGTGCGCGTCAGGTTTGCACCAAGTCCAACTGGTTACCTTCACATTGGTGGAGCAAGAACTGCTCTCTATAATTATCTTCTTGCTAAAAAGCACGGTGGTAAATTTATTATTAGAGTCGAAGATACAGACGACGAGAGAAGCAAAAGAGAGTACGAAGAACTTCAGCTTGAAGACCTTGCATGGCTTGGTATTGAGCACGATATTGGTCCTGGAAAGGAAGATGAATTTGGGCCATACAGACAGTCTGAGAGACTTCATATCTATCAAGAGTATACTGATAAATTAGTTGATAAAGGTTTAGCTTTTTATGACTTCTCTACTGAAGAAGAGATTGAAGCTATGCGAGAGCTAAATGAAAAAGATGGAACTTCTGCATACACAGGAAAGTGGAGAGAAGAAGAGCACTTTGCAGAAGCTAAAAAGAGAGTCGCTGCAGGTGAGAAGACCTCTGTTCGTTTTAAAGTAGATCCTACTAAATCATATGAACTCGATGACCTTGTTCGTAAGAACGTAAAATTTCCACCAGCAATGGTTGGAGACTTTGTAATTATGCGATCAAACGGAAAGCCTACTTATAACTTTTGTAATGTTATTGATGATCACCTTCATCAAATATCTCACGTCTTAAGAGGTGAGGAGCATTTAAATAATACGGTTAGACAGTTAATGATCTATGAAGCATATGGTTGGACAGCGCCTAAATTTGCTCACCTTTCAATTATGATCGGCGAAGATAGACAAAAGTTATCTAAAAGACATGGTGCAACTTCTGTTCATCTTTATAAACAAGAATCTTACCTTCCTGAGGCTATGAATAACTATCTGTCACTTTTAGGTTGGTCTCATCCTGAAGAAATTTCAGTTTTTACAAAGAACGATCTGGTTAGCGTTTTTGATGAACACCGCTTTAATAAGTCACCAGCAATGTATGATATTGAAAAACTCAAATGGACAAATAGTCAGCATTTAAAACTTATGAGTGAAGATGATTTTTTAACATATGCAATTAAATCGATTAATAAGGATCACTATTTCCATACTCAAACTGAACAGTGGAAGAAAGAATGTGTGAATCTACTAAGAGAAAAAGTTGATTTGATCTCTGAGATTCCAGATCTCATTGATTCAACTATATTGAATGAATCTTTTCAAAAATCTGATGCACTTGATGATATTCTTTCTTGGGATACAACTCCCAAGATTCTAGATTATGTTAAATCTGAACTTGAAAGTATTAAAGATGATCACGTTAGTGCTGAGACTTTTAGCGCTTGGATGGATTATTGTAAAAAAGAATTAAGTATAAAAGGTAAGCCTTTATTTATGGGCTTTAGAGGTGTGCTTACTGGCCAAGACCATGGACCGGACTTAAAAGTTCTTATCCCACTTACACCAATCGAAATCATTAGAAAAAGAGTTTCATCTCTTTAAAGGAAATAAAAAGTGGAAAAAGGACCTTCTATTTTAGAAAAAGAGCACCGAAATTTTATTGAAAATTTTATTGCTGATGACTTAAAGTCTGGAGTAAACAATGGAGAGATTATTACTCGTTTCCCTCCGGAGCCAAATGGATATCTTCATATAGGTCATTGCAAAGCTTTTTGTTTTAACTTTAACCTTGCTCGAGATAATGACAACTCTCATTGTAACCTAAGGTTTGATGATACCAATCCAGAAAAAGAAAGTGATGAGTATGTTAATGCCATCAAAGAAGATATTAAGTGGATGGGATATGATTGGGGGGAAAATTTATTTTTTGCTTCAGATTATTTTGAAAAACTCTATGGCTTTGCAGTTGAACTAATTGAAAAAGGCTTAGCATACGTAGATGAGCAGTCTATTGAAGAAATGCGCGAGCAAAGAGGCAACCTTCAGAGCCCAGGAACTAATTCTCCATTTAGAAACAGATCCGTTGCCGAAAACTTAAAACTTTTCAATGATATGCGAGAAGGGAAGTTTGATGATGGTGCCATGGTCCTTAGGGCCAAAATCGATATGGCATCTCCAAATATGAATATGCGTGATCCTGCAATATACAGAATTAGAAAAATCCATCATCACAGAACTGGTGACAAATGGTGTATATATCCAATGTACGACTTTCAACATCCTCTCAGTGATGCCCTCGAAAGTGTAACATACTCACTTTGTTCACTTGAGTATGAAGATCACAGACCTTTATATGATTGGTTTGTTGAAAATACATCTGTCGAAGGAAAACCCAGACAAATTGAATTTTCGAGACTGAACCTTGACTATACGATGATGAGTAAACGCTATCTTTTAAAACTTGTTGAAGAGGGCCATGTTGATAGCTGGACTGACCCAAGAATGCCAACTGTTAGTGGAATGAGAAGAAGGGGATATCCTGCTTCTGCGATTAGAAAATTTATGGACATGATTGGTATGTCTAAAAATGAAACGATAATAGAACTTTCAGTTCTTGAAGGATGTGTAAGGGATGCTTTAAACTCTTCCGTTAAAAGATGTCTCGGTGTTCTAGATCCAATAAAAGTAACAATTACTAATTGGGATAAAGACCATCAGGTTATAGATGCTCCTTTTCATCCGCAAGATGAAAGCTATGGTTCAAGAAAAATAAACTTTGGAAAAGAACTCTATATTGATAGAAGTGACTGGATGGATGATCCTCCAAGTCCAAAAAAGTGGTATCGATTAGGTCCAGATAGAAGTGTAAGACTTCGCTATGGATATGTCATAACAGTTGAAGATTCTGTTCGAGATGAATCTGGAAAAGTAGTCGAATTAAAATGTATTTATCATGAAGACTCATTTGGCGGTGTCCAACCTGAGGCTTTAGAAAAAAAGGTTAAGGGAATTATTCACTGGGTAAATGCTAATGATGCTAAAGATGTAGAAGTTAGATTGTACGACAGACTTTTTAAAGTTGAGAATCCTAAAGCATCAGATAACTTTATTGAACAGTTAAACGAAGATTCTTTAGAAATTATTACAGCAAAAATTGAACCATATCTCTATGAAGCCAGTGTTGGGGATCAATTCCAATTTGAAAGAATGGGATACTTCACTGTTGATAGTAAATACTCAACTAAAGATAAGCCAGTATTCAATAGGACTGTAAGTCTTCGAGATGCTTGGCAGAAGAAAAGCTAAGCTCTCGAAATTGTGAATAACTCTATTTCCTAGCTAAACTAAACTGCCCGTAATACCGATTAGGTATTCGGTGGGCGGTCTATGAAATCTAGTTATATTTTTATTCTTTTTGTTGCAATTTATGCCACTGGGTGTGCAACAAACAAAGAGTCAGTTGAAAATTCGCGAAAAATTGCAAGTATTAAGAGTTCATTTACTTCGACTCAGTTGAGTCTTGACACTTGTATGCAATCATCAAACTCAAAGTGTTCTTTGGGTGATATGAGCTGTCAGCAAGATGTTGCTGTCAATTGTTCGGCTTTAATTTTAGGGCCAAAAGAAGCAGAGAAAATAACATTGCAATCAGATGAGCTTATCCAAACAAATATTGATTTCTCTAAATATGCTTGGCTACTTTTAAATCCTTCTAAAATTTCCAAAACAATAAAATTTATTAAAAAAATAAATAACATTTATAATAAAATTAAAAGAGCAGGGCTTGATAGCATGCACGGTCATGGCACAGGTGTTTACGCATCTGCTTTTCTCGTTGAGGGCAGAAACTTTCACCTTGAGTCTATGATATTTAATAGAGAGATGAATCTGTACTGTGCACCGGGACTGCAATACTCCACAGACATTGGTGTTCAAGCCGGCTTTACAAAATCTATTGCTTTAGGCTGTAAAGATAGTGCCGCTTATGAAGGGCAGTTTGTGTCTGTTGGAGCAGGTGTGAGTTTCTCTAATCTTGCTATTCCGTTTAGTGCCGATGCAGCTTACAGCTTTGGCCTTAATACAAAAGTTTTTAAAGATAATATCAAAAGATCAAAAATTAATAGCGAAAGTCTGCTTGATGAATTTAAACAGCTCCAGCTACTTTTACCTCAGTTCATTTTAAATGCAGGACTATCTGAAGTAGAGAAAAGATCACTAAAACTATCGCTTATTATTGCAACTTCATCTTTGGGGGAAATTGATTTTAGTAAATCACTAGCTGAAGATGTCAAGGCTAGTGAATTCGACCTTGCCGCTGTGAACTCTCATTACTCTTTGGGAAAAATAGTAAAGAAGTTACTTTCATCTGATGAATTGAATGACTTTTTAGACAATTATAATTTTGAAAATACTAAAAAAGTATTGAGCTCATTAAGTCGTGCACTTAATGGTTGTGATAGTATCTCTGGAAGTATCAGTGCTGAAATATCGGCTATGCCAGTTAACATAACTGTTGCAAGTACTATGTTTAAAAAACTTTTATCTGTAGATATTGAAAAGGTGACGAGCTTAAAAAATCTTAGCTCCTTTATGTTGCTTAATCCTATCTTTATGGATCGATATACATTTTCAAAAATTATTGAGATAGCACTTTTAGTTGATCAATTTCCCAATGTAATAAAAAATAAATGCTACAGTGATGAGTATCATGAAATGACCAAGGCACTAAGCCTTGGCCGCTATCTAATTAAGTAATTATTTTCTAGAAAGCTCAATTAACTTATTAACAACATTAACAAGTGGTTGAGGTCTATTTATAGAGAATTCACACGGAACACTTATTAGCCCCCCTCTACCATTCTTACTCAGAAGTTCACACTTCTCATACCATCCTAAGTCACTTGATTTTTGATACATAAATCCGTGAGTAAGTTTAGCGGCCATAAGCCAATCTGCTGGTGGTGCGACAGAAGTATCCGTCCACTCTGAAGTCGTGTCTTTTTCGGCAAAATATGCTTTTGATACTCCTTTAACTTCACCAGCTCTTTTCCAATGCTTTGTAACTGTCCAGAAGAAGTCAGGCTGAGTACGTTTTCCACCAAGTCTTAGAAAAGGTTTTCCTTTTTCTTTAACTCGCCACTGTCCACCGATGATATCGCCGTCTTGAGTAAGTTCAAGATCATACATCATCTCTTTTGTTTGAGTTTCATCTTGGTTAGGGTTGTCGAATGAATTGCGGTCCGGTCTTTTCCATTTCGTATAAGTCATATGAACTCTCACTCCAACTATTAACCTTGCTTCAGGGTTTCTGTAGTCGAAGAACTGATCTTTCTGTGTTATTGGCTGAACCGAGTTGCTTAGAGATCCATAATCTCCATTGTATGGATTAAAGTACTCCATTCTATATGAACTTAGTGGATGATTATCAACAGCAGCTTTGACCTTTCTTTCAACTATAAAGCTTCTTCCTTGTTTACCCATTACATTTACAAGACCCATATGCCATGTTGCTGGATGAACTCCAACACATCTTGGCTCTAGTCTTTTTGAGTAAGCATCAGGATATTCATCATAAAATCTTCCGTAGTTGTCCTTACTCGGTCTCTTCTCATTACAACGAAGACCCTGCATGATAATTCCACCGGTAATAGCGTTGTTACCATTATTATCAACTAGCTTTTCGCCTTTAGTATTTGATGGTTCAAACTTTCCATCTTGAATAAGTGAGTTTGCCCAAAGTAGTGATGCAATTGCTTTTAAGTCATCTGGGAGAAAGCTAATTGATCTTCCGTCGTGAAGCTTTAAAGTAACAGTTCTTAGTGGTCTTGGAACAATTCCTGCGGCTGTTGCCCAGCCATGACAAATTCCTTCCCACAAAGCCATCATTGAATTTTTTCTTTTTAATGTATAATTGTCTTGGTTTGCAAGTGCTTGTGTCATTCCTTCGGGAAGTGCAGAAACAACATCTGTGTATCTTCCTTGCTTAACCATTCTTTGAGCGAAATATTCAGCTAGTCCGCCTTTTAATTCAATTGCCTCAGGCATAGCGGCGAGAACAGTTTGATATTTTCCTTGTGCAACTAATCCTTTTGCAACACCAACACTTTGACCACCAACTTTATCAAGTGAAGCAATGAAGCCGTGCTCTTTTTCAGATCCCCACTTTTCCATGTATTCCCAAACTCTATTTGTTAAATCAAAGTTTTCGTCCCCTAGAAGCATATCGTATTTTTCTGATGGAGCTAGAGAGTTTAAGGTAGCACTTGTATAAATGAAGTTTCCATTTGCATCTTTATTGTTAATGTTTTTATGGAGAGTACTTTTTCTATCTTGGAACTTTCTATAATTGTGTTTCCAGTCCAGGGTTCTTCTAGTGTTAAGAGGATTATACGGACTTTTATGAGTAAACCATGAACCAATCATTCCTTGGTTTAAAGGCCAGTATGTACTCATCCAAGGTTGGTTATTTTTCTTGCTACCATTTTGATCTATTAGAAATGGCTTACCACTTGAGAGACGGTTATATTCTATATCGTAAACATTTTTAATAAATGATTCATCCTCAGAAAAGCGCTCTGCATCTCCTAGGATCTTAGCTGTTGGCATTGGTACAAATGGATAGATAAGTGGATTCTTTCTCGAATTGACCTGAGCTTGTGCTCCACTAAATAATTGACTTGATAAAAGTATAAATCCTAAGACTTTAACGTTTAAGTTCATAATTTTCCCCTCTGTTATAAGATCTTTTTCTATATTGGTGGTGTCAAAGCGACAATCAAATTGGATGTAATTATAATATTTACTTGCACCATTATAGGTAAGTTATTGATTTCATGTTTATGTTAAGAAATCTATACAGTGAGTAATTGGCCATATAATTTCAAGAAGTTATATCATTTCGTTAAGAGAATATTAAAATCATAAGGAGATTTAATGAAAAACCTACTGATGGCTTTTGCCATGCTTTTTGGCTCTGCAGCCCTTGCTGATTCCGTTGATGTTAAAAGTTTTAACTACGATGGAACGAGTGAAATAGCGAACTTACTTTTAAACACAGAAAAGACAAGAACTGAATATAGACAAGTAAGGGTTCCAGCTACTTGTTACAGAACGACTTACCGAAGACAATGCCATACTGAGGGAAGACAGTGTCGAACAAGATGTGACAGAGATAGAAGAAACTGTCGTCAAGTTTGTACCGGAGGAAGAAGAGTTTGTAGAGATGTACCAATTAGAACTCCTTACACATGTTATAGATATGAAAACAGACCATACGAAGTTCACGACTACGACGTAATTACTAATGCTACATTGAATTTTGATTCAAGTGAAGTTGATGGTGGAGCTGACGAAACTTTTGAAGTGAGAGTTCAAGGTGAAGCAGACGACTTAAGTGTTCTTGACTCAAAAAATTATGCTGTCATCCTTAAAAATAAAGATAGATCAGAAATTAGAAGAACAGGACTTAAAGAAGTAAACGTTTCTTATGACATCAGTTTTGTTAAAACGAAAAGAATGAATGAAGTTCTAAGTGCTGGAATACAAAATGTTGTCTATAGAAATGGCATACTTAAATTTTCAGTAGGTAAGAACTTTAACACTCAAGAGTTTACTCAAAATATTCAAATCTACAGATGGAGAAGATTTGGAACTGATCCAGTACTTCTAAACAAAGATATCTCTGAAAATGAAATGGAAGTTACAGCTAATGGAGACCAAAGTATAGTTTCAATTGACCTTCGAAACCTCGGGATTACGCTTCCATCGAAGATGAGAGTTATAATGAAGACAAGCTACAACCTTGGAACTGGTGTTCTTCTTAACAAGAACCTCAAAACTGAGGCGAGTGCAAATTGGATTTTTAGATAATTAAATTAGAAAACATGTATTAAAGGGGAGTGTAATTCACTCCCTTTTTTATTTCGTGAGGAAGATTTCTTTGGGTTTCTTTCTCATATTATAATGGCTGCTCATCGTATGACCATAAGCTCCAGTATCACCAATAATTACAAAGTCTTTATCAGTTAGTTTTGGCAGCATTCTAGAAGTTCCAAAGCAGTCTGCAGTCTCGCAAATTGGTCCCACAATATCAGTCTCAACTAGATCCTTAGAATTAACAGAAGAAAAAATCTCATGATAGGCATCATATAGCGAAGGTCTGACAAAATCATTCATTCCACCATCAACGATAACAAATCTACAGTCTTCGCTGACTTTTGATCTGATGACTTTTGATACAAAAAATCCACACGTCGCCGAGATAGATCTACCCGGCTCATAGACAACTTTTATATCCCCACATTTAGATTTTATAATTCTGTCCACTCCTGCGATATAAGCATCAACTTCGGGGGCTTCTCCCTCTTTGTAGTTTACTCCAAGTCCACCACCGACATCTAAGAACTTTAAATTGATACCTAGTTCATTTGCACAGTCACACATATTCCCAATCGCTTCAAAAGTAGCATCGAGATTCGTAAGCTGACTTCCAATATGAATACTCAGTCCTACTAGTTGAGTATTTGTCCAATACCTTTCAACCTTAGCGGCCATCAAAATATCATTTTTTAAGATTCCAAATTTATGAGTCTTATAACCAGTCGAAATATGTTTATGAGTTTTTGCATGAACTTTTGGGTTAAGTCTAAAAGCAACTTGAGCTTTAACTTTCATTTTCTTTGCAAGGGAATTTATCATCTCTAGCTCTTCGAGTGATTCGACGTTAAAAGATAGAATATTAGCTTTTAAACCTTCTTTTATTTCTTTCTCAGTCTTTCCGACACCAGAAAAAACAATCTTTGATGCTGGAATACCAGCTTTTAATGCTTGCTTTAATTCTCCACCTGAAACAATATCAGCACCACTGCCGAGTCTTGCAAGAGTTTTTAAAACTTCTATATTATTATTCGATTTTAGAGCAAAACATATAAGAGCCTTTTGTTTTGATTTTTTGATCGCTTTCTTAAATAAATTAAAGTTATTTGTTAAAATCCTCTCACTATAAAGGTAGAAAGGGGTTTTATTCTCTTTAACAATTTTACTGAAATTATACTTATCAATAAAGAGTTGGTTTTTTTTGAAGGTAATTAGTTTTCTTGATCCATTTTCCATTGAGATATTATGGCAATTTGTTCATTTGTTAGCAAGCTCTGATCCTTTGCATATTGTAAAAGAGAATCCAGATCGCATAGTGAAAAGAAATCAAGGTTACTGGCTTCGAATTGAATCCGGGCTTTGTCAAAGCCGTAAGTAAAAATAGAAAGAACCGCAGCTACTTCTAATTTTGCCGTTTTAGCCTCATTCGCTGCTGCGATGCTTGATTTTCCAGTTGAAATAAGATCTTCAATTATAAGTACTTTTTGGTTTTCTTTTACTTTTCCTTCGATAGCATTCTTGAGTCCATGCCCCTTAGAG
>Ga0307937_1000123_pt1 | contig 50808 bp, 62 predicted proteins | sample OrgLakmetagenom3_FD_201814 | JGI IMG/M metagenome (GOLD analysis project Ga0307937, IMG submission 201814) | Saline water microbial communities from Organic Lake, Antarctica - #3 | ecosystem: Environmental > Aquatic > Non-marine Saline and Alkaline > Saline | place: Antarctica: Organic Lake...
GGCGGAAGCATCCGCTTCAGCACAGCCGCCTTGCGTTCTGGTGAGTATCCCAAATCATCGTCCTATCCCGCCCACCTGAGAAATAGAGGAAAAGTAGAGCAGCGGACAACTTCCCTGACACAGGGGGAGTCTATCAGCTTCTCAGGGTGGATTCTTGACAAAAACAGTAAAATCCACCTGTGGCATGGCGGAAGCCAGTTTAGAATCCACCCGAAGCCAGCGGCGCAACACGCAACTCCAGCTCTTCGCGAACACATTGAATCCACCCGATAATGCCTGTTGACAGATCTGCCCCTCTTGACTCATAAGTTCATCATCGAAGAATTGCGCCCGGAGGATACCCCTCGCGGGCGTTTTGCTTTTCCCGACATCGCAGATCCTGATGCAGCCGCGGACCGGTCCGGTCGCGCGTGCGCGTCTGCTTTGCCTTTCGTCACAGTAGAGAATACCCATGGACCTTGTCTTCGCGCCAGGCGAGATCGAGGCGTGGCCGATCGAGCGGCTGCGCCCCTATGCCCGCAATGCCAAGATGCATGGGGACGACCAGGTTGCGAAGATCGCCGCCAGCATGGCGAAGTTCGGCTGGACCGTGCCCTGCATGGTGGCCGATGATGGCGAACTGATCGCGGGCCACGGCCGGGTGCTGGCCGCCACCATGCTCGGGCTCACCGAGGTGCCGGTGATCCGGCTCAGCCATCTGAATGAGGCCGAGCGCCGCGCCTACCGCATCGCCGACAACAAGCTCACGGAACTCGGTGACTGGGACGAGGCTCTGCTGCGCGACGAGATCGCGGGGCTGCTGGCCGAGGATTTCGACCTTTCCCTGCTGGGCATCAGCGACGAGGATCTGGACGCCCTCCTACAGGACCCCGAGGCGCTGGGCGACGGCCCGGTCGAGGGTGAGGACGACGTGCCCGAGGCGCCGGTCACACCGGTCTCTGTGCCGGGGGACCTCTGGCAGCTTGGATCACATCGGCTGATCTGCGGCGACAGCACGTCGGCAGACGTGGTCGGGGCGCTGCTGGGTGATGTAAAGCCGCTGCTCATGGTCACCGACCCACCCTATGGCGTGGCCTATGATCCTGCCTGGCGCAACCAGGCGGGCGCGGCCGGTGCGACCGGCGCGGCCAAGACCAAACGCATCGGCAAGGTGCTCAACGATGACCGCGCCGACTGGCGCGAAGCCTGGGCGTTGTTTCCCGGCGATGTCGCCTATGTCTGGCACGGTGCACTACATGCGGCCGAGGTGGCGGACTCGCTGACCGTCTTGGGCTTCGCCATCCGCTCGCAGATCATCTGGGCCAAGGACCGGCTGGTGCTCAGCCGCGGGGATTACCACTGGCAGCACGAGCCCTGCTGGTATGCCGTGCGCGCCAAGGCCAAGGGCCACTGGGCCGGCGATCGCAAGCAGACGACGCTGTGGCAGATCGCGAACAGGGATCAGGATGCCGATACCGTGCATGGCACGCAAAAGCCCGTGGAGTGCATGCGTCGTCCGATCCTGAACAACTCGAACACCGGCCAGGCGGTGTATGAGCCCTTCATGGGCTCGGGCACGACGCTGATCGCAGCCGAGACCACGGGGCGGATCTGCTACGGTGTCGAGTTGAACCCGGCCTATGTCGATGTTGCCATCGAGCGCTGGCAATCCTTCACCGGGGCGGAGGCGGTGCTGGCGGAAACCGGCGAGAGCTTCGCGGCGCTGAAGACCAAAAGGCTTGCGGCATGAGGCAGTCCCGCGCCATGTCGTTGATCGAGTCGGTTACCAACGTGGTGGTCGGCTACGGTCTTGCAATCGTCACGCAGCTGATCGTGTTTCCATGGTTCGGGCTGCACCCCAGCCTTGGAGAGAACCTTTCCATCGGCGCGCTGTTTGTCGGCATCTCGCTGCTGCGCAGCTTCGCGCTGCGCAGGCTGTTCGAGCGCTGGCGGCAATACTGACGCCATCAGCATGCCGAAATTGAGATGTGAGTGCGCCAAAAGCCTGATAGAGACGCTGCCATGCTTCGCCTTTTCGACATGCTGGGTCCCTCCGCCGCAATACGAGGTCTTGATGATGCGCTCCGGGCCTCCGGTGTGCATCCGCTTCTTGTGCCGGAGTCCGTCAAGCTGACCGTGATTAAGCTCAACAAGAAACATGCTGGTGCCAGAAAACAGGATGTTGCTTTTGCCGAAGCATCACAGTTGCTGGCCTATTGCATGCTGGGTCATGAGCAATATGCGGATAGCAACAGCGCGAAGGACGCAGATCGCATCGACAATCGGGTGGAAACAGCACTGGATGAAGGTGACACGCTTGATGCAAAACTGATCCTGCTGGCGCTGCACGCCGGGTTGATCGCGCCCGAAGTCGCTGATCGGATCGATCTCGACGAGGCGTGATCCCGATCAAGCATCCAGACTGTAGACAGTCCCTCTGTTCGCGTCTTTTCCGGAGATGATCGCGAGGCCCAGCTTCTTCTTCAGCGCCCCGGAAATCATGCCGCGCGCGCTGTGAGGCTGCCAGCCGGTCGCCTCGACAATCTCGCGAATTGACGCCCCCTCGGGGCGCTGCAGTAGCGCAATGATCCGGGCCTGCTTCGTGCCCGCCCGGATGGTGGTGGGCTTTGGCGCGGGGTTCGGTTGCGCCTTGCGTGGCGCGCTGGTGGCCTTGGCGACCACGGGCTCGATCCCGATGGCCTCAAGCCCGGCGCCGGTCGCGATCAGCGTGGTGCCATGGCCATCGCCGGTCTCGCGCCAGAGGGGCTCGCGCTTGCGGATGTCGGCGTCGACTTCCTCGAGCCAGCCGCGCTCGATCATCTTGGTGACAGCCACTTTGGCGGCGGCGCCGTGCAGCCCGTCGGGCAGCGGCAGGGCCAGATTGCCGGGGCGCGTGGCCGCGCGGCTGAGGATAATAGACTGCGTGTCGGTGAGCTTGGGCATCGGGGCCTCCGGTGGTGTCGGGCAGCGCGGAATACGCGCCCTTCTACCGGGTCAAGCCCGCCACATGGGCAGGCTGGCCGTTGAGGGTCGGCCCGGTTCAGTCAGCGCCTTCCATGCTGGCGATCACCGTAAAGTGCTGAACCCAGCCGGTAAGATACGGCAGTCCCTTAGGAATGCCTTCCTCGCGCTCGGTCCGGCAGCTGATGCGCCAGTCCTGCCATGTGCGGATGGAGGATTTGAGGGCGGTTTCGCTATCGATGCCGCAGCCTGTCATGGCGCCGATGACATCGTCGGCGAGGTGACGGCCCATGCGGCTGTCGAGAAAGTCTCGGATGCCGATCATCTCGTCTTCACTGTCAGCGCGGATGGCGGCTGCGATCAGGTTGGAGGCCAGCGCCCAGACCTCGGCGCTGCGGCGGTCGCGCAGTGGGCAGCTGGTCAGGGTGCCGAAGAAGCCGTGGCCTTCGTTGCGGCTGGGCAGGATGGGATGCGTGGTCATGACGTGGCTCCTTTTGTGGGTGGTGTCGGGGCCCGCAAGCCCCGCGCGTGTGGCTCAAGCGGCGCTGGCGGCTTCCAGCGTGGCGATGTGGCGGCGCAGGGTCGCGGCTTCCTCGCGCGCGGCGTCGGCCCAGAAGGCGGCGCGTGCGTTGCAAGCGTCAGCGAGGCGCTGGGCATCGGCCCGCGTGAAGCGGTTGACCCTGTGCGCGCGGCCATGCCCGGTGCATGTGGCGCGGTGCGTGTCGCCCTCGGGCGTGACGGTGAAGCTCAGCGGCCCGAAATCGTCGATGACGATCCAGCTCTGCGCGGCGAGGGTCGTGCAAGCGCTGGGCGCAAGGGCGGTGTCGATCTCGCCGGCGGTGGCGCGGAAGTCGGCGATCAGGTTTGCGGCGGGGGTGTTCATCGTGTCGCTCCGTGGTGAGTTGCATCGTTCTGGTGTCATCTGAATCGCTCTACGGGGCCTGAAAGTGTAGGAGAATCAGAGCAATATGATTGCTTTATGATCGCTCGACACCTGGCACCAGTTCACTCACGCCGGCCATGACGACAACACGGGTCGCCAGCTGACACTGGACGAGAGGAGTTCCTGTTCGCCATGGAGGGTCTAAGCGAGCGCGCCTACGCCGCCCACGCCGGGCTCTCGCGCGGGGCGGTGCAGAAGGCGCGCAAGACCGGGCGGCTGGTGCTCTTTGCCGATGGCTCGATCGATGCCGCGGCCTCGGACGCGCGTCGCGCGGGGATGACCGATCCCGATCAGCAACGCCGGGCTACAGCAAGCAGACCAGCCGGCGAGAGCGGCGCGACCTCAGGCCCGGGCGACAGCACGTCCTATCTCAAGGCGCGCACGGCGCTGACCGTCTACCAGGCGCAGGAACGCCAGCTCGCGATCCAGCGCAAGAAGGGCGCGCTGGTCGACCGCGCACGGGCGGAAACCCTGGTGTTTCGCCTCGCGCGCCAGGAACGCGACGTCTGGGTCACCTGGCCCACGCGCGTGGCGGCGCTGATGGCCGCGCAATTGTCCGCAGATATGGAGAGTGCATCCGGGACGCCCGTGACGATCGAGACCGCGATCCTGCAAAGGGTGCTGGAAACCCATGTCCGAGAGCAGCTCGACGCCCTGGCCGACCTCCGGGTCTCGCTGGAATGATGAGGAGGTAACATCTGACCTGACCGCGGACCTCGACCTCACCTTCGACGGGGCCGAGGATATCCTGCGCGCCTGGGCGAAAGGCCTGCGCACCGACCCGGACTTCACGGTGTCGCAATGGGCGGATCAACATCGCTGGCTTTCGTCGCGCGCCTCGGCCGAACCCGGGCGGTACCGCTCCGCGCGCACCCCCTACCTGCGCGAGATCATGGATGCGCTGAGCCCCGGCCACCCGGCGCAGCGCATCACCTTCATGAAGGCCGCGCAGGTCGGAGCGACGGAGGCGGGCAACAACTGGATCGGGTTCGTGATCCATCACGCCCCGGGGCCGATGCTGGCGGTGCTGCCGACGGTGGAAATGGCCAAGCGCAGCTCGCGCGGCCGGATCGACCCGCTGATTGCGGATAGCGCGGCGCTCAAGGAACGCGTGCAGCCAGCCCGGTCGCGCGACGCGGGCAACTCGATGCTGTCCAAGGAGTTCCCCGGCGGCATCCTTGTGCTCACCGGGGCGAACTCGGCCACCGGTCTGCGCTCGATGCCCGCGCGCTACATCTTTCTCGATGAGGTCGACGCCTATCCGGCATCTGCCGACGAGGAAGGCGATCCGGTCACGCTGGCCGAGGCGCGCACCACCACCTTCGCGCATCGGCGCAAGGTGTTCATGGTCTCGACGCCGACGATCCGGGGGTTGTCCCGCATCGAGCGGGAGTTCGAGGCCAGTGATCAGCGGCGCTATTTTGTCCCGTGCCCGCATTGCGGCCACATGCAATGGCTGCAATTCGAACGCCTGCGCTGGGCGAAGGACCAGCCCGACACGGCGGCCTACCATTGCGCGGGCTGCGAGACATCCATTGCCGAACATCACAAGACGGCGATGCTGGAGCGCGGGGAATGGCGTGCCACGGCCGTGCCCGTGGACCCCCGGGCCATCGGCTTTCACCTCTCGGCGCTCTACTCGCCAATCGGCTGGAAGAGCTGGGCGCAGATCGCGCGCGACTGGCTGGCCGCCCAGGGCTCCGACGAGATGTTGCGCGCCGCGCGCAACACGTTGCTGGGTGAGACATGGGTGGAGAGCGGTGAAGCACCGGACTGGCAGCGGCTGGCGGACCGGCGCGAGGTGTTTGCGGCGCAGATCCCCGCGGGCGGTCTGTTCCTGACGGCAGGCGCGGATGTGCAAAAGGACCGGATCGAGGTCGATGTCTGGGCCTGGGGCCGTGGCGGCACAAGCTGGCTGGTCGATCACATCGTGATCCCGGGCGGGCCGGATGATCCCGCGTGCTGGGAGGCCCTGACCGGGCTGCTGAGCCGGACATGGGTCCATGAGCATGGCGCGGTGATGACGCTGGCGAAGCTCGCCATCGATACCGGCTACGAATCTGCGGCCGTCTATGCCTGGGCGCGCCGGCAGGGCACGGCCCATGTCGCGCCCGTGAAGGGCATGGAAGGCTTCAATCGCGCCACGCCGGTCTCCGGGCCGACCTTCGTGGACGCCACTGTGAACGGGCAAAAGCTCAAACGCGGCGCCCGGCTCTGGACCGTGGCCACGGCCACCTTCAAGGCCGAGACCTATCGCCATTTGCGGCTGGAACGGCCTACGGACGAAGACCGTGCGCTGGGTGCGCCAGATGCCCCCGGGACGGTTCACCTGCCCGACTGGGCGGACAGCGAATGGCTCAAGCAGCTGGTGGCAGAGCAGCTGGTCACGATCCGCAACAAGCGCGGCTATGCCCGCCAGGAATGGCAGAAGATGCGCGAGCGCAACGAGGCGCTCGACACCCGCGTCTATGCCCGCGCCGCCGCCTGGATCCTCGGTGCCGACCGGTTCGACGAGCGGATGTGGCGGCAGTTGGAGACGCAGGCCGGGGTCGAGACGGCACAACCCACGGCCCCGACGGAGGCAGCAGAGACCCCATCCGAGCCCCAGGCCGGGCGCATCATGACGCCTCGGCGGCGCGGCTGGCGGGTCAGCACGCCAAAATACATGGAGTGATCAGAAACCGGAGAAGACCATGTCGAGCGCGCCGCGGATCTCGTAATCGAAGCGGGAGAGGTCAGCGACGGGCGGTGCCTTGAGCAAGGCGGAAGGGATCGCGGCCATCTCGGCCGTGTGCAGCACATGCGCCATCCCCTCGATCTCGAAGACAGGCTCGAGCCGCCCGATGGCTTTCGGCCCGGTTGAAGCCGGGAATAGTGGGGCGACAACGCGGGTGCCGGTTTCAACCAGATCGGTCTGAAGATCGAGCACCAGCCGATTGCCGGCGATCCGATAAACCTGGAACTGCGCCATCAGTGGGTCTTCAGGACCTGAAGATCGGCCAGAGGTGTGCCATGGGCCTCGATCCAGGCGCGGCGTTCGGCAATCGCCCCGGCATTCTCCCGGGCCCAGGCTTCGGCTTTGGCCGCGCGCACGGCTTCTGCCAACGCGGCATCGCTGATCGCCGACACGTTCAGGCCCAGCTCCCGCGCGGCGGCGAGATTGGTGGCACTGAGCGTGATGTTCGTGCGCTGCTTTTCGGTGGTGCTGTGCGGCATCGGGAATCCTCCTGCAACATATGAAATATACACACCAGACGTGTGCACGACAAGATCGCTGCGCACCCGGCAACACGGGACAGAAATGACCCTCGATGATCTCAAATCTCGCCACAGCACGTTGCTGGCCGCGCGCTACAGCGGCACGCGCAGCGTCAGCTATGACGGCAAGACCGTCACCTACGGCTCGGACGCGGAGCTGGCCGCTGCGATTGCGGATATCGAGCGGCGGATTGCGGCGCTGGAGCGAAGCAGCCGCCGCGTGCTGCGCCCCCATGCCGTGAAGGACCTGTGATGGGCGTGCATATGAACTGGCGACAGCGGCTCGGGGCGTTCATCGGCGGGTTCGATGCGGGCCAGCATCACCGCCGCCTCCGCGGCTTCCGCGCGACCCGTGCCCACGTGAACGCGCTGATCGCCGCGTCGGGGCCCGACATCACCGCCCGCGCCCGCTGGCTGGTCCGCAACAATGGCTATGCCGTGAACGCGGTGGAAAGCTGGGCGGCGAATACCGCCGGCGACGGCATCAAGCCGATCTCCAAGATCGCCGATCCCGCGCGCAAGGAAGAGCTGCAGCGTCTCTGGCTTGCCTGGACCGACGAGGCCGATGCCGAGGGGCTCACGGATTTCTACGGGCTGCAGCGCCGCGCGGCGCGCGAGGTGTTCATCGCCGGCGAGGTGTTCTTCCGGATCCGCCCGCGGCGCGCAGGCGACGGGCTGACCGTGCCGCTTCAGCTGCAGATGCTGCCCGCCGAGATGCTGCCGCTGGAGCAAAGCGGCACGGCCACGGGTGGCAATGCGATCCGCCAGGGCATCGAGTTCGACCGGATCGGGCGCCGGGTCGCCTACCACTTCCTGCGCCGGCATCCGGGCGACAGCACCGATCCGGGGCTGGCGGGTGAGGTGGTAAGGGTGCCTGCATCAGAGATCATCCATGTGATCGACCCGGTCGAAGGCGGCCAGCTGCGTGGCGTCTCGAAGCTGGCGCCCGCGATCGTGAAGCTGTTCCTGCTCGACCAGTATGACGATGCCGAGCTCGACCGCAAAAAGGTCGCGGCCATGTACGCGATGTTCGTGACCTCCCCCGCGCCGGAAAACCCGCTGGCACCGCCCGAGGATGAGGCGGGCGATGCCGGCCTCGAGGTCAGCCCGGGCCAGATCGTGCGCCTCGATCCGGGCGAGGACGTTACCGTCGGCCAGCCCGCCGACAGCGGCGCCACATACGAGCCGTTTCAGTACCGCACGCTGCTGCAGATCTCGGCTGCGCTGGGCATTCCCTATCCGTATCTGGCCAACGACATGGTGAAGGGCAACTTCTCCAACTCGCGGCTCGCGCTGATCGAGTTCCGCCGTCGCGTGTCGGGCTGGCAGCATTCGGTCATGGTGTATCAGTTGTGCCGTCCCGTCTATGCGCGCTGGATGGATGCCGCTGTGCTCTCGGGCGCGCTGGCCCTGCCGGATTACGAGGCCAACCGCGTGCGGCTCCACTCCGCCGAGTGGCTGCCCACGAAATGGGATTGGGTGGATCCGCTCAAGGACGCCAATGCCGAGATCGCCCAGATCGAAGCGGGCCTCAAGTCCCGCACCCAGGCCATTGCCGAGCGCGGCTATGACGCCGAGCAGGTGGATCGCGAGATCGCCGCCGAACACGCCCGTGAGCGCGCGCTGGGCCTCGATTTCCGCCGGCCCGGCTCGCCCGCGCAGAGCGCGGCGGACGTGCCGGTTGAAGGTGACGCCCCTGAACCGGACAACCCGAAGTTACAGGACACTCCCGAGGACAAGGAGGAAGGATAGAGCTTACGCTGTAAGCAAACGCACGCCTGGCAGGCGCGCCGCCTTGCGATCAAACGTCACTAGCTCACGCGCATCAGCACGCCGGGCGGCGGCCGCGATCATCAGATCGGCAAATCCGAAGCCTTCGTTGCGATAGCGGTCGACAGCCACGCCCACCTCATCCGCCGCCTCGATCTCCAGCTCAATCGCCGACAACAGGCCATCCAGCGCAGCGGCAATGTCGGCGCGCTGGTAGCCATAGGCGCGCTCTAGCACCCAGACGAGTTCGACAAGAACCTCTCGTCCAACAAATCCGGGAGCCGCATCGGTCAGCTGGTCCATAACGGTATTGGCGATGCGCGCCTGTTCGGGATCGTCCTGCACAAGGAAGCGCACCAGAACATTGGTATCGAGCGCAATCATGCGCCAGACGTTCCGCTCTCTTCAGCACCGCCAGCGATCGCTTCGTCCATCGCGTCCAGCGAAACAGGTTTTTGCCCCGACCGCGCCAAGGCGCCCCGCAAGTCCTTGACCGACCGCGCCTTCACGATGCGGACCTCGCCGTCGAGTATGACGTAACGCACCCGGTCACCGCTCGCGAGACCAAGAGCCGCCCGGACGTCCCGGGGCAATGTGGTCTGGCCTTTGACCGTAACTGTCGATTCCTGCATCGGCGTATTCCTTACATAACTCGCCTTCTCCTTACCACTTATCAATATGAAATGCAAAATCAAGCGAAGGACCAGCCCTGATGCTTCACGCCCGCATTGCCGCGCGCGCCTTCAACACGCCGCTGCTGGTCGAGCCCTCCAAGGCCATGGCGTTCCTGTCTGGCCTGGGGCCACGGGTTCTCGGGCGGCAGATCGAGCTAGCCGGCCATGACGGGGCGATCGACTTCCCCGGCACCGCTGCTCTCCCCGCGCGTGCCAGCCTCCTTGCGGGCGGGCTTGCCGACAGCTATCGCCAACATGGCGACGTGCCTTACGCGCTGGTGGACGGCATCGCCGTGATCGAGATCTCCGGGGTGCTCATCCATCGCGGCGGCTGGATCGGGCAGTCGTCGGGTCAGACCAGCTACGAGGGGATTGCCGCGCAGATCGAGGCGGCGGCCAGCGACCCGTCGGTGCGCGGCGTGGCGCTGGAGATCGACAGCTTCGGCGGCGAGGTGGCGGGCGTGTTCGACCTGGCCGATCGCATCCGGGCCCTGCGTCGCGACAAACCGGTCTGGGCCTTCGTGGCTGAGCACGCCTTCTCGGCGGGCTATGCGCTGGCCTCGCAAGCAAGCCGCATCCTGCTGCCGCGCACCGGCGCACTGGGCAGCATCGGCGTCGTGGTGATGCATGCGGACCTGAGCGGCAAGCTCGATCAGGACGGGGTGCAGGTCACCCTTATCCATTCCGGTCAGCACAAGGTGGACGGAAACCCATACGCGCCCCTGGCAGACACCGTGCGCGGCGACATCCAGCGCGAGATCAACGTGCTGCGGTTTTTGTTCGCCGAAACAGTGGCAGCCGGACGCGCCGGGCGGCTCAGCCAGGAAGCCGCGCTGGCCACCGAAGCCGCCACCTATCGCGGCGCCGATGCTGTCGCGGCGGGTCTGGCCGACGCGGTCACCGATCTGGCGGCCGGCTTCGCCAGCTTTCGCGCGCATGTCGCGGGCCCGCATACTCAATCGCGCCCAACCACACGGGCGGCATTGCCAGCCCGACCTGATACCCAAACCATCACTCGCAAGGAGATCGCCATGGCCCAAGAAACAGACACTGATGACACCACGGCTGAGGTCATCGCAGATGCACAGGCGCCAGGGGATGCCGCTTCGAATGACCCGACCGATAGCCCGGTCAACGCCGCGCAGGATGATACGCCGACACCCGTGGAGGGCCCCGCGGCAACACCCGCCACGCCCGTGGCCCCCAACGCATCTGTCGCCCCCGCGCCCGCCGCGACGCCGCCCGGCAATCTGGCCGAGATCTCAGCGCGGCTGCGTCAGGAAGCGGCGGAGATCACCGAGATTGCGGCGCAGGCGGGCCGCCTCGGCATCGCCATCGACGCCGCCAGGGCCCTGCGCGAGGGCACCTCGCCCGAGGCCCTGCGCTGTCTCGTGCTGGAGCGCGCCAGTGCCGCCGCCGATGCGCGCGATATCGTGGCCGCCCCGCCGTCGCCCGCGCTGCCGCAGGCGCAGGAAAGCCCGATTGTGGCGGCGGCCAAGCGCGCCGCGGCGCCCACGTCCAAAGTCTGACCAGGCGCGCGCCGCAGATCCCCATCCACCCCTCTGCCTGATTGATCCCCTGTCGACGCGCGTCGGCGGGGGATGTCTTTTGTCCCCGATCCATGGAGCCCCGAGATGTCCGTCCTGACCCAACCGCCCGGCATGGGCGATCTTCTCAAATACGAGGTCAACCCCAACTACACCCGCGAGACCGTCACGCTGCTGGCAGGCACGGCCTATCCGGTTGGCGCCGTGCTGGGCCGCATCTCCGCCAGCGGCAAGTACAAGCTCGCCACCTCCGGCGGCACCGATGGCGCGCAGACCGCGGCCGCGGTGCTGCTCTACGCGGTCGATGCAAGCGGCGCGGATGCCGCCGGCGTGGTGCTTGCCCGCGGCCCGGCCATCGTCTCGCGCGCCGCGCTCCTCTTTGACGCCAGCGTCGATGATGCCGCCAAGACCGCCACCAAGCACGGCCAGCTGACCGCGCTGGGCATCGCCGTCCGCGACACCGCCTGAGCGGGCTGCGCCTCGATCATATCGCGCGCGCCCTTCTTCTTTCATCTCCTCTCTCACCCCATTCCCGGAGCCCCCCATGACCCTCACCCGCAACCCGTTCGACGCGGGCGGCTATTCGCTCGCCGAGATGACGCAGGCCATCAACATCCTGCCCGATCTCTACACCCGCCTGGGCCAGATCGGCCTGTTCCGCTTTGAAGGCGTCACCCAACGCTCCATCGTGATCGAGCAGCGCGAGGGGGTGCTCAGCCTGCTGCCCTCAGTCCCGCTCGGCGCCCCGGCCACGGTCGGGAACCGCGAACAGCGCTCGATGCGCAGCTTCGCGCTGCCCTGGATCCCGCATGATGACGTCATCCTGCCCGCCGATATCCAGGGCATGCCGGCGCTGGGCGTCTCGGACGCGGCCGATCCGCTGGTCGAGGTGATGAACCGCAAGCTCACGCTGATGCGCCGCAAGCACGCCCAGACCCGCGAGTACATGGAGATGAACGCCCTGCGGGGCATCGTGAAGGACGGCGCGGGCACCACGCTCTACGACTACTTCACCGAGTTCGGGCTTGCGCAGATCTCCGTTGACTTCCTGTTCGGCACGGCCGGCACCAATATCCAGGCCAAGGTGCGCACCACCCTGCGCGGGATCGAGGACAATTTGCTGGGCGAGACCATGACCACCGCCCATGCGCTGGTCAGCTCCGAGTTCTTCGACAAGCTGATCGGCCATCCCAAGACGGAGGACGCCTACAAGTTCTTCTCGGCCACCGGCGGCCAGCCCCTGCGCCAGGACATGCGCCGCGCATTCCCCTTCGCCGGCATCCTGTTCGAGGAATACAACGGCTCGGTCACGCTTTCGGGCGGCACCTCGGAGCGCCTGATCCCCGCGGGCGAGGGCATCGCCTTTCCGCTGGGCACGTTTGATACCTTCACCACTTATGGCGGTCCTGCGAACCTGCTGGAGACCGCCAACACCGTCGGGTTGCCGCTTTATGCCCGCCAGATGATCGACGCCAAGGGACGCTGGATCGACCTGATGACGGAAAGCTCGATCCTGCCGGTCAACAAACGCCCGCGCCTGGCGATCCGCCTACACAGCTCGAACTGAGGGAGCCTGCGATGAATGCCTTCGCCGCAGCGGTGGACCTGCTCTTTACAGATCCGAACATTGCCATCGAGGCCTGGCACCGGGACAGCGACGGGCAGTTCACACGCTTGCAGATCGTCCCGCGCCGCAGTGACAGCGTCACCGGCTTTGGTGATGCCCGGCTGTGGTCAGAGACCTTTCGGTTTGACGTCCGCATGAGTGAGTTGCCCGCGCCCCGGCCGCAGGAGCAGATCCTGGTTGGCGATGAAACTTTCCTGATCCAGGGCGAGCCGGTCCGGGACCGGGAGCGCCTTATCTGGACCGTAGAGGCTGCTCCGGCATGAAGCTTGGTCTCGATATCAGCCCGGACCTGGCCGCCATGATGGCCGCCGAGATCAAGGCCGGCGAAAAGGCTGTCAGCACTGCCACGCGCAGTGCCGGCCAGGACCTCAAGAGCGCCTGGCGCGCCCAGATCACCGGCGCCGGGCTCGGCACCCGGCTCGCGCGCACGATCCGCTCGGCGCAATACCCGAAGGGCAAGTCCAGCCTCAATGCTGCGTCTTTAGTCTGGTCGAACGCCCCGGAGATCATCAACGCCCATGACACCGGCCCGCTGATCCGCTCGAAGGTCGGGTTCTGGCTCGCGATCCCGACCGAGGCCGCCGGGCGCGGCCTGCGTGGCGGGAAGATCACGCCGGGTGAATGGGAACGCCGCCGCGGTCTGCGTCTGCGGTTCGTTTACCGCCGCAGCGGACCAAGCCTGCTCGTGGCAGACGGGCGCCTCAACAATCGGGGATTCGGTGTGGCCTCGCGCTCGAAGACAGGCCGCGGGCGCGCCACCGTGCCGATCTTCCTGCTGGTCCCGCAGGTCAAGCTGCGCAAACGGCTGGATCTGGCGCGCGATGCCGCAAGAGCGGGTGACAAAGTGCCAGGGTTGATTGTGGCGAAGTGGGCGGACGGGCGATTTGGGTGACAGCTGGGCGGACAAAGTTGCCGTCTAATGCGACATGCGAAAGATCTGCTTCCGACCCAAGCGAGACATTCAAGATGGCCAATCTGCGCCGCTGCACCACTTTCGCATTGCAGCCGTTCGTGTATCACGCCCAAAGCCAAAGGGAAGCCAATCGAAAGGTTTGATATGCCTCAATGCGATGGCCTGTCCGTGTGGTATGACTTGACAGCGAGATTTACCGGACTGCCGAAAAATTAGCGACGTGAGGACACCGAGCATGTGCTTTTCCGCCACCGCCAGCTTCACGACAGCAGCTGTACTACTACCAGTGGCGGCATATACAATCAGGACTGCCTTGAAGACAGACCGGCGATATCTGGGGTTCTCAGTCTTCCCTCTCTTTTTTGGTATTCAGCAAGCCTTGGAAGGGGGGCTTTGGATAAAAATCGCGCAGCCGGACCCTGCGCAATCACATCTTCTTGCCTTGGGTTTCTTGTTTTTTGCCTATCTCGTTTGGCCATTCCTGGTGCCGTTCGCGACGTTTCTCATTGAACCGCGCAGAAAACGAAGAATGGTTTTCTTGGCTCTGAGTGCCTTGGGGCTCTTGTTGGGGCTGTCTCTTTTCGTACCGTTGGTTTTCAATCCAGATTGGGTGCCGCTTAGGATCGTGAATTACTCTATTGACTACAACTCACGACTGATCTGGGAGGGCATCGTGCCATACGGTCTCATTCGGGTCGTCTACGCCGGCATCGTTTGCCTGCCTTTGCTCTTGTCGTCTGAAAAACATATCAAGATTTTCGGCGTGATAATCACTCTTTCCGTCATCGCAGGCTTCGCGTTCGCTCACTATGCATTCACCTCGGTCTGGTGTTTCATGGCGGCAATCGTGTCGAGCTACCTGTTGTTTGCAATGAGAGATGTCAGCAGGCGTAATACGGAGTGAGCCAAATCTGTTTGTGGCCTGACTTGCAATCCGCCGTTCTGAACTTCGAGCTGTCACCGATGTCTTTTGGTCCGGAACCGTATGCCGTGAATGTCCGGTCTTGAGGCTTGCTTGCGTGGGTTCATTTGTCCGCGCAGCAAAGGTCCGCGTTCCGCTTGACGCTGCCGACGGCGCGGTTTGCAACATAACGCACTCTGGGCTCCTTGTGGTCATCTGATATTTTTTATCGGGCTTGGCGTATCGCTGACCAATCCAATCGATGGACCTGCGACCGGCCGCCGTTTACGGCCCTAATGTTTATGTCTCAGTTCGAGTTCCTATCGGCACTCAAGTCAGGAATAGCCAATGCCCACCCCCCGCGAAACCATCCTCGCCGCGCTGCACACGCGGCTCTCGGCGCTGCCCGCCACGGCCCTGCGCGGTGAGGTCCTGCCCGAGCGCGTGCCGGCCGAGGGGCTGATGATCCTGCGCGACGGCAGCCCGGGCGAGCCCGGCGTGACACTCTCGCCACTTGCTTATCATTACCAGCACCGCGCTGAACTGGAGGTGATCGTACAATCAGGCACCGAGCGGGACAGCCTCTTTGACGCACTGACAGCGCAAATCGGCGCCGTGATCGCAGCCGACCGCACGCTGGGCGGCCTCTGCGACTGGGTCGAGCCCGAGGCGCCCGAACCGGTCGACCTGCCCGTCGAGGGCGGAGCATCCCTCAAGGCTGCCATCATTCCGGTGGTTCTGCATTATTCCACGGCCGATCCGCTTTCCTGATCATCCGGGGCTGGGCCCGTTGATTTTGCGCGGGGGATGCAGGCCCCCTCCACCTGCGCGCCGCTCTCGATGCTCAGGCTGTCATAGGAGATGTCACCGGCCACGCGGGCGCTGGCGTGCAATTGCACCGCGCCGCCATTGATCTGGCCCTTGAAACGCCCCTTGACCGTAATGCTTGAGGCGCGAAGTTCGCCTTCGACCTCGCCGGCCTCCTCGATAATGATCCCGGCAGCTTCGACGTTGCCGTTCACGTAGCCAGGTAGTTCGACCGTGCCCGGAAAATAGAGCTCGCCGGTAATACGCGAGCCGGCACCGAGGTGCGAGCGGCCGCCAGACCCGGACTGGGCGCGCGGTTCATCCGTCATTCAGTACTGTCCCTTCTTCGTTTCCTGCCGCCTGATCGACGGCACGACTATAACTGCACGACTATACAGGAGAAACCACGATGGCACGAGCGCAAGGCGCGCGGGCGCAGATGGCGCTTGGCTTCGAGACGACCTATGGAACCCCACCTGCGAGCGGCTTCACGCGGATGCCGTTTGCCAGCACGACGCTGGGCGCGGAGCAGCCGCTGCAAACATCGGAGCTTCTGGGCTATGGCCGGGATCCTCTGGCGCCCATAAAGGACGCGGTGACGGCGGATGGCGATGTGGTCATTCCGATCGATGCCCGGGCGTTCGGGGTCTGGCTGAAGGCGGCCTTTGGCGCGCCTACAACCACGGGGCTGGAGGCGCCCTACACCCACGCGTTCCACTCCGGCAATTGGTCGCTGCCGAGCTTTTCGATCGAGACCGGCATGCCCGAGGTGCCGCGCTATGCGATGTATGCGGGCTGCATGGTGGATTCCCTGAGCTGGCAGATGGCGCGGTCCGGGCTCTTGACGGCCACGGCGCGCATCGTGGCGCAGGGCGAGGAGATAGCGCCATCCACGCAGGCTGGCTCTCCCGCGGAGGTGTCGCTGGTGCGGTTCGGTCACTTCAACGGATCCGTGACGCGCAACGGCACCCTGATCGGGGATATCGTGTCGGCCGATGTCAATTATGCCAACAACCTTGATCGCATCGAGACCATCCGGGCGGATGGCAAGATTGCGGGGGCCGATCCGTCGATCGCGGCGCTGACCGGAAGTGTCGGCGTGCGCTTCTCGGATCAGACGCTGGTGAGTCAGGCGCTCAACGGTGAGCCCTGCGAGCTGGGGTTCTCCTATGCTCTGGCCTCGGGCGAAAGCCTGACGGTTACGGCGCACGCGGTCTATCTGCCGGTGCCGCGCGTGGAGATCTCGGGGCCGCAGGGGATCCAGGCCACGTTTGACTGGCAGGCGGCGAAGGACTACACGGCGGGCCGCATGGCGACGGTCACTCTGGTCAATGACGTGGAGGTTTACTGATGCTGCGTCTCAATCTGGACAATAGTGAAGCCGTTTGGGTCGATCTTGGCCACGGTGTGCGGCTTTTTGTGGAGCCGCTCTCGACGGCGGTGATGCTGGCCGCGCGCAGTGATCCTGCGGTGATTGCCGCAGCGGGCACGGCGGCGGATCTCGAGGGGGCCGCGGATCCCGGGCGCGATGAGACGGTGGCTGTCATCGTGGCAAAGGCGGTGGCGCGCCTCGTGGTGACGGACTGGGAGGGCGTGGGCGATGAGGCTGGCGCGCCGATCAAGCCGACACCCGAGGGCATCGCTGCGCTTTTGGATATCTGGCCCATGTTTGAGGCCTTCCAGGAGAAGGTGGTCGCCGGCGCTATGCTGGTGGATGCGGAAAAAAACGCCTGACCGCTCTCGCCGACTGGGAGTTCGGCGGGGGCGGTGACTATTGCGCGGCCTGCAAGGGCGCGTGCCCGGATTGTCCGGGTATCCTCAATGCGCCCCACACGCTCGAGGGCTGGCAGGTCTGGGATCTGGTGCAGCGGCTCGGGGGCCAGGTGCGGGTGGTGGCGAGCGGGCAAGGCGGGGCTGTCACCGGCTGGGACATGAGCGCAGCTTTGCACCTGGGCATCGCGCTTGGGCTTTCGCCTCGCATCATTGCGGAGCTGTTGCCGGCGATCGAGGCGGTGATGGTGCGCAAGGTGAACGAGCAGAGTGGCTCAGGCGGCCTCGAGGGGCTTGATTCCTGACACGTCGATAGTTTCGCGGGCCCGGGCAAGGTCCCAGGCGCGCTGGAGGTTCATCCAGTATTCCGGCGTCGTCGAGAAGAACCGTGCCAGCCGCATGGCGGTATCGACCGTGATCGCGGTCTCACCTTTGACCAGGCGCTCGATGCGGGTGCGGGGCACGTTGAGATGCGCAGCCAGTGTAATCGCGCTCATGTCGAGCGGCACAAGATAGAGCTCGGCCAGGACTTCGCCTGGATGGGATGGGTTGGTCATGAGGCTCATGGGGTCCACTCCTGGTGATAGTCCACGATCTCGACCTCGGCAGGCCCCTGATCGGTCCAGATGAAACAGATGCGCCATTGTCCGTTGATGCGCACCGAATGTTGTCCGGCGCGGTCACCGCTCAGGGCTTCGAGATGGTTGCCCGGCGGAAACCGCAAATCCTCGAGTCCGACCGCGGCGTCCAATGCCGAGAGCATGGCCCGGGTTCGCGTGATCAGATCAGCCGGGAAGCCCTTGCCGAAGCGGTCCTGAACCGCGCCTGCGGCGAGCTTTCCACGTGTGCAGACGATCATGGCTCCATGTATCATGGCGTGATACATTATTCAAGGGCGCTGTTCTGATGGCCACAAAACAAGTCTCGGTGCGCCTGTCGGCCACGGGCGGGCGCCAGGTGCGCGCCGAGCTCGAGGGGGTGGGCAAATCCGGCACGAAAGGCATGCAGCGTCTGTCGCGCGAGATGGACGCGGCCAACAGGCGCATGGCGGCGTTTGCGCGCCGCGCGCGGGTTGCGGCGGCGGCCGCGACTGCTGCTGTCGCCGCGGCCGGCGTGGCGCTGGTGCGCAACGGGCTGCAGACGGTGGATGCGCAGGCCAAGCTGGCGCAGTCGCTCGATACCACGGTGGCGAGCGTGCAGGTGCTGGAGCGCGCGGCGGAGCTGAGTGGCTCAACAATGGCCGATCTCGAGGCAGGCGCGGCGCGGCTGACGCGGCGCCTGTCGTTGTTCGCGGCCGATGGCAGCGGGCCGGCGGCCAGCGCGATCGAGCGGCTGACCCTCAACGCGGGTGAGTTGCTGCGCCTGCCACTGGACAAGCGCATCGAGGTGGTGACCGATGCCATTCGCGACAATGCAGCGGCCTCGGAACAGGCGGCGCTGTTCTCGCAGTTGTTTGGCGACCGGGGCTTTGTGGCCTTCCAGCGGCTGGACAGCGCCACACTGCGCCAGGCGACCGAGGATCTCGCGGCCTTCGGCGTGATTGTCTCGGAGCAGGACGCGGATCAGATTGAGCGGACCAATGACGCGCTGTCGCGGCTCGGGCTCATCGGGCGCGGGGTGGCAAACCAGATCGCCGTGGCGGCGGCGCCGGCCCTGGAGACCCTGGCCGACGCCTTGGCCTCTGTCGCCAGTGTGACCGGGCCGGTCGGTCGGGCGATCACGGGGCTGATCGGCAATCTTGACCGGATCGCGGTCTATGCGGGCACGTTCGCGGGGCTCATGGCGGGCAAATGGGTGGCCGGCCTGGCGGCGGCGGCGCTGTCGGTGCGGGGCCTGGCGACTGCGCTGGTGGTCCTGAAGGGTGCCTTGATTCGCACCGGGATTGGCGCGCTGGTCGTGGGGGCGGGCGAGCTGGCGTGGTGGTTTACCAGGCTGGTGCGCGGGGCTGGCAGTTTTGGCGCGGCGATGGGGCTGTTGAAGGATCTGGCCTCGGAGGTCTGGTCGAAGGTATCGCTCTCGGCGCAGGCGGCCTGGGCCAATGTGGAGGGCAGCTGGGCCGATGCGCAGGCGGCGATCCTCGACGGGCTGCAATCTGCGACAGACGGAATTACGTCCTGGGCCAATAGCACGATCAACACCTTTGAGGGCACGTTCCTGGCGGTGCAGGCGATCTGGGACGCTTTGCCGGGGGTGTTCAGCCGCATCGGGGCTTTGGCGATCAACGGGCTCGTGGGGGCGATGGAGAGCGGTCTCGAGGGGCTGACCGAGGGGGTCAATTCCCTACTTACCTTGGGCGGCCGTCGCCCGGACTGGGCCATCGCGGCGCCGGATCTCTCGGAATGGAAGGCCGCGGTGCCGGAGGCGGTCCAGCTGGGCGAGGCGGCCCGCGCGGCCTATGAGCGCGCCTTTGCAGATGACCCGTTCAGGGCGCCGCAGCTGTTTGACGGCATGGCCGATGACGCGCGGATCCGGGCGGACGGTTACCGGGACGCGGCGCGCATGCTGAGCACGGCCGCGGCGGGGCCGCTGACCTCCTGGCAGGCCTTGCAGACTACGGTGATCGGCGCGGGCGAGGCGGGGGCGGATGCGCTCGAAGACGCGGCTGTCTCGGCCGATAAGGTCACCGAGGCGCTGACCAGGGCCGGCGGTGCGGCGAACACCACGAAACAGCAGCTCTCGGGCTTTCGGGCGGTGAGCCAGAGCCTGAAGGATTACGCCAGCACGGCGATGGACTGGGGCAAGGGGCTTGGCGAGACGCTGACCGGGGCGTTCAGCGGCGCGGAGAGCGCGTTCCGCAGCTTCGTGGAAACCGGCAAGCTGGACTTCAAGGGCCTGGTCCGCTCGATCCTTGCGGATCTGGCGGTGCTGGCCTTCAAGAACGCTGTTCTGGGGCCGATTGCGAATGCGCTCTCGGGCGTGTTCGGCGGCGGATCGGTGGCGGCGGCCGTATCGCATAACGGTGGCATGGTGGGGCTCTCGGGCATGGGCCGGCGCGTGCCGGCTGCGGTGTTTGCCGGGGCGCCGCGGATGCATTCGGGGGGCACCGTGGGGCCGGGTGGCGCCTGGGCCGGGCTGCGCCCCGATGAGGTGCCGACGATCCTGCAGCGCGGTGAGCGCGTGCTGAGCCGGCGCGAGGCAGCGGGCTATGGGCCGGGTCGTGCGAGTGGCGCGGGCCTAACCGTCCACATCGATGCACGCGGGGCGCAGATGGGCGTGGCCGAGCAGATCGATGCGAGGCTGCGCGCGGCGCTGCCGGAGATCAAACGGGTTGCGATCGAGAGCGTGCGCGATCGCCGGCAGCGGGGGCATGCGGTATGAGCGAGTTGCCTGTGACGCTGATCCAGTCGATCGAGCGGCGGCTGGTGACGGCGGTCTCGGCGCAAACCTCGCCCTTCACCGGCCGCCAGCAGATCCAGGACTGGGGCGGCGAATGGTGGGAGGTCTCGTTTGACGTGGCGCTGACCAAGGGCCGGTCGGGTCGGCGGCTGTCGGCGGTCTTTACCGCGCTTGGCGGGATGCGGGGCTGGTTTGTCCTGCGCGACCCTTCGATGGCGCGACCTGAGCTGGCACAAAAAACCATCACCGTGCGTGGCGCCGGCCAGTCGGGCAATGCGCTCGCGACCGCGGGCTGGGATGCGGAGGTGCTGGCGCTCGAGGCGGGAGATTTTGTCTCGCTCGGGACGGGCCAGGACATGCGGCTGCACCAGGTCACCGAGGATGCAGCGGCCGATGCCAGCGGGGTGGCGATGCTGCGCATCACGCCGCGCCTGCGCGCGGCGCCCGTGGATCTGAGCCCGGTGGAGGTTGCCGCGCCAGGGATTGCGCTGCGCCTCGCCGCGCCGGTGCCCACACGCATCAGCCGGGCCGACAGCTTCCGCTTCTCGGTGACCGCACGGGAGGCGCTCTGATGGCCCGGGAAATGTCGGCGATGATCGCTTCGGCGCTGAAGGAGGGTGAGCTGCGCCCGATCCTGTTCTTCGAGGGGGAGTTCGCCTCGGGCTGGGTGCGGATCTGGTCCGGGCTGGGCGATATCACCTGGACCGGGCGGACCTGGACCGGGGTTGGCAACCTTTTGGGGCTGGGCGCGATCGAGGAAACGCAGCAGGTCGTGGCGGGCGGCACCACGGTGTCGCTGTCGGGCGTGCCGCTGGAGATGGTGGCGCTGGCCATTGACGAGGCGCGCCAGGGCAAGCCCGGCCGGGTGTGGCTGGGGCTCTTGACGGACGCGCGCGAGATCATCGCGGATCCGGTGCAGGCCTTTACCGGCCGACTCGACGTGCCGGAGATCGCGGATACGGGCGAGAGCTGTACGGTGACAATCAGTTACGAGAACCGGCTGATCGATCTCGGAACCCCGCGCAACTGGCGCTACACGCATGAGAGCCAGCAGGCGCTGGCGCCGGGCGATCAGGGCTTCGCCTTCGTCACCACGATCCAGGACAAGGAAATCACCTGGGGGCGCGGATGAGAGTTTGCGGTTGGACATCCGTCCTGGCGGCACGCCTGGAGGCGGCGCAGAGCCAGCCTTTTGCCTGGGGCTGCCATGATTGCGCGACCTGGGCGTTCGATCTGCGCCGGGATCTGACGGGCGGCCCGGATCACGCGGCGCGCTGGCGCGGGCGCTACCGCACAGCGCGCGGGGCTTATCGCGTGATGCGCCGCCTGGGCTGGGAGAGCCTCGAGGGGTTGGGGCGCGATCTCCTGGGCGATCCGCTGGCCACACCGCTCCTGGCGCAGCGCGGAGACCTGGTGCTCGGCGGTGAGGATCCGGCCTTCGGGATCTGCACGGGCGCGCGGGCGGCGTTTGTAGCGCCAAAGGGGCTGACGCAGCTGCCGCTGGCCTCCTGTTCTCTGGTCTGGAGGGTCTGATGCCGCCTGTTGTACTTGGCGCTGTCGCTCTTGGCGGGGCGGCGGTGGCCGCGGGCGGCCTGGCCGCGGCCTTTGCCGCCGGCGGGCTGATCGGCTTTGCTGCAAGCTTTGGTGCGTCGATGCTCCTGTCGGCCGCCTCGCAAGCCCTGATGGGCACGCCGTCGGTCTCGATGCGGCCCAGGACCGTGAGCGTGCGCGAGCCGGTGATGCCGCGCGACATGGTCTATGGCCGGGTGCGCAAGGGCGGCGCCATCGTGTTCCTGCACGAGGCCGGGCCGTCGAACAAATATCTGCACCTGGTGATCGTGCTGGCCACGCATCGCGTCAAGTCGATCGGGGCGGTCTACTTCGACGGGGAGATGGCGGTGGACGCCGCGGGCACGGCGCTGGATCGCTGGGCGGGCAAGGTGGAGATCGACACCCGGCTCGGCCACCCGGATCAGACGGCATTCGCGGATCTCGCCGAGGCGGTCTCGGAACATTGGTCCTCTGCACATCGCCTGGACGGCTGCGCGGCGATTCACCTGCGGCTCAAGTACACTGCGGATGCCTTCCCAGGCGGCATTCCGAGCATCTCCGTCGACATCATGGGCAAGGACGACATCCTGGATCCGCGCACGGGCGTGCGGGGCTATAGCGAGAACGCCGCGCTTTGCGTGGCCGACTACATGGCCGATCCTGTGTTCGGGCTGGGGGCCGGGATCGGCCTCGAGGACGGGATCGAGACCGAAAGCCTGATCGAGGCGGCCAATATCTGCGCGGAAGCGGTGCCGCTGGCCGCGGGCGGCAGCGAGCCACGCTATGCCTGCAACGGGGTTGTGACGCTCGATCAGACGCCGCAGACCATCATCGAGGCGATGCTGACGGCGATGGCGGGGCGCTGCGTCTGGCAAGGCGGCGCCTGGCGCCTCCACGCAGGCGCCTACCGGGGGCCGGATGTGACGCTTGGCGTCGATGATCTGCGCGAGGGCGGGATTGCGCTCACCACGCGGCAAAGCCGGGCCACCAGCTTCAACGGGGTGCGCGGGCAGTTCATCAGCCCTCAGAACGACTGGCAGCCCGATGACTTCCCGGCCTATGCCGCGCCCGCCTATGTCGCCGAGGATGGCGGCACGCCCGTGTGGCGGGATATCTCGCTGCCGTTTACCATCTCGCCTTCGGCGGCGCAGCGCATTGCCAGGATCGAGCTGGAGCGCGCGCGGCGCCAGCAGGTTGTCAAATGGTCGGGCAAGCTCAGCGCCTGGAAGGCGGCGGCCGGCGATACGGTGACGGTGGATTACGCACGCTGGGGCTTTGCGGGCAAACCCTTCGAGGTGCAGTCCGCGCGGCTTGATCTGAGCGCCGTGGGCGACGGCGTCATGCTGGTGCCGGAGCTGATCCTGCGCGAGACCTCGCCGCTGGTCTATGACTGGGATGTCAGCGAGGAGCAGATCTACGCGGCCGCGCCGCGCACCACATTGCCCTCGGCGTACCGCACGGCGGCGCCGGGCACACCGGAGATCTCGGAAGCGCTCTACATCACCCGCGATGGCGGCGGCGCCAAGGTGTTGATCACCGCCACCTGGGCGCCGGCCCCGTCGGCCTTTGTTGCAAGCTACCAGGTCGAGGCGCGCCGCGACGGTGGGGCCTGGATCGAGTATGGCCGCCAGGCAGGCACGACCCTGGAGATCCGTGACGCCAGCCCCGGCCAGTGGGAAATCCGCGTCAAGGCGGTGTCCGCGCTCGGCGTGTCCTCGGCGTGGCGCGCGCGCACGGCCGAGATCCTGGGGCTCACGGCGCCGCCGGTGGCCCTTGAGGACGTGACGCTGCAAACGGCCGGCGGGCTCGCGATCCTCAAATGGGCGCGGGCGGCAGATCCCGATGTGCGAGTGGCGGGCAATATCGTCATTCGCCACAGCCCCGAGGCCAGCCCCACATGGGCCAACAGCTATTCCATGGACCGGGTGGCCGGCTCGGAGGCGATCGCGGTGGTGCCGCTCAAGCCCGGTGCCTATCTGCTGCGCGCCCAGGACAGCGGCGGCCGGCTGGGACCGGTGAGCACGATCTCGACCAAGGGCACGCAGGCGCTGGCCTTTGCGCCTGTGGCGCGCCTGCAGGCCGATGGCACCTTTCCGGGTGTCAAAACGGATCTGGTGGTCGAGGGTGCGACGCTGCGCCTGGCGACGGCCGTCGATGACAGTGGCGTGCCTTACGTGCCGCAACCCGAGGGGCTCTACGCCTTCGGCGCGGGGCTCGATTTTGGCGCGGTACGCCGGATCCGGCTGCGCAGCGAGATCGGGCTGGCGGTGCTGGCGCTGCTTGACAAGATCGATGCGCGCCTGGAGCCGATCGACACCTGGGCGGATTTTGACGGTACCGATGGCGCGGAGACGGATGTGGTGGTGGAGATCCGCGAGACGGATGGCGATCCATCGGGCACACCGGTCTGGTCGGCCTGGGGCCGGGTGGACAATCACGAGATCGAGGCGCGGGCGGTTGAGGCGCGCGCCTGGCTGCGCACGGCGGACCGGGCCTTCACGCCGGTGGTCTCGCGACTGCGGCTGCATGCGGACGAGGTGACCTGATGGCTCAGACAGACAGTTACGTGCTGACCAATGACGCAGGCCTCGCGGTGCGTCAGCGCCTCAACGAGATCCTGGCGGCGCTGCACTCCTCCAACGCGGGGGCCACGGCGCCGACCGCGACCCGGCCGGGCATGATCTGGCTGGACACAAGCCAGAGCCCGCCGGTGCTCAGGATCCGCAATGCCACCGATACCGGCTGGGAGGCGCTGCTCGATGGCGGCAGCTACTGAGGATCGCGGCGTGTCCGTGACCGGCCCCGCAACAAAATGAGGTCGCGCATGGATGACGGCAGCTTTATCGAAACCATCAACGCGCTGTTTGGCGGGGCCATCACCACGTTGATCGGCGCCTTCACGGGGCGGCTGATGTATCACTCGGGCGAGGTCAGTCTGGGCCGGCGGCGCTTCTTTGGCCGCGAGCTCTTGTGGGAAGTGCCCGTCGCCATCGGGATGGCGATCATCGGCGAAGCCCTCGCCAGCCATCTCGGCCTCGCCCAGCCGGTCAGCACCGGGCTGGTGGCCACACTGGCCTATCTCGGCCCGCGCGGCGCCGAGGCTGCGATCTGCGCCTGGCTCAGGCGCAGGAAGTAGTCAACGGCTTGAAAGCAGATCCTCAGGTCACATCTGGTATACGCAAAGATGCATCAAAACGAGCGCAGGGTGGATAGTGCGATGAAGAATATCGAACAGGTTCTGACACAGCTTGAGCAGGCCGCCGACCCGGAACAGGCAATCAAGGCCCTGGTGCTGGCCGAGGGCGGCACCTGGGTCGATCCGGACGGAACGCCCGGCATTGTGGAAATCCAGCTGGCAGGTTTGCGAGGGATTGGACCCTCTGTGGCAGCAGCGGTGGATGATTGGATGCAGCAAGCCAGAACACCCCATCATGCGGAGCACGAGCGCTTCGCCTGAACAGCCCGGCCGGTCTGGCGGCGCTGAACACACAAAAACAAGCACATCGGCAAGCCGTCCCTTCGGGGCGGCTTTTTTTATTGCAGGAGACAGGCATGCGGATCGGCGATTTGATCTATCAGACCGCGAAAGCGGACGAGGGCGTATGGGAATGGGCCAAGGGGGATAATCCTCGGGTTCTGGCCTATTACAAGGAGGCGGGCGTGCCGCAGACCCATGATGAGGTGCCGTGGTGCGCGGCCTTTGTCGGGGCGGTTCTGGCGCGCTGCGGCGTACAGGGCACGGGCTCGCTCCTTGCGCGCAGCTATGAGAGCTGGGGCCGCGCGGTACCTCTAGAAAAGGCGCAGCGTGGCGATGTGGTGATCTTGTCGCGCGGCCAGCCCTGGCAGGGCCACGTGGCCTTCTACGAGGGATTGTCCGGCAGCAATGTCACTCTCCTGGGTGGTAATCAGGGCAACCGGGTCAGTGTGACCGCCTATCCCAAGGCGCGGGTGGTCGCGGTGCGCCGGGCCGTTGAACCGGCGGCGCTACCGGCGCGGCGGGGATCGCCGCAGGAGAGCACCACCGTACGCGCGGCCGGCGTGCAGATCTTCACCGCGCTCGGCATCGGGCTTGAGTCTCTGCGCTCGCTCGATGGCTCGGCGCAGGTTGTGGCGCTTGGCGTGGCGGGGCTGGTGCTGGTCCTTGCGCTTTGGATCGCGCGGGAGCGCATCCGCAAGATCCTGGCGGGCCTGGGATGATTGGAGCCGGGATGAGCCTGTTCGGGATTGCCTTTGGCAAGATCCAGCGCCGCCTGATCTACGCGGGCTTGATCGTGATTGCCGTTCTCACGACGGTGTGGGTGATCTGGCGTCATGGCCGGACGGCCGGGATCGCCGAGTTTGCGGTGAAGCGCGCCGCGGCGCGTGTCCGCACCATGAAACATGCAGCGGAGGTGCGGCGCGATGTGGATGCGGATGATGCTGGGGGTGTCTCTGAGCGTCTCTCTCGCTGGATGCGGGATGAAGATCACCGGTGAGTGTGATTGGGCCGAGCCCATCCTGCCGTCACGGAGCGATGTGCTGAGCCTGGAGACCCGGCGCCAGATCGTGGCCCATAACGAGATTGGCGCGCGGCTCTGCGGGTGGCAGCCATGACGACACACATCTTTGAGGGGCCGGCGATCATGATCGGCTATGCGTATCGGCTGCGCCTGGAGGCGCAGGGGCCGGTGTTCCCGGACGGGGCGACGTTCGCCGGCCAGGTTCGCCCCGCGGCGGCGTCGGATGAGGTGCTGGTCACGCTGACGACGGGCAATGGCGGGCTGGTGCGCATCACCGACAGCGCCCTCGATCTCAGGATCGCCGCGGCCGACACCGCTGGCATGTCGGTGGGCTCGGTGGTGGTCGACGTGGTGCGCACCGATGTCGCGCCGGAGCTGCATCTCGGGTTTGCCCTGGACATCCCGGTGATGTTGCCGGTCACGCGGGGCCTGTGACATGAGCGGCGGGATTGATGTGGCCGGCCCCCGCGTGCCGATCCGTCTCACCGTGTCCGATGACGTGCCCCTCCGGGTGGGTCTTGCCGCGGGGCCGGTAGCGGTCCGCGTGCCGGGGCTGCCGGGCCCGGAGGGCCAGGCCGGCCCGCCGGGGGCACGGGGTGAGCAGGGCGATCCTGGCGTCACCGTTCTTCCAACAGATGCGCCGATCAACGGAGGGTTCTTCTAGTGGCCAATACGATCCAGTTCAAACGCCGGGTGTCCGGCAATGCCGGCGCGCCCGCCGCGCTCAAATCGGGCGAGGTTGCGCATAACGAGGTCGATGACACGCTCTATATCGGCAAGGGCGACGATGGGGGCGGCACTGCCACCTCGATCGTGGCCCTTGCGGGGGCCGGCGCCTTCATGGCGAAGACCGGCACGCAGACCATCGCCGGCAAGAAGACCTTCAGCGCGGTGCCGGCGGCGTCCCAGGATGCCGCGGCCGGGGCTGACCTGGTGCGCAAGTCGCAGCTGGACACGCTGCTGGGCGGCAAGGCGGCCGCGAGCCACAGCCACGCCATGGCGGATGTGACCGGCCTGCAGACCGCGCTCGATGGCAAGGCCGCGGCGAGCCATGGCCACGCCGCCAGCGCCATCAGCGACAGCACGCTTGCAGGCCGCGCGCTTTTGACGGCGGCGGATGCGGGGGCGCAGCGCACGGCGCTCGGGTTGGGCTCGGCGGCCCTGTCGAGCGCGTCGGCCTTTGCCGCGGCGGCGCATGGCCACGCGATCTCCGACATCACCGATCTGCAGGCGGCGCTGAACGCGACGGCGCCGCTGACCTCGCCCGGCCTGACCGGCACGCCCACGGCGCCGACGGCCACGGGTGGCACCAACACCACCCAGATCGCGACCACCGCCTTCGTGCAGTCGGCCATGGCGAGCTTCGGCGCCGGCGACATGCTCGCCGGGACCTATGACACGGACGCCGATGGCAAGGTGGACGCGGCCGAGGTGGCCGATGCGGTGGCCTGGTCCGGCATCACCGGCAAGCCGGCGACCTTCGCGCCCTCCGCGCACGGGCACGCGATCTCGCAGGTCACGGGGTTGCAGGCGGCGCTCGCTGACAAGGCGCCACTGGCCTCGCCGGGCTTCTCGGGCACGCCGACCGCGCCAACGGCGGCAAGCAGCAGCAACAGCACGCAGATCGCGACCACGGCCTTCGTCTCGGCCGCCATCGGGGCGCTGATCGATGCCGCGCCGGGCGCGCTGGATACGTTGAGTGAGCTGGCCACGGCGCTTGGAAATGACCCGGATTTTGCCACCACGGTAGCCAACGGGATCGCGGGCAAGCTCGGGAAATCCGCGAACCTCTCGGACCTGGCCGATATGGCCACGGCGCGGTCCAATCTGGGGCTTGCCAGCATGGCCACGCAGGCCGCGAGCAACGTGGCGATCACCGGCGGCAGCATCTCCGGCATCGCGCTCGATGGCGGCACGTTCTGATCCCGCCCTCCGGCAATACCCGGTCTGAACAGGCAAGAAGAAGGGAGGCCATATGGCTTTGAAACTGAGGCGCTCGGCGGTGGCGAACAAGGTGCCCACCACAGCGCAGCTGGAGCTTGGAGAGTTGGCGGTCAACACCCATGATGGCCGGCTGTTTCTCAAGCGCGACGATGGCTCCGAGAGCATCGTCGAGATCGTCAACAGCGGGCGCGTGATCTCCGCCGGGACCGGTCTGACCGGGGGCGGCTCGCTCGCGGCCAACCGCACGCTGGCGGCGGATATCGCGAGCCAGGCGGAGGCTGAGGCGGGCGCCGTCAGCACCCGGCTGATGACGCCCGAGCGCACGGCGCAGGCGATTGCGGCGCTGGCCGGCTCCGGGGCAAGCCCGCTCACCGCCGGTGAGACCATCCGCAGTCGGGTGGATGCCTATTACCAACGGACGTCGACATCCTGGGGCACGCGGCATGCCTTTGATTTTGCCCAGGATGGCACGATCCGGATCAGTTTTGACGGCGCTTCGAGTTCGTCTGAACCTGCTTACTTCCGGGTGACGCGCCTGAGAAACGCCATCACAACGGTTATGGGAAGCTGGACGATCACCGGTACAGCATGGGCCGGTAAGCTTATTGATGTGGATGTGGCGCAAGGGGACCGTGTCAGTGTTCAGTCCCAAGCCTCAACGCGCACCAGCGGCTCCGACAAATCAACCACAACCTACTACGGATACGCGCGGATCCAGAACGTGCGCTTCAGGACCGGCGGTGAGAACCTCGTCCCCGGTGTCTACGCGCCCGTGGAGAATGACTGATGCAAACCCCTCAATATGTGACTGCGGATCTAAGCTCCATCCGCCTGGAAATGGAGGGCGGCGTGGTGCGCGTGGTGGATCGCGACGGGCCGTCGGATCTGTTTGGCCGTGCTGAAGCCGGGGAGTTTGGCGCCGTCGCGCCGTTCGATCCGGGGTTTGATGTCTCCCCACCCCCGGAACCTGCCAGGCGGGTCAGCCGCCTGCAGGCCAAGGGGGCGCTCTTGCAGATGGGGCTTCTGGACCAGGTGGCAACCCTGATGGCCGGCATGGATCAAATGACCCTGCTGGCCTGGCAGGAGGCGAGTACATTCGACCGCGCGAGCCCGCTGCTCAACGGTCTGGCGCCCTATCTCAGCTGGCCCGACGGCTCTGCGCTCACGAGCGCGGACCTGGACCAGCTCTTCCTTCTGGCCGAAACGATCGAGGTATGACGGATGCGCTATGAACAGGTGAAACTGGCCGAGGCGGCCGAGCACTTCCAGCGGCTTGCGGTGATCGTGGATGACGTGCGTCGCGCGCGGGAATTGCCGGCTCTGGATGGCGGCGCGTCCCTTGCCGGATACGCCCGACGCGGCGACACGGCCGCCCTGGCCTGGGATGGTGGGCAGCTGGTGGGCGTGAGCTGCCTTGGTCTGTGCCATCACTTCATGGCCGGGCCGCAATGGCTGCCGATCAAGGTGCATCTGGTGCGTGCGGGCTATGACCTGTCGAGACTTGGCTGCTCGCACTTCGTCTATCTCAGCCCGGACTACTGGGGCGGGGGCGCAACCGCCGCGCTGACGCAAACCGCGCGGCGCAGCAACCCGCAAGTGAGCCACACGCTGTCGCACAGCTTCGCCACACCGGCGCTCGAGGCCTGGGCCGCGGGTCTGCCCGGGATGGTGGAGTTGGGCCTCAAAGCGCCTGATGGCGGGCGCGTGTTCGTTTGGGCGTGTGAATAGGTGGGGCCAGGGTGCGGGCTGGAATGCAACCGCGGCCCTTTGGACGGCATTGGGGGTGGTACATGTCTGCCGGCAATGGCAAAAAGTTTGGTCGGATAGGGGCGCTTCGCCGAGGGATTGGCGGCACTACGTGAGTGGGGCGGGATCGTCCGATTGCTGGCCGATTATGCGGAGTTGAGCCTGCATATGCGAGGGGTGGAGACAAACTTAAGAATGCCGCCACTAGAAATCATCACCAATGTTTTCGTCACCGTTCATAGTTGTTTCTTTTGTGCATCCCGGACAATGCTTGCCATTCGGTAGAAGCCGTGTGCCATTTTTGAATAGGGGGTCGTAAGGAAGAATGTGAATACCGAGCCGAGATGAAGTCCCAGCAGCATGGGCACCAATGTCGTGCCTGTTGCCGCATAGAGTGCGAGACCCGAGGCGCCGGTGAGGCCCAGTAGGAAAACGAAAGCCATTTCGCCCCCCCACAGATCGGGGGCGCCTAATGCTGGATCCGCTTTGATTTTTAGCCATGCGAGGCTGGCGGCGCCGACGGTCAACAAAATGCCCCCCGGCACGCCCAGTAACTTTGGCAGGCTCCAGAAACCGTAGGGCGCCTGAGCATCAAACCCATAGTGCATTATGGTTCCTGACGTCGTGGCTGCAAAACAAAGTAGAAAGCCCCACATCGTGGCTTGATGCGCGTGCTTTCGGGCATTGGTGAACCGGTCGCCCTTCTCAAAGTTGCAGCCTTTGGCCGGCCCACCGGACAGATTTTTCAGGCGGCCTGCATCAAGAATTGCGGTTCGTAGTTCCATCCACCGGACCGGATTGCCTTCGGTTTCGCGCCAGTAGCTGCGCAAGCCGATGATGATCGCAAGAACTGGAAACAAAAAAGCGGGCGTAAAGATCGCAACCATCGCCGTGTGTGACAGATACGCATAAAACCCCGTGCCGGTTTCGGGCCGCAGCGCCGCCAGCGCAAGAAACAGCAGTGCGACACCGGCAACGAGCGCAGTGGCCAGGGCGACGCCTTGACGCTGGAACACCTGCGCCAGGCCACGCGGCCAAGCGAAGCGTTCCCAACTTTCGGTTCGCACCTCGGCCAATGCCCTCGGCAGATTCAATCCGAACTCGTGCGGTGCGGTGTATTGGCACGCATGGTAGCAGCCGCGGCAGTTGTGGCAAAGATTTGCAAGTTGCGTGATGTCGCCGTCTGAAAACGCACGTTCGCGATTGATTGCCGGAAAAACGGCACAATACCCCTCGCAGTAGCGGCAGGCGTTACAAACCTGAATCTGACGCCGGGCCTCCTCTATCGGATCGCTGCCGCGTTGCTCGGGGCTTATTATCGGTGGTGTGGTGTCAAGCGACATGAGCCGCGGCCTCCTGTCCTGCGATGCGTCCGAAGACGGTTCCGATCGTCATGCCGAAGCCGGCGAGATAGCCTTCGCCTAGGATAGACCCGGCCATGATCTCGCCCGAGGCCCATACATTTGCGAGCTTTCCGGCTCCCATGGCGACGCGCGCCGTTTCATCGACTTTGAGCCCGAGATAAGTGAAAGTTACGCCTGGGCGTAGCGAATAACCATAGAATGGCGGCTCAGTGATAGGGCGCGCCCAATTGGTCTTGGGCGGGTCAAGCCGTTCGGTTGCCAACCCATCGAGTTCTGTCGGCGCAAATTCACCTTGCCGACAAGAGTCGTTGTATGCATCCACGGTTTCGCGCAACTTGCCGCCAGAAATGCCCAAGCGCTGTCCCAGCCCCTCAATCGTGTCTGACTGTTCGGGCGGGTAAAGCGCGGGCATGAAAAGTTCCAAGCTCTTCGAGTCGATTATTGCATATGCCACTTGGTCGGGTTGGGCAGCCACGAGGCGGCCCCAGATGGCGTATCGTTTAGGCCAAACATCCTCGCCCTCGTCGTAGAATCTTTTGCCTTTTTTATTGACCACCACCGAGAACGGCACGCAGTCGAGCCGTGTGGCGATGCCGCCATCGAACTTGGGCGCACGTCCGTCTATGGCGACGGCGTGGCATTGGGTCGGATCGCCCACACTTTCAGCTCCCTGATCCAGCATGTCCCGCAGCACTACGCCCCGATTGTATGGGGTGCCACGGATCAGGAAGTTGCGGGCGGATTCACCCCAAGCATTTGCTAGCCAGTCGATATCTGCTTGAAACCCGCCTGAAGCGAGAACGAGTGCGCGTCCTTCAATGCGTCGCACCTCCTTGTTCCGGTGCAGATTGAGCGTGCGGAAGTGTCCGTCTATGATTTCCACATGTGTGACTTCGGCATCGTAGACCACGGTCACTCCAAGATCTTCGGCGGTATTGTAGTAGGCGTTTATCAACGCCTTGCCGCCGCCAAGGAAGAAGGCGTTCGTGCGTGAGAGCGATAGGGTGCCTGACAATGACGGCTGGAAGACGACCCCATGAGCCTCCATCCAAGGCAAGCATTCCTCGGATTTCCGGATAGTCATCCGCGCGAGCGTCTCGTCGGTTTTGCCCTTGGTGACACGGATCAAGTCGTCGAAATACTCGTCCTCTCCATAGCTGTCGGTCAAGACTGACAGCGGACCGTTGTGCATGCATCGAAAGTTACGAGTATGGCGAGAATTTCCGCCTCGGTAAGGCTTCGGGGCGCTCTCCAGTACGAGTACGCGTGCCCCAGCTTCGGCTGCCTCGATTGCTGCACAAAGTCCTGCGTTCCCGCCGCCGACTACGATTACGTCCCATGTTTCTGAGTAAATGCTGCTTGTCACGTTTGTGTTCCGTTTGGTTTTGATACGTGAGGGCGGCTAGATTGTTAGGCTGCCGGCGTCAGTCGAATTTGGCGTAGCCGCGCGCGGTGGGCGCCTTCTATATGTACACGCATGGCAGTTTCCGCTTCTTCTCCATCATGGGCGTGGAGGGCATCGATCACTGCGCGATGCTCGGCCACGGCTACGGCGGCCCGGTCTTCTTCTTCCATCGTGGACGGCCCGAGGATCAGAAGTGTTTTCTGAACAGACTCTGCGGCCGATATGAGAAAGCGGTTTCGGGCGACATCGAGAAGCAGTTCGTGAAACTGCTTGTTTGCGTCGAATAGCTTTGTCGCGTCGCCGAGTGCCTTCGTCATTTCGTCGTTGATAGCCGCAAGCTCTGCCAATTCGATAGCAGATGCAGAACGCGCCGCGAAACGTGCCGCCGTCCCCTCGAGTACCGTCCGCATCTCGTAGAGTTCGTTCACCTCCGGATATCCGAGAGAGCGGACAACTGTTCCGACGCGCGGGTTATGCACGACGAGACCATCGGCCTCGAGGTGACGAATTGCTTCCCGGACTGGTGTGCGGCTGATCCCGAATCGTGTGGCAAGCTCTGTTTCAGTTAGCCGGTCACTGGGTCGCAGCTGTCCCTTTCGGATCTCGTCCACAAGGCGCTCATAGACGCTCCGCCCTTGTGAAGCCTCGGTATTGCGCGCCTCGCCTTCTCGCATCGCCCTCTCCTGAAATGATTGGTTCCATTGATGGATACAGTTGGATACAGGTGAATGCAATATAGGTGGAGGCAATTGTGCAAACTAGTTCGACAAAGCGACGTTTGGTCACTCTCGTTGTGGCCGGCGTCGGTACGGCGATGTTTTACGTGCTGGGCCTGCCACTGCCTTTTCTGTTCGGGCCGATGCTAGGATGCTTGGTCATCGCGTTGGCGGGCGTGCAGTTGCAGGGTGTCAGGCATGTCTCAATGGGCGCGCGGACGATTCTCGGAGTCGCCGTTGGCGCCTCGGTGACGCCTGAGGTGATTGAGCGCTTGCCGGAGATGGCGTTGTCGGTCGCATTAATTCCTTTATACGTGATAGTCATTGCACTTGTGGGCGTTCCGTTCTTCCGCCGTCTTTTCGGGTTTGATCAGGTTACCGCCTACTACGCCGCAATGCCCGGCGGCCTTCAGGACATGGTAATCTTCGGTCAAGAGGCGGGCGGCGACATTCGGGCCCTTTCTTTGATCCACACAACACGCGTGCTCATCATCGTTTCCCTCGCACCTGTCATCCTGGTGCATGGATTTGGTGTTGCGCTGGACAACCCGATCGGCGATCCAGCAGCCTCGATTCCAGTTGTGGAACTTGCATTGATGGCCGGGGCGGCGCTAATTGGCTGGTGGGGCGCTCAGCGGATAGGCTTGTTTGGCGCATCGATCCTCGGACCAATGATCGCAACGGCAATTCTGTCACTAAGCAACCTGATCCATTTTCGCCCGCCGACCGAAGCAATTCTCTTCGCGCAGTTTTTTATTGGGATCGGAATCGGTGTTGGCTATGTGGGCGTGACGCTTATCGAGGTCCGCCGCATTGTCTTTGCAGGCGTTGTATACGTCCTGCTTCTTGCTGGTCTCGCGGCTCTCTTCACAGAGCTGGTTGTGATCCTTGGCGTGGCTCCGGCAGTAGACGGTTTCCTAGCCTTCGCTCCGGGCGGACAGGCCGAGATGACGGTGCTCGCGATCGTGGTTGGTGCGGATCTGGGTTACGTTATCATTCACCATCTTGCGAGGATCATGATTGTCATAACTGGAGCACCGCTTGCTGCTCGCTTTCTTCGCGAGCGCGCATCGCGCAGCAAACGCAAAAAGCCCTAGCAATGAATTTTGAGATGATGATTTGAACGTAAGCGCAAGCTCGGCCCCACGGGCTTTTCAGCTTGACGGCTGGAAGTTCCAAGGGAGCATGTCGTCGATCCGGTTTTTCGGATGGCCGGCGGCGATGGCCTCGAGGGTGGCCTTGAGATAGGCGAAGGGCTCGACGCCGTTGATCTTTGCGGTTTCGATCAGCGATGGATGCGGCCTCAGGCTTCTCCGCCACAATTTGGCCCTTGAGCTCATCAGGCCACCGCCGCCGACCCGCAGCGGAGCTATCCGCTCCGCCCGACTGGAAAAACACCAGCGTTTCCTCCACGGAGAAACCCCTTACCTATTCCAAGACAGGGACGGATTCCTAGAAATCCTCTATCAGAAGAAGGTGGGCCCCAGATCTCGCTTACATTTGAACTTGCGCTGGAATCTTTGAAATGCTGCTCGCACCCGACAGAGTTGTGGTTGCGGTCGCCATTAAGCTTGTCAGACAGAACGGCGGCGTACTTGACCACTGGCCGGGACAAGGGCGGCCGAGATGTCAGGTGAACGAGCGAACGAGTGTACCCCAACGCAGGTTATTGGTCCGGCCTTCGAGCACTGGTGCGATCCGCTCGGGTGCGTCCGGGTAGGCCGCGGCGATATTGATGCGGCCTTTCGTCACAATCTCGGCGCGGCTGAAGGGGCGATCCTGTCCGCCGCGCGCGCTCAAGCATTCCCCAGACAAGTGAGTGCCATCGGCTAACGCAATGGTAACCTTGGCCGGGCGGTCGTTCGGCGGTGGCATCTCGGGTTCGTAAGGCGCAATCAGGACTTTTTCCCGGAGCGCGGTGATGCCGGGGTCGGTCAAGGTGCTGGAATGAAAGGCGTCGGCATCAGCACGCCCGGTTGCGAGAGTCGCCGCAGATATGTGTTGGATCGAAAATTTCGCAGCGAGTGTCGTGCGCGGATTGGGATTATCAAGTTTGCGACCTTTTTCGTGCGTCTCAACACGAATTTCATGAATGTCCTCGGCGGTGAAAACCTCGCCATCCAGCGCCTCCATGATGGCCTCGACAGTCGAGTGGGCGTACTGACAGCAGGCATGCATCTTGTGATATCCGTCAGTTACAGCCCAGTCCTGGCCGAGCCCGGCGCTCAGGCGCTCAGGCGCAACCTCGGCGCCCATGATGTCGCACAGCGCATTGCGGAGGCTCGACGGCGTACCGGATATGCCGATTTCGGTCCAGTCCAGCGCGCGGAGGCCATTCTGGGCGCAGTGACCTGGCCAGACATTGCGTACGAGAGCGCCCTCGACTGCGTGACTGAACGGTCCGGGTAGAACCATCGTGGCAGCCGTGCTGATCGCACGGGCGCTGAGGTCTGCATCGTAGCCCCGCAGATGCGCGACTCCGGCCGCGGCGCCGATGGTCGCAAGGCCTCCGTGGGGATGCAGTCTCAGTGCCGGGAATGTGAACGCCTTCGCGACCCGTGCGACGCTCTCATATCCTACGAGAAGCGAGGTGATCACATCGTCCATGCTCGCATTTGTCGCCTCGGCCTCTGCTAAAAGAGCGGGCAGGACATAGAGGGCCGCGTGGCATACCACCGGACGGAAGCCGCCATCAAGCTCGCACCAATCCGCCGCACTTCCGTTGCCGAGTGCGGCGCTGTAGCGGTCCACCCGGGCATCGCCCCCATCGAATACGGTAGATTCCGCCCGGCCCGCGCTCTCGGCAATCTTCGCGCGAAGCGCGATGAGCTCAGGTTCGTTCTGTGCCGCCAGCATGGCGGCAAAGTCGTCCCAGAAGATCAGAGCCGTTCGCGTGCGTATTTCGTCCGGCACATCGCTGGGTCGGAGAGCTGATGTCCACACGGTAAGGTTGCGCAGTTCGTTAAAAACTGGGTCATACTCAGTCATGGAGGCTCCTTGGTTTAACCTGCAATCGAAGGCAGGAAGGTTGCGATCTCGGGGAAGACAACCAGCAAAATCAGCACCAAAGCTTCAAGGCCAATGAACGGCGCAACTCCTTTGAATACATCCCCCAACTGCAATGGTACCGGAGATGCACTTCGAACGACATATACGTTCAATCCTACAGGTGGCGTAATGAGCGAGATCTCGGCCATTTTTACAGCAATGACGCCCAACCAGACCGGATCGTAACCGACCTCGGTCATTACCGGGAACATAACTGGCAGTGTCATGATCATAATCGCTATCGGCTCAATGAACATCCCGAGTATCAGGAACAAGAGCGCGAAGGCGAGGAGGTAGGCGAAAGGCGGAAGGCCAAGGGCCAGCACTGTGGTTGAGACGGTTGCGACGAGTCCGGTATAGGTCAAAAACCGAGCGAAGAGCATACCACCGATGATGACCATGAAGATGGTAGAGCTTGTTAATACCGCGTCTCGAAAAGTTTCCGCCAACACTCCGGCTTTGGCGCGGCGCTTCAATACGACGATTACAAACGCTCCAAAAGCGCCCACGGCGCCCGCGTAGGTTGGCACGAAGAAACCTCCGTAGATGCCACCGATCACGAGCGTAAAGAGTAAAACGATGCCCCAGACATTTTTAAGCGATGAGAGCTTTTCAGACATCGGGATCGGCGACTTGGGGCGCGGGGCAATTTCGGGATTGCGAAGCACCATCACATAAATGCCCAAAAGGAACACAATGGCCGTGAGTAGACCCGGGATTAGCCCGGCGATGAGAAGAATTCCCACAGACTGTTCGGTGATAATCGCGTAAATTACCATGAGTACGCTTGGCGGGATCATCGCAGCAAGGGTCCCGGATGCCGCGATCGAACCGGCAGAAAGGCGTTTGGAATAGCCAAGCTTGGTCATCTCGGGCATGGCCATCCGCGTAAAAACGGCGGCGTTGACGATCGTCGATCCTGAGGCCGCGCCGAAAGCGGCGGAAGCAATCGTTGTGGTCATCGCCAGCCCGCCAGGTAAGCGCGATACCCAATTATAGGCTGCTCGGTAGAGTTCGGATGTTAGCCCTGCTTGCGTTGCAAGAGAGCCCATGAGGATGAATAGTGGGATCACCGCGAGGGTGAAGCTGTTTGTGGTGCTGAACGGCACCGTGGCCAGTTGGGCCATGGCTGCACCGGATCCGATGGTGAGTGTCATACCGAGAAGCCCTCCGAGGCCGAGCGATACGCCGATGTGCGCGCCCGAAATCAATAGGATAGCGACGACTGAGATGACAATGAGAGCTGCCGTGGCGGGGTCAAGCACGTCGGAAAACCTTTCTTTCCCAAGGCTGGGCGTCTTAGGCCAGCACGAATTCCTTCGGCTTTCCGAAGTTTACGATGTTTATGAGCAAGTCGAGTAAGAGTTGCACGATAAAGAGGCTGGCCCCAGTGACTACAGCGATTCGAGCAGGGAGCAGCGGAAAACTCACGAGGCCGGAGGTCGACTCACCAATCTGGTAGCTGAAAACCACTTCGTTCCAGGCCTGCCAGGTCAAGAGCGAAAAAAAGAGGATGCCGCTCAGGGAGGCAATGATGTCCATAACGGAGCGCACCTTAGGTCCGGCCTGCAAATACGCCAACTCCACCCGCAGATGGCGCTGGCGGATCTGGGCGTAGGCTAGGCCGCCGAACACGATCAGGACCATCGTGCTTTCTGTAACCTCCAGCGCGCCGGGAAGCGGGTGATTAAAGAGTGACCCGATCACGTCGCCCATGCCGAGAAACATTGAGATCATAAGCCCAACGCCTCCGAGCAGGACAGCCAGAAAGGCGAAAATTTCAATGATCCTTTGCGCGCGGTCGAGCATTGGGAACCTCCGTTAGGGACGATGTGCGGGCGGAGGTTATACCACCGCCCGCAGCGAACTGAGTAGATGTGCCGTCAGTCGGCAGTTATCTTACGCCATGCGTCGGCGGTTGCCTGTGCGGCCTCGCCCTTTCCTTTGCCTTCAAGTTCTTCGACCCACTGAGCCAGCATGTCCGGCGCGGCGTCGTCCCACTGTTGGAGCTGCTGGTCGGAGTAAGTGTAGATGGAGGCACCGTCCTCTTTCACGGACTCGGCCGACGCAGCTTCGCTGCGATCAACCCATTCGACGTAGCGCTGTTGAGCTTTTTCGGCTTCTTCCGCGATGATGGCCTGGATGTCCTCGGGAAGACGCTGCCAAGCACGCTCCCCCATGACAACCATGTGTCCGGCAAACGACAACGCCGGACCGCAGAGGTTCGGGCCGGGTTCGTAAAGCCGATAGGCCTCGATGTTGCCCATGTTTACAAAGGCGTAATCGAGAGTGCCGCGCTCCAGTGCTTCGTACTGATCGCCCGCGGGCACAGACTGTGGTACAGCGCCAATCGCATTCATCATCTTCGGAATATCGGAACCGAAGGTGCGGACCTTCTTCCCCTCAAGACCGCCAAGCGTCTGGCAGTCGTCCGAGGGGCCGGCGAGATAGTAGGAGCCGAGGGGTTGGTGGAACAGTCGACGCACCCGCGACTGGTCGAGCTCTTCCTTGAATGCCGGAATATTGTCGTACGAGTATTCTGCGACCTCGATTGCCTCGGCCGGGGAGTCGAACACGTGTGGAATCTGTAGAGCCTTGGCGAACAGAAGCTGATTGGGGTAGTAGCCCGGAACGACAGACGCCATGTCGACCGCGCCACGGCCCGCGAGTGTCAGAAGTTCGTCGCCTGCACCCAAGCCGCCAGAATAGACTACGTTGAACTCGACGCGACCATCGGTCCGCTCTTCCACCGCTTCGATGAATTCGTCTTCCACCTCGAGGAACGGTCCATTTGACAGGTAGTGCCCCCAATTGAGGCGAAATTCCTGCGCGCTGGCCGCGCTGGCTCCGATCACCGTTGTAAGAATTGTCGTTGTAACCAACCTGTTAAGCATTTGATGTCCTTTCTCTGTTTTTCAGGGTGCCTGATTTTCAGGTCTTAATTGGCGGTGTGAGCGCATCTGATCGCACCTGCAATCTGTCAACAGTTTACATGTTGCCCCTTCCGTGTCAATAAATGCAAGAAGAAATGCGCAAAGCAAGAAGGACATCGTCATGGATCGAGAAACCTCTACAAATGCTCAGGAAATCGACGCCGAGCCGGAAGCGATTTTGAACAAGCTGGCGGATCGGCACTCCTGCCGCGTTTTCGACGGGGTGCCAATGGACCGGGAGGTAGTCCGACAGATCGTTCTCGATGGAACACAGGCGCCGTCCTCGTGCAATCAGCAGCAATGGCACTTTATCGTAGTCACTGATCGCGACGCATTGTGCCGGGCCCGAGACATCGCTGGCGGCAATCCGCATTTCGCGGAGTGCAGTGCACTAATTTACCTGACTTTTCAGAAGGGTTGGGCGCACCGGAACTATTCCGTCGTCCAGTCGGTGGGCGCGGCTGCCTACCATATGCTTCTGAGTACCCACCTGCGCGGCTATTCGGGAATCTGGAACGCTGGTGTGGGAGATCATGCAGCACTGCGCAAGATGCTGGATATCCCCGAAATATTCGAGATCCTGGGCGCGCTAGCGATCGGTCCGGCGGCCAAGAGTGCGCCGAATATAAAGGCGCCACGGCGCCCTGACGACACGATTCATTCGTTCGAGCGATTCGAACGACCCGCTAAAACGATTTATCCTGTCAAACCGGCTGACAGCTACCCGTGCGACCGAATCGCAAACGACGACAATCCCTTCGCAGAATGGGATCCGACCAAGTGGAGCTGGGCGCAGCTTGGCGATCTCCGGGGCTTTTCCGTCTGGGCGAAGTCGCCGACGCAAGGCGTTTTCGTTTCCGCGCGCCACGGTACGGCGACGACCCGGGAGATGGAAGTGCTCGGCCCAGTGCCAGCCGACGCCCAGGTGGCAGAGATCATGCCGTGGGGTGGCACCACAACGGTTGAGTTGCGGAAGCACATGCCGAAAAGCGCGGGGCTCAACGTGGTTGAGTTGTCAGAACACAACCTGTCCTTTATACGCGAACGTTTGCGGCAAGAGGCGCTGGAGAACTCGACCACGGCATTTCTACTGGCCGAAGGTGGGCGATTGCCGTTCGCGGACGCCTCGCTGGACGTTATCTATTTTCCTCAATCGCTTGAACAAGTGCCGGACCTGTCCACCATACTCGACGAGGCGAGCCGTGTCCTGAAGGTTGGCGGAACGTTCCTCGCTGGTACACGCAACATGACCTCGCGCTACGGGCGGGAATGGCGCGACGTCGAGAGCAAGGGACAGGTGCCGCTTCAGGGTCCGTTCGTTCCGCTTCCCGCTCGCAAGGTGCGCAATGCGGTGGCAGACCGATTCGTCATTGAGGAAGAGGCTGGTATCGGTCTTGCCGCTGGGCGCGAAGACGATGTTGCTCGCGGTTGGGGCCGGTATCGCCGGCGGCTATACGTGGTTCGGGCACGCAAATGCTGACGGTCTAGCTTCCCGGCACGATCCCCGCTTCATGATTGGCACAGTAATCGTGCACGCCGCCGACGGTGGTGATCCACAAATCATCACGATGCTGTAAAATGTGGGTCAGCGCTCGCCGAAGAGCGCGCAGCCGATAGGGCTGACCGAACACGAACGGATGCGTGACAAGCGTGAACACCAGCGGGTATTTCTTCGACTGATGGAGCATCTCGTCGAATTGGTCGATAATCATCCGCTCAAACGACATTGCGCTTTCTTGCCGAAAGACCATCGATGGCGAGTCGTTCAGTTCGACGGAATATGGAATCGACATGATCCGCCCTGTGCGCGTGCGCATCCAGAATGGTTGATCGTCGGCGGGCCAATCGAGCATGAAGCGATAACCGGCCTCTGCGAGCAGGTCGAGAGTCACATCGCTTTGCGCGAAATACGGCCCCATCCAACCCTTAGGCTGATACCCGAGCGCAGCCACGAGTTCTTCGGTTGCGTCGGCGATTAGCTGCCGCTCTCCTTCCTCCCCCAGATCGTCCTGACGTTCGCCGTTGGTCCGGCCATGACCTACTACCTCGTCGCCTCGCGCAAGAATTCGTTCAAGGATCTGCGGATAGGCTGTGAGAAGCCCAGAATTCGCGTTGTGTGAAGCGGGCAAGCCCATCTCGTCCAGGAGGTCGAAAAGATACCACTGACCAACCCGATTCCCATAGTCGCGCCATGCGTAGTTGCGATGGGTCTGTGCTGCGCCCAAGACGGCGCTATCCGATCCAAGGCCTTCGCGGTAGGCGAAGATTTCGATATTGTTGCATAGACAAAACGCCAGCCGCTTGCCATCTGGCCAAGAATAATCGGGCCGATCGGGTAGTGGGATGTAATCGTAGCGGTTGTGGGAACGCAGTTCCATGTCATACCTCGTCGAAATAAGTTTGTAGTGTCTCTGGGTCAGCACTTTGGGTTAGCCCAAGCATGAGTAGGACCCGGGCCTTGTGCGGTGGCAGATCGCCGCCTGCGATCCATCCAGACCGGACCAACGCCTGCCTGCGGGCCACCCTGCCGCTACCTGCGCGACTGCACTGGACGACAGGCGTGCCACGCGCTGAGGCGGCTTCCAGTTCTTCCCGTTCGGCGGGCGCGGTCATGCCCGGTGCGAACCCGGCTGACACTAGCCCTTGCGCGCCGGCGTCAAGACAGGCTCGTGCCATTACCCCATCACTCCCCGCAACAGCATAGAGCACATCCACACGAGGTAGGGTGGTGAGTTCGTTGATCTCGAAACGTCGGCCGCTCCGCTCAGGCGGACGGCGAAAAACCACGCGATCGGGGTCGACGACGCCTAACGGCCCATAGGCACCTGAGACGAAAGCCTGCAGTCGGTAGGTGGAGCGTTTCGAGACATCGCGCGCGGCATGAATTTCATCGTTCATAACGACGAGCACGCCACGTCCCCGCGACTCCGGCGACACGACCGTGCGCAACGCCGAGGATGCATTAGACACCGCGTCGCTTCCTGCCGTGCCGAGCGGCCGTTGAGCACCGACGAGAACCACTGGTCGGTCGGTCCTCAGTGTCAGGTCAAGGAAAAATGCCGTTTCCTCCAGTGTCGCAGTGCCGTGCAGGATCAGGATTCCTGCGAGGTCCGGTTCGGTATCCAGTGTGTTCTGAACGGTGCGGGCAAGGTTTAGCCAATCATCGGGGCCGATCTTGCTCGACCCGATCTCGCGGAACGGTACGCCGTGGACGTTCGCAAAGGTAGTGAGCTCTGGCATCTCGGTCAGAATCTCGTCTGCTGCCAGTTTCTGTCCGGTCTCGGGGTAATCCAGTGTATCAAAGCGTCCGGCGGCCCTGGTCGATATCGTGCCGCCGCAGCCAATTAGGGCAACGTGGCGTAGGGGTTTGGATTTCTCTATCATATCAGTGCCCGAGTTCTCGGGGTTGATATTTGCCCGTTCCGACAGCGTGTTCGGAGAGCGCGCCGTCGCGGACAACGGCCAGTCCGCGCACGAAGGTATCGGTGACGCGGCCCTTGAACGTCCAACCCTCGTAGATCGAATACCCGGCGGAAGAGACGACGTCGTCGCGGGTGAATTGTTGCTCAGCATCGAGGTCCACAATGGCGAGATCGGCGTCGAGGCCGACGGCAATTCGACCCTTTCGGTCTGCCAATCCCATCAGGTGCGCGGGTGTTTCGCAAAGAACTTCCACGATTCGCTCGAGAGGTATGTCGCGCTTGTGATATCCCTCGGTCAACATCACCGGTAGAAGCGTCTCCATTCCTGGGCAGCCAGGGGCGGCTTTCCAGATGCCACCGTCCTTCGATGAGATGTCGCGATGGACGTGATCGGTCGCCACCGTGTCGATGTCGCCGTCGATGATTGCCTGCCAGAGCCGTTCGCGGTCGGCCGGATGGCGCAGAGGTGGATTGATCTTGCCGACGGCACCGCCCTCCCAAGTCACGTCGTGGGTCAGGTAGTGTGGGCAAGTCTCGAGATGCACCACGTCCCCAGCGAAACGGCGGGCCAAGGCGGCTTCGAGTGCTTCCGTCGAGGAGGTGTGGACAACGTAGAGCGGCGCGCCCGCACGGTTCGCCAGATAGGCTGCGCGCTGCACGGCATCTCCCTCAACAAAACCCGGCCGCGTCGAGTCCCAAGTCGCCAGGCCGCCAACTCCCTCCGGGTCGCCCTCCATCGCGCGTTTGCGGAATGTCCATGCTACCTCTATGTTTTCAGGGTGCGGATTGATCATGCCGCCATGCTCTGCCGCGTGTTCCGCCAGCCGATACAGGAATCCGTCGTCGATGTCGGGCAATCCCAGCCGCTCGCCCTCGCTCCCGCGATTGTTCATAAATACCTTCAGCGTGGGAGCGCCATACTCGCCGATGTAGCGCGGCACCTCGGCAAGTTGATCCTCGGTCGAGACGATGGGATGATAGCCGAAGTCGATCCGCGCGCCGGCCTCGGTGACCGACACCACGTCGTCGAAGATCTCGGAGTAGGGGACGGTCGCCATCAGGTAGGGAATCATGCAGGTGACGCCGCCCATCGCTGCGGAAGCGGTCTCGCGGTCCGCGTCCTCAGGCACTTGCGGACGCGAGATGTCCTTGCCGTGGCCGAGGTGAAGGTGGCTGTCTATGACGCCGGGGATGACCAGTTTGCCTTCTGCCTTCAGCGTTTCGGTAGCGGTGACTGCGACGCCGGGTGCGAGAATGGCGGCGATTTTACCTCCGGCGACGGCGATGTCGCATCGAGTGCGACCGATGCCTGGCAAAATCGCGTCGCCTCCGGCAATCAACAGATCATAGTTCATTATTTGTCTCCTTCGCGGAAATGCTGCGCAGCATTTCACTCAAATTCCGCAGATTGGGCAACTCGTGAATGCCCTTCAAGGCATCGCCTAGGCGCGCCGCGGATTCGTCATCCATGAGCCCCTTCACGTTGCTATGGAACTTGTCGCGGATCGCTTTTTCGGAAGGCGGGCGCGACGCGTTTCCGTAGACGTCGTCAATGCGCAGATGGCGAGTCTCGCCACTGCGCAAGTCAATCTCGAGGGCACCGTCGAAGCGGTCCGGGAAACGGGTGTCGACGAGAGGTTCCCAGACCGATCGCGCCGCCAAGGCGTGAATGCCTGCAGTGGTTTCGGCTTCGAAACTGTCGAGGTCGACGTGACCCTGCACAAGTTGTGTTGCGGTCACGACTGGAAGGCTCCAGCGCGCCGCATGCCCAGCGGCACGACACTTTTCGGCCCAGGGTTCGCAGATGATCGACGCAGCGCCCTGCGGCACAAAGAAACGCAGCCGTGTAATGTCATCCGGATGTAATCCATCCTTGGAAAGCTGGCTCGCCGCCTCCACGAAGGGATGGATGTAGTGACAACACGGCAGGAACTTGAAAGCGACTTCAGGAAGGTGCCATCGATCTCCGAGGTTGGCCACGTGAGCGGCGAAGCGGGCGCTGGCCTCGGGGTTGCCCGCAAAAACCCGGAACAGCCCGAATGCGTCGTCGAAAGGCTTGTCCGGCCCTGTGATGCCGGCTTGTGCAATTTCCGCAGCCTTGATCCCGGAGTGGGCGGCCCACCCAGGATGCATCGATTTCACGGTGGCGCCATTGGACAGAAAAGCAAAAACGCCAGACGCTTGGCTCAGCGCGATTCCCACTGCCATCGCGACGCCTTCCCGGTCGAGGCGCTTGAGCGTCGCCGCGATCCCAGCGGCGCAGAGCGCCCCGCCGACTGAGGTGAGCTGGAAACCGCGTTTCTGGAAATCACCCGCCGCCGAAAGACCAAGCCGGATCAGAACTTCGTACCAAACTGCATAGGCGTGTAGCACCGCGCGTCCACTATTCCCCTCGGCCTCGCCTACGGCGAGGGCGGTCGAGGCAAGGACAGCAGAGCCGTGGGCGATTGCACCAGTATGGGTGTCGTCATATTCCAAGCTATGCATCAGCCCGCCGTTCATCAGCGCTGCTTCCGCTGCCGGTGCAGTCAACTCGGTCCCGATCAAGGTGGATTCACCGCTGTGATGCCCTGCGCTGAAGCCGTAGCGCAACCACGCTGCGCCGACGTCGCTACTCGCTGCAGCGACAGCGACGCCTGTGACGTCTAGGATGTGGTTTGCCGCAGTGGCTTCAGTATCCGCCGGAAGCCCCTCAATCGCGTCGAGCGTAGTCTGGAGGTCTGACATCAGACTCATGTGTGGGCCTTAGCAAGATCTGAGGCCGCGGCAAGAGCAGCGAGCCGCCCCAATGCGACCGCCGTCAAAAGGCCGTTGCCTGAAGCGTAGCCTGTCGCACCGGCCCGGCCGCTGATCCCGGCGGCCGCACCACCGCCCGCGAATAGGCCAGGTACCGGCGAGCCGTCGCGTCGCAACACGCGCCCGTCATTGTCGACCTTGAGGCCACCCTGGGTGTGAAAAAGTGCTGGTACGACGCGACAGGAATAGAAGGGCGCCTGCAGTGGCGCCAGGCCAAAGGCTGTACGGCCGAAAGGGTCATCAGCACCCCGCCTTGCCGCATCGCTATAGGCGGCGACCGACTCTTCCGCGACCTCCCCGTCCAAACCCTGTACTCGTGCGACTTCGGCTACCGTGTTGCCAGTTTTCAGCCCCCCATGCGCATGCAATTCGGCGAATTCCTCTTCCTGCATTGCGATATCGAAGATCCGCTGATCAAAAAGCGCGTAGGCGTATTCGCCCTGTGCCAGAACATGCTTGGCAAAGCCCGAATATCCGAGACTCTCGTCTCCGAAACGACGCCCGTCTTCGCCGAGCAAAACGCCACCCTTCTCGATCGTTGTCCAAGACAGGATGCTACCGTGGGGGTCCGCAACGGCTGCATAGCCCTGGTAAGCCTCCATGTTGATGAGGTTGGCGCCCAGCGCCTCCCCCCATTCGATCGCTTCGCCGTCGGACCCGGTGGCTCCGAAATACTGGGCGCCGGCTATTTCTGGTGTAAACCGCTCTACTAAGGCATGGTTGGCACCGAACCCGTTCAGGGCAAGAAGTGTCGCGGCCGCGCGAAACTCAATCTCTTTGCCGTCGCCGGTGTCGATAACGGCGCCGGAAATGCGGTCGTTCTCCACGATCAAGCTTCTCACGGTGTTGCCTACGGCAAGCGGGATGCCCCGATCTTCAACTGCGCGGAGGAGGTCGTCGACAAGGTCCGCACCCCGCCGAGATTTCGGCGCATGGAGACGTGGGACGGAATGACCGATATGCTTGTAAGCGGTCACTAGTTCAATACGCGCCTTCACTGCATCTACAAGCCATTCTACGGTTTCGGCAGATACTGCGGTCATGCGCCTTACGAGCTCCGGGTCGTCGGTCTCGCCCGCGATGGCCATGAGGTCTTGAAAATAGTTTTCGGAATTGTCGTCGATACCCGCTTCCTTCTGGAAACGTGATCCGGCCGCGGGCACTGAGCCCGTGCTGAGCGCGGAATTGCCGCCGGGCCGGTCTGTCTTTTCCACAATGGCGGTGGTCAGTCCGGCATCCGCGGCTGCGATGGCGGCACATAGACCGCACGCTCCCGCCCCGATCACAAGAAAATCGACGTCATTGTTCATGTAAAGACTCCTGTGTGTACAATCTTGAGATCGAGTACTTTGAGACCCCGTCAGCTGACTTTCGCCAGCGCGCCGATAACGCCGTCGGTGGGCATGACGTCGGCGTATTTTGACGCCATGTCGAAGAGGTTCACTGCGTGCGAGGTCTGTGATCGGTCGTAGACGGCGTCTTGCGGCACTGTGACGTGAAAGTTATAGGCGAACCCGTCCACTACCGAGCCACGCACACACCCACTGGTCGTACACCCAGTGACGACCAGAGAGTCCGCTCCGAGGTCGATCAAGTAGCTCGCGAGCGGCGTGCCGAAGAAGGCGCTTGGGTGTTTCTTGGGAAGCAGGATGTCGCTCTGCTGTGGAGCGATGTCTGGCACGAATTCGTAGCCCTTGGCCGAGACGCCCATGAGCGCCGGGACTTTCTCGGCCAGCCGGCCTACGTCGAAAGACTCTTTTGGAGCGACGTATGGATAGAGTACTGGCCAATTACGCTCTCGGAACACCTCAAGTATACGTGCGATGTTGGCGACTGCGTCCCAGCCGACTTGTCCGCAGGAGGTTGGAAACTCCTTGACCGCTTCGAAGAAGGGCTTGGGCTCGGTTCCAACGGTGCGGTACTGGACATCAATGATCAGAAGAGCAGGGCGCTTACCCAACCCTGTTGGGGCGCCGAAGCCGGCGGCCTTGTAGGCGCGTATTTCATCGTCTCCGATTATACCGTCCCATGGACGAGGAATTTCATTTGTCATAGTATCTCTCCTCGAGGGCATCCCATTTGGCTTTATCAACGGTGTTTTGGCGCTCTTCGAACGAAGCTAGCTTATCGCTTACGCTCTCGAGAGACCCTTCCTCCTTGAGCGCACCCAGCACCTCGCGTGAGGCCCGCAGCGCGGCCTGCAACGCAGCATTCGCATATAGTACGAAACCAAAGCCGTTCTCGGCTAAAGCCTTCCGACCAGGGTCAGGGGTCCGCCCGCCAAAAACGATGTTGGCCACCTGCGGCACGTGCAGCTCGGCGCCGATGCGGGCAAGCTCGTCAAAACCTTGCGGCGCTTCGACGAAGGTCATGTCCGCGCCGGCATCGATGTATGCACGTGCGCGGGCGATTGCGGCATCCAGCCCCTCGACGGCGCGAGCATCGGTTCGCGCGATGATCATCAGGTCGTCGTCCTGGCGACTATCGACAGCGGCGTGGATCTTCTGAACCATTTCCGATTGCGAGATCACGGCCTTGCCAGAAAAATGTCCGCATTTCTTTGGAAAAACTTGATCTTCAATTTGGATCGCTGATGCGCCTGCACGCTCTAGAAGGCGAACGGTACGGACGGTATTCACTGCGTTACCGAAGCCTGTATCGGCGTCTACAATGATTGGTAGCTCAACCGCGTCAGCCATGTCGGCGACAGCCTTGGCGACCTCGGTAATGGTCGTAAGGCCGACGTCGGGTGCCCCGAGTGACATGTTGGCTATGCCGGCACCAGTTGCGTAGATGGCTTCGAACTCCAACTCTTCAATGACTCGGGCGAACATGCCGTTCGCGGCGCCAGGCACGCTAAGCGCCCGGCGCTCTTTGGCAATCTGTTTTAGTTTGGTGGTGTTCTTCATCTCAGTGTCCGTCGTTGGTGTCGCTACCGGGCCGTTTTCGCCACGAGCCTATGCATGGATAGTCGAGCACACATCTAACTGTCAACAGTTGACCGAAAGGCAGAATATGCTTACCATCTCGACAGACGCCTGCGAGAAACTTTACACTACGCAAGTAGAGAGACTTGGGGATGGCCTCCTCGGGATAATGAAATAGCCTCGGCGCCTTTTCTATGGAGACAGACTGAAATGCACCCAACAGAGTCGCGGATGGACAAAATTGTTGGAACGTCCCTCGCATCCGAGGCCTTTGAAAGGGTCGTGGAGGCGATAATCTCTGGTGAGTTTGAACCTGGTCAAAAGATTTCGGAAGCCGAACTCGCTAGGCGGCTCGGGATTAGTCGCGGGCCCGTCAGGGAAGCACTCCACCGGTTGGAAGGTCGGCTTGTCTCACGTGAGCCGCGGATTGGCGTCCGGGTAATTCAGTTTGGTCCCGACGAGCTGCGCCAACTGTTTTATCTCCGTGAAGCTCTGGAAGGAATGGCGGCGCGTCTTGCGGCTGAGTTTGCTCCAGATGAATTGGTCGCGGAACTCGAGGGGCTCTTGCATAGGCATTCTTCAGACATCGCGGTTGCTGGACAGAGTGTTTACCGACAACGGTCACCGGACGAGGATTTTCACTTCGCCATAGCTCATGCATCAAATTGTGAGAACATTGAGCGGCTTCTGTTGAACGAGGTATATTATCAGCTTCGCATTCATAGGCTTCGGTCATCGCAGAAACCGGGACGTGCCGATCAAGCCCTGAGGGAACACTTCGAGATCATCGAGCAACTTAAAGCGCGAAATCCAGAAGGGGCGGAGGAAGCCATGCGAAGCCACGTGCGGGCGGCGCGAGAGAATAGTCTCGCGAATCTGTAAAATTGGATACCAATTCGCCCAATGTATCTGTGAACCCCAATATGTTGGGTGGTGACTTTGGTAGAAATCGAAGTTGGCGCATGTTCCGGACAAGCGAAGAAGTCAGCGAACTGGAACGTGGCGTCTATTAGGATGTTTAGATGAAGTGATCTGATGGTATATTGCTCCGGGTTGTCAAGCCACTAAGTGAGTTTTTTGAGTGTCTCGATGACGATCAGTTTTGCCTTGCAGACAAGGTTGCAGAAAATGGGTGGTAGTTGGCGAGGGGGCTCGTTGAAATGGACCTGACACTGTGAAGATTGCGTCAGATTTCTTGATGTGCCCAAATAGACCTTGCACCGGATCGCGGTCCCGGCCTCGGGCCATCCGCCGGTCTTCAAATTGTGGGCGGTGTAGTCACGCTAAGCTTGCGCGCGTCTCCGGCCGGACATTCGGATTGTGGTTCTCGAAGGTATGCTTAGGCCGGGCAAGCCGATGATGGTCCGACAAGTATAGGGAGCGGAGAGTTGCTTCGCGCAAGTGCGGCATTGCCTGCGGGACACAGGATGATGATGGATGGATCCGCATGATACTTGGAAGGGTCTGGTCAACGTGTGGTCAACCCGTGAACGCGATTTTTTACACAGCGAGAGCCGCCTTGGCCCGTCGAAATTCGAGCAATAACGAGGAATACCTTCGGCTTGCCAAAGGCTTATCGGTTAAGTTGTTGAAATTAAACAATTAGTGAAATTCAATAAGCTTTGGCTCATAACCTGAAGGTCGTAGGTTCAAATCCTACTCCCGCAACCATCTCAACTTGCGAACCGCCGGTCCCAGTGGCCGGGGTTCGTGTTTGAGCCGATACCTCAAGGATTCCAGCCAGATCGCCGCGTAGGTCTACTTGGAGGACGCCATCTTCCGGCGTCAGTACGATTTCACAAATAAGCGACCTGAGGACGTCGGATGCCTCCATGCGACGAGCCTCTGTCAACGCCGGAGTAAAATCCAGCCACAGGGCGGCGCAAAAACCGGCCACTTTGGGTTTGGGCGTAACGCGCGGCACGAGGCGGCGGCCAGTCAGCCGCGCTTCCCAAATAGCTGGCGGTTGAC